>Ga0137463_1000236_pt1 | contig 20843 bp, 18 predicted proteins | sample EasRivERMGT800_2_FD_102333 | JGI IMG/M metagenome (GOLD analysis project Ga0137463, IMG submission 102333) | Soil microbial communities from meander-bound floodplain in the East River, Colorado, USA - East River MetaG ERMGT800_2 | ecosystem: Environmental > Terrestrial > Soil > Floodplain ...
CGCACGCAGCGGCGATCGGTTCGGGCAAGTTCGGCTTTCCATTTACGAATCTCTCCCCCGACGACTGGCACAAGACACTCGACGTGAACATCATGGGAATGGTGCAGGTGGCCCATGCCGTGGCTCCCGGAATGATCGAGCGGCGACGCGGGACGATGGTGTTTATCGCGTCGGTGGCGGGGCAGATCGGGTCGCAGACCGACCCGCCGTACAGCGCTGCCAAGGCAGCGAATATCAATTTTGCGCAGGTGCTCGCCAAGGATCTGGCGCCGCACGGAGTCCGCGTCAACACCGTCTGCCCCGGCATGGTACAGACGCCGCTCAACCGGGGTGTGTGGCAGGCCTGGAACGACCGGCAGCCCCCCGAGCGCCGGCGCAGCTACGAAGACTGGGCCGGCGAAAAAGTGCGCTCTGTCGTGCCGCTCGGACGCTGGCAACAGCCGCGCGACATCGCCGACATGGTTGTCTTCCTGTCATCCGACCGCGCTCTCCAGGTGACGGGCCAGACGATCAACGTGGACGGCGGCTGGGTGATGCACTGGTAACGGGGCAAAGTTTTGCCGGGCGCCGGGCGACTGAGGCGGGCAACCTCTGACGCGGTGCCGACCCATGCTGGAGGATTCGTAAGCTTTTCCGGCTAGTCAACTTATGCCGGGGACGAGTTCGTTTAATTTGTCGCGAGATGCCGGCCGGGCGCGTTGACATCGCCGGAGCGCTCCAATAGTGTGGAATGCTCATTATTCACCGGCATGAATTGAGCCCAATCTCGCGGGCGTCACTTCCCAGCCGATCGAACTCTGCACCAATCGACGCACAGCAACAGTTGGAAAGGACAGCAAAATGGCGCGCCCCGTGACACTCTTCACCGGCCAATGGGCTGATCTGCCGCTTGAAGAACTCTGCAAGAAGGCCAGCGAGTGGGGTTTCGACGGTCTGGAACTGGCCTGCTGGGGAGATCACTTCGAGGTCGACAAGGCGCTCTCTGACGATACGTACTGTGCCCGCAAGCGAGAGCTGCTCGAGAAATATGATTTACAGCTCTTCGCCGTTTCGAATCACCTGGTCGGGCAGGCCGTGCTCGATACGATTGACGCCCGACACAAGGCGATCCTGCCGGAATACGTGTGGCGGGACGGCAAGCCGGACGGAGTGAACCAGCGTGCCGCCGAGGAGATGAAGAACACGGCCCGCGCCGCCAAGAAGCTGGGGGTCGGCGTCGTCAACGGGTTTACCGGTTCGAGCATCTGGCACCTGATTTACGACTTTCCCCCCGTGCCGCGTTCGATGATCGACGCCGGCTACGCTCTGCTCGCTGAGCGCTGGAATCCGATTCTGGACGTGTTCCAGGAATGCGGCGTGAAGTTCGCGCTGGAAGTGCACCCGACGGAAATCGCGTTCGACATCTACTCGGCGCAGCGCTCGGTCGATGCGCTCGACGGGCGTGAGGAATTCGGATTCAACTTCGATCCCAGCCACCTGATCTGGCAGGGGGTCGATCCGGCGGAATTCATCCGGTTCTTCCCCGATCGCATCTACCATGTACACATGAAGGATGCGAGCGTCACGCTCAACGGGCGGACCGGTATTCTGTCGAGCCATCTGTCGTTCGGCGATCAGCGCCGCGGGTGGGACTTCCGCAGTGTCGGCCGGGGGGGTGTCCGGTTCGAAGAAGTGATTCGCGCGCTCAATCACGCCAAGTATTCCGGTCCCCTGTCGATCGAGTGGGAAGACAGCGGCATGGACCGCGAAGCGGGAGCGCGCGAAGCCTGCCAGTTCGTCAAGAACGTTGACTTCGAGCCGTCGCAACGGGCGTTTGACGCAGCCTTCGCCGATTAACGGGGTTTCAGGCTGGCTGTAGCGGAACTCGTGAGAGTTCCGAAGGGAAGTCTCACGAGTTCCGCTACATTTTGCCGCTGCACAGGGAAGCGCTCCAGCGGGGCAGGGCGTCGTTAAGACGGGTCGAATCTGGCGCGCCGCGAGATGGAGAGTCTACGCCCAGGGTACGTACTCGGTGACGCCGTCCTGGGTGACGAGCAGCATCCGGTCGCTCAGCGGGTGGTCCATGTTCTGAAAGTCATCTTCGACTTTCTTTTTGACGTTCTCGACTGTCTCTGACGAGTCGAGGCTGATGGCCACGAAGAAATCCCGGCTCGGAGTGCCGACCGCGAATTCACCCCCCAGGACCCCGCGCAGTTTTTCATGAAACGGCTCGCTGAGCAGGCGCGAGGTATTGTAGGCGTCGCGCCGCGCCGGGATCAGCAGCCGCGGGCCCTCGTCTTCCTCGCCGGCCACGGTAAACTCCATGGGCTGATCTTCGAAGTAGCGGTTGAGGTTTTCCAGCGCGATCCGGTGCAGATCGTCGTGCGACAGACCCCACGTTGTGAGCAGGTCACCGCGGATGTACCAATAGGCCTGGGATTCATCGACGACGTACAGGACGACAAGACCGCCCACCCAGGGCATCCCGACGAAGGTCGGAAACTTCTCCCGCCACACGTCCTCCGGATAGAGCATCGGCATGATTCGGTCGCAAACATCGGCGAGGCGCGGCTCGGTCTGTTCGCGACCCCAGCCTTGCACCTGCACGACAGTCGCCAGGGCCGGAAGGACGATCGATTCGAACTGCTCGGGGGAGTTCACATACGACCGGTAGAAGTTGAGCAGATTGACCTTCGACTCCCCCAGGCGAATCTGGAAGTCGGGAGCGGATTCGCAGGCCAGCAGCGGAAACTTTCTGCGGGCCAGTTCCAGGACCCGTTCGGCGAAGACTTCGGGAGGGCATCCCGGCCGTTCGGTGAAGTCGATGGAATCGACGATCATGCCGGCGACGGTTTTGGCCTCGTGATCGACTTTCTTCGCCTGCAGATACAAGGCGAGGATGTAGACGTTGCCTCTGCGGAGACACCACATCCGCCAGTGTTGCCAGGGACGCCTGCGAAAGATTCGCCGCCACCAGGGTGTCTGCCCGTCGAGCAGCGCCTCCCCCTGAAAACCGATCGAGACTTGTGCCGAGGCAGCGGACTTGAGCGGTCGGACATTCCGCCGGCGCGGAAAGAGGCGGTCGAGTTCCAGAAACCTTTCAATGGCCGGGGCTGTCGAACTATCCACCCAGAAGCAATTGAGGGTCAAGAGCCCTCCCTGATCGGGAGCCGTCAGGCCGATGTTCTCTTCGCCCGCCTCGATTTTCCAGGTCGGAGGATACGAAACGACGAACCAGTTGTTCAGTCCGGTATGTCTGTTCCAGTGGTTTGGCTGTTGGGACGACAACGGATCGAGTCCTTGAGGAATGCTCCTGCCTGTTATTGTTGGCCTCTCGTTCCGGTTTTTCCATCCCGATTCTATCAATTTTCTTCACACGCGGTGGGAGTTGAACCGTGCGAAGACGGCGGCTGCCGGCTGAATTCGGGCTGCGGGGCGCGATGTCGCCTGATATTACACATTCGGCTCCAGATGCATACAATTGACCTGATTCCAGACGATCTCCCCACTTTTCATACCGCATGGTTCTGACACATCCCCTGTTGCTGTTCGGCCTGGCCCTGGTTGTTTTGCCGGTCATTCTGCATCTGTTGATGCGTGCCAAGCCCAAAAAGCTGGTGTTTCCGGCGTTGCGACTGATTCAAACCCGCAGGCGATCAAATACGCGCCGGATGCGGCTCAGACATCTGGGACTGCTGCTGCTCAGGATGGCTGTCATCGCGCTGTTGGCACTGGCCGTGGCTCGACCCTCGGTCCCTCCCACCGACTACTCGTTCAGCAGTGGAGACTGGCTGCGCCTGCTCCTGATCGCAGGGTGCTGTGGGGGTCTGTATTTCGGGCTGCTCAGTTTCTGGCAGCGCCGTAAAACGGCGCCCCACGAATTCACATACAAGCGATCGATGTTGCGCTGGGGTCTCGGGATCGCGACGACGGCCCTGGTTGCGCTCCTGGTCGTCTGGCCATATCAGCGGCGGATCGCGGCTGCCATTACGCAACCGACCGTAACGCCCGACGAGTTCCTGCCGGTGGCCGCTGTGATGCTGTTCGATACGAGCCTCAGCATGCAGTATCGCCACGAGAGCAAAACTCGTCTGGAAGTCGCTCAGGAAATTGCCGCCGCGCAGATCGGAACGATGCCGCGAATGAGCCGGGTCGCTCTCTGCGATACGGCCGGCGAGTCACAAATCCGGTTTTCTCAGGATCTGGGAGGCGTCGCCAAACGGATCTCGGGATTGACGACTCAGGTGGTGAACCGGCCCCTCGAAGACCGGCTGCTCGCGGCCCTGGAAGCTCAGGCGGCCGATCACGAACAGACTAAGTCGGGCGATGGGGCAGCGCTTGCCGAGGCTGGGAAAGAGGGGGTTTTGCGAGAGGTTTATGTCTTTACCGACCTGGCTGCCAGTGCCTGGCGCAAAGAAGGATCGCCCCGCCTGCATGAAACCCTGACGCAGATGCCGGGGGTCAACGTCTACGTCATCGACGTCGGCGTCTTGAAGCCGCAAAACGTCGCCCTCACGGAATTATCCCTCTCAGATCAGACAGCGTCTGTCGGCAGCCAGCTCGATTTGCGGGCGGCCATCTCGGCGACGGGTGTCGAACCCGGTGAGCGTGTCGTCGAATGGCACATTGAAGACACCACCGGAAAAATGGTCAAGAAGGGGCAGCAGGTGGTGAAAATAAATCCTGCCGCGGCTGCGACAGCTGCGTTTCCCCTGCGCGTTCCTGCCGGTCCTGTGGTTCAGGGAGAGGTGCGACTCGTCGCCAGCGATCCCCTGGCCTTTGACGACGTTCGCTGCTTTTCCGTGCTCGTGCAACCTCCCCCCGAGATTCTCGTCGTCGCCGAGTTCCGCTCTGAGGCGACGTACCTGCTCAATGTGCTGGCACCCCCCGAACTGGTATCCCAGGGCGAAGCCCGGCATCGCTGCAAACTGATCACCCCGGACGAATTGAAAACGATCGACCTGGCGCCTTATTCGATTGTATGCCTGGTGAACGTCCCCGATCCCCAGGAACGGGGCTGGAACAAGCTTGAACGATTTGCATCTCAGGGGGGCGGAGTGGCGATCTTCCTGGGCGATCGTGTGGTCCAGGCGGCGTACCTCGAGCCGGCCGCGGCAAATGTCTTTCCCGGCAAACTCCGCGGGATTCACGATTTCAATCCCCCCGCCTTCCTCGATCTGCAGAACGTCTCTCACCCGATTCTGAGGAAATTTGCCGAGTGGGGTGGAGGTGTCTTGAGTTCGGTCGAGATCAAACGCTGCTGGAGTGTTGATACTGAGCTGGTGGCCGGTGCCGTCGCCACGTATACGGATCGCCGCCGGCTCCCGGCTCTCGTCGAACGGTCGCTCGGGAAGGGGCGAGTGCTGGCGTTGACGACGGCGATCAACCGGCGGGACTGGAACGATCTGCCGATCGACTGGGGTTTCATGGCGCTGACGTATGAAATGATGCGCTATCTCTCGCGATCATCACAGACGGTTTTTAACTATACGGCGGGCGACAGCGTTGTTCTGCCGCTCGAGGGAGCGCTGCGCATGCCTGCGTATCGCTTGCGCAAGCCCGGGCTCCAGCAACTGCGCAATGACGTGCCCCCCGGATCGACAAACCTGGTCGTGGCAGGTGTCGATCAACTGGGAAATTACCGGGTCTTCGGCATCGAATCCGAATCACCGTTTGAACGCGGTTTCAGCGTCAATTCGCCGGCCGACGAAAGCAACCTCGAGCGCCTGTCGAAAGAGGATCTCGACTCGCACCTGGGAGCGGAACGCTACAGTGTGGCCAGGGATATTCAGAACCTGCAGCGCAACGTCAAGGCCGGAAGGCTCGGTCGGGAGGCATTTCCCATCGTCGTCTGCCTGCTGCTCCTGATCTTCGTCGCGGAGCACCTCATTGCCAACCGGTTTTACGACGGCGACCAGGCAGCCGGTCAGCCACCTTCGTAGTCGGTCGCGTCGCCAGGCGCATCGAGTTCGTCGTCTCCCGCGATTTTCGGCTGCTTCGATTTGCCGACTTTTCGAAAAACGGCGACGACATCTTCGATCGGGACGACGAACAGGACGTTGTCGGGCTCAAAGTCGACCGGGATGGCATTTTTCGGGTGAAACAGCACTTTATCGTATTTGCGCACCGGGAAATCGATGTCGCGCTCAATTTGAGCGCTGACTTCAACGATGCGCCCGGTGATCGTCGGTATCTCGGCCTTGTCGGGAAGCACGATGCCGCCGCGGGTCTTCTGGCGGCTCTCGTCCTTGCGGATCAAAATCCGCCGGCCTAACGGTTCAACTGATTCGTTCAATTTGTTCTCCCTGGCTGAACCAGGTACGCTCTGCCGGTCTGGCAGGGGACGGCTGGCCGTACAAACGTATTATACGCGTGCCAGTCGACTCCCGGAAATGGCGGTTCTTTGCGGAGAGGCGTCCCGGGGCCGTGAGACATCAGTCGGCGCGGCGGATTCGGACGCTCTTCCTGCGGAGATGCGGCTTTCCCGGGATTGATGATTCGAGTGCAATGGGGGCAGGAATTTCGAGCTGCGCAGGCGCTTCCTGCTGCGTTTGATCGACAGCCGCCGGGACACAGAATTGCTGTTCGATGAGGTAGCCCAGGGGGCCGGCCAACAGTGCCGGCATCAGGATGGCCTCGCTGACAAAGGCGGCGGCCAGCAGTGTTGCCATGAGCCATCCGAACCGACTGATGATCACCAGATCAGACGGGCACAACATCAAGAGTCCGACGCCAACGACCAGTGTCGTCTGCCACATGGCCGGGCCGCAGTGTCCCAGGGCCAGGCTCATGGCTTCAGCCCGACTCTTTCCCTGGGTCACACCGCGTCGGAACCAGGTAATCATATGTAAGGTACCGTCGATGGTAATTCCGAGAGCGATCGAGGCGGTGACAGTCGAGCCAATGTCAACCGGAACGTGAAACCAGGAGATCAGGCCGAAAACCGCCGCGATCGGCAGGACATTTGGAATCATGGCCAGGATCCCGGCGAGCGGGTGACGGAGTACAAAAATCACGACCAGTGAGATCGTGACAAAGGCTGCCACAAAGCTTGAAATGAAGCTCGTCATGACTCCCTGCTGCGTTGCCAGGAAGAGCGGCACCTCGCCGGTGACGAAGTGGCTCGCGCCGGGATGGTAACTGCGGTTGACTCCGACCGGCGGGACCTTTTCAACCGCGTTGCCGGATGTCTTCCGCAGAATCGAACTGCAGACCTCATCGATTTGAACGCGAAGATCGTGGTAATTTCGCTGGGGCAGGATCGCGGCCTGCGCCGTAATCCGCCACAATTCGTCTGCCGGTGCATTAAATTCTGTCACGTCGTCCGCCGTGGCCAGAAATGTGCGGGCAACGGTTGGGCCGGTTCCTTTGACTCGGTCTTCGACTTCGCGTGAGGCGGCGCTGAATTTGGCCTTTTCGCGCATGTGAGCGCCTTCTCCGGGCGGAACCAGGTCGGGGACGAAGTCAGCCAGCGAGAGTGATCCGCTGACGTTGGGAAGTTTTTCAATCTCGGCCTGGACCTTCTGGACCAGGTTGCGCCGCTCGAGAAACTTGAGTTGCTGCTGGCTTTCACGGTCGAACCTGACGATGACGTCGACGGGGATCAGGCCGCCCAGTCGCTGTTCGATGAACTCGTAGTCGGCAACGGTCCGGGTGTTTTCAGCGAAATAACTGATCACGCGGGTCTCGGTTCTGAACGATTTCAGTCCCCAGATGCATGCCCCGGCCGCAAGCAGGCTCAGAACGGTCACCGTCGCGTGCCGGGGTGCAATCCAGTTTGCCAATCCGTGCCAGATGCTTCTGTCGATGGGATCTGGTCGCGCAGGTTTGCCGGGCCAGATGGAGAGCAGCGCTGGTACGCCATAGAGCGTGACGACCAGTGAAATCAGCGTTCCGATTGTCGAAAACAGTCCGAACTCCCGAACCGGTGCGAGAGAACTCGTCAGCAGCGATGCCTGGCCGATGGCCGACGTCAGGCCGGCGCAGATGACCGGCACAAATGCGGTCTGGATTGTTTCAGCGACAGCCCCGTGCAGATTGCGTGACGCGGCCTCCTGCCAGTAGTTTGCCAGGTGGATCGCCACCGACAGGGTCGTTACGAGAATCAGGGTCGGCATGATGATCAGCACGATATTCATGCTGTTGCCGCTCAAGGGGACCAGGGAGGTTGATACGAGTGTCGTAAAATACGAAACCCCCAGCACCAGTCCGGCCAGGCGGAAGCTCTTGAGCAGCCAGAAGGCGATGATGCCTCCCACCAGCCCCGAGAGCAGGAAGAGCGAGCGACGGTGAATCTTCCAGGACGGGATGCCGGTATCCCAGACTGATTTCAGCACCTCCCGATTGAGTGCCGACTCGACCACGGCGCTGCCCCCCATGTGGACTTTGTCTGAAGGCAGTCCACAATTGTTGGCCGCTTGCCGCAGCCATTGAAAGGCAGCTTCCCGATCGGCATTGCCGGCGGCCGACAGGCGAATCGACAAGGCGATCGGCGAACCGGGAATCTGGAAACATTCGTCCACGACGGAAGGCGATGCTTCACGCGAACGGCTGGCCGTCAGCGTCAGGGAACGCGCCAGATCCATAAAGGCCGAGATTCTGGCTGTCTCCCAATGCATTCCCGGCCAGCTGACGATGAGATCGTGGGCCGGAATGACAGGCGCCGTTTCCAGTTCCTTCTCTGCTGAGCCTGCTTCCGAATCCTGTGCCGCTGCTGTCAACTCGTTCGATTCGGCCGCAACTCCAGGGTCGAGCGATGGCTCGACCGCTCCATCACCGGCGGCACCATTGACATCGGCAATCTCAATTTCGAGTCGCATTGATTCGGCGACCGTCTTCCGCAACGTATCGACGACCTTGTCTCGACGGGCGCGACCAAATTCACTGAGCCGGATTCTGACCGGCCCCGACCCGACCAGAACGCCTTCGAGGCGCTTGACTGCTTCGACATACGGAACCTGATCTTTCCGCATTTCGGCAATCAGATCGTGCGGAGTGCGGACCTGGTCGATAAGCTTCGACCCGCCGCGGTGAGTTCCCCTGGCGTCGACCGTTCCGCGAATCTTCTGAACCAGCCGCTCAATTCGCAGGTCGTCCAGGCTGCTCCCTTCAACCGCCAGCAGGACCGTTTCGTCTCGCGGAAAATGACGCCGATACCATTCGACGACCTTGTAATCGGGATTGGCTTTGGGGACCCAGTCGTGGACCTCGTTTTCCAGCCGGAGAGCTGAGAGGCTCCACAAGGAAATGGGAATCAAAAACACCATGCCAACGACGACCCAGACGGCATAGCCGTTTCCCCATCGGTCGCGTTTATCCATGAGGTAACGCATGAGGCTGTTTCACATCCCTGGAATTTGAATTTGACGCGTCCGTCGTCGGTTTCGCCTGGCCGTTTCGATCCCGCCCGGTGGGAAAAACTTCAGGTGTTCGGGGCGTTTGCGTAAGATGCGTAGCTTCGCCGGTCCGCCAGACACATGGCACCGATTTATTCATCGACGAAACTGGGAATCTGTCTTGGGGAATATGTAGCGGTTTTAATGAAACGGGGACCATCGGCCCCAAGGGTGGTCCAGGGATTCTGCCGCGTGGCAGACAGTCGATTCCGGTTTCGGCTTCGCGAACCAGGCAGCAACGTTCGTGTGGCAGCTCCGGGAGGCGTCGATTCAACGATGTGAATTGACTGGGAAGCAGGGTCGGTTCGCGGAAAGCGGCCTGCGGATCTGCAAGGTCCTGGATTGTGTCGCGCACTCTATCCGCAGCCTGGCAGGCCGAATTTGAGAAGCTCAGAATCGACAGATCGCCGACGCTCATTACCGGCCTGGCGTTCTCGCGAGACGGACAATAGGGGGCCGCAGCAGCTTGCGACACCGCAAGTTCCATCTTCGAGGCGCGAGCAGCGACCAGGCATCGACGACTCGAATTGGGTACCAGGAGGATCTTTGATTCCCGGTCGCGGCTCTGGTACGGTGATTACACACCGTCCTGATTCTGGAGGGCTGCTGAATGCGGACGTTTTCATTCATCTCGTGGGTGACCTGGCTGCTGGCTTCGACTGCCGGTCCGGCCTCCCTGCCGGCCGACGAGTTCGTTTACCAGGATCGGGACGGAAAGGCTGTTGAAGTTGAAGCGCGGCTGGTTGCGACGGGGCAGGGAGCGATGGTGCTGGAAACGTCCGACGGTCAGTATCGCATTGTTCCTGAAGGATCTGTCGCGAAACGAACGGTGAAGGCCGGTCCGGAACCGCTCGATGCGAACGCGCTCTGCTCTCAGCTTGAGGAACGATTCGGCGCCGAGCTGTTCCGCAGCTATTTGAAAGATCCGTTCGTCGTCGGGCTGGTACTGGCCTCGCCACTTCCCAAATCATCGGATTCACGGGCGAAGAACTTTCTGACCCGGGCGGGAACGTACATGAAGGGGGTCGAAGGGGCATTCGTATCGTTCGTCAAGGAAGCTCGCGTGAACACCAGGCCCCCCACGCATCCGCTCGTTGTGCTGATCTTCGAATCACAGCAGGATTTCAACAAGTACGCTGATTCCATCACCGGTGGGCGAGGGATTTCAGCCAATCGGATTGCCGGGTTCTACTCCGGTCTGACGAATTTCCTGGCAATCCGCATGGCCGAGTGCCGGACGTTCGATGTTCCGCTGCATGAGGCCATCCACCAGCAGGTTTACAATCGCCATATTTTCGAACGGCTGGCGCCGATCCCGCACTGGTTCGACGAGGGAATTGCCACCGGCTTTGAGTCGACCCAGGGACGCATCAGCATCGGCCCGACGAAAATCAGCCCGCGCTACGCCCGGCTGGTCCTGGGGGCGAAACAGGTGACGTTTCGCGAAATCGTCACCGACGACAGGGCCTTCGCCGGCGACGTCCTTGCCGGCGAGGCCTACGGAAACGCGTGGGCCCTGCATTGGCTCCTGGTGACGAAGTATCGAATCCCGTACGGAAAATACGTCAGGCTCCTTTCGGCAAAGCAACCGCTTGCTGAGGAAGATCCAGCGCAGCGGCTGACCGACTTTCAACAGGCGTTTGGCAAGGGCCTGGCGGAAATTGAAAAGGAATTCGGCCCATTTCTCGATAACGCCATCAAGAAGCAGAAGGTTGATCTGAATCCTGAGCGGCCTCCGGGTACGATCTTCTCTCAGCAGGATCTGGGGGAAGTTGAACTGACGGCTGTGTCGACGTCCGGCGGCAGGACCGAAGCCCAGGGGAAACTCACCAATATCTCGCCTCTGCGAGGCATGGCCTACCACGTGACGATCGAGACCGACGGTGGAACTTATGCCGAATGGCATATTCCGAATCTCGACATTAATAAGACCGTCGATCTGGATCGACAGGCGGTGACGAAACTCATGCGCAACGTCATCCGACGCGGGGCCGCAGCCACGTTTCGTGTGCGAATTCGCTCGAGCGCTCCCGATAGCGAAGAAGCCGGTCAATGGAAGTCCGGAAATCTCCCGGTACCGGAATTCAATGGCTGACCAAACCTGAGGAAGCTGACGCGATCATGGAGCTTCGATCGGGCGGAGTCGGCACCGACGTGACAAGTTCGTATCTGGGAATTCCCGGATTCACCGTACCAGGGATGATCGGCATCCCCGACATCAAAATCGTCAATCGCGACAGCCAGAAGGCCGTTGCGAAACTCGGGATTGTGGTCTACGACGTCAACTCGAAACACGAGCTGGGTGAAGGCGGCGTGTCCATGGCGAAGGCCGACGACACGAATACGTATGTTCTGGGGATCGGTCCACACCAGTCGGGGTCATTGCTCAACGAAGTCAATCGCGGGACAGCGCTGGATCCCAAGCAACAGGTTCGCGAATTCCCCAATGAGGTAACCTTCAGCCCGGCTGACTACGAGGATGATCCGGTGCAGAACCGCCGGGTCAGGCTCAGCGGCGGCTACCGACGCGACTAATCGGCCCATTCGCTGCGGCGAATCTTTCCCTGCTGCGTTACAATACAAGCCATCGCCGTCTCGCGGGGCCGCCCGCGCCTCGTATCGAATGCGCGGGAGTTGCTGCCTCTCATGGAAAATGCCGATTCTCGAGCCGCACCGCGGGCGATCGTGCTGACGTTTGACCACCTGCATCCCGGATTCCTCGGGTGCTACGGGAACGATTGGATCGAAACGCCAAACCTCGATCGACTGGCTACGGAATCAGTCGTCTTTGATTGGCACTTCTGCGAAAATCTGGATGTCGCCGCGGCCAATCATGCCTGGTGGACCGGCCAATACCAGTTCCCGCTCGCTGAAGAGCAGCAGCATGCGAGCCGCACTTTCCTGGAGCGCCTGGAAGCTGCCGGCGTACGATCCCGCCTGATCGTCGAAGCCGATGATCGCGAGGAGTCCCGTGTCGCACCTCGATTTGGTGAAGTCTCGATCGTTCGCGGGATCGACGGATTTGAAATCAATGAAAAAGACACCCCGTTTGCCCGGGTGGTCGCGGCCTGCGAGCAACTCTTCAAGGAGTCCAGCGCGTCGACATCCGGGCCATCGCTCCTGTGGATCAAGTCCAGGGGCATCCCGGCTCCCTGGGTTCCTCCTCGCGACTTTGCCGATCTCTATCTCGCTGAATTCGGTCTGGCTGACGCACCGGACGATAGTGATTCGACTGTTCCAGGAGAGGATCAGGACGACAAACCGGAAGAGTCGTCGACGGCGCCCGAAACATCCACGGGCGATGATTCCCTCGACTGGCGCTACGGCGCGGCGATGTACGCCGCCTATGTGACCCTGGTCGACCGCTGGGTCGGCAAGCTGCTGGGAGCCATCGCCGGTGCTCCCGGATGGAACGAGGCACTCCTGATTGTAACCGTGGGCGCCGGGCATGTGCTCGGGGAACATGGCCGCCTGGACGACGCGAGCGTGCATTTGCGAGGCGAGTGTCTGCAGACTCCGCTCTGGCTTCGCCTTCACGGGTGCGATCAGGCGGGAACACGTCGCCAGGCTCTGATTCGGACGACCGACCTGGCTCCGACGCTCCTGGCCTGGTTTGCCGTTCCGGTCGAAAACCGACAGGCCGCCGCAGGCCCCACCGGATGCGACTTGCTGCCCCTCGTGCGCAATGAGGCTGACACATGTCGCGAGTTTGCGTTGATGGGCATCGGTCGACAGGAGTGGGGGATTCGTTCTCCCGAGTTTTTCTACGTCGAACCAGGCGACTCCGTGCCGGAAGATGGGCGATCGTCCGCACAGTTGTTCGAGAAGCCGCGCGACCGGTGGGACCAATCCGACGTGTGTGCCCAGTATCCGGCGGCGACCGAAGAATTGCGAGCCAAACTTCTGGAAGCGATCCGCCGGATCAGCGCCGATCGTGGATCGTCATTTGAGAAAGCATCGAGTTCGTAAGATCTGAATGAAGGACAGGCCGCATGCCGAGGAAAAAGAGCACGAAAAAAGCCTCCGAGAACCCGCCCCGATTTGCCACGCGGCGCCCGATCGGGCCGTCGCTGTACGAACGTCTGGGAGGGGTGTATGCGATCGCCGTCGTCGTGGATGATTTCATCGATCGGATCATGGCCGATCCACGCCTCAATGCCAATCCCCGAGTCGACGAAGCGCACCACAAAGTCCCGCCTGCCGGGTTTAAATACCTGGTCACCGAACAGGTCTGCTGGGCGACCGGTGGACCGCAGAAATACTCGGGTCGTTCGATGCGCGACTCGCATGCTCAGCTGGGGATCACAGCATCGGAATGGGACGCGTTTCTCGATGATTTCCGCCAGACTCTCGAAAAATTCAAGGTCCCCGACCAGGAGCGGAAAGAGCTGCTTGCGATCGTCGACAGTACGCGGTCCGACATTGTCACCGGGAAATGAGTCCCGAAATGGATGATCGTCCGGTATCAGCGGAGTGACCTGCGTCCAGGACGGGGCTCACAGCCCGTCCCTTGATTTCCGCGGCTTTACGCCCCTTTTTCCTTCAGATTGACACATCCCGCTGACTGCCGTAAACTCCCCGCGCCTGGCACCGGGGGGTGAACTGTTGTCTGCCGCTTGCGGCAGGGAGCCTCTCTTTTGTTACCCCGTTTGATTCTCACCGGGCTATCCCGAACAGGACTGCCGATTCCGTCGGCTCTCGTCTGCTGCGCGCTGGCAGTTTTCGGCTGTGCTCCTTTTGAGAAATCAGACAGCTTGAGCAGCACAACCGCGCACAAGCTGCCGCAGTTGCGACCTCCTCCAGGCGCCATTCAGCTCGACGTCGCGTACATCGAATGGCCAGCCGACGATCCACTGCTGGGGGATGAACTCTGGCGGCACATCGATCAGGACGGACCGGTTGAACCCGCGATCCGCGGGCGCCTGCGGCAGAACGGGTTTCGAGTCGGGATCGTCGGCACCAATCCGCCCGTCCCCCTGCAGCGCATGCTGGGAATGAAGTCGTCGTTTACAAGCGAGCCCGAAGCTGAACAAACCAAACAGTTGACCGGGCGCAGCTTCTTTCTGGTTTCGGGAGGAGAAACCGACGTTCAGGTCAGCAATCCATATCCCGAATGTGCCGTTACGCTCGATACCGCAGGCGGCCCGGAATCTCGCCGATTCGAAAACGCGGTCTGCAAGTACAAGATTCGGGCGGCGCGCGTGCAGGACGGATGGGTCCAGCTCGAATTCATTCCGCAGATCCATCATGGCGATGATCAGCTTCGCCATGAAGTGGGGGGGATGGAATGGCGCTATCAGAATGGCCAGTTGACCGAGACCTTCCGTCCGCAACGGTTTGAGGTCCGGCTCAGTACGGGTGACATGGCGGTCATCACGGCAGAAGAACAGGCCCCCGGGACGCTGGGACAGTTGTTCTTTCGTGGACCGGCCGCGCTCAGGCCGCACGTTTCGTCAACAGAAGCGGCAGAGAATGGCCAGCCTGCGCCGGCAGCGTCCGCAGCCGAGTTTCCGATTCAACGCCTGTTGATCGTGCGACTGGCCGGCATGGATGAGAATCCCATCTCGGGCGCGCGGCCGTAATCAGGCAGTCGCGGTTGGCGGCGCTCGGCGTGCAACGGTGTCGAATCGATCCGGTGCAGTCACCCGGCGACTTTGCGCATCAGCCATTCGAGCGGACCGCGCCGCCCGGCCGCGCGGATGGCCAGTGAGATCAGCGAAATCCCCGCAAAGAAAAACGCCGCCATCCACACGGCTGTGGCCAGAGTCTGGTTGTCGGTCAACCCCAGGGCCACCAGGCTTCCCAGTCCGATTACGATGTGGACAACGTACCATGTGAATGCCATCTGGCCGCACGCAACCACAGCCCGAACGGGAAAGGCATCAGGATACCGCGCGGCAATCATCAGGCTGGCGGCAATGACAGCCAGCGAGGTCGCCCCGGCCGCGAGCAGGAAGGGTGGCAGGGGTGGCATCGAGACGGTTCCAAAAAGCGCAACAATGCCTGAATCGTCGAGCCCGCCCGAATGCGCTCGAAAGAAACGAACCATCAATGCGGACGCGACTTCAGTCAACAGAGCGACGCTCAACGACCAGCCGAGCAGTCGCCCTGCGTGGATTTGACTGGACACCAGCCGACGCCCGATCCAGATTCCGAACAGAAAAAGTCCCGTCCACGGAAAGACGCTCCGGAACCCGTTGAAAAACAGGTTTCGCACCGCTCCTCGAATTGTCCAGAGATTGTTGTAATCGAACGTCTCCCAATTCCATTCGGAGTTGTAATCGGCCACACCTATTAACAATAAGAAGCCCAGCAAAAACAGCGCGGCCGCGACCAGGAGCGTGCGGTCGGGAGCACGAATCATGATCGACGCGACGAACAACGAGATTCCGTAGACCCGCAGAATGTCGCCCTTCCAGATCATGAGGTTCAGGAAACCGACGAACAGAAGGAAGACGCCGCGTCGAAACAGCAGCTGACGGTCGTTCCTCGCCGCGACAGCCGCCGCTGGTGTCTCCGCCGATTTCTGGAATGCGTTGTCAGTCCCGGAACCTGCCCTTCGCAGCGCGATACCAATTCCGGCCAGGATCACAAATAGGGCCGCAGCTCGCCCATCGAGCAGTTCAAGAGTCGATTGCAACCAGGCGGGCTGCCTGGCGTGGAAGGCCATCACCAGGCGAAAGTGGACCGTCACCATGCCCCAGATTGCCAGGCCACGAGCCAGGTCGTACCCCTCGATCCGGCGGCGTTCGCTCACGCGAGAGGATCTTTCACGACGGAGACTTGCGCGTCAGCAGGGAAATCGTCCCGACGACCGAAGTGAGGTGTGACGCGACGGTCGGGCCATCCCGGATCGATCAGTCGGCACAGAATACGCTTCATCGCTGATAGGACCCGAAGTCCAAGACTGGGATAATCCACGGAGACTTCCTACCATACATCGAAGATGAGGAGCGCATTTTTACACAGCAGATAACGGCTGTCCAGTTTGCATCCCGGGAGCGATCGATGCAGAAGGCAATCAGATTGGTTGGCTGGCTGGCCAGCCATCAACTCGTACTCCTGGCGGTCGCCGGAGCCGTCGGAACGCTGGCCCGTTACTGGCTCGGTGGGATCGTGCAGCGATTGTGCGGCACCGGTTTTCCCTGGGGAACGGTCGTGATCAACGTCACGGGTTGTCTGCTGTTCGGCCTGATCTGGACACTGGCCGAGGACAGACTACTGATCAGTCCACAGGCGCGGGTCGTCGCGCTGACCGGTTTCATGGGTGCCTTCACGACGTTTTCAACGTTTGCCTTCGAAACCTCGCAGCTTCTCGGCGGTGCAGAATGGTTCCGTGCGCTGGGCAATGTGGTGCTGCAGAACGTCGTCGGTGTTGCAGCCGTGATGCTGGGGTTCGCCCTCGGCCGGATCGCCTGAATCCACTTTTTTCGAAAGAACGACGGAGCCGATCATGAAACTGCCTTCCGAAGCCGAACGGTTGCGGATTTACGTTGGTGAGAACGACAAATTTGAGGGACGCCCGTTGTACGAAGTGATCGCCGAAGAGGCGCGCAGCCGCGGCCTCGCGGGAGCAACCGTTGTCAGGGGGACGCTCGGGTTTGGAGCGCACAGCCTGATTCATTCAGCGAAGATCCTGCGGCTTTCCGAACACTTACCGATGATTGTGGAAATCGTCGACCAGGCTGAACGAATCGCCGCCATTCTCCCCGTACTGGATTCGATGATCGGCGAGGGGCTGGTCACCCGCGAAAAAGTGCAGGTCATTCTGTACCGGCACGAACAGCCTCAGAAGCCGGGAACATAGGCGGTAGAAACCGCCGGCGATCAGGCGCGCCGTACGCGGCTGAGATATTACGTCTGATTCAGTCGCTCGTCTGGAATCACCAGGTCTTCCAGGATTCGCCCACCGATGACCGTCTCGTCGATAATGCGCTGAACATCGGCGAGCTGGACGCCACCGTACCAGATCGCCTGCGGGTAAATCACGACCGTCGGTCCCAACTCGCATTGATCGAGACAACCGGCCTTGTTGGCCCGGACGCAGGGGCCGAGGTTTCGCTTTTTGAGTTCGGCTTTGAAGGCGCTGCGGAGTGCCTCACTTCCGTCCGGATCGCAGCAGCCACGAGCGCTCCCCGGCTCGCGCTGATTGCAGCAGACGAAGATGTGGTGAGTAAAGGCAGACATTTTTCCCCGGCCTGGCATGCAGAGTCAATCGACGATCCATTGACGGAGGTTCGTCAATTTCGAGCAGGCCCGGGTTCGATTAGGCCGGGGCGACAGGCTTCAAACCAACTCTCGGATCGGAGACTTCTGGACGAGATACTGGGGGCGGCCGGTTGGATCGACGATCGTCGTCGTCTCGGCGTTGATTCCCAGATTGCGGTACAGAGTGGCAAAGATTTCCTGGAAATGGACCGGCCGATCTTTCGCGAATTCGCCCAGGCGGTTGGTCGAGCCGATTACCTGCCCCGTCTTCATGCCTCCGCCGATCATCAGGGCACAACTGACGGCCGGCCAATGGTCGCGACCGGCGTCCTTGTTGATCCGCGGGGTCCTGCCGAATTCTCCCCAGACGACAACGGTGACGTCGTCGAGGAGGCCCCTCGTTTCCAGATCTTCGATCAAGGCACTCAAACACTGGTCGAGCTTACCGCCGTGGTCGCGCACAAGCTGAAAATTCTTCCCGTGACTGTCCCAGCGACCAAAACTTAAGGTGACGGCGCGCACGCCTGCTTCTACCAACCGTCGGGCCAGCAACAGCTGATCGTTACAAGTCGGCGCGCCGTCATATTGGTATTGATACGGTTTACCGTCGCCGTACCGGGCAACGAGTCGGCTGTCTTCCTTCGAGAGGTCCAACGCGTCAAGCAACTTGCTGGAAGTCAAAACATCCAGTGCCCGTTGCTCGAACGCATCCATTCCATCCATCATTCCGGACGCATCGACTTCACGGCGAAACTTGTCGACCTGCGTCAACAGTCCGCGGCGGTCATGCAGGCGGTTGAGGGTAATCTCCTGCAGTTTCATGTCGGCCATGCCCGGGCCGTCTGGTTTGAAGGGAGAGCAACTCGTGCCGAGGAAGCCGGGCTTTCCGGAATCCGACCAGCGGATCTCCTTGGTTTTCTCGGCCAGTCCCACGAAGGGAGGGATTGCCGGATCGGTCGGGCCCTGGAGCTTTGTGACGACGGCTCCCAGGCTGGGGTGGCCGCCGATGGATTGCAATTCATTCGGCAACCAGCCCGTCATGCACTGAAACGCATCGTGCCGGTCCGTTGCCCCGACGACTGAGCGAATGAACGAAATCTTATCCGCCACTCCAGCCAGTTTCTCAAAGACTTCGCAGATCTGGATGCCCGGCACATTGGTATCGATCGGGCTGAACTCACCCCGGATTTCCCTGGGCGCTTCGGTTTTGATGTCCCAGAGATCCTGATGCGGAGGACCGCCACCGAGAAAAATATTGATCACTGACTTGTGGCGCCCGCCAGTCGATCCTCCCGCTGCCTCAGCACGCAGGAGGTTGGCAAGATTGAGACTCCCGGCGCCGAGACCCAGTGCACCGACTCGCAGAAATGATCGACGGGAGATTCCGTCGCAATCGCGCTGCAGTGGGCGCCCGAGGATGGTCAACACGATTGCTGCTCCAGAGAGTCGAGTCAGTTCGTAAGGCGGGAAGGTTCGGGAGGGAGCGATCGAGCGCCCGGCCGAGGCATTCACTCAATCGACAAACGCACTCAATAAGCTTTATACGATCTCCCGCGATGCCGGTCAACAATGCCCGGCGAAACGACGTTTGTAAAACTCAATTCGCATAATTCGGGTGTCCGCCCCAACCCAGCTTGCGGTGCAAGGTTGCATAATAACTGCTGCCGGGAAGTCTGGCGGTTTGAAATCGAACTGACGCTCGACGAATGTCGATCCGGTCACCCGGCCCGAAAGGCAGCTTGATCTGGCCGTCAATCACCAGCGTTGTTCCGGCGGATGCTTCCGGAGCGGTGAGCGTAAATACGTTCTCGGCACTGTCGACGAGCGGGCGATTGGTCAGGGTATGCGGGCAAATCGGCGTGATGACAAAGGCCTGCAGGTCCTGCCTCAGGATCGGCCCCCCGGCCGACAGATTATGGGCCGTCGAACCGACCGGTGTGCTGACAATCAGTCCGTCGCCACTGTAAGTTGTGACCGGTTCGCCGTTGATCGCCAGACACACGTCGATCATCCGCAACGAAGCACCGGCTGAGACGACAACTTCATTGAGCCCGAGGAATACTTGCGTTCTTCCATCGGACCCCGTCAGTTGGCATTCGAACATCAAGTGCCCTACGACCTGGTAAGCACGCCCCGCGATTCTGGAAATTTCTTCTCGAAACTCCCGCGGTGAAACGCCAGCCAGAAAGCCCAGTCGCCCGAGATTGACCCCCAGGATCGGGAGCTGATGAATCCCCATCTGTCGGCAGGCCCGCAGAATTGCTCCGTCACCGCCGAGGACAACGACGAGATCGGCAGGAAGTCTGGAAAAATCGAGGCTGCAGCCCAAATCAACAGCGACGATTTCCAGGTCACGGCGGCTCTTGAGAAACTGCTCGAAATCCTCCCAGGCGCTCTTGACCCGGGTGATCTTCAGGTCGGCGACAACGATAATTTGCAGGGGAGCGCTCATTGGTTCAACCGCCTTGTCGCGGGATTTTTCTCGTTAACTATCTTATCATGGCACGTGCTGGGATTCCCAGTGCCGACCTGATTCCGAATTTCTGACACCGCCGGAGTATTCGCTTGCAACGCATCCTGCGCGATCAAGCCCGAAAGTACGCATTCGATGCGCGCGACGAACCCCTGCTCACAGTTCAGCCGGGTGAAAGCATCGAAATCGAAACCTTCGATGCCAGTACCGGTTATTTCAAAACATCGTCTGACAAGGCGATCCCGGGTCGGCGTCCGGGATTCGACCGTGTTCCGCCGCTGGCCAACCCGATCGGTGGCCCGGTTTTTGTCGCCGGCGCCGAGCGCGGCGATGTGCTGGTGATTTCGGTAGAAGATATCCTGGTCGCCGATTTCTCATGGATTGCCGTCGGTCCCCGGCGCGGACCGTTGGGTGAGTCAACACGCTGGCCTGAGCTGTCGGGAGACTATACGACGAAGATTTTTCAGCACACTCCCGGCGCCAGCGGCACGACGCGCGATGGCGTGTTGCACTTCAGCGACACGATTTCCTGGCCGATTACGCCGTTCATCGGGACCCTGGGTGTGGCTCCCGATCGCGAAGTGACGACCAGTCTCGACGGGCAGGGGGAGTGGGGAGGCAATCTCGACATTCGCGATGCAACGGTCGGCAACCGGATCCTGTTGCCGGTTTTCCATCCAGGGGCGCTCTTTTACCTGGGAGACGTTCACGCCAGCCAGGGCGACACCGAATTCAGCAGTACGGCTGCCGAAACAAATTCGACGGTCCGCGTGAAATTCGATGTCATC
>Ga0137463_1000237_pt1 | contig 20835 bp, 5 predicted proteins | sample EasRivERMGT800_2_FD_102333 | JGI IMG/M metagenome (GOLD analysis project Ga0137463, IMG submission 102333) | Soil microbial communities from meander-bound floodplain in the East River, Colorado, USA - East River MetaG ERMGT800_2 | ecosystem: Environmental > Terrestrial > Soil > Floodplain ...
GGCCCGGCCAACGCCTTCGCCACTGGCGCCTTCCGAGATTCGTCCCTGGTCGCGGTTTCCACCGGACTGGTCGATTCGATGAGCCGCGAGGAAGTGGAAGCGGTGCTCGGCCATGAAATCACGCACGTCTCCAACGGCGACATGGTGACGCTCACCCTTATCCAGGGCGTGCTGAACACGTTCGTGTTCTTCCTGTCGCGGGTCGTGGGTACGATCGTCGACCGAACCATATTCAGGACCGAGCGAGGTGTCGGGCCGGGCTTCTACATCACCGTGATCGTCTGCCAGATCCTGTTCGGCATCTTTGCCTCGATGATCGTCGCCTGGTTCTCGCGCCGGCGCGAATTCCGCGCCGACGCCGGCTCGGCCGGCCTGCTCGGCTCGCCGCAGCCGATGATCGCGGCCCTCACCCGCCTGGGCGGGCTGCAGAGCGGCGGTCTGCCCGACGCGGTGAAGGCGTTCGGGATCAACAGCGGCTCCAGCGTGTTCCAGCCCTTCGCCACGCATCCTCCAATCGAAGTGCGGATTGCAGCTCTGCAAGGACAGGTGCGATAAACATGGCTGCTCAGGCCGATTCCAGCGAGTACTTGATCAGGATAAAGACCGGTAGATCGGACACGAGCACCTCTCCGACCAGATCCGGGTCGGGCGCAAACACGGCTTCTCCCGATGCCTTCAAGTCGTCCGGGAAGCTTCCGAGGGCGGCACCCTTCAGCGTAGTCGCCTTCAGTTCCTCATCTTCTATGGTAACAACCTGTATCGCATCGACGTTAACGTCTTTGCCTTGTGTGAAATAAGGGAAGTACTCCCGCTTCACCTTGGCGCTGAAAGGAACGGCCGGATCGGGGGAGTCCGCATTGGCGCTGACGAATTTATGCCACTCGGTAGGAAAGTCGCGCCTCAAGCTGAACAATAAGGCCAGTCCGGCGGTGTTCGCCTCGCCGACGATCTCTTCCAGATGCTCCGACGCCTTGCCGCCGAGAAGCCCGCCAGCGGGACGAGCGGTGTAGCGGACGTGCAGGATCACATCGGAGATGGTGTCGTAGTCGAATTGGCGGAACGTCGCCGGCAGTTGGAGCTTCCACTTGCTTTCGGCGCCGGCGCCTTCGAAAGGCAGGATCCGCTCGTCGCGCAGATTGGTGTCGAACATGCCGCTGTCGTTGTTTCCACTGCTCGTCACTATCGATTGGATCGTTCCGAAATAATCGACGAAGCGGTCGTCTTCACTGCCTTGTCGCGGGTACTCGCCGTCCGCAAGCAGCGGTGACTTGCGGAGCGAGCTTTTGAGCAGCGACAGCGTGCAGCTGACGCTCGTATAAGGGCCCGCGACCGAGGGAATCGAGAGACTCACCGTTTTGATGCGCCGCATGTAATGGCCCGCGCAGTCGAAATCGTACAGCCACTCTGGGATAGTCATTTCGCAGGCGCCTGTGGCTTTCAGGGTCAGAAGCGCCAGGGGGTTCAGTTGCCGTAACGAAACGTGCTTCGTCAGCTCCAGCTCGCGCTTGTTGTTCTCGTGGTAGGCCATCTCCAGCCGCTTGATGTCGAGGTAGAGCGCCTCGCCGGAGAGCAGTCCCCTGCGGCCGCCGTCCCAATAGTTGAACTTGACGTAGTCGGTAGAGTCCACCTCCGGGCGCATCAGCTCGCGCTTCATCGTCTGCTCGGCCTTGCGCGCGGTGTCGAACGCGAAGCGGTAGTACTCGTAGTAAAGCCGCGAGATCTCGCCTTGCATCCACGCGTACAGCTCTTCATTGGTATATTTTTCGCGCAGGAACTGGTCGATCGCTTCGGAATGCTCGATCTGCTTCTGGACAGTCAGATACTCGCGATGCGCCGCCTGCTCGGCGATCAGCGAGCCGAGGATCTGCCTGCCGATCTGCATGAGCTCGCGCGCCGCGAGGTTGACCTGAAGCAGCCAGTCATCGGCGCGGCGTTCATAAGAGGCGACCTTGGAGGCAAAATGCCCCTGCCAGTCCTCGTTCTGGGCAAGAGTACTCGAGACTGAGCTAGCGGCTTTACCAGCATGAGCCAGTATCTCGCCTCCAAAAATCTTTGTTTCGCTACCGGTTCCGAACGGCTTTAACGCGACGCTAAAGCTCGGGATCATCGCGAGGCCCGCAGTCACTCCGTCCGTCGACGCGGCAGCAACCCTGAACGCAAACGCACGGTCAGCGTGACCGTTCAATTCGTCATATTCGCCGACGAGCAAGCTCAGAGTGCCTTCTTCTTTCGTCGCGCGTTGCGGATAGGCGGGCGCGGGAACAGGCTTGTCGTATTGCGCCACCAGAGCGCCATAAGCCTCGTCGAAGCTCTCTTCGGTCAATTCCCGGCGATCCAGAGTGAGCTTGTCCGAAGCGGCACTGCTATCCGGCGTCAGCCCGAGAAGCCGTTGGTAGTAGCCGTAGCGCTCCAATGCGCTGGCGCGGCTCTTGAGCAGCGATTCGGTCGACGCCTCCGCCTGCTTCCACTGCAGGAAGCGCACCTCCTGGCTCAATTTCTGAATCTCGATCTCATGGCTTTGACGCAGGAGCGCGAGCTTCTCGCCCTCGCCTTTTTCGATGGCCGACAGGAGCGCGGAGCCCAAGCCGCGCACCTCACCCGCAAGCTCGAGGGCCTTCTGGATGAGCAGGAGCGCGCGCACCGGGCCGATCGGCTGATTGAGGCCGCTGATCATCGAGCCGATGCTGATCCCCGCCGCCGCCGCCTTGACCAGCATGCCGGGATCGATGGGCGGATCGAAGAGGGCAAGCTGACGCACCACGCCCTCGATATTCATGCAGTTGCGGATCTTGAACAGCCGGTCGGCGACGATGTCCCAGTAACCGAGCAACTTATCGTTCGCCGGGACACAAAAATAGAGCGATGGGCTGCTGCCGAACGCTTGAGGAGCGGTCGGATCGCTGGCTGACGGCGAGCTCAAATTGAACGGAAACTGACCTTCGAGCTCGATCAGCGCATTGCCGAACGCGTCGATGCCGTTGTCGCTCTCGTGCTTGAGCTGGTGAAATGACTTGGGACGTATCGTGCCTCGCGGCGGAATGCGCTGGGGACGAGTCCCGAGAACGTTGGACGCGAGAACGTAGATCTGCGTCGCCTCGTTGATCGATTCGATCGTATCCTGCCGGAACAGGCTGTCCCCCCAGGCGATGAGGTTGTCCAGATACTTCATGACCACGGCGTACTGATAGGGGAAGATCCTCAACTGCGCCACGGGGTGTGGCTGAAAAGGATGTCGCTTGATCTGCTCGTAGCTCTTGAGAAGGGCCTCTACAAGCTTTTTCTCCTCCCCGGTCGGATTGGACTTGCCCAACAGCGCCAACTGCTCGTCGATGGAGGTCGCCTGTCCGACCTCGCGAAAACCCAGGAACTTCCAATAGTGTTGCCCGGTGTCGGTCGGATCGAAGATGTAATGGAACCAGCGCTGGGACTCCGCGAAGCGCTGGTTCTTGCTCAGGTGCACCGCGACCGTGAAGGGGAAGTGGAACAGCAGCTCCCAGTTGTAGTTCGCGTAAGGGCCGCTGCTGCTGACATCGATCTCCTTCGGGAAACTGACTATGTCGCTCAGGGGGTCATAGAAGGCTTTGAAGAACTCGACTGTCCACTTCTTGTGCTCGTCGGCATCCAGTAATCCTGCAAGCGAGCGCGTATTGAGCTGCTCGGTTAGCTTGCCGACAAAAGGGTGAAAAAAATTCTCGAAGGTGTACGTAAACTTCGTTTGCGCAGCGTTTGACGCGTCCGAAGCAATACCCGCGTCGAAGGACTCATGAAATAGTGGCATGGCTCTTGCGCCTTTACAGTTTAGCCATCGCGTTGACGACAAAGCCCGCCGGACCGACCTCCGCGCCGTGCACAGACACCGTGCCAGCCATCGGCAAGCCGATTTTGATATAGGCGTCTTCGGAGACGAACCGCTTGGTAGAGGATGCCCTGTCATGCATGATCGAGGAAGACTCGAGCGGACCAGGCCCTGGCCGCTGGTATTGCGGCAAGACCAGCGATCCGATCGCCCGAGACATGTTGCTATCCGGGGAAGAGGAGTACGCAGTCCCTCGAGAAATCGGAACAGGCGTCATTTCAGTCGTGACATAGAACACATGGCGGCTGTCCTGGTGAAAGAACGGCGCGATCCATTCTTGAGATATATCGTGACGTGGCGCGACTTGAACGTGCGGCGCACTATCTTTCAGTTTAAATATGCTGTGCGTGTGAGGAGCTTGATTAGCAGTGGGGCTTAAATACATTACCTGTACGGTCTGGCCCGACACGGAAAGCGTACGAGCATAGTTGCCGTGCCAGTCCATATCGGTAAGCACGCTGAGGTCTCCCAGATCCTCCCCGCGCAGCGGCAGACTGTGCGAATTGAATAGCAAGAACGTTGACGCATCGAAGGACTGGCCGTCGTCTGGCACGTCTTGTCCGTTGGACAAGTCTTGCTCGGCAATCTCAAATGCAAGATGCTCATCCGCTCTGTTTAAGCGAAGCCGGAATGCAGAGCGGTTGAAGGCCGCTGGGTCGAAACTACCGAGCTTAGTTGGGAGGTTGACGTCCGAGGTCTTTGCCTGCTGCCACTTGCCGTTATAAAACTCGCTCCAGCACAGCATCGCCTGTACAGTCACCTGCGGCAGGTCCGCCGAAATGATGTCCGCTGGGGCGCAGTCCGCCAGCGTCGGGCCTGGTGGAACCTTTGGCTTAATGAGCGGCGCCTGCTTGAGAATCTTCAGCCAGAACAGGAACAGGCGGTTTTTCCACACCACCGGAACAATCGGGTTGTCTTCGATGTCGAGCTTGATCTGCTCCCACGGGGTCCATAAACCGATTTCACGGCGACGGTAGAAGTACTTGCGGTGAGCGCCGGGGGTGCGGGCGACCACATGGGCGATATCGTCGGAGGTACCCGCACCTCCTTCGATGAAATGGATGCCGCAGGGCTCCAGTTGCGCCACCTCTTCGAGCTTGGAAAGATAGTTGAGCAGCGCGGTCGCGGCGCGATCTTCGGTGATATCGCTCTGCAGGAGCTCGCTCATCGCCTCCTTGAAGAACGGTGACTGGTCGCCTCGCAGCTCCGGCTCCACCCAATTCTCGGGCCATAGGAACACCTTGCGGTTCGCTTCCCACACGCGGTAGCGCTTCATCCATTCCCACTGCTTGCGATGCTTGTCTTCAAAGATCGACGGCTCGACGCCTGCCTCGAGATTCAAGAAGCAGCGCTCGATGAACAGTTGAACGGATGACAAGGCATGCCGGATGCGCGAAGTCTGCATGCAGGAGTCCATCTGCACGTCCATGAGGAAATATTCGAAAAGCTTCTCGGCGGTGTCGATATGCGCGGACGCCGGGTCTGCGCGCATCTGGTGGAGGATGTAGGCGACCAGAGCGTCGCGCTGCAGGCTGCGCATTTTGTCGTTGATGGGCTTCAGGACATTCAGCCAATCGCTCTCCTCGTAGCGTGCGCGCAAGGCCGCCTTGAACGCGCTCACGGCCTCGGCCTGGGGCTCGTTGGTGGCGGCGGCGATGAGTGCCGACGCCGAAACGCCGATCTTTTTCACCGGCGCATACGCGCGATGGACCCGCATAAACGTGCCGAGGTCCATTAAAGCCGATCTGTCGGCTTGATCCGGCTTTGCCTGGAGGTGCTTTCCGAACCGCAGCAGCAACGCATCGAGCAAGGCGCCGTCCCAACGGGTGAGAGCCAGCAGCAGACTGTCCTTGATTTCTTTCGTGCTCGTGACCACAGCACTCGGATCTTTGAGCACCGTGAGAAGGCGCTCGTCGTTGGGTGCGAACTGCGCTTTCAATCCGGCGAAATCGAGCAGCGCGTCGAAAGCGGCAAGCAGCGCGGTCGCGATGGCGCCGTCGGCGGTTCCCGCGACCGGCAGGCTGTTGAGCCATCCCCGCCCACCAATCCGGTAATCCGGATGCGCGGCGAAATAGGCCATCTCGCTTGCCTTGAGCTTGAAGCCGGTCGCGAGCGACACGGCCTTGAGGAAGCGCACATAAGTGGCGCGCAGATGGCCGGTCAGCGTTTCGGGATAGAGGTAGCGCGCGGCGATGATCTCCCAGCCGCGACCTTTGGTTTGCCAGCGGACCTTGAGGCCCGCCGTAATGTTCTCCACCTTGAGCGTGATGGGATACAGCGTGCCGGCGCGCAGCTCGATGGCCGTGGTGTTGCTCCACGCCTCGGCGTTTTTCTCCAGAGGCTTGTCCTCGCCGTTTAGAGTAAGCGTTGCGCTCCCGGCGCCGGCGCCGCCTGCGGCACCGGGCTCGATGTTGAAGTTATAGAAGCCGTTTTCCGGCGCCTCGAGATACCCGCTCCAGATACCGGATCCCGGATTGAAGGGCAGCGCTCCCACGCCGCTCCCGGGATAAACGAGATTCGCTTCGGCGTCGCTCGCACCGTCCGGCGCACTATCCGCCGTCGCACCCGCGTAAAAGCGCGCTGACAGACCTGCGGTCTCCATGGCGGTCAGATCGTCCAGCGCGGGGGGAAGATCGTCGAGGTCCGCCAGCGGTGGAGCGGCAGCGGGGTTGAGCAGGTTCTTGTCGTCCAGCAGCGCGCTCGCAAAGGCGATGTCGGCCTTCGCCGCCGAGCTGACCGCAACCTGGGCTTGCTGGCGTTTGCGCCGGCTTTTGAGCTCCGGCAGGAAGGCCGCGAGGAAAAGCGTTCTGCGCTCGGTCGCGGAGTCATTGGCTGCCAGATACGCCTGCGTGTCGATTGCAAGTCCGGGATAACGATTCGCAAAATCCTGGAAGAAATTCTCGACAGCCGACTTGTTCTCGCTCAGGAGCTTACCTATGGCGTTCTTGAGCTCCGCCGTACTTCCTTGGACCAGCATGAGCGCGTCATGAACCGCTGCGCCCATCACGCCTTTGAAGGAAAGACGCTCGAGCGCGGGGTCATATGCGATGCGCCCGGCGCCCGCCTCCAGAATGGCCGGCGCCAGCGTTTTTTCCGGATGGCTGTAGGAAATCTGAGTGCTCAGTTCACCGAAGAACGTGTACAGCTCGTAAAGCGGCTGCAACTCCGGATAGCGGCCGAAGAATGGCTCGACGACCTTCCGGTTCTCGGCATAGAGGTTCTTCTTGTTGGGATCGACGCTGTGCACTGCGTCCTGAAACTTTGGGTTGTTGCTCGCCGCTTGGAGCGCGTCCCGGGCGGCCTTCGCCATGACGCCGGTGTAGGAGAGCCGCTTGCCGAAGTCGTCGTAGGCGATGCGGCCGGGGGCCGCATCCAGGAGCGCCTGCTCCAGGGTCGCCTGGTCGTGATCGTATTGCACCTCGGAGACGAGGGTGTTATCCAGGAGGCCGAAAAAGAGGTTGGTGGCGTCGCTGCCATAGACAAGCGCCATCCTCGCGCGCGCGATCTGCCCTCCCGGATCGTCGCTGAGAGCGAACTCGGTCTCGATGGCGCCGAAAGCGCCTCGCAGCGTGCGGGCAAACTCGAGGATCTCGCCGTCTTGCGGCGCGGACTTGCCGCTGATGTCGTGATTCCAGACGAGATAGAGAGCTTGTTCGGGCTTGAGCGACGCCGCGCGCAACCGGCTCACCACATCAATCAAACGCAAGATAGGCGGATGCGCCGGGTCAGGCGGTGCAAAAGGATCGATCGCGGTGAGCTGCGTGAGCAGCAGGAACTCGCGCACGCTGAGCTTGAGCTTTCGCGCGAGCCAGCCGCGGCGAAAAATCGCGCTGATGGTGTCCAGCTTGAGCAATGTGTTGTCTGTATAGCCTAGCCAGGCCGTGATCTGGTGGAACTCATCATCGGTAAGCAGGAACGCTGCGCGCAACGCCTCCACATGCGCTGAGAGCTTGTCGCCTTTCGTCAGGTACTCGCCGGAACTATTTTCGGCGAACGGGCTGTCCTTTTCGAACGGCGCGGGATACAGGAACATCTGGCGGTAGAGCGATGCCGTCCCGCGCGTGTCGATCGGCGCGAAGCAAGCGAGCAGAGGCAGTAGATCCCTGTTCGGCTTCAGCTTCAGAATCTTCATCAGCCGCTTCACCACGCCCAGGCGCGGCAGCAGAGTCAAAAAGCCTTCGTCGAGCCGCTGCAGGTTCACCGCGTCATCGGAGCTGTCCGGATTCTTGCTTTCCGGATAGAGCGCGGTGATCGCTTTGTCGGTTTGCTCCATGGACCAACCGAGCTTCTTCCAAAGCCGGATGAAGCGGATCAGTCGGACGAACTCGAAATCGCGAATCGGCTTGTCGATCTTGGCTGGGTCGGAGTAGCGGAACCGCAACTCATCGAAGCTGCCGAGGTTGTCTTTGCCGCTCGGGTTAAATGTGCTCGAATTTTTAAACGTGCTCGGGTTTGCAAGCGTGATCAGACCCATGATGCGGGTGTAGTTGGCGTCATCCATCACCCATGTCTTGACATCGTCGCCATATTCCGAGGCATCGACATTGTCGATGAGCTCTTTGAATTTGGCCTTGTCTGCATTGCCCATCGTGCCGTCCTTGAGCGCCTTCAGCAGGACGAAGGGAGCGCCCAGCTTCTCCAGTTTTGGGACGAGCACGGAGTTGGGGTTGACGAAGCGGGTCTTCAGGATGTCGATAATGTCCGAATAGGTAATCTCTATCCGGCGCGTGAACGCTTTGGCCATGGAGAGCTCGGCCAACACAAGGGTGTTCGACAGCGCAGGCTTGAACCCGTAAAGCTCGTTGAGGGTCAGAGCCCCTTTCGTGATCTGCGCGTACTCTGCACGGGAGAGCCGCAGCTCCTCCATAAGAATGTCGCGCCATCCATATTCGATGGGATTTGTGGGATCCGCCGCGACCGGCCGCTCGAGCGCGTCGCCCGTTCGCAGCACCTCCATCACCTCGGGCAGCGGCGCCTCGAACTTGTCGAAATAGCGGCGCAGATTTTCGAGCGGCTGATGGAATGGCAGCGGGGTGGTGGGTGGAAGCAGTGGCGGAGCCTGATTGGGCTGGTGCTTGCCCGCCAGGGTCTCGTATGCGGCCTCCTTGACAAATTGCGGGGTTGCCAGCAACTCCTCTGATGTCACGGCGCCCTCTGTGCTGTGGCCTTCGTATGCCACGAGCGAGAGGTTGTGGGTGATGTAGTACTCCAGCGTCTCGTTGACCAGATCGATGTAAGGCAACGCTGTGTTGGTGTTGTCGCAGGTCAGGGGCAAGTGCTCGATATCCGGGCGGCGGTCCAGGAGTATTTTGAGAGGCCTTTTGGCCGCACTGAGCTCGTCACGAGCTAAAAACTGCAGCAGATCGACCAGGTACGCGGCCGGGCTTAGCACCGAGCGGCAGTGCTCGCAAGCGCAGTAATCCATCTCGCCGAAGAGCTTTTCCAGTGTGGCGTAGGGGATGATGTCGCCAGCGTTGTCCGGGAATTCGCTGGCCGAGTGCGCCAACCCTTCGTCGATCAACTTCGGAGTGCTGCTGACGTACTTCGGCGCGCTGTGAGCGCCGATTTGGGGCGCGGTCCTCGCTACGAGGTAGGAGGCAGCGAGGTTAAGGACGATGTTATGCACCTGCTGCGCCTTGGCATGAGTAAGACGGGCGTTCGCTTCCCCGCCAAGCTCGTCCTTGTGCGTCCTGACGAATTGCTCGCGGTCGTAGCGGGAAACCGCCATAGCCGAATCCAAGCCGCTCCTGAGCAGCGCGTTCATCGCGCCATGGGACGGAGTGATCTGATAGACGCGCTGGATGCGGGTGATCTCCTTCGACACTTCGGTCGGAACTTTTAGTCCATTGCGAGCGATGTATCGCTGAACGGGCTGCATGCCGATTTCGAACTTCCCCTGATGGCCGGCAAGAAAAGCGTGCACCTCGTCGCGCCTGCCGGAAGCGACCGGGGTCTCGCCTTCCTTCACCATCTGCGCGAGAACCATGGTCGGGAAGCTGAGCCGCATTTGCGCGGCAAGCGTGTCCGCATAGCGGGCGCGTTTTTGCTCCTGTGCTTCACCGGGAATTTCGGAGGGAATCGCGTCGTCGCCGACGAGGTCCCGCCACTTCTCGGGGCGGTAATAGCCCTGCTCGGCCAGACTCAGGGTATCGGTCAGGCCGGTCCGGCCGGCAGCCGCGTGCAGCTTACGCATCAAGGGGGCGTTGTTGAGCGTGAGATAGCCGAGCTGCCCGTCGAGCCTCAGGCGTTTTTCGGCGGCTTCGCCAAGAGACTTGCGCACCGTTGCCCAAAGCTCTGCGGGGTCGTTCCGGTGCTTCGCGTAGATCTGGGCGAAGCGCTTGCAGCGCGCCGCGTCGTTCCCCAGCGAAATCTCGAGCATGTCCTTGAGCGGTGAGACCCCGGCGAGCGCCGGGCCGTCTAGGGTGTGCGCTACGACGAGCCGCTCGAATTCGTCGGCCGCCTGAGAAATCCTCGTCTCCAGCTTGGCGGGAATAACGCCTTGGGCGATGGCCTTCCTCCAGATGTCGGCGGCCGTCTTTGCCGTGATCTGGTAGAGCGCGTCCTCGTTGGCCGGCAGCCCGGCGCGGAACAGCGCGTAGAAAAATGGCGCTTCGATCCTGGCTTGACGTGCGCCGTTCGCGGTCCTCGCGCTGAACTGGTCGGCTAGTACTTCGAACGCGACGGCGCGCGCATCCCAGCCGGTCTTGTTGGCGAGATAGGTGATGTCCTGCCGCTCGTGCGTTTCCTGAAGGTCGCGCGATTTTCCCTTGTAGTGCGCGGCCAGTGCGCCAGTCAGCGTCTCGTATTCGGCCGGCAGCGCGTCGGCCGCCGCGGCGGGCAGCAGTACATCGAGCGTTTCGGTGGCCGTGGCGTTGTATCGCACCTCGGACGCGCCGAGGAAGGTCTTGCCTCTGAGCACACGCACCTGGATATCCGGCGCGTCCTTGCCTAGCTTGCGCACCTTCGCCAACGCGAAGGCCAACGAGTAGCCGCCGCGCGCATCGGTCGTGCCTGCGCCGAGCAATACATCGCCCCCGACATTCTTGTCCACCACCTCCACACGCAACCCGCCGACACCGGCTCGCTGCGCACTCACGACCTTTCCCGCTACGTTGTAGCTGCTCATAGCCTTGTCGGCGGTTTTGACCTGACTCTTCTTCGTTGCCATTGTTTGAGCCTCGTCGTTGTCGGGTACAAATCACTCACTTCTAAAGCCATTGCGCCTCGGGTTTCAGTAATGCCGAATCCACTATCGTTGAAAATATTGAACGCGGCCCCTCAAGGTTTGACCCCTCTCAACCAGGTTCCTTGTCCATCCAAACTGATCGTTTTCCAGCCCAACTTTTCCAGCGCCTCTTTGAGCGGCTGCAAATCGCCCATCACGGCGATGTCGACCCGGCCGCCGCGCATAAGCACGCGATCGATTTCCGAGGCGGCGGCTTTCCAGTCAATGGAGCCCGCCGGCAATTTGTTGCCCTTGACCATTGAAGCCACGCCGGAGCCGAAAGGCATTTTCTCGACGCCCGCTTGGATAACCATCTTATCGGGATGCAATTCTCGGAGCGCCTGGATCGGCATGGCTTGCCGGCCCGGATTGACGATCACCTCGCCCGGCAACGCGTCGAGTTCCGCGCCCAGGTGGATCACCGAGCCTTTGGGAATGGGAACTTTCGCCACCCGTTGAATGCCCGCTCGCAGCGAGAGCGCGGTGGCAATGAATATCGCCGCTTCCACGCCGAGTTTCAACAATAGAGTCTTGAAGTCTTGGCCGGAATATCCGGATCGGACTCCGGCGTCATAGCCCTTCTTCGCCAGCGCGGCTTTTCCCGAATCGCTGAAGTCTGACAGTTGGGGTAGCTTGGCAAACTCTTCGGAGGATTTGCTGAGAAAATCCACTTTCTCTTTATCCGTCATCTCCTCCCACACGGACTTTCCACCGCCCGCTAACAGCTCGCCCGGCGTGCCGTGTTTTTCTTGCAGCAACTTGACGGCGTTATCAAACTCGGCGAGGGTTTTGCCGAATTCTTTGCCCACTCTAAGTCCTTCTTGATATTCCGGGGTCTTGCGTTCCTCGGCCTCGATGCGGGCCTGCTCCGCCCACTCCGCTTCCTTGTCTTTCTGCTTCTGGATCTTGTATTCCTTTTCCTCCTGAACCGTCATTTGCCCCATCTGACGGTCGAACTCCGGATCCGGCGGCCCCCTGCCAGACGGGTCGTTGAGCGTGATGGGCGAGCCGCGCACGTATAGGTACAAATTGGGCCCATCCGACAAACCTGAAGGATCGGCCGCGGTCCATCTTCCTAACCACGGCGCGTAATACCTCGCGCCATGGCAGTGCAATCCTGTTTCCTCATCCCGCTCCATCCCCGTATACCGATATCGCTTGATACTCACCTCCGCCGCATTCCGCGCGGCTTGATACGACGTAGTGCCATACGGGTGAAACTCTTCATACGAAATGACTTGTGCCTTCTCATCCAACTCCAGACCGGCCGAGCCAAGATGGTTGCCGTACTGATAACGGTAGAGCGCACCCGCGTGAAGCGTAGGACCGTCCGTTAGGAGCACATCCTCCATCAACAATACGCGATGAGTCCCATCGACCACGTGCACGGACTCTATTTCCTCCACCAACCCCGTCGCGCCATAGCGCCGATAGAGTTCCAGCCCGCCAAGATAGATGCGTTCCCAAACTTTCCTAGCGCCAAGTTGGTTTTCATTCACCTTGCGCGTGCGCTGTTTATCGGCGGTGTAGTTGTAGTAAGTCCATCCACCACCGAGACCATTGAAGGCCTGGATCATGTCGCGGTAGTCCCAGCGGATGAAAAACTCCGGAGCTACGTTGGCAAGATTGAGCATGTTGCCGTGGGGGTCGTGTTGATAGGCCACGGCTTGCTGCGGATCGCCGGTATCCGTGCCTAGCAGGCGATTGCTGTCCACGGCGTACTGATAGGCGCGCGTCCAGCTGCCGCCGCTGCCGGCGCTGTGCTGCATCTGCTCGATGTTGCCGACGGGATCGTAGTGATAGGTCTGCGTGTAATTGCGCAAAGCGTTCGCCGCGGCCTTCGGAAAATCGACCGTCTCTGGTGGCCCTTCAAATTGGGCAGATGCGCCGATCGCCGCACCGTTTTCCCTTCCGGTCGCGCTAATTAGGCGATACAGGGCGTCGTAGGTGTAGCGGCTTTGAGCGTCTACCTGCTGATTCTGAAAGAACGCGGGCTCGTAGGCGTCGTCGCGGATCTCGGTGATGTTGCCGACGGGGTCGTAGGTGTAGAAGAGGTTCTGCAGGACCTTGTCGTTTTTCAACTGGCCTGCGGGATTGGGGAATGCCGGGTTGAATCCTGGACGAGTGGTGCGTAACTGCACGAGGCGAAAAGTTTTCGGATCGTATTGGTAGCGCGTGAGCGTGTCGTTGCCATAGCCGATGGCTTGCCGCTGGCCTTTGGCATCGTAGGCGATCGCCTGAATTACTGGCGTTCGCTTGCTGCCCGCTCCTTCGCTGTAACCGGTTGCGGTTTTGGTGGCTCGCACGACCAGGTCTTCGCTTTCCAGCAGGCTGCGCTGGTTATAGTGCGGCTCATACACCGCCACGCGGCTACCGGTGCCGTGATGCCAGTTGTAGAGACGGGTCATGCGCTTGAGCGCGTCGTATTCGGTGATCTGGATGAAGGTCTCAGCTTCGAGGTGCGATTCCGGCGGATTTGCCGGCGTCGTTTGCCAGTCGATGACCGGGGCTTTGTAATCAGCGACGAGACAGCGATGCAGCTCGAGCGGGCTGCCTTTGAAGTCGATGCGCTCGGTCTGCGTCAGACCGCTCGGGTCATAGTGTTGGTGAAGCTGGCCGCAGAGGTTGCGCGATTGGGCATTCGCAACATTGCTGCTGGCATCGATATATTCGGAGCGACCGATCATTTGCGGCGACCCGGCATTGATCGTCAGCCACTGCTCGGTCGGGCGATGGAGGGCATCGTAAAAGGTGCTGAAGACGCGGTCCTCGTTGAGCGCGACGCCGTTCTCGTCGCGCCGCTCGTTCGAATCCCAGGCGAACATCGGTTTGCCGGCCGCGTCGTTGAGGGTCCAGCGCTCGCCGGCGTCCATGCTGTGCTGATAGAGCAGGTTGCCGGCGATGTCGTAACAGGGAACGAATCCGCTCGCGGCATCGGCCGCCTGATGGTTGGGCATCGGCGGACGGATGTATTGCATGACCAGATTTTTGCGCGCATCCCGAATCCAGAGCGGCTTGCCTTCGGCGTCGAGCTTCGTGAACGTCAGTGACTTTTCGTCGGGCGACGGACTCGGATCGTCTGGATACTGTCGGCGGTTGTGCGCGATGCTGACAACATTCCGACCGAGGCTGTCGAGAAACGTGACAGCCGGAGTGCCGGCGTGGACGGTCGTCAGTTGCGCGGCGCGCTTTTCTTCCGCCGTGGCATTCGCGGCGGTCTTCAGCGCATACCACGCGTTGCCGGGCTCGAGGAGAGTGTCGCTGGGGTCATAGGACGCCACATGCCAGGGAGAGTAGTCGGCGCGGCTGAATGAGCCGTCGGGCAGCTCGGTGCGAACGAGCCGTCCCGGCGCATCGTAGTACAGGATGGGTGTGACCCCCACCTCGAGCGGTTCTTCGAAGCGGTGCTCGTTGTCGCTGAAATAGGGCTCGTACTGTTTGACTGGCTTTCCTTTGTTGTTGAGGATCGTCTTGCCGGACGCAATCCAGCGCAGCGGCTTCGGGCCGGGCTCGGCCTCGGCCTGCACCTTCTTGACCAGGACGGCGCCCATGCCGTCGGAATACTCAAATGCCGTCTGCAACGAGCTTTGCTCATTGACCGCCAATTGCGCAACATGTTTTTCGCGCACGATGCCGCACGCGCAGGGAGGGTGGTGGCCCCACGTCGTGGAGCCATCCGCTTCAACCTTCTCGCCAAAGTAGTAGAGGTGGCGAGCCGAGGCGCCGGCAAGCATCTGCCCAGCTATGGCTTCGTCGTAGTTCCCGGTAAAAAAGAGAATGACGGTGTCCGGGCTGGGGTGAAGGAGCGCCTCATCGAACGCATCGAGGTTGTCGCCCTCCGCGCCCTTGCCCTTGAGCGCGGCCGCGGTCGGCATACCGAGGATGTCGAACACGACTTCCGAGAGGTTGCCGTTGATGTCCTGGAGCTCGGCGGGAGCAAGAAGACGGAAGTCGAAGCGCGTGACCGCCGTCGCGTTGTCGCGCGCGTCTTTCGCCGACTCGACGTAGAAGTCGTACTTGCCGTCATGCGTCAGGGTGGTGAGGTTGCCGAAGGGATCTTCGTAGCGCTCAGGCAAATAGAAATGCTGTGCCGCGTCTGCGGCATAGCCCGCGACTCCGCTACGCATCCAGTATTCGCCATCTGCCTGAGGGCCGAATACGTTTGCGAGAGCGGCGCCGCTGATGTAGCCACTGGCTTTCCAATTGGCGAGTGTGCTGCGTGCCGTGCCGCCGCCCGCCACTGCCGCATCGATTTTGTTGCCGTCGGCGGTCGTGAATACCGCGTCCAGGAGCTTGTCGGTTAGAGCCAGCTTGTAGTGCTCATACTGCAACCCCAACGTACCGAGCGTGCCAAGTGGCAACGGCGCGCCGAGATCATTCTTCAGGAACAGCGTGCGGGCGTGTTCGACCAGCCGCACGCATGGTGCGTTGTTCGGCGGCAACTCGTGGTAGAGGATGCGGCCGACCGACGTCGAGCTGCCAGGGTCTGCGGTTGGGTATTGAAGGCTGAGTTCGAGGCCGCGCAGTTCCGCCAGTTCGAAATAGAGACCGAGCGCTGGAGAAACGCCGGTCAGCTCGTAGGTCTGCACTTCATACGGTTGCCGCAACCGGTAGTTCTGAATGGGCGCCGGATTTTGTGGATCGACCTGATCGATAGCGTCCTCGGTGTAATGCGTTTCGGAGTACGCAAGGTGGCGCTCTTGCTGAACGGCATGGATGACGTCCAGCTGGTCGGAATTCAGGCTTGCGTCTTTGTGGGCATGCACTCGCGGATACGCAACGGCGACGGATTGCTGGACGTTGCCGTACTCGTCAAAGGAGAGGTTGAGCGTGTGGGCGATGCGAGGATCGGGACGCAAAGGCTGGTCCCGGAGATCCAGCTCGTAGTGATAGGTAATCGCCTCGCTTTCGGCGACGAGGAAAACAGCGTGCCGGTTCTCCCCTTGCGGCTGCAGGCGCTGGATATGACAGTTGTGATACGCCGTGGAATACAGCTTCACGGGGCGCTGCTCGCCTTTTTCCAGCGCATCGACATCCAGCTCGTACGCTTCCTGGCGCAGGATCATGCCCTTGCAGGCGCGTAACGCTTCTTCCCACTCTTCGTTGGAGAGATTCTGCGATTCGAGGTCGGGCTCCGGCAGCGGCTTTTCCGCAAAAGGAGGATCGATGGCGGGAGCGCCCGGCTGTGCGATCAGCCAGTTGGGGAAATACTCGGTCTCGAACTGGCTCAGGATGCGCTGCTTGTCCAGAAACGCACCCGTGTGATACCAGGTGACCGTCTTGATGGGCGGTTGATAGAGCGTCTTGTCGGCGGTGATATAGGGACTGGCGGCGTTGCCATTGGCGAACTCGCCGAAGCCCTCGACGTCGACCTGCTCCACGCGGCCAAAGCCGCGGAACTCGCGTTCAATGCCGTCGAAGTAGCCGTGGTGGTAGCTGTAGGTGCTGGAGAAGCTTGTCTGCCGCCATTGGTCCTTCACGGTGACCTTCTCGACGCAATGCACCGGGAAGGACAGGCGGGTAACCAACGGCTTCCCCGCCGCCTTGTCGGCCAGATAGAACTTGGTCGAAGGCGCGTAGCGCACTTGCGTCTGCGCGCCAAGGTTGTTCTTGACCGAGATCAGCAAGTGCGGTTTCTGCCCACCCATGAGATCGATGTATCGCATCGGCCGCCATGCATCGCCGGGCAGCGGAGACGACCAGACCAGACACGCTGTGCCATTGCCGAGCAAGTCCACGGTCATGACCGAGGAGAGATGATCGACGCGCGGAAACTGCTTCAGGCGGCGCGGTTCGCTCCATCGGTTGCCGGATTGATTGAAATAGAGGCGCACACCGTCGCGACCGAGATAGATGATGTCGCTGGTTCCCGACCCATCGATGTCGGCCAGGCGAAGCCGGCTCTGATCAAATTGGTCGGGGTGGTCGAACCAAGGCGAGTTGTCCATCGTGACCTTGGCGCCGAAGCGGCCGTAACCCAGGTTGGCCCAATAGCAGACTTCGCCGTTGCGCACGCGCACGAGATCGGCCAGGCCGTCGCCGGACATATCGGCGACGTAGATGGATTGGGTGCCGTCGGCAAACAGCAGGCGCGGACCTTTTTCCTCATCGAAGACTTGACGAACCCTCTGCGCCGGGCCGAAGCCTTCTTCCGCCAGCGAGGGATGCCACGTGAAGGCTTCGTCCTCAGTGATCAGAATGTCCGCGTGGCCGTCGCCGGTGAGATCGACGAATCTCAGATTGGGGTTTTTCCAGGCGATGTTCGGCAGCGACAAGAACGATCGGAACTGCTCCCACTGCGCATCCGAAGTGCGCTCGAAAAACCCCGGATTGAGGCCATCGAACTCGAGCACGTCCAGCCGGCCATCGCCTCCCAGATCCAGTAACTGCTGGCCGCTCGAGAGGTTCGCGGTCGAAGGGATGGTTGCGAGCCGCTCCACGGGTCCAAATTTCGCCGCGTATTGCGGCGGGTCATCCGTCCCGCCCACCGGGAGCGCGCTCAGATTGCGCTTGTAGAACCACGCGCCGCCCTGCTCGCTCAGGACTCCGGACAGTCCTTCGCCATCCAGGTCCACCCACTGATAGCCGGTCCCGCCGACACCCGTTGGAAGATTCTCCAGGCTCTCTTCATCGACCTCCTGAATCTCCTCCTGGATCGTGGCTTGGCTGTAGTCGAGCTCGATGGGAGGCAACGATTGCTCGCGATACGTCACGTACTTGACGTTGTTCTGCTCCAGCACCGGTTGCGCTTCGTCCCGCAAATATCCGGATTGCGTGACCGATCGGATGAACGACGCGATCCTCGTGCTGCCTTTGTGAGCGAGCTCGGCTTCGATCGCGGCCGGCTGCGAGTAATCAAAGTCGTTGTAGTGGAATTCGGTCGAGCGCACGAGGCAGGATTCGCTGCCAAGCTCGTCGAAGTTGTGGAACATCAGAACGCGTGCGCAGCGTCGATAGCTGCGCACTTCGAAACCGGCCCGGTAAGTGGAAAATGGATCGGGGCGGACCTGCCATGCGCCGCCTTTCGCCGCGGAAGCCCGGATCCGCTGGTGCTGGCCGGCCTCCTTCGGAAGACGCTCGAAATGATTTTCGCCGTAGTCGAATACGACCTCGAACAGCCACTTCGCCTTGGAAAGATCGGGTTGGAGCAGGCGCGAAACCCGATTTCCATACTTGATCCGCTTGAGATAGCGATTGACCGAACGGCTTGAATCGGTGCGGTTACCCTCGCTCGTCAGAGTCGGATCGATACCCTCCGAGTTCTCCTTCGCGTACTCATAGACGATTGCATTGCCTTTATCGTCGAAGCTTTCACAGATCAGCCAGCTAAAAACGCGCAGCTCGTCGGCAATGTGATTGTCGGAAGTCTTGCCGTAGGAGGTGGTGATGTTGTCCCGGGAAATCGACCGCCAGTGGACCTCCCCTGACTGAAGATCCGTCCAACGCTCGATGCGCGCGAACAAGCCTTCGATTCGCGGCCGGTAGAGCTGGACGCGATATCCCACACCATCGATCGTGCACGTCGTGTTCGCCTCCGGACCCGTGACGGGCACCAGGTCTTCGGCGCCGGACAAAACAAAAACGTCCGACTCATCGGCGTCGTTGTAGCGCGGCAGGCCCTTGTCGGTTTTGCGGGTGATGGCCGGCAGGGAGAGATTCCAGCCGAGACCGAAAGGGCCGTTGCCGGCGCCCGAGTCGTAGGCGAGCGACAGCTGCGGACCAAATCCCGAACGGCCCGGACTGCAGGCGATCGGCACGTTCAAGGAACCGGTGCCCGTGACCGGATTCGCGGCAAATTTCTCGCCGATTCCCCTGATGGCGCCGCCGCCCTTCGGCAAGTTGATGGCGGGCGCAGAAACAAGGAAAGATTCGTTCGACGCCGGAGCCGCATCGCTCGAGGACCCACTGCCTTGCTTGGCGTTCAGTTGACGCTCCCCAGCCTTCGTTGACGGGCTCCGCTCGCGCCGGAGGAGGCATCCTACGACGGATAGGAAAATCGATCCAGCTCGTTTGACGTCTTTTGACGACGGATAGGAAAATCGATCCAGCTCGTTTGACGTCTTTTGCCGGTTGCGGCGGTTTCACGCCGATTCGGGTCGCGTAGAGAGCCTGCACGCGTGGATTTTACACACAGGATCGCCGAATTTTCAGCGCCGGTTGCCTCACACGGCCAGGGATCGGCCCGGCGTAACGCAATCGCAGGGCGCGAGGCCCGCGGCGGGCGCGCCGTGGGCCTCGCGCTGCGTTACGCGATGTCGGGGACTGCGTGGTAGGTAAGCGGGATGACGGCGTTGGCCGGCCACTCGAGGGCCGGCACGGGCGGACCTCGCCCGGCGGGTTCCGGCGCCCAGCGCCCCAGGTGCTCGAGGATGCGCCGGATGATCTCGGGCGCCTCGATCAGCGCGATGACCCGCATCGGTCCTTTGCACTTCGGGCACTCCAGCGGATCGGTCTCATAGACCTTGCGAATCAGCCGCGCCCAGGCGGCTTTGGCCCGGGCGGCGAACTCGGTGCTCGGTTCCTCGCTCTGGCTGCCGGGGAGCACGGCGTCGGCGTGCAGGGAAGCTTTCTTTGCGCGCTCGCCCCGCGCGCGGTTGGAATACCACCCCACGTAGCGCACCAGGTGCTCGTAGCGGTCGGGGATGTGCCGGCACAATAGCTCCAGCCACTCGGCCCCGTTCATCACCGGCATCTTCGGCGGCAATTCTCACCTCGTTATGCGCCGAGAACCCGCAATGGCGCCAGGCGAGCATGCGGCTGCGAAGCTCCTGCGAGAGCGCGCCGTTCTTCACCAGAAACGCAAGCACCGCGCGCCGAAAGCCCTCGGCAAGAAATGCCTGCGGTACAGCGGGCAGGCTGACAAAGCGCCCATCGGCAAGGAACGCCCCATCGGCGGCGAGCACGTGTACATGCGGGTTGAAGTTGACCAAGTCACCGAAAGTCTGAACGAACAGAATGATTCCCGGGCGGCCGCCCGGGAGCGCTTCGGCATACGCCTGCGAGAGCAGCCGCGCAGCAATGCGGCACAGCTCTCCCAGCCACTCGCGGCGTCGGGCGAAGAAGGGTCGTAGCAGCCGCGGCACGGTGAAGACGTACTGCCGGTGCGCCACAGGCGCAAGCACGTTCTCCTCGACCCATTCGCCGTAGAGGAGCACGCGCTTCTGGTGGCAGCTCGGGCAGAAGTAGCGCGTCTTACAGGAGAAGGCGAGCAGATAATCGTGCCCGCAGGCATCGCAGTAGATGCGTGCGAAGCCGTGGTGCGGATCACCGCACTGCAGGAAGCGCTCGATCGTGCGCTCCTTCACCGCGCGCTGAAACCGACCCGCCTCGCGAAGCTCCTTGCCATGGTGCTGCGCGCAGCGCCACAGGGGGCTTGCGCGCGGGTTGCGCGGGCGGTAGACCCCGCCGCGAGGCGCCTCCCCCGCGTGCCCTGCGCGCCGCTCGCCGCATCGTGACATGCGCGAAGCAACGCGCCGCTCGGCGGGGCAGTCTCATCCTCTTCATCGAACGCACACGATTGAGTGCGCTCGGCGCGCCTGGGTCAACGGCACACGACCGGAGGTCGTTAATGACGTCCAAACCCTCCTTGGCCCGCGGGTCAGCGCACCAGCAGAACGTATAGCAAAAGCAAGTTGAGCACCAGCGACACCGCGGCGATCGATCGCCACGGCACGCGCTGGGCATAGACGAGAAGCGGCGTCCGCGGCGGCGGCAGGATCGCGCTTCGCTCGCCGCGCTCGAGCGCAAGCAGAAA
>Ga0137463_1000238_pt1 | contig 20833 bp, 11 predicted proteins | sample EasRivERMGT800_2_FD_102333 | JGI IMG/M metagenome (GOLD analysis project Ga0137463, IMG submission 102333) | Soil microbial communities from meander-bound floodplain in the East River, Colorado, USA - East River MetaG ERMGT800_2 | ecosystem: Environmental > Terrestrial > Soil > Floodplain ...
CCCTTCAAGCCGGAATTGTCGAACGGGGCGACGAGCCGCCAGTGCGTCAAAAAACCGAAATGCGTCGGCAGATCGATTTTTTCCCCCAGGCCCTCGAGTTGTTTCTTGATCGCCTGCACCTGATCGTCGTCGCGAGCGCCGCTCAAGGCCTCGGCGAGAATCGTTTTCGACTCGGCGGGCTTCCCGTCGGCAGTGAACCGGGCCGACTTCTCGATCAGCCGGGCCACGGCGTCCCGGCGGAATTCGACGCTGGGATCGTGGAGGAATCCGGGAATGAGGCGGTCGGGGGCCGATGGGTCGACTTTGGCCAGCAGCTCAAACGCGAGGCGGCGGCCGCGCGGGTCGTGTTTCGTATCGAGGATGAACTTTTCGAGCTCGGCGACGGGGAGCCGTCCGCCGGCTTCGAGTTCGCGCTGCGCGATCGTCTCGACGGCGCCGCGCAGGTAGTTGGCCGCCAGCGGATTGGCTCCGTCGAGAGCCGCCAGGATCTCGGGAAGCGCCTGGGCTTTCGCCGCCGCCAGCTCCCGCCAGGCCGCCTGGGCCTCCTTGTTGCCGCGCCCTTCGGCAGCGACGTCGCGAATCGCGCGGAGTGGCTGATCGAGATCGCCCGCCGCGGCGACGACCGCCAGTCCCGCCACGAGCCACGAGCTCCAGATCACAGTTTTACCGACCATCAATCATTGCTCCGCAAAAGAAGAGCCGGGGTGTTCGATCAGTGCGCGTGAAGTATCTTAGTGGCCCGTCACGGGCAGCGTCAAATTCGCACTGGGAATGTCGCGAGAGGGCTCTGGACCACAAAGCCACGAAGGCACAAAGAAAATGACGAATGACGAAATCCGAATGTCTAAAGAAGCACGAAATCCGAAATCCGAATCTCGATCATTCGACATTCGGAGTTCGTCATTCCTCAGATATTCGTCATTAGGCATTAGTCATTCCCCATCCTGTCTTTTGTATGCTGCCAGAACATGGTTCAGTGAGTGCGATACACGTTGCGGTGGGATAGGCTTTGTGGTGAATGAGACCGTCAATACTTGCTGGCGGCGGCGAGAGCACAGGATCAGCGCTTTTTGTAGCGGCGGCTGGCTTCTTTGAGGAGATCGCGCTCGGAGTCGGTCAGGCTCGATTCCCCCTCGGCGCTGATCTTGGCCAGGATCTCGTCGACGCGGCGCGAGAGTTCGGGGGTGGGGACACGATCCTCCGGGGGTTCATAAATCCGCACAGAGTCAGGCTTGCGGCGGGCCGCAGTCCGGGCCAGGCGCTTCAGTTGCGGCCAGCTCCAGCCGGCCAAGAGCCGGGTGTACCTCAAATCGAAGCGCTTGTAGAGGTATCCGTAGAGGAGCCCCCCCAGATGGGTGGCATGGGCCACCTGGTCGAGCACGTGGCGGCCTCCCAGTTCGGACAGCAGCGGATACGTGTCGAAGACGACGTACAGCGCCACGAGCCAGCGTAACTCGATCGGCAGAACGAACATGAAGATGATCTTCATCGTGGGATAGTACATCGCACAGACCATCGTGACTGCCATGACCGCCCCCGACGCGCCGAGCAGTGGCGCATCGCGCCCGACAGCCAGTTCGAAAATCAGAAAAGCCATTCCCGAAAGGACGGCCGACGTCAGATAGAATCGCAGAAATTCGCGCGACCCGTAGATCGGCTCGATCTGACTCCCGCAAATCCACAGGAACCACATGTTGCCAACGATATGCCACAGCGTGCCAGTATCGTGGCAGAAGGCATACGTGAGCACGCGCCACAGCTGAAACTGATCGGCGATGGGGCTGCGGGCGAGAACGAGCCATTCGGTGAGCCCGGTTTGAGACTCACCACCCGTCATCAACTGCAGAATGTAGACCGCGACGTTGATCGCGATCAGCCACTTGCAGGCCGGGGCGACCCCACTCATGAAACCGCCGGTTGGCGCCGTGCGGTAGTAATCGCGATCGTAAACGCCCATCGACTCATCCGGAACGCGAACTGACGGAACGAAAACTTCACCGCCCGGCGGCGTATCAAAAACGACGACAGGCGGCCGGCATTTTTGTGAAGGCCCCAGAAGCCAGTCAGGCTCCGATCCTTCAATGATCCAGCCCCTTAATCATATCGCCGGCGGGCGAGTTGTCTGCGCGCACAGCGGCCCGATGATACCAAATTCAGGATCCCGGCCGGACGCTAGACGCCGGTTTCGCGAGAAGCGGGCCGCGGCAGCGAATCAATGCTTTCGCGGTTTTCCTTGCGGATCTGCTCGAACCGGTCGCGAGTTCGCTTGAGCTCCCGCATGAGTTTGTCGGCCTCGATCAAAGCGGCGTTGCGGGCTTCTTCTTCGTCGACGATCGCCGTCAGGAGCCCCTTGATGTGGACCACCGGCAACGGCTGGCCTTCCAGATTTTTGTCGCCGTTGAGTTCATTCAACCGGGCGGCAATCAGCCGGTCAGTCTGGTCAGAGAGCAGCGCCTGGCGGGCCAGTTCTTCTTTATTGACCGCAACCGATTGCTCGGCCGACAGCAGTTGCTGATCAACGGCCCCCAGCCGCGCAATGTACTGGTTTGGAACCAGCGTCCTGACGCGGCCGCTCTGGAACTGGGCGGCTTTCAGATCGGCGGGCCGGCGGCGGGAGTTCGGCTTGCCGGTGGCGCTGTTGTCGGTCACCTTGGTGACCTTGAAATCGCCGACGTAGACCGACGTCCCATCCGGATTCGGGACAAAGACATACAGCACCTGGTCGGTCTGGACTCCGCTGTTGGTCCCCAGTTGCAGGGCGATATTGCCGTTGGCTTCCAGCCGACCGCCGACCGAGGGCCATTCGCGATCCCAGCCGATCATCGTCCGGGCCAGGAAACCGCGCTGTTCGAGAAACGTCTTGGTCTTGGCCGTGATTTCCTCGGCGTTTTTCTTGATGGCAGCTTCGTTCTGCTGGGCCTGCTGCATCCACGCGTCGCGGACGGCAAACGCCTTCGAAGCGAAGACGACGGCCACGATGATCAGAACGGCCACAAACCAGGCTGCGATTTTGCCTGAAACGTGCATCAGGAATTTCCCGAAAACATGACGATGTGCGGACGAAAAGACGCACTTCTAAGATCGGCCGGCTGGCCCATCAACAGGCAACCGGAACACGACCACTCCGATTTTGCCGGTTCTTCCGCAGGTACCGGTTTCTTGCAGCGAAGCCCCGCCTGAAGGGCAAATTGCCCGCCGAACGCAGTTTCGCTCCTGGATCAATCATAAATCTTGAAAGGAAGGGGGGTCAAGCAGAATCGGCAAAGTGGGGGATGTTTTGTCCGGTTTGGAGCCGGCCAGACGCAGCACCGGCATTCCATTGCTCTTCTCGCCAGAGTTTCCCGGGGCTATGATTCGCGCCTGTCAGCCGTTTCGAATTCGCCGAACTTCAGTTTTCATGAGAGATCCCATGTTGAAGCGATGCCTGCAGTCTGTTGCCCATCTGTCTCTGCCCCTGGTCGCCGGGGGCCTCCTGTGCCTGACCGGTTGCCCGCAAGAGACTCCCCAGGGAGGCATGTCGGGAAAAGCGGTTCAGTCTGGTAAGACGGCGCACTCGGCCGACGAACACGACCACGGGCACCATCACCATCATCATGCCGAAAAGGGACCCCACGGCGGCGCCCTGGTGGCGATCGGCGAGGAGGCAGCCCATCTGGAATTTGTTCTGGATGCCGAAACCGGCAAGCTGACCGCTTACGTCCTGGATGGCGAAGCTGAGAAGGCTTTGCCCATCAAGCAGGCCACCCTGCAACTGGCCCTGACGCTCGAAGCGCACGCGGGGGCGAAAGACGAGAAGAAGGAAGATCTTCCGGAATCGACCTTGGCGCTCACGCTGTCGGCGGTTTCACCGGCTGCGGATGGCACGGCGACCGAGTTCGCCGGCCAGGACGACAAGCTCAAGGGAGCCGACGAATTTGAAGCCGCTTTGAACTCGATCACGGTCGGCGACAAGCAGTTCAAAGCAGTGAGCTTCAAGTACCCGGAAGGGAACGAGCACGACCACCATCATTGATGCGGTCATCACGGCGCTTGTTCGACCGTGAGCAGGCGATCGATCTGGACGTTGGAAACATCCTGGACCGAGCCGTCGGGCCAGTGAATCGTGACTCTTTCGATTTCCGTGGCAGCTCCCAGCCCGAAGGTGACCGGCAGTTCGACCTGCGAGAGATAACTGCGGGCAGGCATCACCTGGCGGCGCTGGACGACACCGCCGCATTGGACGTCCACGATGGCACCGATCGCGTCGCGATTGCACTTCACGCCGGTGAGCTTCAACCGCAGCCAGTGATGGCCGAGCGACTGATCGTTGCGCAACAGCCGCGGCGCGCCACCGGTGGCTGTCAGGAGCACGTCGAGATCGCCGTCGCCGTCAATGTCGGCAAACGAGGCGCCGCGCCCCACCATGGGCTTGGAAAAATCGGCTCCGGTCAGGTCCTTTGGAATGGCGACAAATTCAGCGGGCGATTGCAGGCCGGCATTCCAGAAGAGTTGCGGAGGCTGGGCGTACTGCTGACTGCGCTGCACTTTCTGGATGTCGTTTTCGAGATGCCCGTTGGCGACGACGATGTCGAGCCGTCCGTCGAGGTCGATATCGGCGAAAAATACCCCGAATTTGAGCCACGCCCGGGAGGAGGGTCCCAATCCGTTGGCGACGGCGTCGTCGGTGAACAGCATGTCGTCGAGATTGGCGCATTCGGCGCAATAGAAGGCCGATTCTTCATTGGCGAAGTTGCCGATGACGACGGAGAGTGTCTTGTCGTTGCGGGGAAAGCCGGCGTCGATTCCCATCGCCCCGCGGGCCTGCCCGTTGCGATCGAAGGCGATTCCCTTGCGCTTGCCGATCTCCTCGAACGTGCCGCTTCCCAGGTTGTGGTACAGAAAGTTCTGGACCGTATCGTTAGCGACGACCAGGTCGATCCAGCCGTCCCCATCGACGTCAACCGGGACGACTCCCAGCGACTTGGCGACCGGCACCCCCGTATCAGGATTTTTCACCTGCATTCCCGCCTGCTCTGAGACGTCGGTGAACTTACCGTTGCCGTCGTTGCGGAACAGACTGGGAAACGTCCCTTCGAAGACATCGGGCCGGCAATAGGCCCGCAGCGTTCCATCGAGCGTACATTTCAGAGCACGATCGATCTCGGGAGACCAGCGCACGTAGTTGCAGACGAAGAGGTCGAGGTCTTTGTCGTTGTCGCAATCAAACCAGGCGCAGCTGGTGCCCCATTCGAGTCCGGAACCGGCTACACCTGCCTCGCTCGTGACGTCTTCAAATTTCCCCCGGTTGTTGTGGAACAGCCGGCTCGGGCCGACTGCCGAGAGGAACAAGTCGACCCAGCCGTCGCCGTCGTAGTCCCCCACGGCGACTCCCTGGCCGTAGAACGAAGAGTCGAGGCCGGCCGCGTGAGTCACGTCGGTGAAATTTCCCCGTCCGTCGTTTTCATACAGAGCCATCGTCGGCCGGGTGCGATCGGGAGTCTGCTGGGCCGGCCACAAATCGGAATTCACGAGCAGAATGTCGGGGAAACCATCGCGGTTATAATCGAGAAATGCGCAGCCGCTGCCCATCGATTCGGGAAGCAGCTTCTCCCCCGCGGCCCCGTTTTCGTGAACGAATGTGATTCCCGCCTCGCGCGTTACATCGACAAACTTGATCGCAGGAATGGAAGCGAGGGGCCCCGGGCGCCGGTCGAGCCGCTTTTGTTCGATGATGCGTTCGGCGAGCGGCGCCGGGGGGCGGTCGAGCCAGGCGACCACGCCGCCGCCGATCGCCAGCGTCACCACCAGCGTGGTCAGCGACCATTTGAGCGCCCGGGCGATGACGGCGTCATCGGCCGGCAGGTCGCTGTCGAAGTTGGGCACGCGCAGTTTGTCGTCTTCGGTCACTGACCACCTCCGGTGGCATCCACGCTGGCGGCAGCCTCGGGCAATTCCGGGGCGCCCCGCCGGTGGAGCGAGTAGATTACCAGTCGTTCGGCGGCATGATTGGCCGCCTCGCTCTTCTTGCGCGCTAAATTCACCGCCCGGTCCTGGGCATTGTCGTCGGGCTTGTAACGGGCGTGCGCTGCGCGTTCTTCCTCGGCCCGCAGGTCGTCACCGAGCAGTTGATAGAGCTGGGCGAGGTTGTAATGGGCCATCGCATCCTCGGAATCGAGCTTGATCGTGGCTTCGAATTCCTTGGCCGCTTCGCGCAGGAGTGCCTCGCGGACCGCTTTGCGATCGTCGCCCCGTTCCTGGTTGGCCCGCACAAACAGCGTCTGACCGAGTTCGTTGTGCACGACGTAGTCTTTGGTGAAATCGAACTTAAGATTCTGCCGCTCCTGCGTGACGTCGTACAGCGCGCTGCGGAAGTTTTCGATCGCCTGATCGAGATGTCCCTGTTGCTTATTGGCCAGCCCGCTGAACCAGGCCATTGTCCAGGGCGGAGCGGCGGGCTTCGTAAACTTCGCGGCTCGATTCAATGCCTCGACCGCGTCGTCGATCAGTCCTTCGGTGAGGTACACCCGGGCCAGATTCAACGGCCCGTCGAACCGCTCGAGCTTTTCCACCTCGAGAAACGCCTGTTCGGCCTGTTTCAGTTCGGACTTGCCGCCCGGAGCACCGCCCGGGGTCTGCCCTTCGAGCAACAGGCCGATTCCGTAGTCGTTCCAGCGCTGCCAGAGGTCGGCAATCGCCGACTTCTGGGGCTCGATCTCGGACGCGACCCCCTCGACGGGAAACGTAACCGAATCGGCTGCCAGCGTGGTGATCGGCAGATCGTTGAGGTACTTCTGACCCGGCTCGAAACCGCGAATCGGGTTGTCCCCCGGTTTGGCTTTGTTCGTCACGAAGTCCATGTAGGCTTTGTCGAACTTGCGGTATTGCAGTTTGACGTCCACTGTCACCGGGGCCGTGAGCTGACCGGGGAGTTGCAATTCGTAATGCGCGACTTGCGCCGCGCCGGGGGGAATCTGGTGGTTATAAAGCGGCGTGAAAATATCCTGGGGATTACGCCGGTCGATCCGATTCCCGTCCTTATCGAGCATGTAGACGTTGAGGAAGTGCGACCAGGGATCGACCTCGCGTTCGGCATCGATTCCGCCGTTGCGACCGATCACCTTGCCGCCGCTGGTGACGGTGACGTCCAGCCAGACTTCGTTCGAGTCGACCGTCCCCTGCGTGAAGTGATGTCCCATCTTGAGAGTGCGGACCACCGTTTCGAGCAGGTATTTGTTCCCCGGCTTGAGTGTCGGGAGCGTGGGGCGCAGCGGAGCGCTGAGTTCCCCTTCGATTGTGCCTCCCTCTTTGACTCCGAAGATGTCGACGCGGAGGTTCCCCTTCAGGAATTCCTGGTGGGCCTTGATCGTTTCGTCGTCCCCCAGGATGTGGGCCAGGCCGGTATTCGCGGATGGGAACAGGTGGCCGTGGATCTGCAGTTTGCCAGAGTTGGCGAAGTCTTTGGCTCCGAAGTCGCTGGAATCAGCCAGTGGCATGTGGCATTCGGCGCAGGTGGTTTTCGCCTCCGGGGGGTAATAGAAGCTGCGGGTGCCGTGCCCCGAGACTCCGCTCAAGAGGTACGAATCCCAGTGATTCTGGCCGCGGAGAAATTCCTTGTAATGGTTGAGGGCGAACGGCAGGTGGACCTTGTGGCAGGTCGAGCAGAATTCGGCTTTACGGTGGACTTCGGGCTTCAGGAAAGTCTTTTTGTGAAACGTCGGTTTAGCCTTCACGAGCTGATTGTTGATGTACTGCAAAACAGGATTCGTGCTGAAGGCAAACGGGTAGTGCTGCGGTTCCTCGATCGTGAAGTCGGCGTTCCCTCGGGTGCTGTTAATGTTCGTGATAGCGTGACAGACGGTGCAGGTGATTCCGGCTTGCGACGTGGGGTCCTTCACCAGATCGTAATGTTCGTCGTCGAATTTTCCGGCTGCGAAGGGGACGACGTCATGGCAACCGGCGCACCATCGCGACGCTTTCACATTGCCATCCCGCTTGAGCGACACCTCGCGCGTCTCGCGGACGCTTGCCAGATACGCCGGGTTATTGAATGAACTGCGGCGGTGGGCTGAGTGGACGTGTCCCTTGTAGGCGTCTTCGTGGCATTTGATGCAATAAGTGTCATCCATCATCAGCGTTTGTTCGGGAATGAAATTCCCCGACGCCGTCCGCAACAACGAGGGGAAGAAATACTTCTCAGCCCCCTCTTTAGGGCCGACCTGATTCCACTTTCGCGGGTCCTGCGAATGCAGGCCGACCATCGCCGCCACGACGGCGCCGACGACCGAGGCATAGGCCAGCCCGTAGCGCCACTTGATCCGCGGACCAGCCAGCCGATGCAGCCAGTACAGCCAGCCGGCAAACAGCGGCGCCAGGACGTGCATCCAGTACACTGCGCTGCGGGCCAGGGGTTGCTTCAGGTCGAACGCGCCGATCCGCATCAGTGCGAGCCCCGAGACCAGCACCACGATCGACGCGGTGAACAGCGCATAACCCACCCGCACGGCCCGCCGATTCCGGCGATTGCGCGCCGTGACAAGATGAATAATGCCGAACGCCACGAACGGAACGACCAGCAGCAGCCCCAGCGCCAGATGCAAGAGGAACATGCACTGGTAAAAGTAATTCTGAAACGTCAGTCCCGAATACGCCTCTTCGATCGTGATGGCGACGAGATACAGCGAGTTGGCCCCCAGCAGGGCCACCAGTCCGAAAACGAAAAATAACAGCTTCTTGAGCCGCGGACCGACCGCCGGGACGTAGCCGGGGGGCCTGGGCACCGAGGTCGGTGCGGTCGAAATTGTGGCGGACATGACAAACGCTCCTCGATGAATATACGGGTGGAATCGGGCGACGTGCGGCCGAACGGGTCGGCGGCAGGATGCGCGGCGTGGCGGGGCATGATTCTCCCCGGCCAGCGCCGGTGCTGCGGCTCAGCGAACCGGTCGGTTCCCTGTGCCAAGTGCAGCGCGCACCGCAGTGCGATTCTCAGCCGTGGTCTCGCGGAGGTCTGTCGATTCGCCCGTGCGGCAGTTCGTTCAGTCGAACGGCCGATTCAGTCAGGAAGTCGTGATCGCAGTCCATCACTGGCAGCGCGTGCCACACGAGACACGCTTTCTGGTCAGGACCACTGACCGGTTCGGCGGGAACCGGCGCATCGGGAGTCGCCGGGCGCTGCCGGCAATGCGGGCCCTGGCAGCGCTGCCCGTCGTGCTCGTGGGACTGGGCCGGTCGAACCGGGTGCACGGCCATTCCTGGAATCACGAGCGGCGCGTCGATTCCTCCGAGATGGACGTAGTCGCCGCAGCCGGCCTGCGCGGTGGACATTCCGGACCCGGCGCATTGCATCGCCCAGCAGAATGCCACGACGGGCAACGCAGCCGACTTCAATGAGATGCGCGACATCGCAGGGAAAACCGGTGGCTCATGACGGGAACGCGACTGAACGTGAATTCAGTATGAAAGGGGGTGAATGAGTCGTCAAGTGGTGTTTGCGAGCGTGGTGGGCGATTGGCAGTCGCGACAGGGTGACGGCTTCTCAAACACCATGGGAAGGAGAGAAACCACGAAAGACGCGAAAAACACGAAAACCAAAGACACAAAGAAAAAGACAAACGGTTTTGCTCAGGTCGCATGTCCTGGATTCATGATGTTTGTGTCTGTTGCTGGATCAACTTATCATCGGACGCTCGGCAACGTGTCCCGGCGGCAATCCCGGCTCGATCGGAAACAAGCAGAATTCAAGGCATGTGCTCATTGATTCGGATCGTGCCCGTGCTCCTGTTCATGCCGGTGCTCACGGCATCGTTGATCGAGGCCGCACCGGCTCAGCCGGGCGCACCTGGTGCTCCGACAACTGTCGTCGCCCAGCCGGATGACGGCTGGAGTCTTGATGACGTCAAAGACGTGTTCGAAGCCATCCAGTTCGTCGCAATCACGATCGGGATTGGCGCTGCCGTTTACTGGTTATTCATCCAGCACATCCCACGAATGCGAGTTGCCAATCTTCAGCTGGACGTCGACGTCTTGTGTGTCGGCGGCACGGAATCGGAATGGCTCGTTGAAGTCGTCGCAGTCGTCCACAATCTCGGCCCTGCCAGGGCCGAGCTCAGCGACAACCGTTTCTCGCTGTCGTCGGTCGCGCCAGGCTCCGGGACGAACCGCGCTAGACCATTGCTCCAATCTCAGGAGTTGACGGTGCTGTTCGACGGCAACTGGTCGACGTCGCGAATTGTCGTTGATGCCGGAACACGAACGCGCTTTGTATGTGCCGCGGCGATCCCCAAAGCAGTCACGCATGTCCTCGTGACGGGACAGGTGACGAATCCGGGTCGGGGGAGCGCCTATACGGCATCGCACCTGGTGGAACTCAAGCGCCCCGCTTCTGAGTGAGCAACCGCACTCTTGCCCGGGCGACGGTCATCCTGATCAGACTCTACGCCAGGAGTCCGGGAATCGGATCGCCGTAATAGATATTGTGGGGGCGGGAGAGGCTGTCGTGCCAGACGCCGGTCGGGGGGATGCCGAGCGCGTGATAAATCGTCGCGGCCATGTTCTCGGGTCTCTGTGCGGCGCTGGCTGGATAGGCGCCGTCTTTATCAGACGAACCGATCACCGTGCCGCCGCGCACGCCGCCGCCGGCGAAGAAGACGGATTGCACCGCTCCCCAGTGGTCGCGCCCCGGCCCGGCGAACGAATCTGGAAGCGTGGAGACCTTTGGCGTGCGCCCGAATTCCCCCGCCATCACGACCAGCGTGCTCTGCAACAGACCGCTGGCTTCGAGATCATCGAGGAGGGCGCACAGAGCCCGATCGGTCGGCGGGAAGAGCTTGTCTTTAAAGCGCGGGAAGGCATCGCCGTGCGTATCCCACGTTTCGTTGTTTCCGAGATTGACCTGCACGAGGGTGACTCCCGCCGCTACGAGCCGGTACGCCATCAGCAGCGACCAGCCGAAGCTGTTGCTGCCGTAGCGCCGCTGGATCGATTCGTCGGCACGGGTGACGTCGAGGGCGTATCGGACCTGGGCATCGGCCAGGAGCGAAATCGCACTCTGGCGCTGGTTGTCGAACTTTTCGATCTCTGCCGAGCGCTCGAGGCGTCCGCGCTGCCGGTCGATTTCGCCGAGCAGTGCCAGGCGATTGACGAAACGAGAATTCGTCAGTTCGCGCGGCAACGTCAGGCTGGGGGCCTGGTAGACACGATCGTCAGGATTGGCAGGAGGTTTTTTAGTCTCGTTTGCAAACGTATATTCCGGATAGGCACCGCGCCAGAACGGGTTCCCGTAGGGGGACGCTTCGATAAACCATGGTTCGCGATGGTGCCCCATCTGACCGGCGTGTGCGCCGGGCAGGGCCCGCCCCGACCAATGCACGAGCCGTTCCGGCAGGACGACGGCGGGGGGCAGGTTGTCGCTGCGCCGCGGCGTGCAGTAACCGGCGGTGGCGGCGATCGACGGCCAGTCGGTCGGTCGCGGTTCGCTGGTGAACGTAAACCCCGGCGGCAGGTCGGAACGGCCGGTCTGCATGATCATGTGGCCGTCGGTGTGCGAGTTCGACCAGTGGCCGAGCGAGCGAACGACGGACCAGTGCCGGCTGCGCGCCGCAAGCAGCGGCAGATGTTCGCAGATTTCGATGCCCGGCGTCGCGGTCGCGATGGGCGAAAACTCACCCCGAATTTCCGCCGGCGCCTGGGGCTTGAGGTCGAAGCTCTCGTGCTGGGCGAGGCCTCCCGACAGGAAAATGAAGATGCAGGCCTGGGCCGGGTGCTCGGCGTTGGGAACCGTGCCGGCGGCACGCAACGGAGCCAGATGGTTCATCCCCAGGCCGAGCAGTCCCACGGCGCCCGCCTGCAGAGCGGTGCGGCGGGAAACTTGCGGATGCGCCAGGGATGCCCGTTGCCTCGTGCCCAAAACCTGTCACCTCGACGCGACGGGGTGAAGTTGGAATCTCACCGCTCGGTGGAGCGGTGCGCCGGCTGGCCTGCGACGATCAGACAAGAACCCAATATATAAGAGCTTGCTGATGTTTTCAATTGGAATCGGCGCGAGCTGCTATTCGCCTTTTCCGTTGCCCGCCGGTTCTGCCGGCCTGGAGACGTCGGGTTTCGATTTGTCGCCGGCCGTCTTCGTGTCGGCAGGAGTTCCCGCGGCCGGGGTCGTAGCGGGTGCCGGCGGCGCGCGATGGTAATCAGAGACGAGCGAACCGAACAGACGAATCGGCGTCGCCAGCGCCAGTTCCAGATCGACCGTGATCACCGACTTGCCCGCGTAGATTTCGCCTGTGGCTGGGATCATCTCGACGGTTCCCGAAATGCGGCCGGCCACCTTGCCTTCGTCGCCGCGACGCGGGCGCAACGTCCCTGCAACGTCGAAAACGGCCAGTTCCGTGCCGTCTTTCAAGGTCCGCACGCCGAGATACTGATATTTCACGTCCGCCTCGGCCGGTACGAAGAATCCCGGCAAGCCGATGAGCAGCGAGCGCCGTGCCCGGACTCGCTCCGCAGGTCGGATGGCATGATTCGAAAGCGCGACCGTCAGCACCTCGATCGACTGCAACAGGTGATCGCTGATCGCCGTCATGTGCGACTTCAGCTTCGGATCGGCTTTGCCCACATCGGCCCGCGACTGGACGATCGTCCCGTCTTCGTCGTACTCGATGTCCGCCGACGTTTTGAGGAACGCCTGGGCCACGGGGGTCCAGTGCTCTTTCATGTTGACGGCTTCGTCGTTGACCTTCATCCCGAGGGTCACTGAACTGAAGCGCACGCGGGCGTGGATGTCGCCGTCGGCTTCGGGAGCCTGAAACGTGGGGTTCATGATCACTTTGACGTGCATCGTTTGCGATTCGGTCTTGCCCCCCAGGACGACCTTGAATGCCGAATCGTTCGTCAAGAGCATCGGAGCTGCCGCCCCGACGTGCGGTTGAAAAGTGATCGAGCTTTCACGCCGGTCAACCGGGATCGGGCGAAGGTTGCCGACCGATGTCGTCCAGGCGGTCGTGTCGGCACCGTCGACGTACTGGATGCGGAACCAGTAACAGGAATTCTCGTCCGGGAGCGGAGGGACTGGCACCTCGACCGTCGTCGGCGACTTGAATTCGTAGGACATCTTGACGATCTGGATCTCCCCGTCGCCAGCAACCAGCTCGGGCCTGGTCGCCGGAACGGGGCGAATTCTGTTCTTTGCGATCTGGCCGATCCAGGATTCGACCTGGACCGATTTGAGCCGCTGGAGCGGGTCGTGCGTCGTGATCCGCAGCGGAAATTTGATCTGCGATCCATCGAGAAACGCGAGTTCTGTCGCGAATGACGTCACCCGGCCGTTCATCAACTGGCTTAAGCGGTCGACCGGTATCGCGAAATTGATCGACGTTCCGGTGACGACGCGGACGGCGATCCCCACCACCTGTCCGGCCGGATTCACCACCGGGCCACCTGAATTGCCGGGATTCATCCCTCCGTTGACCTGGATCTCTTTGAGAATCCCGTTTTCCATGCGCAGGCTGGTAATGCTCGAGCGACTGACGGAGATGTTTTTTCCCAGCTCCTTGCCGAACGGAAACCCGAAGATCAGCACATCTTCGGTTTCAGTCAGAGAGGCAGTCGATCCCAGCGGCAGCGGTTCGGGAAGATTGTCCCCTTCCACGCGGATGAGCGCCAGGTCGAAATCGATGTCACCGCCCACGTACTTCGCGGGAAGCGTCCTGCTGGTCGGCTCGCCGCTGTCGATGATGGCTTCGATCTTCTGGGGATTGCGACTGGCCGAGCCGATGATCCCCAGGACGTGAGTGTTGGTGACAATCAGGTTCTTGTCGACGAACCAGCCTGTCCCCTGAACGTCATTCCCGTTGCCGAGCTTCACGCGCAGATAGACCGTGGCGTGCTTGATTCTCTTTAAGACGTCGTCGTCGAGCTTGGTCCCCTGAGCGAACGCCGTCTGGTGAATTCCGCTGAGCAAAACGACCGCGACGATGAGGAACGTTCCAAAAAATCCCATCCGTCGGTCTCGCTGGCCTCGATGATCGATCGTCTTCACTGCGTCATCCTCCGGTGGGATTGAGAAAGTAAGTCTGGCTTACGATACGGCGCAGCATGTGACTGGCCTCGGTCAGCCAGACTACCGGCAGTTGCTCGCGGAAACAACTGGAACGCCTGCCGAAGCGATTGAAGTCACACGGCGAGGCCAGTCGCAATCAGCGACAGACAAATCGGACGAGGCCAGGCAACTTTCTTGCCATCCCGGTCGAGTCGCAGTTGTCAGCACCGTCAGGACTCGCCCGGCAGTGACTCGCGGCAGGCTCGATTAATCGCTATTGTTGGATCGGTTCCAGGATCACAACTCTGGTCACCAGCCCGAGCCGACCGTGAATATCGCCTTTGTCTCTTACGAAACGCCGTTCGCACCGTGCGGAGGGATTGCGGCGGTGATGGGGCGGCTTCCCGCCCGGGTCCGGTCGGTTTCGCATACAGAAACGATCGTCATCACGCCGTTTCACCACCGCCTCGAAAAGATGGCGTCGCTGGGGCGCAGCCACGAGGGAAGTTTCGGAGTTGCACTGGCTGACCGCACGGTGGTCGTGCATGTCTACCGCCACGATCAGAATCAGGTTCCTTTCTATTTTCTGCACCCCGACGACGAACGGTATTTTGCCGGCCAGCGACACCCCTACGACGTGAGTGGAGACGATCTGCTCCGTGACGCGCTCTTTTTCGGCGCCGCGCTCCCCCGTTCGCTGCATGTCATCGACCCGGGGAAACGCTGGACGCTGTTGTTGCAGGATTGGGAAGCGGCGACGGCCGTTCTGGCTGCGGCCGATCATCCCGGCCGGCCGCGGGCCTTCGTCACGCTCCACAACAGCTACGATTGCACCGTCTCGCGCGAACAGCTGGCCTATGCCGGAATCAATCCCGAATCGTGTCCCGGCGGCACGATTCTGCAGCGGGCACTGCCCCTCACCGAGCTTCCCGTGTTTACAGTCTCGGAACAGTTTGCCCACGATCTGACGGAAGACGTGTTGCAGACGCACGTCATGGCGCCGCAATTGCAACTCACCCTCAAGCCGCGGCTGATCGGCATCGACAATGGGCCGTTTGTCGATTCGGCGATCGAACCGGCGATTCTGGCTGAGGCCGAAGCGGGAAATTATGCCGCACTCGCCCGCTGGAAGGGGGAGCACCGCAAGTCGTTTCTCGCGGCACTTCAGAAGCTCAAGCCGGCTGAAGACCGGCCCTTGTGGGGGGACGTCGCGCAATTCGGCCAGGGCGACGCGCCGTGGTTCGTGATGGCAGGCCGCGACGATTCACGCCAGAAGGGATACGACGTGCTGGCCCGGTCCGCCGAGATGTTTCTGGAAAACGAGGGGCGGGGCAGGTTTCTGTTTTTCCCGATACCCGGTGACGAAGGACGTGGCGGGCTGGGCTTCCTTCAGAAACTGGCAGCCCGCTATCCCGGCAGCGTCCTCGTGTTTCCGTTCCTGTTCCGCGAGGGGTTTCTGGGGGCGCTGCGCGGGGCGACGTACGGCGTCATGCCGTCGCTCTACGAACCGTTCGGCATGGCCAACGAGTTCTACCTGAACGGGACGGTCGGCATCGGGCGGGCGACCGGGGGGATCATTCAGCAGATTGTCCCGCTGCGCGCGGCGGCTTCGTTCGGCAAGCACGTCGAACAGCGGACGGCGCGCTGGCATGCGGCCGGAGCGGCGCCCACCGGCTTCCTGTTCCACGAGGTGGATGGTCTGCCGTCGGAAACCGACGACTGGCGGGCAGTCAACGCCGCCCATTACGACCGGACCGGAGTCGGGCTCGACCGCGTGCAGGAGCGTCGGAACTACCCGCTCTTTCAATCGATGGCCGACGAACTCTGTCACGCGCTGCGTGACGCGGCGGAGGTTGCGACCGAGCAACCCCAGCTCTATTTCCGGCTGCTGACAGCAGGAATCAGCCACATCACCCAGAATTTCGCGTGGAATCGGGCGGCCCTCGATTACATGCGGCACGTGGTGCAGCAGCAGGTCGAAGTGGGAGTGGGCTGACTGGGTGATTCCACTGGGTGATTCCACTGGGTGATTCCATTGGGTGATTCCATTGGGTGATTCCATTGGGCCCCATTTCCCGGCCCGGCGGCGTCTGGCATTGCCCTTGACCGGCCGCGTCGGATTGGGGTAATCAGCCCCCCATGACGACCTTCGACCGCTACCTGTTGCGACGGTACTGGCACGTTTTCGGGATCGGGTTCCTGGCGCTGTTCGGCCTGTACTTCGTCATCGACGTCTTCACGAACGTCACCGATTTCTTCGAGAATTCGTCGGGAACAGTCGACGCGCTCGCCGAAATCGCCCAGCACTATTCGTATCGCGCCTGCTACTTTTTCGGAATGATCGGCGGCACGCTGGAAGTCATCGCCGCGATGGTGGCGCTGATCCTGGTGCAGAAACACGGCGAACTGAACCCGATTCTATCGGCGGGCATTTCCACGTTCCGGCTGATGCGGACCCTGCTGGTGGGGGCCTGTGTTGTCAACGCGTTGATTCTGGTGAACCAGGAACTGATCATCCCGCGGATCGCCGTCCACCTGCAGGTTGACGCCGGCTCTGCCAAAAAGAAGGTGTCGGGCAACCTCGAGCCGGTGAAGGATTTCGCGACCGACCTGGTCATCGCCGGCCAGCGGCTCAATCTGCGCGAGCGAAAAATCGAGGGGGCGCAGTTCGTACTGACGGCGCCCAAGCTATGCGAAAAACTGACGACGATTGCGGCCACCGAAGCGGTCCCTCTCGAGCGCGATCACCGGCAGATCGGCTGGCTGCTCAAGGGGGCGTCGATCCCGGGAGTTGCGAACGCCTACCAGTCGCTGGAACTGACCGAGCTGGGGCGCAAGTACATCAAGCCGGGGAATACTCCCGACGAAATCTCGATCCGCACCGACGTCGGGTTCGACCGCCTGCACAATCGCGACAGCAGCTACCAATACCTGCCGACGCTGGAGCTGATGCGGCGGCTGCGGAATCCGTCATTCAGCAATCGCTCGCTGCGCAGCCAGAATCTGTACCTGCATGAACGCATCACCAAGCCGCTGCTCAACCTGATTGTCGTCGCGGTCGGCGTGCCGTTTGTCGTTCGCAAGGAGAGCAAATCGCTGCTGACAAACCTGGCGATCTGCAGCGGAGTGATGGGCGTGATGCTGGGGGTCAACGAGCTGTGCATGTATCTGGGGAAGTCCGGCGTGATCGCCCCCGAGCTGGCCGTCTGGTCTCCGATCATCATCTGGGGAACGGCGGCCGCCTGGTTCACGGGGCTTGTGCGCACCTAACTGGATCGCGCATATTGCCGTGTATGTAGGGTGCTGTCGAGCAAGCTCAAACTTCGGTGCGTCGGCACTCGCCTGGAAGCGCACCGCACCTTGACGGCGGATGGCCAGCACAGGAAGCTGCTTGTGCTGACGCACCGGCGGCAGGCGCGAGTTTGACACACCCTTCTAGTCCGCCTCGCCAGCCACTGCCCGTCATGGACGCAGCGCCATTACAGGCCGTAGGTCGTGCCGCCTGACTTGCCCCGCTTGTTGACGCGGTTGTGGCAGTGCAGCCCTTCGAGAATGAATTCGGCCAGGCTGGCCGCCAGTTCGGCGGCGGACGGGCCATCCGCCAGGGCCGGTTCGAGCTCGCGCCCGCGGGCAGCGAGTTGCTTCGAGAAATCGCGGATGCCGGCCAGCCGCTCGAGGAGTTCGGGGGCCGTCACCGAGTCCCCCGTTTCGAGCGTGGTTCCCGACTCGAAGTATTCGACGACGTTTTTGAAAGCGCCGGGTTTGAAGTGCAGGTCGAAAACGTTTTTGACCCCCTCTTCCACCAGGCGCAGGATCACTTTGTCTTCCTGGCCTGCCTCTTCGGTCATGTTGAGTTCGAGTTTGCCGCGACTGCCGGCCGGCAGGTAGGTGAGATCGCTGATCCGCGGGACGACATGCGCGGCGCGCGTTCGCACGCCACGGCGCTCGGCGCTCGAGAGCATGTTCTCGAAGTTGGCGATCGACATCCGCACGCTGACTCCCGACGCCTGATTGACGTGGCCGCTGGTGCGGGCCAACCGCGAGATCTCTTCGATGACTTCGTGCATGAACCGCGGCACGTGCACGGCCACCGGCCCGTCGCGAGTGATCCAGGCGTTGTCGGCGGTGATCTGGATGCCGACGTCGCGAGTCAGCGGGTAATGGGTTTGAATGACCGAGCCGATGCGGTCCTTGAGCGGAGTGACGATCCGGCCGCGGTTGGTGTAGTCTTCGGGATTGGCGCTGAAGACGAGTGCCAGGTCGAGATCGAGCCGCACCGGAAATCCCCGGATCTGCACGTCGCGTTCTTCCAGCACGTTGAACAGCCCCACCTGGATCTTGGGGCTGAGATCGGGGAGCTCGTTCATGCAGAAGATCCCGCGGTGGCTCCGCGGGATGAGCCCGAAGTGCATCACGTCTTCGCTGGCCAGGTGCTTTCCCGCGGCGTGCTTGATGAGGTCGATTTCGCCGATCAGGTCGGCGATCGTCACGTCGGGCGTGGCCAGCTTTTCGTGATAGCGTTTTTCGCGCGCCAGCCACGCAACCGGGCAGTCGTCGCCGTGCTGTTCGACCAGATCTCGCCCGTATTTCGAAATCGGAGCCAGGGGATCGTCGTTGATTTCCGATCCTGCAATGACGGGGACTGCGGCGTCGAGAAAGTTGACGAGCATCCGCAGCATGCGGGTCTTGCCCTGGCCGCGGAGCCCCAGGAACAGCATGTCGTGCTGCGACAGCAGGGCGTTTTCAATCTGCGGAATGACCGTCTCTTCGTAGCCGATGATCCCGGGAAAGAGCGGGGCCCCTTCGGCGAGGCGCGCCAGGACGTTGCGGCGGAGTTCGGCTTTGACCGTGGTGGGACGATAACCGCTGGCCCGCAACTGGCCGAGCGTCGTGGGGCGCGGTTGATCAGCGTATGACATCGTGGGTGTCCGTCAGTGCTGGTTGGGAGATTTCAGGGGCGATTCTGGACCGCCGCATTGTAGGGAGTCGCCGGGGCCGCGGCGACACAACCGGTCGGTCGGCCGTTTTTCGGTCGGGGCGGTTTCCGTGGAGTGTGTCGGCTCGTTATGATAATGCGCGTCAGGGATTATACCGCCTGGAGCAGGCCCGCAGCCTCCTTCGGCGCCCGTTTTCATTCTGAACCGAGTCCAAGCGACATGGCGCCAGGCCAAACTTCCGGCGGACCCGACGCACCGACCCCGGTCGCCGGCGGGTCGGCTGATGCCACGCGAAAGGCAGCGCCCGACGCGGGACCTCCGCCGGCGCCCGGCGCCGCCGAGGAGCCGCAGGATCAGGGGGAAGACCTGCACGATCGGATGCTGGGGGAGTTTCGGATTCTGCGCCGCCTGGGCCGCGGGGGAATGGCTGAGGTGTATCTCGCCGAGCAGACGACGCTCAAACGCAACGTCGCCGTCAAGGTTCTGCACAAGGACCGCGTGGCGGACGCGAGCTACCTCAAGCGGTTCAAAACCGAGGCTTGGGCCGCCGCGTCGCTCAATCACCCGAACATCATTCAGGTGCTGAGTGTCGGCGAACAGGATGGCATTCAATTCATCGCGCAGGAATACGTGCCGGGCATGAACCTGCGCGAGTTTCTGGCGAAGAAGGGTCCGCCCGAAATGGCGGTCGCCGTGCGGATCATGAGGCAAGTGGCCTCGGCATTGCAGGCCGCCCACACTGCCGGCATCGTGCATCGCGACATCAAACCCGAAAACATCATGCTCACCCGCAAGGGAGAGGTGAAGGTCGCCGATTTCGGTCTGGCGCAGCTCACGCAGGAGGGGGAGCGGCTGAATCTGACGCAGGATGGCGTCACCATGGGCACCCCGCTGTACATGAGCCCCGAACAGGTCAACGGCAGCAAGGTCGACCTGCGAACCGATATCTATTCGCTGGGGGTCACCTGCTATCACATGTTGAGCGGAGCGCCCCCTTTTCGCGGTGAAACGGCGATCAGTGTGGCCGTCCAGCACCTCAAGCAGGCGCCCGAGCCGCTCGAAAAGACCCGGGGGGATTTGCCGCCGCTCTTGTGCCGGATCGTGCACAAGATGATGGCCAAGAAACCCGAACAGCGCTACCAGACGGCGCAAGCGATCGTCAAAGATCTGAAGCGCGTGACGGCCGAACCGGAAGGGCGGGATGAGCCCGCAGCAGCCGAACCCGATCTCCCTGAAGGGGAAACGGCCGATGGGTCGGAGCGCAATTTCGCGCTGCGTTTTCTGGCGGGCATCTGGCACGTGCCCGACTGGCCCCTCTCCCGCCAGATCTGGACGATGCTGCTGGTCGCGCTCCTGGTGGGGGTGGCGTCGGCGGGAATCGGCTGGGTCGCGCGCGTGCCCGATCCCTTTGCGGCGCCGTTGCCCCCGGCTGCTTCGGGAGTTGAGCGCAAAACCACGATTGCCGCCCAGTACATGTATGCGATGACTCTCAAAGATAGCATCGATGCCTGGCTGGCGGTTGCCAACTATTCGACCGAACCGGCCGACCGGCTGTTCCGCAATTACGCCGAACAGCACCTGGCGACACTGTACCTCGCCAAACGCCGCAACGATGACGCCCAGGCGATTTTCGACCGCTTCGCCAACTTTGGCGAGTCCGAGCCGCAGTTTCGGGCATTCGGCCTGGCGGGGCAGGCGATTCTGCTGAACCTCAACGGGGACTATAATCATTCGCAACAAACGCTCGACCGGCTGAAGTCGCAGACCCAATCGTCCGCCGGCGCTGATGCGACGGGCTCCGAGCGGGAACCCACGCACAAGCATCCGGTCCTCTTCGATCTGCTCGACGACAAGATGAAACTGGCGGTCACCGAGACGATGCACCGGA
>Ga0137463_1000239_pt1 | contig 20770 bp, 38 predicted proteins | sample EasRivERMGT800_2_FD_102333 | JGI IMG/M metagenome (GOLD analysis project Ga0137463, IMG submission 102333) | Soil microbial communities from meander-bound floodplain in the East River, Colorado, USA - East River MetaG ERMGT800_2 | ecosystem: Environmental > Terrestrial > Soil > Floodplain ...
CGAGGATGGTAATCGTGTTCGTCTCGGTCGTACTGACTGGCCGGGTGACACATTCAATCTCATACCCAAGTCAGAGTTCGCTGTGTTCAAGCGAATTTACGAAGAGATCAACATGCCGTTGATCGATCTGACCAATGACTATGATGGTTCCGAATGGAACAATCATAAATCTTAATTCAATTTAATCGGGAGACTACAATGAGCTATATCTTTAAGGGAGTTGATAACGCTGGACAGGATATGTGGGGATCGCTTGTTCCTCCGACTGTCAACGAAGTATGGGAGATCATGACTTGGGATGAGAAGGCGAAAGCCTACGTTGTCGACAAGGCCAACGGCCGTCTACGCAAGATTGGCACCCGTCCGAGTCTTCCCACGATGGCACAAGAGGGTGGTTTCTATAAGGGCCATCTGCCATCTGAACGTGTCTGCGAATACATCAATTCATTGAAGGAGAAGATGAGGTTCTTCGATGATGGTGTTCGCATGAGATATGGTCGCCCTGACTATACTGTCGAGGTTGAACCCGTTGCGGTTAAGCACCCCATCAAGTACCCTCCGCCTAACTTCGAACTGGTTAATGACCAGTGGGTGCTTATTCGTAGGAGTAAGTACGCATGAAAAAGAACATTCTATTGGGTTCACAGAACCCTGGACGTAAGCAATCGCTGCGCTACATCGACGGCAAAGAACCGTCTCACTATCCTGTGCCTGACATCAAACGTCATCTCAACCTGATTGCAGCCGAACCCTTGACTGCTTGGGAAGACTTCAAAGCAATCGGACACTTCGGTCGTATTTAATACCTTTACCTCGCAGTCCAAAAGCGGCTGCGTTGTATCTCGTTATCGGAGAGGGTTGCTGTGACCTACTGTAACACAGTTCCTGGGCAAAGGCCTAACGGCTCGACTGTAAACTGCCAAGTCACCACTCGGATGCAATGACCGTTCATCTACGGGGAAGCTGACGTAGGGTGGCGTCCTCTTAATCTATTTCGGGAGATTGATATGTCTAAGCAACCTTTAAAGGAGACCCGTGATGCTTAAACCACGTGTTAAATGCGCCCGTGTTTCATTACACGGAGCTAAAGGTCGTCAAGTAGCTTACCTTGACCGTCTAAGCGATCATCCTAAGCTTGGGCGTCCTCGTACTGAATCACAAACACGAACATCCTTAGTGTTACGTGTTGATTTAGCACGAAAGGAACTCGAAACTCTCAACACTATCTATTGGTGGGAGGATTGAATGCGTAAGACACCGGACGAATTGAATAAGAATCTGCAAATGATGCTAGCGGTGCGTTTTGACCTGTCACAGCAGGTTGCCAAGCTACCTCGGCATCAAGCCTTGATGCTTCACCAGCACATCGCCGAGCTCGATGGCTACCTCACCCTGCAAGCTCCAACCGATAAGGTGCACTAATGGTGGACGTTCATGTACTGACACAATACGTACATCCTGATGGTATTAAGGACGCCGTCCACGAGGAGTTTGTATCGACGTGCTCCTCAGACCACAGTGAAATCGTGGCCGCACTACAAGTGCTATTTCCGACATACGTCGGGTGTTACATCATTCCTGAGGGAGTTCCCAATGCGGACGAATGAGACTGCCATCTTCATTGATGGTCCTAACGTCTTCGCTACGGCGAAGGCCCTCGGTTTTGACGTTGATTACAAACTTTTGTTAGAGTTTTATCGACTCAACACCGATCTACTCCGGGCGTACTACTATACGGCAGTACGTGAGCGCAATGAAGAACATGACTCCATCCGTCCGCTGTTGGATTGGTTGGAGTACAACGGATACACGTTGGTTCAGAAACCAACGAAGGAATGGGCTAATCCCGATGGTGGTCGGCCTAAGATCAAGGGTAATATGGACATCGAGATCGCTGTCGATGCGATGGAAATGGCTGATAACATCAAACATGCCGTGTTCTTCACCGGTGATGGTGACTTCAAGCCACTAATACTAGCTATGCAGCGCAAGGGTGTCCGTTGTACAGTCGTTTCGTCCATCGAGACTAAGCCTCCGATGTGCTCTGATGAACTCCGCCGGACGGCTGATACATTCATCGAACTAAGAGAGCTCAACAAGTGGCTCACCGAACCGATGAGAAAGGTATCCAAGTATGCCTAGCTGGCAGCAAGACATTGAACACGGTCAGAAACTGTGGAGTAGTAAGTACTACAGCGGTAAGATCGTACAGATTGATTGGGCTAATCGCTGCGTCGTCGTAACCTTCTGGGAGAAAGGACACAAGACGTATGAATTCAATCAGTTAGAAGGTAATTGGGCTGACCATTCCGGCGGCACATGGATCATCGAGGAGGACTTATGATACTCTACCGAGCTAACGCTACTTACAAGGAGATAACGGAAAAGGTTCGTTCGTTGTTTCATCTCACTGTGGTCGACAACAGAGCTAAACCTGTTGAGAAACAGGTGATGGCTGCCGTTGGCTACGCCGCTGAAGTACGCATCAAGTATGCGTGCGATCCAGTATTCCAATCATTGAGCAATTTGGAGAAGGCTTATGCGAGTCTCAACTACAAGTCTGCTAGCCCTAAGTCTGTTGTTGTGCGCAACAACATGGGATCATTCATTCGCAAGGAGCAACGCTGATGCTTACGCACGCTATCGCCATCATAGACATCACCATCGGACTATTCTTTCTAAGTCTACTAATGCTCGCGTGTCTACCGTCAAGGTATGGCCGCCTAATGGGACGCCGTATCCGTGGTCGTACGCAACGGGGACGTCCATTTTAGACTCACAATCAGGCCGTCGCCCTGTCATAGGCGAGCTCGACTGCGGCAATCCTGGTGTGGATTGGTACCAGCGGCGTGGATTTAGCTCATGGATTGATATCGACACCGACTGGTAGACTTGCGCCAGTTCTTTGTCCGTGGGATAATATAGATAATGGAGGGAGACATGACGGTGTGGCAGACGTTCATTATGGAGCTATTCATGATGGACATGTATTCGTATCGTAACGGTATTTGGGAGACTATGTTCATATGGTGCGATATGCCTGAGTACCATATGTGGATAGAAGCTGATAACGATAACGATCAGGTATTCTTATACCCTCCGGTCTAATCCCTATCCCCTCCGGGGTATTATCTATCTAACCGGGCGGCAGATAGCTGCTTATACACCTACATCGGGAGACTGTCAACATGTTATTCACCTATTTGATATATTTTTATGTCAACGATCACACCATCATCCGTGCTGGTGTGGAAGATGACCGAAGAATTCGGTCGTCCGACTACTATCGACATCAAGATGTCTTTCACGGGAGGGAAAGATGGCTAGACCAAGTGCGAATATCTTTAAGCTCAAGAAGCAGAGGCGGATGCGAAGAGCTTACCTTAAGAACTACGACATGGGTTCGCTCATCAAAACGAAGCGTAAGTTAGACAAAGCCCATATCCCCGAGGAACATTTAGGTTATTTCGATTACCGCAAACGAGGCAACTCGTGGTGGGATCCTTATCTTGAAGCTAAGTTCCCCTCAAGGGGACAGATCAGCAAGGAACGTCAGCTCTGTATCGACAGACTGAATGAACTGGTCAAAGAGGCTGAACCTTCATTGAATGTCGTCCTGCAACGGGGCGCCATTACTAAGACTATCCTTCGCTTCTACTTCTCTTCGGACTACACCAAGTGCTTCTTCATGAGAGAAGATTGGTTGAACATGATTGTCGAGAAGAGTGGTACCTACGGAAGCAAGGACCGCGCGATGGCTGCGTATCACGCCAACCAGATCAATTGGTTGTATACCGTCGAGTTAGATATCGAATAACTGCCGGGCTAGTCTCCCCCTCACGGCAGTTCCCCCTGTGTGTGTTCTCCCGAGCATCACAGGGGGTTTTTTGTTCGTTTAGGAGGCCGAAGCCATGAAAGATTTTCGTGAATGTGGACCTACGGGTAAGCTTGCGTTCACCGCTGAAGAAGCTGATAGAGAAATTATCAAGATAAGAAAGGCTGTAGCTACGAAGTTTTGTTGTCGCGTTTGTCACAAGTGGCATTTGGTCATTAGGAGGAAAAGCAATGACTTTAAGCGAAGCGGGAACTTACCTCGGTAAAGCGTATGCTAGTACTGCTGTCTTCCTGTTTGACGGTGGTATCGACAACTGGGTGTATGACCACGCAGTTGAATTTGACTTAGGCGTTGGAGCCTTCTTCGTCGGGAGCGTCATCCTGCTGATGAGACGGGATGCGATAGCACGATCAAGGTCTATGCGGCTATTTCGGGGGGCCTTGATGAAACGGCGAGACCGGATAAAATACCACAACATGAAGATCGAAGACGCCATCATCGACACATGCATGAGTATGGTGCACAGCGGCGACATGACGCCTGAAGAAGAAGCCGCGATTTACAAGCAATACGCCAAGGCTTACGGGCTTACTGGACTGATGCCAGGCAAGGATCAGGCCAGCGTCAAACGTGGTATCAATCTCCGTCTCCTCCGAGGTTGGTGGACGGCGAAGAAGAAGATGCTAATTGGTGCTGCTCCGGGAGTGCCAGTCGACCCGAACTATAAGCCCGAGTTTGAGGTTGAACGTCGAGGGCTCAAAACAAGTAAATATCTGAAGGAGGCTTGATGGACGAGGAGACTATTGGACAGAGAACTAAGAAGGACCGACGTTGTCAGTGTCCGCAATGTCAAGAGTGGTTCTTCTCCGGCAAGGCACGATACACACACCAGCGTAATGTTCATGGCAAGGTAAGGAAGAAGCCTGTTATGATCAAGAAGAAGCTGGTTCCGGCTAGTCTGTTGTACTGATGAAGTGTCCTCAGTGCGATCAACAGTGCTCTAATGCTGAAGGCGTACTCCGTCATCAGCAGGTCGTGCACCACAACATCGGGCCAAGGCTGAAAGGAGGTAAGCGTGCCTATAAAGAAAGGCCTGTTCAGGTCACGCTGCGACCTCTGTGGGAAGAAGTTCATCAACAGGAACGCTCTCCTCAAACACCGTAAGGCCACGGGACACAAGCCCCGTGCGTTGTCCTCAAGTAAATATCTCAAACCTGACAAACGGAGATAACATGTCAGCTAAACCAGCCTATACACACTCAATCGTCGAGGTCAAAGCCGGTGAAGTAATACCGGAAACCTTCCTTCGCAAGCTGTGCTCCGAGCACGGAAGCTGCGTCGGCCTAGTTGTTCGTGAGCCTAACAAGCTCGAAGTCGAGAAGTTCCACGAAATGGGCGATGCTGCTGAGAGGTTCACGCTGCTCAACGGAGTCAACCTCGGCACCAAGAAATATCTTCGTCAGTTTGTCTTCGGGGCATTTCCCGAAGAGTTCGATGAAGACGAGTGCCAGCCTTGGGTTGTCCTCAAAGACAGTAAGGGCAATCCGCTTTTGACTGTTTCATGTGAAGGCGACTTCCCGGTAACCACCTCGAAGGAAGGCGAGAGCGAGGCGTACGTCGTGATGCACACCGACCTCGGGCCAAAGATCGAGGCGATGTATCAACTCTGTGGCAACAATCCTCAGAAGCTGTTCGATTACATCAGGAGTGCGCAGTTCACCGCTGATGTGAACAAGATCTACGCTTTCCGCGGTGCCTTCGCTCTCATGCCGACGATCGGTGATTCGATCATGCTCGGTAACTTCCGTGAGGAAGGCAAGGGTGGAGCGGATTACGAATGGGGTACCGCTTCGTTCAACCACGGATATACCGATCCTGTGATCGAAGCTGCAACAGCCGAGGCTGCGCCTGTTCCGGTAAAGGCCAAACCGCGTTCTAAATACGCGGAGGAACCGGAGGCAGAGCCCAAACCTTCTGTACCGGCTGTGCCACTCAAGACCGAACCCGAGACGGACCCGATCAAGAAGGCAGCCGACGCTATCGGAGACACCGTCAATTGGTCACCGCCGAAGAACCTTCATGGCAAGGCCTTAAAGAAGGCTTACCGAGATATGCTCGGCGAACTGCCTGACAACTGGCAGAATCGTCCGAGTTTCAAACTCAAGGCCAAGGACAGCGTGTCTTCGCTGAAGGAACTCGACCAGACTACGGCGAAGCAAAACGCTCAGCCGAAGGACATGCGTGAGCCCGCTCCGACTGTAATTCTTCCTGTCATCGACGGCAAAATGCAGGAGAAAGCGGTCAACATGATCAAGAAATATCTTGGTGATGGGTCTGCTTTAATCAAGGATCCTCTGGAAGCCCAACGTCAGGAGGCTAATATCCCAGAATTCTCGGAGCTGTTCTTGAAGTCGGGTGACCTCAAGGAGGTGCGCGCGTGGCCTAGGTCTTTCAGGCTTGCCTTCATCAAGGAAAACCCGGAAGCGGCAGAAGCCTGGATTGCCCAGTTGCAGCGTGACGCCATCAATCGCGAATCTGCCGTGAAGGACGGCGACAAGACATTGGGGGAGTTGACGGAATCAACTATTACGCCGGTTCCGGACTCGAAACCTTCGACTCCCTTGAAGGTTGAGCCGCCGGCACCTGAACCGCGTCGCAGCAAGTACGCATGAGCTAGGTCTCTGTCAGTTACGCGACTCCAGAGATCTTGGGGAGGGAGCGTCTAGAGCCGCCCTCCGGGCGCTCCCAGACCCTCAACATAGGAAACTCTCATGCTGAAACAACTAATCAGAAAGATCGTACCTTCTTATGGGTATACGCTTCCACCATATGCGTTTCATCTTAAAGCACTGGAGGCTAGTAAGTTCACTCCGGACATCGCCAAGCTGGAACAATACGAGTGGCAGCTGTTCTTTGCTCCGGATGAACTCAAGCGGGATCACATGATGCACCACAAGCTTGGTACAGACAGCGAGTTTGTCTTCCCTGCTTTCACCCAAGCATCGTACCACTTCTGGGATCCTCCGGAGGCTTGGAACTCTCCGGTACCGATGAAGGTGGACGGTTTCCAAAATCCTCTGCCGTTCTTCCCACCGATCGCTAAGATCAAAGGCGAGGTTTATAAAGTTAGACCTCAACAATTCCATCTAGAACTTGACAGATACCGCCAGAATACTGTAGAATACCGGCGTGAACGTGTCAGATTGATCGTTCCATACCGGAAGGTCGAGTTCCTGAGGGACCATAACCTTGACCCATCATTCGGAGTGCAAGAAGCCTTTTCTCGGTCAGATTATACCGGAAGTTCTGTCAAAACCTCCGAAGAAGTTGTTGCTATTATTCGTGCATGGATGTATATTGGTGAGCCCAAGTACTGGGATCCACTCATCAGTGCGTATGACTACGGTCATATCGAAACATTCCGTGCAAAGAATAGGCGATGGCTGCAAGAATATTACAACATCCGAAGGCCTCCCCTGCCTCCGAAATAATCGAATTACACGTCCCCTGCGATGCCTGTGGTTCGTCAGACGCTAAGTGTGTGTACTCTGACGGCCACGGGTATTGTTTTTCATGTTCCACGTATTTTCCAGGTAAGCTAGATTTCATGACTGAAGGATTTACTTATGAATATCTCCCGTGGCGTGGAGTTGATAAAACGACGTTTCAATTTTATGATGTCAAGACTAAGATTAATGCTAGCGGGCAACCTGTTTCGATTGGCTTCCGTTACCCAAACGAAAGCTTCAAGGTTAGACAGTTTTCGAACAAAGCATTCCATAGTATCGGTGATATAAATAAGGCTGGTTTATTTGGTCGTAATAAGTTCGCGGCTGGCAGTAATAAAGCTGTCTACATAACCGAAGGGGAACTCGATGCTCTCAGCCTTTACCAAGTTGTTCGCTCGCCTGTCGTCTCTGTTCGTAGTAGTACTAGCGCTGTCTTGGACTGCACACTGGACCGATCCTGGCTTAACTCGTTCGACCGCATTTATCTCGCGTTCGATGGAGACACTCCGGGTAAGGACGCTGCCTCCGGAGTGGCAAAGCTATTTGACTTCAATAAAGTCTTTCTGGTCAAATTTCCGGGAGGCCAGCGGAAAGACGCCAACGACTACGTCCGAGCCGGAGAGTCCGACGAACTAAGAAATATCGTCACCAATTCGAAGAAGTATCAGCCTGACAACATCATCAGTGAATTGGCTGTATTCAAGAAGATACTTTCTGAGAAACCGCAATGGGGAGTGCCATACCCATGGCCCTCCATTACACAAGCTACTTATGGAATTCGCATGAAAGAGTCGGTGTTAATCACAGCTCTGGAAGGCGTTGGCAAAACGGAGATATGCCATGCTATTGAACACAATATTCTCAAGAATACAGACAGTAATGTCGGGGCCATCTACATTGAAGAACCTGAGAAGCGTCACCTTGAAGCTCTCGCAGGCCTTGAACTCCGGCAAGCCGTTCATCTCCCTGACCGGACTGCTACGGATAGCGACATTTCTGAAGCCCTTCAGAAGGTTGTTAGACACGACGATCGGCTGTTTATCTATAGTCATTTTGGGTCAGATGATCCGGATGTCATTCTCGACAATATCCGATACCTCGTGGCTGCTCGTGCTTGTCGCTATATTATTTTGGACCACATCTCTATGGTTGTTAGCGGTCTTAGGACTAGCGATGCAACGAAAGCGCTCGACTACCTCTCCACAAGACTCCAAATGATGTTGATGGAGCTCGACTTTTCTTTGATTTTGGTGAGTCATGTCAACGACGATTTGTTGACTCGCGGCAGCCGCAACATCAGCAAGATCGGTAATGTCTGGCTCCATCTTTCCCGTGATTTGAAATTACCCAGTCTTGTCACCGATGTATCTCTATTCAAGAATAGATATTCATGGAAGACTGGACCCGTGTGTCAGTTGCTTTTTGATCCGAATACATACACCCTTTCAGAAACAGGAGAGCCAAATGCCCCAAGCTTCAGCAGAGCTGCGTGAATGGATTATCACCAATTACGGCAGTCTAGACTCCGGAGATATTGAACAAGAACTGGAACGTAGAGGTTTCACTCTTGGTAAGGATTGGTGCTGGCGTCGTGGCCGTGTGCCGGACGCTAACGATTGGAAGTTGATCAATTTCTTAATTGAAGAGTGGGACTACGGTGGTTACGATGCAGATTAAAGGTTGGCCTCTTAAATTCTTTCAATCAGGTGAATGGCAGGTAGTCAATGAGCGCCTCAAAGATCTTGAGAAAGTTAATCGGCCGGTATCGGATGGATACAACCCTCCGAGGAGTTTACTGTTCGATGCTCTTCGCCGCACACCGCTCGAAGAAGTTAAAGTCGCGATTATCGGCCAGGACCCGTATCCGACAAGAGCGCATGCAACGGGAATTGCTTTCTCAATCCCCAGTAACATACAACAAGCAGATTGGCCAATCACCCTCCAAACCTTCCTCGGAGAATATAAGTCCGACCTCGGACTTCCGTTGCCGAGTAACGGTGACCTTACCAATTGGTGTAAAAAGGGTGTCCTTCTCTGGAACGCGATCCCAAGTTGCCGATCAGGTGCATCACTATCTCATGACTGGCGAGGTGGCGAGTGGGGTTTTCTTACAAAAGAAATAGTCGAACTTTTGTCAGAAAGAGGAACAACCTTCGCTTTGTTAGGTCAGGTAGCTCGAAGATATCTTAACGATATCAAACTGACTAATAACAACGTCATTGTAACTAGTCATCCTTCTCCCCGTGGTAATGTTAACTCCCGTTCACCGTTCACAGGTAGCCGTCTTTTCAGCACCATTAACGATAAATTATGTAATAACGGCCAAGAGATGATTGATTGGAAGTTGCCATGACTAAGACCGCCACTTCTACAGGTTTAGTACGCGTTGAATACCATGGCCAAGTGTGGTTCGACAATCCTGGGTATACTGAAGTAGTATTTCAAAGATTACATATTGAGCATGAATATGGCTTTATCAGCATCAAAGATATCAGCGGTGTTAGACGCGATGGCGTCAGGAACAACACGAAGTATGATGAAGATTGCTGAAGAAGCAGGTGTTTCTGTTAGCAGCGTCTTCAAGATCGAGAAGGATTATCCGCTGTGGAATTGGTTCAGACTTCAAGGAGAAGATCTCCGTGGAAAACACAACAAATCCTCCTAGAGAGCTCTCCAGGCTACCCACCTACCGGGGTACTTAAAATAACGCACCAGTGAGCTCCGTAGAGGCTCCTAGAGGCATCCTAGAATGAGTGAAGCACCAGCTTTTTACAGACAATTAGAAGAACTCAACAACAAACAGGCTGCCATCCTGATGGAATACTTCTTGTGTTACAAGATCGTTGGTGGTACAGTCTACCTAGACGCCATTAAGTTAAAACGTTTAATTCTGGAAAGACATCATGAACGACCTAAAGAAGAACGAGTCGAACGTCGTTCCCTTCGCACGAGTAAGTACCTCTGACGACGGCAGCTTCGGAAACTGGCTGCGTAATATGAAACAAGGGACGAGATTCCTAGCTACCCGGAGATCAGAAGGTGGCTCACGGTTGTGTGACTTCGTAGTCGCCTCCGATCCCAAAGCTATGCCCGCCGTATTTATCGGTGAGGATATCAACTCTCCCACCGGAGGGTTTCGTTTCGTAGACCCTGATAAGTTTATCAAGGACTACGGTTTTTATATGACTCTAGAAGTATTAGAGCCCCCAAATGGTAACAATAATCAAGTACAAACCAGCACAGTGGCTGGCGATGCTGTCCCTGAAGAGCAGCCTGAAGTACATGCAGGGAAACAACGAGTTCCTACCGGAACTAAAAATCGGAAGGTACGACCGAGCCCTGGAAAAGAACCGGAAGACACTTAAGTATTTTTTAACCGAAGTCCCAGAAAGGGAAGTAGCATGAACACAGACACAGTAGTCGCAGTCGCAATCGCTCTCCTCATTGTATTCGTCGTAATGAACGCCACGATCTTCCAGATCGGTGGTAGAATCTTCATCTGGTTCTAATGAATATCATAGACGAAATAATCTGTGGATTTTTCTCCGCCATAGGTGGGCTGTGCTTCGCAATCCTTGTTATGTGTGGGGTGGCGTGGTATACAGCCCACTTAGATATTTCCTGTAAACCCAGAGCATGTTTGGTATATATAAAATGAAACTATAACACTCCCTTTCAAAAGAGATAGAGGTTAACGAAGTAAATGAAGGTTGTTTTAGACGTCGAAGGCAACGGGTATAACCCGACGAAGGTCTGGTTAGTCGTCTGCTTAGACGTCGTGACAGGGCACACGCATATTTTTAGGAATCTTTCAGATGATCCAGCAGAACGCGATAGATTTATTAATTGGTTTGACGGTGTTGAACTGTGTATTGGTCACAACATCCTTGGTTACGACTTACCGGTTTTGGACCGACTTCTTGGCGTCCGATTTGATGTGGAGAAGTGTCTTGACACCTTTATCGTATCTAAGCTTGTCGACTACCCCCGTGAAGGACACTCCGTCGAAAGTTACGGCATAGAGTTTGGTCTGCCTAAAGGAGACCATTCAGACTATACTAAGTGGTCTCAAGAAATGGAAGACTACTGTATAAGGGATTGCGAAATTACCTTAAGGATATATAAGAAATACCTTAAGTACTTAAGTAATTCTTTACATAGACCTAGTATAAGATTAGAACATCAGTTCCAGTGTATAGTAAATAACCTAGAGTATAAGGGATTTACTTTAGATATTAAACTATGTACAAGGTTACTAGATAAGGTTACTCAAGTATTACTTACTTTGGATAAAGATATACTTGAAGCATTTCCTAAGAGACTAAAACTAATACGTGAGGTCACTCCTAAGGAGACTAAGTATGGTAGTATATCACTTAGCAGTATTCCTAGAGATATGCGTATTCATACTTCTGAACTTACTGTTGGTGCTGCTTTCAGTTATTGTACTTGGGTTGAGTTTAATCCTGCTAGTCATAAGCAGATTATTCGGGTTCTTAATGAAGCTGGTTGGTCGCCGGTAGTTAAAACTAAAGCCCATATCGAAGCTGAAAGAGAGCTTTCCCAGCTTAAGAGGTCTAATAGACGCACAAACGGAGTTGCGCCAGAACTTCAGGCGGTATATAATACTCTTACGATACTGAAGGAATACGGATGGAAGGTTAATGAAGAGAACCTCACGACGCTCCCCGCGTCAGCTCCGGCTCCTGCGAGACTTCTGGCGAAGCGCATCCTCCATGAAGCCCGTCGACGAACCCTCACTGAATGGTTAAACTTGGTTCAAAGCGACGGCAGAGTTCATGGTAAGTTCCAAGGCATAGGCGCCTGGACTCACAGGATGTCTCACCAGAAACCGAACATGGCTAATATTACCAATGAGTTTGATCTTGTTGGTAATGTAAAGCTTCTCGGTAAAGAACTCCGACAGTGTTGGACAGTTCCGGAAGAAAGACTGCTCGTTGGTGTCGATGCCGAAGGGATACAACTCCGTATCTTCGCGCATTACATCCAAGACAGTGAATTCACCGATGCTCTAGTCAGAGGACGCAAAGATGACAAAACAGACCCCCACAGCCTTAATCAGCGAATACTTGGAAGTGTTTGCAAAAGCCGCGCAGCTGCGAAGAGATTTATTTTTGCACTTCTGCTCGGAGCCGGGGTCGGTAAACTTGCAGAGATACTTGCTTGCGATGTCAAATCTGCACAACAAGCTCTTGAGCGATTACTTGTCCGATACACTGGTTTCGCCAGACTTAAGCAGGAAGTCATACCTGCTGATGCGGAGAGAGGATGGTTCACTGGAATTGACGGCCGTAGAGTCCGGATATTGGGAGAAACCGCTGGATCAAGACGTCACCTTGCTATGTCAGGTTATCTCCAAAACGGAGAAGCTGTAATAATCAAAACAGCGGCAGTCATAGCTGCTCCGCAGATAGAAGAATACGACTCATTCCTCCTCAACATCATCCATGATGAATACCAAGTGGAGACACCGAATGACTTACGTATTGCTGTCGTTGTGGCTGAGATTATTGATGAAGCTATTCGTGAGAGTGGCCGTAGACTTAACCTACGTTGTCCTCTTGCTGGTAGTTATCGTAACGATCATGGGAAATATACTATCGGAAAGAATTGGTATCAAACCCATTGACATTGAAGAACACTTAAGATATACATACGGTATAAGGAGTATATGATGCTTAAAGATTATGAGATTGGTTTTAGTTATAAAATTGAGGAATTTGGAGTTGTTGCATTGCAGGCATTAGATGCTGATGAAGCCGACGAACTCGGACGTGAGCATGTCTACACAGCTTTCCCGGAAGCAACGGATATTAGAGTTGATTATGTAAAGGAAATGATTAGTGGCTGAAAAGAGATTTAGTAAAGACGAAGAAGTCTTCCTCAAAGGTAAGATCAAGTGGTGTAAGCATCTTAGACCGGATACAACTTATCCTCCCGGTAAATGGTCTGTCGTGATGTACGTCGATGGTGATGAACTAGAGAAGGTACGGATGTGGCAGGCTAGTGGCATCAAGAATGCAGTGAAGTTCGATGAAACAGATGGATGGTATCTCACTCTCTCACGAAGAGTCAGCATTACGGTCAAAGGTCGAGAAGTCGGACTGGAACCTCCCAAAGTCATTGACAAAGAAGGAGCTCCGATCACTGTTATGGTTGGTAACGGGAGCGACGGGGTTGCGAAGTGCGTTCTCTGGTCTTTCAACCCAATGCCAGGCATCTCAGGTAAAGCCCTTAGATGGGAAGGTTTGAGAGTAGACAATCTTATTCCATTTGATAGCAACAAGGATTACCCAGACGGTGGAGAAAGCATAAGGACTTTGAAAGATGAACCACAACAGTTGTTTTAATCCATTTCTAAACGTATACCCCATTGGTAACTATGGAGCAAGTAAAGTGTATAAGATTGATCCTAAGGAGTTTCCGTTCTCAGTTGAACACAAGAACTTCAAGACACGAGTCGAAGCCGAGAATTACGCCAAGAGAAGGTCAGGAGAGGTCAACGACGATGTGATTATATCACAACGTGTCGCGATCGTGAAGTTTCCCGTCCCTGATCTCAAGGTTGAGGACTTGGTGGTTTCGTAAGTACGAAGTCACTGGTCTATGATTTGGGTGAGGTTATCCTGTTGTTGGAATTAAAGCGTGGTCATACCATGCGCCTCATTCATTAACACATTGTGAAACCTACCGCTCCACCTGGCCATTGAAAAGGCGTGAAAGACGAAGGGGTATGACCCTCTCAGGTGCTACCTTCAGGAAGTAGAATGTGGACACCAATGGTGTCTAGGTGACTAAGCCGGTCCACCCCGGTAAGACCGTTTACCAGTTCGTATGCTAAAACTGGCAGGCTCCGTCCATCAGTAGCTCGGCAACTACTCAAACTACCAGCGTCCGGAATTCCTACTTCGGTGGGTTGAACTTACTCCGTACGGGAAGATGTAGGAGCAATCAGGTATAGCCTGATAGAAACAAACAGAGAGCGAGAGTTTGTATCGCATGGTGCATGTGGGTACTGATCTCCTATATGGAGAACTCTTCTCGCCAGAGAGCAAACGTCGCTACAAAGAGTGAAACGCGATGGTGCCGACGGAATGCCCGTCAAAAGCTTATCAAAACGAAATCTGAGTCCTCCGGGAAAATGTACCGGCGTCCCCTAAACCCAAGGATGGGGTTTCCAGCGATACGGAGCAAGTAGGTTCGAGTCCTAACAAGCATGGTGCAGACCGGGTGATACCGGCATTGTGGGCTTCGCAAAATCTGGTGGGACGTAGTAGTCGAAGGAAAAGACAGAAAGAAGCATCGGCAACGAAGAATGCTCTGAGTGAGAACTCAACGGGATGGCTAACTGCCTACCAACCCATCAGGACCCTTCAGGTCCCCGTCCTCTTAACGTAACCGCGCTTCTGAAGCCCGGCCAAGGCTGTGTACTTCTTGGTACCCCTGCTTGAGGATGTCTTCCCTATGCCCCTGCACTGTGCAGAGACTTCCTACGAGGGTAGGAACGGTAACAGCCAACACTGGCCACCAATTGCTAGCGCGCTGGTATGTACAGGCCTTATGGCGGGTACTTGCAGAGAAGTGTGGAAAAACCACCGTAGGAAGGCCGAGGGTAACGGTTGTCTATCGTGGCGCCCTATAGACTGTGTGGACTGGCTTGAACCCTACTGCACAGAGTGGTACAACCGTGGTGAAGCGACCGGTATGTCGACGTAGATATGCCAGGATCAGCCGGTAGAGAAAGCGTACCCAGACTGAACAACGACTACTGAGCAACAGCGCCCGACGGGATAGCTGTAACTAGGACGGGTTGGAATTTCGAAGGTTCCATAAAAGCCTGGACGGACCGTCGCACCTTACCGTGACGAGACCCACAATCTGATGTTAGCTCTGCAAGTCTTTCTCCCTCTAGCTCGGAGTGCTAGCTATGAACATTTCGTTACTTCCCATGCCACCTTAATCTCCGTGAGGTGGCTTCTTTCAACCGGGACCGGTAAGACCGCCGGTTGATTGATCTTTTTCTATCGAAAAGGATATTCCAATGTACTATAACAACAGTATGCCCCCATGGTGGATGATGCCACCGATGGGGCCAACATCGCCAGCGGTACAGCCACAGGACCCAGTAACACAGATAACCCAATGGATCACCGGCTTAGAAGCTCTCAAGAAAGCAGTCAAGGAAGAGAAGAAGGAAGACAAGGCTAAGCGTCCTGATACCTCAGTCATCGGTATGATGTTGTTCATGATCTTGATGTCTCCGATCACCGGTCCAATCGTATTCTACTTCTTCCAGCTATCCGCCAATCTAGTTCACAAATGAGTTCAATATACCAATTAATACCAGACATCAAGAACCTCCTCCGACAACGGGGTGAGCTTGATATTCCATTGACGATCCATTTCGGTGAGCGTAAGGAACCTCCCACTTTACGCTTGTCGAAAATGGGACCTATATGTCCGAAACATTTATGGCATTCAATACATACACCACATTTAGCTGAACCTCTGCCCCCAGAGACTATTTTCAAATTTAGTTATGGGCATACCATCGAAGCTATGGCTATCGCTCTTGCTAAGGAAGCTGGCCATGAAGTGACGGGGGAGCAAGATGAATTGGTCGTTGATAGCATCAAAGGCCATCGAGATTGCGTACTTGATGGCTACATCGTGGACGTTAAGTCTTGTTCTAGCCGTATGTTCCAGAAGTTTGAGAAGAAAGAAATTGCCGCAGATGATCCTTTTGGCTATTTGGATCAACTGGACGGGTATATGGTGGGGTCTGCTGAAGACGATCTGGTTCGAGTGAAAGACGTAGCGTTCATCTGGGCAATAGATAAAACACTAGGAAAGATGGTGCTTTATGAACATCACCTTAGAGAAGCTTCAATCCTTGAAAGACTGGCCGCTTATAAAAGCATTGTTGCTAGTCCTACATCACCGGCTTGTACTTGCGAAGAAGTCACCGACGGAAAGTCTGGAAATCTTAAGCTCGGAGTTAAAGCAAGCTATTCGAGCTTCAAGCACGTCTGTAAACCTGCACTTAGAACCTTTATTTACTCCGACGGACCTAGGTACCTTACTAGGGTTGTTAGACGACCCGAAGCCTCCATCATAGAACTAGACAAACACGGGCATCGCGTGTATAATTATAGCTGATGCGAAATAATTACCTCTTACGTAAGTACGGGATTACTAATGACCAATATGCGGAGCTTTATCGGCAGCAAGGAGGTCGTTGCGCAGTTTGTCAACGAAGCTCTACCGCTTTTAAAACCAAACTCTCAGTTGACCACGACCATTACAGCGGATCCATTAGGGGTTTATTGTGCAATTACTGCAACCGAAGGATTGTCGGAAGACATAGACGAGAAGCTGGGGCAGACTTACTTCTCCGTGCTTACGAATACCTTACCCGAAACTATATAGGGTGGATAGTTCCACCTAAGAAAAGAAAGAAACGTGTTAAAAAATCTAAAAGATTACGTAAGTTACAGAACCCTTTACTTAAGAAATAAAGATGCATTTACCAAGCCGCTCACCGGGGAACTTCCATGGCTAACCATGAACAGGATGTAGAAGCGTTGTTCGGTTGGTTATGCTTTCTATTCACACTTGTAATTGTCGGTGGATTAATCTATTTGAGTGCGGGTAAGATAATCTGAATTACACCGCTCTACTAGAAGCCTATACTATTGAAGAACTTCTTGAGCTAAACGACAAGACCGGAGAAGAATGTTTAGAATTCCTTGTCGATCATAAATATCTCCGTCTTCCTGAAATACAACCATTAGATTTCGATGACTAAGAAACACCATCCCAGTAATCGCCGTGAACGGCTCTGGATTAAAGAGATTAAAGATGCCAAGAGGCAAACCGGTCGTCTTCGGAGAAAAGACGAACCCGAGGAAAACGAACATGCGCTTGAAGGACTCGAAGTACCTCGCGCCGAAGAAGAAACCCAACCAGTGGAAGGAAATATTAATCCACGAGAGCAATCTTATCGTAGCGCTTGAATATGCGCTGCGACAAACAACTCAGCTGAAACCCAGCGAGATTATCGAGCGAGTGTTAGTCGGCGAACCTGCAAACGGTGTCTACCCCCTTTCGGTCGCAATCAAAAAGGGAAAGGAGGAATAGACTTTGGCTAAGGGGAGAAACTATGCTAAAGAAAATGCTTGGGAAGATTCACCTAAACAAGTCGCTCGGAGAGTCGCACGTAACCGTGCACGCCGTAAGGCAATGCGAGCCGGTAAGGTTCACAAGGGAGATCAAAAAGAGCTTGACCACGTTGGATACCATCGCACTGGTAGCCTTGATCATGTGCCTACACGGGTTGTCAGTCGGCACGCTAACAGAGTTAGACAACCGAAACGATCATAAGGAATGACTATGGAAAAGATTCTTGTGAAGGACCCCGATGCCATTCTTCTGACTGATGAAGAGATGGCGAAGTTACTCGCAACCAAACCCGTCGATGCTGAGGTCGGTTACATCTCGACCGATGGCTTCGACGAAGCTGAAGAGGATAAGATTCTACACTAATATCCCACGATAGTGGGGCTAAAGGGGTTACCGGTCTCCGTCGGTAGCCCCTTTTCTATTCGCCAGCGTAGCTGGCTCAGAGGTTGCTACGCAACCGTGGAGAATGTACATGGTGTACAAAGATTACTGCAAACTATTCCAACAAGTAACAGGATCATTCCACTTTCAAGGCAAGGTGTGGAAATCATTGAGGTCTGAAATGAAGAATATTACCGCTACTGAAAAAATGGATCGCTATAGAATTTGTACTGAAATAATGGATCGCTATAGAATTTGCAACTCTCCGGTTGTGTTAGCACCTTCCGTGCCGTCATGTATCCCCGATAACAGAAATTGGGGTGACGAAAGAAAAGAAACAGGGAATAATCCCATGAAGACGACTCTCAACACCACCTCTACCGATATCTCGTTCAACGCCGGTCAGAGCGATGCCGCTAAGGCTCGTGACTTCCTGATGTCGGAGTTCGACAACCTCACTCGCTACGAGTGGAAGGACGCCAAGCGTGACGTCATCGCCAAGCTGTACAACCTGAATGCTCCGATGATCCCGGATACTTCTCAGGAAATCATCGACGCGTTCAAGAACGGTGATATCCTTATCGACCAGAAGAAGGTCGACAACCAGACCGAGTACTTCAAGACGCGTAGCTCAGGCAACTACTACGATGATTACGAAGACGGTATCGACAGCCGTTACTTCGGCGTGACGTTCACGAAGCTGCCGAAGGAAGATCGTAAGGGCTTCGTCGCTGCTATGGAAGAGTATTCCAAGCTCAAGACCGATACCAAGCGGAAGCTTGCCATCCTCGATCCGGAAGCAGGGCTTGAAGTCCTGACCGCGTTCGAAGCTTGGACGCCGACGTTGGCTACGGATACGGCCCACTAAGTTCGAATCAACGAACTGACTGACAAACTAAAACCCCGTAGGGCGAAAGCCTTACGGGGTCTTTTTATGTCTATTCTCCTGGGGAGCTATTTAGGCTACCTAGGTACCACTCTTTGATTTAAACGCATCAGTGAGGCTGTGACTGCCTCCTAGAGGCCTTCTACGAGCAATGCTAGTCCTCTTCAGAGGGCTTTATGACAGGTTTTTTACCTCGGCCAGGTAATCTGATAGTCGCTGGAGCTTCTCCTGAGCCTGATATTTTCCTAGCTCCGGAGACCCTAAAGCCTGATATGGTTTCTATCTTAGGATATTCATCCATTAATAGTTTAACTATCGGTCTAAACTCTTTCAAACCAAAAGACTGTGAAGCTTCCCAATCAACAAATCCTCTTGAATCTACTTTACCAACTAGATCTACGTAAAGATCTTTACCACCTCGACGTGTATGAACGTCTAGTTTACCTACCCCACTGCTACTGGCGAACTTAAACTCAGTGTTACCTGCGTAGGATCGACGTTCGTCTTTTATAAGACTAATCGAATCACTCTTCATAGCTTCTTTAATCTTCTCCGTAACAACATCGGAGTATTGTCTAGGTATACCACCTGGGTTAGTATCTGCAGGCTCAGGGTACATCTCAGCTCTAGCACGACCATAATCGTTTACTTGCACCGCTTCAGCGTCGTTCAACCGATGCCATCGAGTTTCCTGAGCATGAGTCATCGTACCTGAGTGCTGGTATTCACCGTAAGTAAGGAAGTCTTGGTCAGACATCTGGTCAGGGTGTTGACCTCTTAGATGCTCAGGGATGTATCTTCCAGCAGTCGGCGTAGACGTTTCGAAAGCAGGCGGCCCATCGAAAGGAGTTTGTTCGAATTCAGGAGGAAGGATTTCGTGAACGTGTTCTAAACGACCTCCTTCGCCTTCACGAATGTATTCATTAATTCTAGGACTCTCCGGTCCTATGTTATTAGGTTGACGTCGTACTTGATTAAGTAATTGTAAGAACTGATCGTGAGCGCCTGTTTCATAAGGAGCTTCATGATATTGTTCAAGAGCTGCCAGTCCAGCACCACGAAGTTGAATAGTCACAGGCACAGAATTAGCCGAAGGCATAAGCTTATGCGCTGATTCTAATCCCTCTATACTTGTGTGAAACTCTCCATCCGGAGTCATAGCCCACATCGGAATCTTACCAGCGGAGACATCTCCAGCTGTCTTACTAAGGTCTTCGAGCATCCGCTCAGGCCAGAGTTTGTACCGCTCTACCCCGTTAAGACCTAATAGTCTGTCGAGAGCTTTCCCAGACGAAAACCCACCCTCTTCAGTAAGAGAATCTCCCCAAGCCTTACCTTTAGCTACTCCAAAGAGATTTAATCCTCCTTGGATATCCTCAAGTCCTCGTTGAAGCAGGCTCCGGCCAACATTTTTCTCAATCTTGATATCTTCGTGACCAAGTGATCGGGACAAATCAGAAACCGGAGCTTCCTCAATAACAGGTTGTCCCCATAGGTAGTTTCCGGCTGAGACTGCTATATCACGTGCCGCCGCAGGGATGCCTTCCCAATTAACTGAACCGTCTTCTTTTAGAGTGTCTGTACGACGTTCAGCGCGTCGATCTTCAACATCAGGTTTAGTTATAAAAACACGGGTCAGACCTTGAGTAGGTTGGTCATAGTTACCTTCATCAGGAGGTAGAACGTTGTCATCCCCTGTGTCTACACCAGGCTTCTTGACCATCTCTTCGTCACCCTTAGGCAACTTCGGAATCCCAGCTTGATGCTGGAACTCATCGTCATAGAATGCACCGTGAGAAGTACCTACACCCATTATTGGTTAGTCCTTATCGGAGCTCCCATAGGTTGATCGGATAGATTACCATGGATGATGTTTCGAGTTTGATAAGACTCTAAGTTAGGATCAGGCTGAGGTGTACCTCTTGCTTGGCCTGCAGGAGATCTCAGGAAGGTTGC
>Ga0137463_1000240_pt1 | contig 20693 bp, 22 predicted proteins | sample EasRivERMGT800_2_FD_102333 | JGI IMG/M metagenome (GOLD analysis project Ga0137463, IMG submission 102333) | Soil microbial communities from meander-bound floodplain in the East River, Colorado, USA - East River MetaG ERMGT800_2 | ecosystem: Environmental > Terrestrial > Soil > Floodplain ...
CCCTTCCTTGAAGGAGGGGAACAAAAGCCCATACGCTCTTTCCCTTCCTTGAAGGAGGGGAACAAAAGCCCATACGCTCTTTCCCCTCCTCGCATGAGGAGGGGTGCCCGCGCGAGCGGGCGGGGTGGTCAGATTTTTCTGAAAACCAGATCCCAGACGCGGTGGCCGAGTTCCAAGCCGCGGCGCTCGAACTTGGTTTCCGGCCGGGTGTGCGGGCGCTCGGCATAGCCCGCGGCGGTATTTTCGAGCGCCCCTTCGGCCGAGAGCACTTGCAGCATCTGTTGGGCGTATTCCTCCCAATCGGTGCAGGCGTGCACGGTGGCGCCGGGCTTCATCCTCGAGGCCAGCAGCGCGACGAAAGGCGGCTGGAACAGGCGCCGCTTGTGGTGGCGCTTCTTCGGCCAGGGATCGGGAAAGAAAACGTGCACGCGGTCGAGCACCGCCGGAGCGATCATGTGCTGCAGCACCTCGACCGCGTCGTGCTGGATGATGCGCACGTTCTTGAGATGCAGATCGGCGATGCGTTTCAGGAGGCTCCCCACGCCGGGGGTATGGACTTCGATTCCGAGATAGTCGTTCTCAGGATGCTCCTGCGCGATGGTCGCGGTGGTCTCGCCCATGCCGAAACCGATTTCGAGGATCTTGGGGCCCGCGCGGCCGAACAGGCGGTCCAGATCGAGCGCGGCAGGGGAGAAAGGTACGCCGTATACCGGCAGGAGATCGGCGTGGGCGCGGCGCTGGGCTTTCGAGACGCGCCCCTGGCGCAAGACGTAGCTGCGGATCGGGCGCCGTTCCTGCAAGGAATCGGGCCTTCCGGTGAGGCTGGCTCAGCTGCTGGTTGTCATCCTGAGCGAAGCGAAGGATCTGCTTTTCGATGCGACCCAAAGCAGATTCTTCGGACTGCGTCCTCAGAATGACACTTCATTGGAAGGTGCGTCTACGCCGCTTTGGACGGAATCACACTCGAAGACGGCGAGTCGGAAGCTATGACTCCCTCGCTCGGCGAGCTGGGGCTGGCGGAGTAGAGCTTCTTCGGCATGCGGCCGGCGAGAAAGGCTTCCCGCCCGGCTTCGACCGCTTTTTTCATCGCCTGCGCCATCAGCACCGGGTTCTGCGCCTTCGCGACCGCCGTGTTCATGAGCACGGCGTCGCAGCCGAGCTCCATCGCGACGGCGGCGTCCGATGCAGTGCCTACGCCGGCATCGACCACCACCGGCACCTTGGCGCTGCCGATGATGAGCTGCAGGTTCCAGGGATTGAGAATGCCCATGCCGGAGCCGATCAGCGAGGCGAGCGGCATGATCGCCACGCAGCCGATGTCCTCGAGCTGCTTGGCGACGATCGGATCGTCGCTCGTATAGACCATCACCTTGAACCCTTCGGCCACGAGAATCTCGGCGGCCTTGAGCGTTTCGATGACGTTCGGATAAAGCGTGTTCGGGTCGCCGAGCACTTCGAGCTTGACGAGGTCATGGCCGTCGAGCAACTCGCGCGCGAGGCGCAAGGTGCGCACGGCGTCCTCCGAGCTGTAGCAGCCGGCCGTGTTCGGCAGTATGGTGTATCGGCTGGGCGGCAGGGCCTCGAGCAACGAGGGCTCGTTCGCGTTCTGACCGATGTTGGTGCGGCGGATCGCGACGGTGACGATCTCGGCGCCGCTCGCCTCCACGGCGCGGCGCGTCTCGTCGAAGTCCCGATACTTTCCCGTGCCGATCAACAGGCGCGAGCGATAGGCTCGCCCGGCGATGAGGAGCGGGTCGGCGATCTGATCGGCGAGCCGCGTCGGGGCGTTCATCGCGCTAGCCCCCGCCGACGGCCACGACGATTTCGAGCGCGTCGCCCTCGGCGAGCCGCGTGTCCGCATAGCGGCTTCGCGGCACGATCTCACCGTTCTTTTCCACGGCCACTCGCTTTCCGGCGAGCTCGAGCGCTTCGAGCAGCCGCGCCACATTGGCGCCGGGCTCGAGACGCTGCACTTGACCGTTTACCGAGAGCTGGATCACTTGGAAACCCCGGGGACCAAAGGGTAAAATTATCTTACCACGCGGGTGTAGTTCAATGGTAGAACGAAAGCTTCCCAAGCTTAAAACGAGGGTTCGATTCCCTTCACCCGCTCCAAATCAAATGCCCGCGTCCTTCGACGGTAAGCTTGTCGTTGCCATCTCCTCCAGGGCCTTGTTCGACCTGGAGGAGTCGAACCGCGTGTTCGAAGAGCAGGGCGTGGACGCCTACTACCGGTACCAGCTCGAGCACGAAAACGAAATCCTCGCTCCCGGCATCGCGTTTGCGCTGGTGAAGAAGCTCCTCAGGCTCAACACGCTCGCCCCCGCTCAACCCCGGGTGGAGGTGATTCTGCTTTCACGCAACACCGCCGACACGGGAATGCGGATCATGAACGCGATCGAGCACTACAAGCTCGATATCTCGCGTGCGGCCTTCACCGGAGGGGAGAACACCTATCCCTACGTGCCGGCGTTCGACGCACACCTGTTTCTTTCGGCGAATCCCGTGGATGTGCGCAAGGCCCTCGACGCGGGGCACGCGGCTGCGACGATCCTGCCTTCCAACGTCGGGCAGAACGTCGAGGTGACCGAGGGATTGCGCATCGCCTTCGACGGGGATGCGGTGCTGTTCTCCGACGAGGCCGAACGCGTCTACAAGCGGGACGGACTGGACGCCTTCACGGCGAGCGAAGTCAGTTCGGCCAAGGAACCTTTGACCGGCGGCCCATTCAAGAGTTTTCTGGCGGCGCTGCATCGAATTCAGTCCGAGTACCCGGCTGAGCGCGCGCCGATTCGAACCGCCCTGGTGACGGCACGCAGCGCCCCCGCCCACGAACGCGTCGTGCGCACGCTCCGCGCCTGGAACATCCGCATCGACGAAGCGCTGTTTCTCGGCGGACTGGACAAGGGCCCGTTCCTGAAGGCTTTCGGTGCGGACATTTTTTTCGACGACCAGCGCGGCCACTGCGAGTCGGCGAGCCGGCACGTCGCGACCGGGCACGTGCCGTTCGGCGTCGCCAACGAATAGGAAACGGAGTTGGGCATGAAAGTCTTGAAGATCCTGCTGCTCGCCGTCGTCGCGGTCGTCGCGCTCGTGGCGCTCGCCATCACCGTCGTCGTCACGACTTTCGATCCCAACAAGTACAAACCCGAGATCGCAGCGGCGGTAAAGGACAAGACCGGACGCACGCTCGCGATCGAAGGCAATCTCGGTCTGACGTTCTTTCCCAGCATCGGCGTCGCCGTCGGAAAGGCGTCCCTGTCCGAGCCCAATAGCAGCAGGATCTTTGCCCGCGTCGAGCAAGCGGAAATATCGCTCGCGCTGTGGCCCTTGCTCTCGAAGCAGGTCGTGGTCGATCGCGTGATACTCTCGGGACTCGCGTTGGATTTGGTGCAGCGCAAGGGGGGAAAGTCCAATTTCGAGGATCTGGCGGGGGCGGCCGGAAGCACGCCGGCCGGGCCCAAGCCGGTACCGAAGCGCGGTGCGATGCGTCTGGACATCGCGGGAATCGAACTTCGCTCGAGCGCCGTCTCCTGGCGCGACGAATCGAGCGGCAATCAGTTCAAGGCGAGCGTCACCGAGCTCAAGACCGGGCGAATCGCGAGCGGCGTACCGGGAAAGCTCTCGCTTTCCGCAAGACTCGAAGCGACGCAGCCCAAGGCCGACCTCCAGATCAAGCTTTCCGGCGGCTACCGCCTCGATCTGGAGAAGCAGTCGCTCGCGCTCTCGGGGCTCGATCTCAGGATTTCGGAGGCCGCCGCGGGCTCCAAGGACCCTCCGACTTCGCTCCAGGGCGACGTCGAATTCGATCTCGCGCCGCAGGCGATCCGGTTCGATCTCTCCGTCGACCAGCTCGATCTCGACCGGGTTCTGCCCCCGCCGGCGAAAGCGGGCGCCTCGGCCGCCGCAAGGGGTTCTCCAGGGGGCGGAACGCCGCCGGCCGCGACTTCTGCGAGCGGGCCGGAGGAACCGATCGATCTCTCGGCGCTGAAAGGACTCAATTTGAAAGGCGGTCTGAAAATCGACCGGCTCGTCGCGTCGAACGTGAAGTTGGAGAAGGTCAACCTCGGCGTGCAGGCCGCGGGGGGCAGGATCGAAGTCAACCCGCTCTCTGCAAGCCTCTATCAGGGGAACCTCACGGGCAGCGCGAGCGTCAACGCCCACACCAACCGTTTCTCGATGAAGGGTCAGCTCGGCGGCGTCGCGATCGGGCCGCTGCTGCGCGACGCGCTCAACAACGACCTTCTGGAGGGCCGAGGCAATGTCGCGCTCGACGTTCAGACGGGCGGCGCAACCGTGAGCGCGATGAAAAAAGCGCTCTCCGGCAACGCCAGCCTGGCGCTGCGGGACAGTGGCTTGAAAGGCGTCAATCTGGGTGAGTTGCTGCGCAAGGCAAGAGCGCTCCGCGGATCGAATCCTCCGGCGGAGCAGGGGGCGACTCCGACCGAGCGGACCGATTTCACCGAGCTCGGAGCGAGCTTCGTCATACGGAACGGCGTTGCGCACAACGAGGATCTCTCCGCCAAGTCGCCCCTGCTGCGCCTCGCCGGCTCGGGCGATATCGACATCGGAGCCGGTTCGATCGATTACCTCATCAAGGCTTCGGTGGTCGCTTCCTCGGGGGGGCAGGGCGGCAAGGAACTCGCCGAATTGCGCGGGGTCACGGTGCCGGTGAAGATCACCGGCCCGCTGGATGCGCCGCACTTCCGTGCCGACCTGGGCGCCACGGTCGGCGATGCGGTGAAGCAAAGGGCCGAGGAAAAGCTGAAGGAACGTGCGCAGGACCGGCTCAAAGGCCTGCTCAGACGGTGAGCACTCTCGCCAGCCGGCTCATACGCTGGCAGGTCCGCCACGGGCGTCATGACCTGCCGTGGCAGCAGACACGCGATCCGTATCGCATCTGGCTCTCGGAAGTGATGCTGCAGCAGACCCAGGTCGCGACGGTCATCCCGTATTACGAGCGCTTCCTCGCGCGTTTTCCGGATGTGAGCTCGCTCGCCGGCGCGCAACTCGACGACGTGCTCGTGCTGTGGAGCGGCCTGGGCTATTACTCGCGGGCGCGCAACCTGCATGCCGCGGCGCGAATCCTGGTCGAATCGTGGGGCGGCCGGTTTCCGCGGACACGCAAGGCGCTCGCATCGTTGCCGGGAGTGGGCCGTTCCACCGCGGCCGCGATCGCGGTGTTCGCCTTCGGCAAGCGCGAAGCGATCCTCGAAGGCAACGTAAAACGGGTGCTCGCGCGCCATTTCGCCGTGCGCGGCTATCCCGGAGAGAAACAGGTCGAGAAGCGTCTGTGGACGCTCGCGGAAACCGAGCTTCCGGCAAGCGGCATCGAGCGCTACACGCAGGCGCTGATGGATCTGGGCGCAAGCCTGTGCACGCGCGAACGTCCTGCTTGCGCGAGCTGCCCGTTGAAGAAAAGCTGCAAAGCCCACGCGCGGGGAAAAACCGAAGCGTACCCGCAGCCGCGGCCGCGGAGGACGCTGCCGGTCAGGAAAACCTCGATGCTGGTGCTGCTGCGCGAAGGGGATGTCCTGCTGGAAAAGCGCCCGCCCACGGGCGTGTGGGGCGGGCTGTGGTGCCTCCCCCAGATGCCCTCGGGCGCCGATCCAGGCGACTACTGCTACCGTCGCTTCGGCGCGAAGCTTGCCGGCGCGAAGCGCCTCCCGCTTCTGCGGCACGGTTTCACCCATTTCAAGCTGAATATCACGCCGCGGCTCTGCCCGCTGGATTCTGCATCGCCTTGCGCGGCGGAGCCGGGGCAAGTCTGGCTCCCTCTCGAAGAAGCGGCCCAGGCGGCGGTACCCGCGCCCGTGAGGAAACTGCTCAACTCTCTGCAGGCCGCTTAGCGGCGGCGAGACCGCGGCTTTCGAGAAATCGCTGCAGGATGGAGAGCCGCCCGAGACTGTCGGTCAGCTCGAGGAGCTTCTGCTTGGCGAGGAGAGGCACCGGGAGGATTTCACTCAGGCGGTAGCCTACCCACGCGGCGTCGTCGAAGGCGTGCGGTTCGGCGAAAATGGACTTGCCTTGGTCGGCGACGACCATTTCCAGCAGCTGAGCGCAGGCGGCAAACTTCTCGGGAACCGCGACGCTTGCGTCGGGAGGGATCAGCTCCACATCGGCCGAGATCAGGCCTTGGGTATTGGTTTGGCGCTCGAGGATGCGAAACCGCCGGCCGCCCCGGGTCTTGAGGTTGAGGATGCCCTGTTGCTGCATGTCGCATTCGTGGATTTTCGCGAGACATCCGACCCCTTCGGGCACGGCGGGCGCGCCGACCTCGGATCCCTGTCGGATGAGGCACACCCCGAACGGTTCGTCGCGCTTCAGGCATTCGCGCGTCATGTCCATGTAGCGCGCTTCGAACACCCGCAGCGGGAGCAGGCCTCCGGGAAAGAGCACCGTGTTGAGCGGAAAAATCGGGACGCGCAGCGATCTCAAGAGCGAGTTCGGCCTAACGTTCTTCGCCCCAGGGGCGCATCAAATCGTGCCCGATCTCGAGGTGATCGAGTATTCGTGCCACGATGAAATCGACCAGGTCCTCGACGCGCTTGGGGCGGTGATAAAAGCCGGGATTGGCCGGAAGGATGACCGCGCCCGCGCGCGCGAGCTTGAGCATGTTCTCCAGGTGCAGGGCCGAAAACGGCGTCTCGCGCGGGACGAGAATCAGTCTGCGGCCTTCCTTGAGCGTGACGTCGGCCGCGCGCTCGATGAGGTTGTCGGAGAGACCCGCGGCGACCGCGGCGAGCGTGCCCACGGTGCAGGGGCAGATGACCATGGCGTCGGCGGGATTCGAGCCGGAGGCGACCGGGGCAAACCAGTCCTCGCGGCCGAATACGCGCAGTTGGCCGCGCTTCGCCGAATAGCGCTCGCCGAACATGCGCTCGGCGTCGGAGGCGCGCGGGGGTAACACGAGTCCCAGCTCCTGCTTGGCGACAACGTGGGCGGCCTGGGTATAGAGGAGGTAGACCCGGGCTTTGGCGTGTATCAAGGCTTCGACCAGCCTCAGGCCGTAGGGCATTCCGGAAGCGCCGGTCAGCGCAACGGCGACAGTCGGCTTCATGCTGGAGCAGGGACGAGATGCCGATGACGAATCAGCACCGGCGTATGGCTGCGAAAATGAGCGCCGAGGCGCTCGACGAGGTACACCGATCGGTGCCGGCCGCCGGTACATCCGACGGCGACCGTGAGCGAACTGCGGTTGTCCTGCCCGTATGCGGGCAGCCAGGTCTCGACGAATCTTTGGATGTCCCCCAGCATCGTGCCGACCTTCGGCTCCCGCTCGAGAAACGCGACCACCTCCGCGTCAAGACCGGTGAGAGGTCGCAGCCTCGGGTCGTAGTGCGGATTGGGCAGACAGCGCACGTCGAACACCAGATCCGCATCCAGGGGCACGCCCTGCTTGTAACTGAAGGACTCGAACAAGAGCATCATCGTTTCGGTGCGGATGTCCAGCCATTCCTTGATCCAATTGCGCAGTGTATTCGGCAGCAAATCGGTCGTGTCGAGGCGGTAGCCGATTTCGCCCACGGGGGCGAGGACCTCTCGCTCGCGCGTCAGAGCCTCTTCGAGCGTGCGCGTGCCGCTCGCGAGAGGATGGCGCCTGCGCGTCTCGGAGAAGCGCCTGATCAGCGTATCGTTTTTCGCATCGAGGAAGAGCAGGCGCAGGTCCACGCCCTGAGCTTTCAGCGCGGCCACGTATTCCGGGACAAGCTCGAGCGAATCGCCGGTGCGGGCGTCGATGCTCATTGCAACATGGTTGTGGCCTGCATGGCGGAGCAGCTCAGCCGATTGCTGAAGCAATTGCCCCGGAAGATTGTCGACGCAGTAGAAACCGCTGTCCTCCAGGGCATTGAGGGCGACGCTCTTGCCGGAGCCCGAGAGGCCGCTGATGAGCACGAGCTGCATTTCGATACCTTAGCGGAATGGCGGAAGGCATGCAAAAACGTGGCACCCGCTCACTTCGCTCAACAGAACGGTCACCGCGCGTTGAGCTGCCGGCAGGTCAGCTCCAACGCGCGAGATTGAAACGGCGAGTTCTCTCGTCCGTTTCAATCCTTCTTCATCTCCGCCTGCTGCCTCTGCATGAACTCGACCGTCGAGTGAATGCCGCGAAGCTGCAGGATGTAGTTGCGCACGGCGGCTTCGAGCAGCACCGCGAGGTTCCGACCTGCCGCGACCGGAATGACGACTTTCCGGACGGTCACGCCCAGGATATCTTCCGACTGCTCGTGCAGCGGCAGTCTCTCCGACTCGTTCGCCCCCGGACGATCGAGATGCACGATCAGCCGCAAGTTCATTTTCGGGCGCACCGCAGTCTCGCCGAATATCGTGCGGATATTGAGCACGCCGAGGCCCCGCACCTCCAGAAAATCTTTCAACACCGGCGGACAGCGGCATTCGAGCGTGGACACCGCGATGCGCGAGACGTCGACGACGTCGTCCGCAACGAGCCCGTGGCCGCGGCTGATCAGTTCAAGCGCGAGCTCGCTTTTCCCGGCGCCCGAGTCACCCGTGATGAGAACGCCGAGGCCGAGCACGTCCATGCATACTCCGTGGCGTTGCATGGTCTCCGCGAGCGCCTTGCCGAGATAGCGACGCAACCGCTCGATGACTTGCGCACCGGGCATGTCGGTGGCGAACACCGCCGTGTCCGACGCCTCGGCCGCCTTCAGCAGGCGCACATCGGCGGGCGCTCCTTCGGCGATAACGATGGCTGCCGGGTGGACGGCGAACAGATTGCCGAGAATCTGGAAGAGCTCGTTCTCGTCAAAAGCGGCGAGGTGGGCGATCTCGTGGTTGCCGAGGACCTGGATGCGGTTGGGATGGATGAGGTTGAGATGCCCTACGAGTGCCGCGACGCCGGTGCTGTCGCGCCGGAGTCGGGTCGCGCCGCCGGCTTTTCCGCCGATCCAGGCGAGTCCGAGCTTTTCGCGATTCTCGTCATACAGCTGCGCGGCGCTGATCTGCAACATGAGGTAGCCAAGCCGTGATGTGCTGATGAAGCGTGCCCGCATCGGTGTCGGTCGAGAGTTTCTCGCGCAACTCGCGGTCGCTCAGCATCTGCGCGAGCTCGGACAGGACGCGCAGGTGTTGCTCGGTCGCCTGTTCCGGCACCAACAGCAGAAACACGAGACTGACGGGCTTGCCGTCGGGTGCGTCGAAAGGAACCGGCTGTGCGAGACGCACAAAAGCCCCGACTGCTTCCTTCAGACCCTTGATCCTCCCGTGCGGAATGGCGACGCCCTGCCCCAGTCCCGTCGAGCCGAGACGCTCGCGTGCAAACAGGCTGTCGAACACCAGGCTCCGCGCCACCCCTTGGTTGTTCTCGAAGAGAAGCCCGGCCTGCTCGAACATGCGTTTCTTGCTCGTCACATCCAGGTCCAGGAGGATGTTCGAAGGGGGCAGGAGCTTCGCAATTAGGTTCATCGAGACCCTGAAAATCGGCCAGTTCGGGCCCTCACGCAAGCAAAAAAACCGTGCCTGGCGGGCCGGAAAGGCGTGGAATTCTACCCTATCGGCCTAGGGGGCTGTTGAAAACACTTCCCGCGCGAAAATGTCGGCTCTCCCGGAAACGCGGGTTTCATATGAAGAAACGTTTTTCCACGGTCCCTCATTAGGGAGTCCAAGAAAGGGATTCCCCCTTCAACCGGCAGTTAATCCGAGGGGGAATGATGCTTGAGCGCATCGTGCGGATGCGCATGCAAACGGTCTTTGTACTTGATGATTTGGCGATCGAGTTTGCCCGCCACGGCGTCAATCGCGGCGTACAGATCCGGGTTGTCGCTCTTGACGACGATGTCCTTGCCGGAGATGTGACATCTGACTTCCGCCTTTCGTGCGAGATAGTCGACGGTGAGGATCACGCTGACGTCGATGACGTGATCGAAATGCCGCCGAATCCGGGAAAGTTTTTCCTCGACGTAACTGCGGATCGGCGGCGTGATCGCCATGTGATGCCCGCTGATGATGAGGTTCATGCGAGGCATCCTTCCGCGTCAAAGAGATTTTCTCATGCTGACCGAAGGGATCTGCAGTGCCTCCCGGTACTTGGCGATGGTGCGACGCGCGACCACGATGCCCTGCTGGCTGAGGATCTCGGAGATCTTGCTGTCCGAGAGAGGTTTTCGGCCATCCTCTGCAGCAACCAGCTGCTTGATCAACGCCCGGATGGCGGTGGCCGAGCAGGCGCCCCCCGTCTCGGTGGCGACATGACTCCCGAAGAAGTACTTGAGCTCGAAAATGCCGCGCGGCGTGAACATGAACTTCTGAGTCGTAACGCGCGAGACGGTCGATTCGTGCAGGCCGAGCGTGTTTGCGATTTCGCGCAGCACCAGCGGCCGCATCCCGACCTCGCCGTGCTCGAAAAAATGGCGTTGACGGTCGACGATCGCCTGCGACACGCGCAGGATCGTCTCGAATCGCTGCTGCACGTTCTTGATCAGCCAGCGTGCTTCTTGCAGCTGATGCGAGAGCTGGCTGCCTGACTGACTCCGATTGTTCTGCAGGATATCTGCATACATGCGATTGACGCGCAGCTTCGGCAGCGCGTCGGGGTTGAGGCTCGCCACCCAGACATTCTTGATTTTCTTCACTACGACATCGGGTACGATATAGCGCGTCTCGATGGACGAGAACGCGGCGCCGGGATGCGGGTTGAGGCTCTGGATCAGTCGCTGGGCCTGCCGCAGCTCGTCGTCTCCGCATTGCAGCGCCTTCTTGAGTCTAGCAAAGTCGCGGGCCGCGAGGAGCTCGAGGTGCCCGTGCGCGATGGCGAGCGCCGTGGCGCGGCTCGGCGTGGACTCGGGCAAGGCAAGCAACTGCAACTCGAGACACTCCGCGCAATTGCGGGCACCCACGCCCGTGGGGTCGAAATTCTGCAAGTGCTTGAGAGCGATGTGCAGCTCTTCGGGCTCGATCTGCAACTCCTCCGGCACGAGCTGCGCCAGCTCCTCCAAGGGCTGCGTGAGATAGCCGTCTTCGTCCAGTGCTTCGATCAGGAACGCGACCAGGTTGCGGTCGCCTGGTTCGAGCTGAGTCACATTGAGTTGCCGGTACAAGTGCTCGCGCAGATTGGGAGATTCTGCGGCAACCTGGAAAAAATCGTTGTCATCGGCCTCGTCGCGGGCGCCCGAGCTCGCACCGCCTTCGCCCACCCAGTCGATGTCAGCCGAGAAAGCGTCCGGCGGCGATGAGTTCTCCGCGCTCGCCTCCTCCGCGGGCGCCTGAAGGGTGGGTGCCGGCTCGCCATTCATGTGCGTGGGCGCCGCGGGAGTCTCGGTATCGGCGTCTTCACGCTCGAGCAGCGGATTCTCGGCCAGAAACTTCTCGAGCTCCTGGTTCAACTCCATGGTCGAGAGCTGCAGCAGGCGTATCGATTGCTGCAGTTGCGGTGTCAGCGTCAGGTGCTGCGAAAGCTTGAGCTGTAGGGTCTGCTTCATGGAGATGGGACGTGAGGACCTCGCCAAGATCGTAGTTCAGACGGGCCGAATTGGGAACGGACGTGTATCGCGGGATACATTGTTCCCTACAACCTGAAATTTTCGCCGAGATAAACGCGTCTTACGTTTTCATTATAGACGATCTCGTCGGGCTTGCCGAAGGCGAGCACCAATCCGTCGTTGATGATGTAGGCGTGGTCGCAAATCCCCAGCGTTTCCCGAACGTTATGGTCCGTGATGAGGATGCCGATGCCGCGTTCCTTGAGAAAGCGGATGATTTTCTGAATGTCGAGTACCGCGATCGGGTCGACGCCCGCGAAGGGTTCATCGAGCAGTATGAAACTCGGACGCGTCGCAAGTGCCCGGGCGATCTCGACGCGGCGGCGCTCGCCACCCGAGAGGGACAGCGCGGAAGATTGTCGCAGATGCGCGATGTTGAGATCGCGCAGCAGCCCGGAAAGGCGGGACTCGATCTCCTCCTCGGGAAGGTCCTGCAATTCCAGCACCGCACGGATGTTCTCTTCGACGGTCAGCTTGCGGAACACGGAGGCTTCCTGGGGCAGGTACGACAGTCCCATGCGGGCGCGGCGATGCATCGCGAAATGGCTGATTTCCCTGCCGTCGAGATGGATCGCTCCGTCGTCCACGGCGACCAGCCCCACGATCATGTAAAAACAAGTCGTTTTTCCAGCGCCGTTCGGACCCAGCAGCCCCACGACCTCACCGCTCGAGACCTCGAGCGACACGTCCTTGACCACGACTCGCGAGCCGTAGTGCTTTTTGAGTCCGTGGACCTGCAGCTGACTCATCGAGTTTCGACGCCGTTCGGAAGGTACGCGCGAGACTAGTCTTGCCGGCTCGTGCCGGAAACGGGCGGGGTCTGGGGATCCGCTGGCTTTTTCGGCATGATGGTTGCGCGCACACGTCCTTTGCGGTCAGCTCCAGACGCCTCGCCGGTTGATTTCACTGTAAAACGTTCCGTCTTGGCATCGTAGGAGATGAAATCGCCACGGATGTCGTCCCCGCTGTCGCGGCGGAGCCGGGCGCTGTCGAAGAATTCGACGCGCTCGAGCCTGTTGTCGTATTCGATCCTGAGCGCTTCCCCGTCGATGTATTCGCTGTAACCATCCCGCTTGTGGCGGAACGTCGCCGGTTTGCCGCTTGCGACGCCGTGGTAGAAGCCGTCGCCGTCCTGCCGCACGACGATTCGGTCTGCGCGGATGATGAGCGAGCCTTGGGTCAGCACGACTTTTCCCTCGAAAGTGGCGACTTTCTTGCCTTCGTCTGAAATCATGCTGTCGGATTCGATGTTGACGGGCTTGTCGCGATCGGCTCTCTCGGCAATCGCCGACCCTGCTGCCAATGTCCACAGTACCGCAAGACCCAGGGCCGCGGCTGCGCGCGCGCTACTTCCTGGATGGCGCATCGAAGATGCCTTTGACGTGCGACTGCAGCATGAACTGTTGTTTGCTCTTATTCACGACCATGCCGACTCCTGTCAAGACCGAGCGTCCTTCTGAAATCGTGACCGTGTGATCCGTACGCGCGATCCCCTGTTCGGCGAGTAAGTGCAGGAATTCCGTGCGGGCGCGAAATTCGGGTCGCTCCGGCGTTGCCTCGCGCAGGAACAGCACGCTACCGTACAAAAAAGCCTCCTCGCCCTGGCGATTGATGGTGCCGCGATTGGCCGTCGCGATGAAGTTGCCGCCGTCAGCGGCCATTTGAACGAAGCGCGGATAAAGAACCTCGCCTGAATCGTCGTCGGAAAAATGCATCATTTTCGGTGCAGAGAATGTGTACTGGAGCTTGCCCGAACCGTCCAACCTCTGGACGGTGAAGTTTTCGACAATCGAATCGGGATCGTGCCTCGCGGGCTTTGCGTCCCCGCCGGAGCTCTCCAGCACGGCGTATTGCAACCACAGGGTCAGGACCCCGAGAAACGCCATCAAAGCAAGCGGGAGCAGAGGAGTAACGCGCGTTTTCATGCAAGCTGACGGGCAATGGCCCGCTCCAGCGTGTCTTGGGCCCGCATGATCAGCTCGCAGACCTCGCGGGCGGCCCCTCTGCCGCCGGGAGCGCGCGTGACGTGGTGGACGCGCTCTCGCACGAGTTGCGGCGCTTCGGGCACGCTCGCGGCGAAACCGCAGCGCGCGAGCACCGGCAGATCCAACCAATCATCACCCATGTATCCTGTGGCGGCGGCCGAGGTGCGCAACCGGCCGATCAAGCTTTCAAAAGCCGCCCCCTTGTTACCGGCGCCTTGTTCGACGAGCGTGATGCCAAGCTCTGCCGCGCGCACTTCGACAGCGCGCGAGCGACGCGCGGAAAGAATGGCGACCTCGACCCCGCTCTCCTTCAGCATCTTGAGCCCGTGGCCGTCCCGCGCGTTGAATGCCTTCAACTCCGCTCCGGTCTCGCTGAAGTACAAGGTCCCGTCGGTGAGCACTCCGTCGACATCGAAGATCATCAGCCGCAGCCGCCGCATCCGCTCCAGAATATCGTCGCGCATCAAATGACCTTGGCGCGAAACAGATCGTGCATGTTGAGGGCGCCAATCAGCTCTCCCGTTTCCGTCGCGACGAGCAGCTGATTGATCTTGTAACGCTCCATCAACTCGACTGCTTCTGCGGCGAGCTTGTGCGGGGCGATCGTGCGTGGATTGCGTTTCATGACATCGGTGATCTTGAGCCCGCGGATGTCGGGTTTGTGCTCCAGCGTCCGACGCAGATCACCGTCGGTGAATATTCCGACGACCTTCTTCCCGTGGTCGAGGATCGCGGTCATGCCCATGCTTTTCCTGGTTATCTCGGCCAGCATGTCGGAGAAGGAATCGGTGTCGGATACGGCCGGAACGTCGTTGCCGGTGCGCATGACATCGGAGACATGAGTGAGAAGCTTCCTGCCGAGCGCACCGCCGGGGTGAGCGCGAGCAAAATCCCGCTCATCGAAACCGCGCGCGTCCAGCAAGGCGACCGCGAGGGCGTCGCCGAGCGCAAGCGCTGCCGTGGTGCTCGCCGTCGGCGCGAGATTCAGAGGGCAGGCTTCCTGCGCAACGTGCGCGTCAAGATGCACGTCGGCTTCCCTGGCAAGCGCCGACTCCGGATTGCCGGTCAGGGCGATCAGCTTCGCGCCCTGGCGTTTTATCAGAGGGATGATCGTGAGCAGCTCGTCCGACTGGCCGGAATTCGAAAGCGCCAGCACCACGTCATCGCGCGTGATCATGCCGAGATCGCCGTGTCCCGCCTCGGCGGCGTGCACGAAGAAAGCCGGTGTCCCTGTGCTCGCCAGGGTGGATGCGATCTTGCGAGCGATATGTCCCGACTTGCCGACGCCGCTCACCACGACGCGCCCGCGGCAGGCGAGAATCAGACCGACAGCATCGAGAAAATTTCCGTCGAGCCGCGATATCAGACCGCTCACCGCATCGGCCTCGATCGCGAGCACCTTGCGCGCGAGCTCGAGCGCCGAGGTCGAAATCGGCTTCTTCGATCGATCGTTCATCGAACAAAACCGCGCTGGCCCGCGCGGGGAGCACCCTTTATCATAGGCTGGAGAGTATACCAGACCGATTCTGCACTTTTCCCCACGTGAACCCAAAAAAACAAGGACTTCCGAATGGGCCACACGCTTGAACTGGTGCTGATCCTGCTGGCGAGCGCAGTGTTCGTCGTGGTGCTCTTTCGCTGGTTACACCTGCCTCCGCTGCTCGGATACCTCCTGGTCGGTGTCGCGGTGGGCCCCTTCGCGCTGGCATGGATCCCCGACACCGACGAGGGACGGCATCTTGCGGAATTCGGCGTCGTGTTCCTGATGTTCTCGATCGGGCTGGAATTCAGCCTGCCCAAGCTGTTTCAGCTGCGCCGCGCCGTGTTCGGGCTCGGGTTTGCCCAGGTCCTGCTCACCCTCGGTGCGGTGCTCGCTGCCGCCTCGCTTGCAGGGGCCCCATGGCAAGCCGCCCTCGCGGTCGGGGGCGCGATCGCCATGTCGTCGACGGCGATGGTCCTGCGCATTCTCGCAGAACGCATTCAGCTGGAAACCCCCCACGGACGCGACATCGTCGGCGTGTTGCTTTTCCAGGACCTCGCAGTAGTCCCGTTGCTGATCTTGATCCCTGCGATCGCGGAGGGGAGCGGCGGCGAGCTTGCGCAGCGTCTGGCGTTTGCGCTCGCCAAGGCCACGCTGGTGCTCGTGGTGCTGCTCTTTGTCGGGCAGAGACTCATGCGCGGCTGGTTTCACATCGTGGCGCGCCGCCGCTCGCATGAACTGTTCATTCTCAACGTCTTGCTCATTACGCTGGGGCTTGCTTGGCTCACGGATCGGGCGGGACTGTCTCTGGCCCTGGGCGCGTTTCTCGCCGGCATGCTCATAGCCGAAACCGAATACCGGCATCAGGTCGAGGAGGACATCAGGCCGTTTCGGGAGGTTTTGCTGGGTCTGTTCTTCGTGACCATGGGCATGAGACTCGACCTGGGGACGGTTGCGGCGAATTTTTCGCTGACGCTGGCGCTTACGACTCTCCTGATCGTGTTCAAATTCATCCTGGTCGCCGGTCTCGCGCGCCTGTTCGGAGCCGGTCCCGGCGCGGCCGTGCGCACGGGGCTGGCGCTCGCTCAGGTGGGCGAGTTCGGTCTGGTGCTCATGGTCCTGGCGCAGTCGGTTGTATTACTCGATCGCGACTTTTCCCAGCTGGTCGTCGCGGCGATGCTGCTCTCCATGCTCGCCGCTCCGTTCATCATTCAGGCAAGCGACAAGCTCGCGCTGCGTTGGTCGAGCGCCGAATGGATGCTGCAATCGCTCGCGCTGCACCGCGTCGCCGCGCAGAGTCTCGCGACCGAGCGGCACGTCGTCGTGTGCGGCTACGGCCGCACGGGCCAGCGCCTGGCGCACCTGCTGGAGCAGGAGCACATCGATGTCATCGCCCTCGATACCGATCCGGAGCGCGTGCGCGGAGCGGCAGCCGCGGGCGAGAAAGTCGTTTTCGGCGATGCATCACGGTACGAAACGCTCGCGGCGGCGGGCGTCGCGCGCGCGAGCGCGCTCGTCATTACCTTCGCGGATATCCAGCTTGCGCTTCGGATCCTGCATCACGTGCGCGAGCTCAATCCCGCGTTGCCGGTGATCGTCCGTACTCTGGACGATGCGGACATGGACCGGCTCATTGCCGCCGGCGCGTCTGAGGTGGTGCCCGAGACCTTCGAGTCGAGCTTGATGCTCGCCTCCCACGCGTTGGTGCTGTTGGGAGTGCCATTGAGGCGCGTGGTGCGCCGCATTCGCGAGGTGCGCGAGCATCGATACAGCCTGATGCGCGGTTTCTTCCACGGAGGCACCGACGAAGCCGAGGATCCCGACGAGGCGCGCGAACCGCGCCTGCATTCGGTGACGCTCGCGACGGGCGCGGGTGCCTCGGGACGCAGTCTCGGGGAACTCGCGTTGGAGGATCTCGGCGTGCGTGTGACAGCGCTGCGGCGGCGGGAGCAGCGGATGATTTCGCCGGATCCGCAAACGGCATTGCAGGAGGGCGACGTGATCGTGCTGCTCGGGACGCCTGAACAACTCGCTGCGGCGGAGATGCGCCTGCTTCAGGGCTAGTCGGTGCAGGCGGATCCATCCATCCGTTTGGGCACTGGCGCGCCGGAGGGCTTGACGCTCGTTACTTCCTCAAGCCGGAAGCGGGCCTGGCGATGGCGAGCAGAGGCTCGATTGCGCCCGGGTCTGCAGCGCGCGCCTGTTCGAGGATCAGGATCGTGGCATTGAGTTGGTGCGGGAACGTTCCCAGCGCGCGCGCGAGCAGACTGCGTGCTTTTTCTGCCTGGCCGTCGAAGGCGAGGAATACCGCGCGCCGCGCCACAACGGTATTGGCGGGCCAGCAGCGGGCAACGCGCTCGCTCATAGCCAGCTTGCTGGCGAGGTTGCTCCGATCGAGCGGAGCGCCGATCACTATCCATAACTCCGCCAGGGGCGCCATGAGGCCATGCGTCAGCTCGCGCATGGTATCGGCGTCTTGATGCGCCTGGGCGGCAGGGGTGAGCGTGATTGTCGTTCCACTAATGCGTGTCACGTCCAAACGCAGGTAGTCCCTGAGAGTGATACCCAAAGTGGCCGAGAGCACAACACAGGCAGCTGCTGGGGTAATCCACCCGGTGTGCGAGGCGGCCGGGGAACGCGTCTCGAGTCTGGCACCAGCGCCTATCAAAAGCGTGGTCACGCCGAGAAAGTGTGCGTTCCACAAAGGAAACTCGGTCATGGAATGAATCATTTCGATTCCAACCGCGGCAATGATCCACCACGACGTGACCTGCCGGTCCGTCCGGTAGCGCCGGGCGGCCTGCGCCCACCAGGCGCACAGACCGCCAAGGGCCAGGACCGTGCCCACCAGACCGGTTTCGGCAAGGAGATGCAGCGGAAGATTGTGCGGTGAAGTCCAGACTTCGCCGAGCCGCGTGAGCGAGGGATCAAGGCCTAACTCAAATGCGGCGCCAGCGAACTCGCCCGTGCCGACCCCGGCCAGGGGAGCGCCGGCAAACACACGCAGTGCAACCAGCCACGCCTGCCGGCGCGGCTCGGCATGTTCTCCAGGGGAGGCGAGTATACGATCGAGCGTGCCTTCTCCCGGGAGACCGAGATGCAGCACGTCATTGAGCCACGGCACGGCGAAGGTCGCCGCCAGCGCAGAAACCGCGAGAAGAAACGCGGCCAGCGCAATGGCCACGCGCTCGATGCCGAACGCAGCTGTGAGCTGCGCCCCGAGCCAAATCATCAGCACGGCGTAGAGGACGTACAGCGCGGCAAGCAGGGGCAATTGGGAATAGGCATGAGCGCCGCTCGCTGCCTGGGCCGCGAGAAACACCGCAAAGGCGATCAGCCAGCGCGCCGGCACAGGCAAGGATACGGGCCGGGACACTTCGCCAGACGAGCATGGCGAGCGCTGCGGCGATGCCCAGGGCCGCAGCCAGCCACTCGGGGAAAAAACTCAAGACGGGTTGCTGGTGATATGGCAGCAGGAACGGCAGCAGGCATAGGCCGCCCGCGAGCAGGAGGCTTATTGCCTGGGCCGAGGCTGTCTTCACGAAAAGTCGGCCGGAAAACGAAAAAGCCCGCGCGAGCGGGCTTTTTGCGCTCGCCGGAGGAGCGGCTAGAAAGTCTTGCAGACGAGGTACTGACTCACCCCGGTTTCCACGTAGTTCGTGGCCGCGGTTGCGGTCAGATCCGGATTCGCGCCGCCCTGCAGCTGCGCGCGGACCTGCCCGGTCGCCGAGTTGCTGTCGTCCATCTGCGTGTCCACTGCAATCGCGACCTTGTCCGGTATGTTCGCGCTGCATATGGTCAGGCCGGTGAAGCCCAGGCCGATTCCGGGGGTCACGGCGTTCTGCACGCCGATCATGCCCCCGGCCGCGTTCGGCGGCTGCGTCCCGCTTCCGGCTCCCGTGGTCGAGCCCGCGACGAAGCCCGCGATGCGCAGATGCTGCCAGAACAGATTGGATTCCTCCGCGGCCGCCGGAGCAGCGCCCGCCACGGTGGCGTTGTACTTGCCCGCGATGACCCCGTCGCCGTCGCCGGATGCGGGCGCCTGGGTGGTCCAGCGCGTGGTAGCACCCTTGTCGTCGCCGGGCAGGAAGCGGTAGCGGTCCTGGTAGGAAGTCACAGCCACGGTGACTCCGTTGAAATCGTTGACCACGTTCTTGATCTTGGCCTGTGTGATCATTTCCTGGCCCTTGAGGATGCCGCCGAGCAAAAGACCGATGATCACCAGCACGATCGCGATCTCGACCAGGGTGAAACCCGCCTCGGCCGAAGCCCTTTTTCTGAAAGCAGATGCGGTCATAGAAACCTCCAAGGGGCCGTAGTCTAGGTCAACCGGCAGAAACGCGCACGAATACCAATCGGTGAGCGGCTAATAGTTCTTGCACATCAGATACTGATTCACCCCGGTTTCCACGTAGGCAGAAGCTGCACCTGCAGCGGTGGTAGCAGTGGGCGGATTCGAGCCGACTTGCAGCTGAGCGCGGACCTGGCCGGTGTTCGGTACGCCATCGTCCATCTGCCCGTCGACCGCGCTCGCGATCTTCTCCGGCAGGTTCGAGAAGCAAAGGATCAGGCTGGTGAAGCCCAGGCCGTTTGTGCCGGGCGTGCCCGACTCTACGCCGATAAGGCCCCCGGCCGCGTTCGGCGGCGGCGTCCCGCTTGCGGCTCCCGTGGTCGCGCCTGCGACGAAGCCGGCGATGCGCAGGTGCTGCCAGAACAGGTTGGATTCGGCTGCTGACGCCGGGGCGCTCGCTCCTGGGGGGGCGTTGTAAAGGCCCGCGATGGCCCCGTTGCCGTTACCGCTTGCGGGTGCCTGGGTGGTCCAGCGCGTGGTGGCGTTCAGGTCGTCTCCGGGAAGGGCGCGGTAGCGGTCCTGGTAGGAGGTCACGGCCACGGTAATACCGTTGAAATCGTTGACGATGTTCTTGATCTTGGCCTGGGTGATCATTTCCTGGCCTTTCAGGATGCCGCCGAGCAGCAACCCGATGATCACCAGCACGATCGCGATTTCGACCAAGGTGAAACCCGTCTCGGCCGAATTTTTGTTCTTGATAGCGGACGAACTCATACAACCCCCAATACCACTCCGGAGTTAAGATCCGTCCAAACCCGCAAGATACGTGCCCGAGAGTATCCCCGGACAGACCCTCTTATACGGGGATTCCCCAGCCTTTTTTGTTGAATAATGCACACTTACGACGACTATCTGACACTTTTCATTGGTTCTTCGTCCCGGGTCCTGCGGACCGTTCGTGCTTCCAGCTGTCTCAGGCGCTCATCCAGGAATCTCAATTCGGCCGGGTCCTTGATGGTCCCGCTTTGGAGATACCCCCCGATGATGAGCCGGGCGGTTTCCAGCTCATTCATGTCCTCCAGGATGAAGATTTCCATCTGCTTCGCCCAGAGGGGGACGTTGTCGGCGACGGTGTAGCGCTGGATCGCCTGGGCGTAGCGGAGCGCCAGCGGCAGATCATGGAGCCTGTGCTTGGCAAGGGCGGTGGCATGGGCAAGCCAGGGCCAGCGACGATCGGGATCGAGCAGGAACTGGCGATAGATGAACTCGAGCATGCTGCGTTGCTTGGTCTCGACCGGAACTTCCGCGTACAGCCGGCTCGCGGCGAGCAGGGGGTATTGGCCGCGCGGATCCAGTTCCAGAATCCTCGCGAGCCAAGCTTCGAGCCGGCCATAGTCGAGGTCGCGATAGGGGACCTTGCTGCCGGATTGATAGTCGAA
>Ga0137463_1000241_pt1 | contig 20643 bp, 14 predicted proteins | sample EasRivERMGT800_2_FD_102333 | JGI IMG/M metagenome (GOLD analysis project Ga0137463, IMG submission 102333) | Soil microbial communities from meander-bound floodplain in the East River, Colorado, USA - East River MetaG ERMGT800_2 | ecosystem: Environmental > Terrestrial > Soil > Floodplain ...
TCCCACCCGGTGCGGCGCAAGCATCGAGAACGCGCATGCCGTGGCGGACGTCCAGAAGATGAGCGGCGACCTGTGCACCCGCATCCTGCACTGACACTTCGCCAGCTTCGAAGCCGGGCAGCATTTGCACCCGGCAGGGCTTTTCCAGGAGCACCGCTTCGGATCCCAAACAACGGGCGGCGATCTCCGTCCGGCCGAGTCTCTCTACATAGGCCGGGGCCGAAGTCCGTCTGCAGTTCACCCTGAGCGTCATGGGTGGGTGGCGATTCGATTCCAGGAGCACTGATTCCCAATCGCGCGGATATGCGTTGCGCACCGTATCTATCCACCACTGCGGATGCCGATACCGGCCGACGTCGGTTGTCTCGATTTCCGACATCAGGGGCTGCATGCGACGCTGGAAATTGCGCAGCACCGCGTTGACCATGCCTTTTGTGCGAGAAATGCCAAGCATCGCGGTTGCCTCTACCGCCTGGTGCACGACCGCATGTGCGGATCGGGGGCGGGCTGCGAGCTCCGTGCCGGCAGCGATCAGCAGAGCGCGCAATCGCGAGTCTATTGCCGGGCGATCGATCAGACGCTCTATGATCACGTCGATCACTCCGTAGCCGCGCAACGCGTTGTAGCAGAGATCTTGCGCGGCGGCGACAAGCGTGTGGGCAAGCGGGGCACGTTTAAGCTCCGCGAGTGCAGAAGTCAGGCTCTCGCCTTCGATTACGCGCGTGAGCACCTCCGCCGCGACAGCGAATGCTTTCGAGAGAGAGGGGCTTAAGGCGGCGGACAAGACGAACTACTCAAGGTGACGAGCGCTGTCGCTATTATAGTGCCCACAGCTTACTCTGCGCCCAGATCAGACTTCGAAACGGTCCCCCGCGGAAACCGGGAGCCCGCGCAGAAATTCAGCAGCGGCGAGCCGCTTGCCGCCAGACCGCTGCAGTTGGGTTACCCGGAGAGCCCCGTCGCCGCATCCGACCAGCAGCCCGTCCGGGCCCGCGTCAAGCACGATGCCCGGGGCCCCACGCTCCGCCGTTGGGGAGCAACCCAGGATCTTGATCTCGATGTTCCGCAAGCGGGTGCGCGCACCGGGCGTGGGACTAAAGGCGCGAACCTGGCGGAACAGCATTTCCGCGCTCTGGCACCAGTCCAGCACGGTCTCCTCTTTCCTGATTTTTGCGGCGTACGTCACCCCTTCGGAGGCCTGTGGTATTGCGGAGAGCCCGCCGCGCTCAAGCTCCTCCAGCGTTCGAACGGCAAGTGCTGCGCCCAAACCTGCCAGACGATCGTGCAAGAGCCCGGCGGTGTCGGTATCGGCGATAGCGATCGCTTCCTGCAACAGAACGGGGCCGGTATCGAGTCCGGCATCCATCTGCATGATTGACACTCCACTGACCCGATCGCCGGCAAGCAGCGCTCTCTGGATCGGCGCCGCGCCGCGCCACCTCGGCAGGAGCGAGGCGTGGACGTTGATGGCACCGTACCTGGCGGCCGTCAGCAGGCGCTGCGGCAGTATGAGGCCGTATGCAACGACCAGGATGATATCGGGTCGCTGACCTGCGGGGAGTCGATCCAGAAATTCCAGGTCCGCGAGGTTCGCAGGTTGAGCAACCTGGATGTTGCTCGCCGTCGCAAAGCGTTTTACCGATGATTGCGTTTGAGCAAGACCCCGACCGGCAGGCCGGTCGGGTTGCGTTAGTACGCCGACAACTGCGTGAGGAGATTCGACCACTGCGCGCAGGCAGACAGCAGCAAAGTCAGGCGTGCCGGCAAACAGGACATTCAACACCAAGGCTCCCGGGCCGGACTGCGAAACACGCTTGGCTCCTGCCCTTTTGACAGTCAGGATATGCGGGATGCCGGCCTAGGCCGACTTGCGCTGCTGCTTTTCAAGTTTCGCCCTTATCCGCTGCTGCTTGAGGCGCGATAGATAATCGACGAAGACCTTGCCTTCCAGGTGATCGATCTCGTGCTGAATGCACACGGCCAGCAACTTCTCTGCGTCCAGCGTGAAAGGTCTCCCGTCCAAGCCCAACGCACGCACCGTGACCCGTTCCGCCCGCTCTACGGGTTCGTAAATCCCCGGCACCGAAAGGCACCCCTCCTCCAGATACTGGCTGCCTTCGTACGATTTGATTTCCGGGTTTATGAGTACCAATAGGCGATCGCGGGTCTCGGAAGCGTCTATCACGATCACCCGCTTGTGCACATCAACCTGTGTCGCCGCGAGCCCGATACCCGGGGCAGCGTACATGGTCTCGGCCATGTCGCTGACCAGAGCACGTATCGGATCGTCGATAGCCTTCACCCTTGCGGCCTTTGTATAGAGCCTCGGATCGGGATGACGCAGGATAGTTAGCAACGCCATAAATACTTGCAAATTGAAAGAATTAGAGGCACACTTTAATGCAGACTGTAAAACAAACGCCGCACCCGCTAATATAGGGTCTGCAGCGTTGAAATCCAGACGAGGCGGTCATGCAAAAGTCTATCACAGCTCTCTTGGCGCTCCTGCTGGCCACAGCTCCTGTGGCGCTCGCGCAGGACGATCTGAAGCTCAAGGACACTGCTCCGGACCGATACACCGTCCAGAGGGGTGACACGCTCTGGAGCATCGCCACGAAGTTCCTCAACGATCAATGGCGCTGGCCCGAGATCTGGCGCATGAATCAGGCCCAGATAAGAAATCCCCACGTGATCTCCCCCGGTGACGTCCTGGTGCTGGACCGGAGCGCTTCGCCACCCCTCTTACGCATTGGAAGGGACAGCCGTGGTACTGGCACTGGCGACGGGGGGAGCAGCGATTCGGTCAAACTCTTGCCGAACGTGTACGACCGCCCGCTGGCAGGAGGTGGTATTCCTGCAATTCCGCCGAGGGCAATCGAACCCTTCCTGACTGAACCTCTGGTAGTGGAGCAGGGTGGTCTCGACCGGGCTCCGCGGGTGATTGCTACCGAGGAGAACCGGGTCAATGTCGGGGTCGGCAGCGTCGCATATGTCAGCGGATTCGGTGCATCTGAATCACTGATCTGGCAGGTCTACCGCGTTGGTCTCCCGCTGATTGATCCGGATAGCCGGAGGACGCTGGGATTTGAAGCCGTATTCCTGGGTACGGCCCGTGTGACCAGAGCGGGTGAACCAGCCACGGTGCAGATAGTCAGCTCAACAAAAGAGATCTCTGCCGGAGACCGTCTCGTACCTGCTCCGCCAACTGCTGTTCTCCAATACGTACCCCATGCGCCCGACGCCCCGGTCGATGGGCGGATCATCGGTCTCTACGACAGGCTCGCAACCAGCGTGGGGGGGCGGGACTCGATCATTTCCATCAACAAGGGTAGCCGTGATGGCCTGGAGCACGGCCATGTCCTCGCAATCTACCGTAACGTCTTTGTCTACGATCAGCGCAACAATCTGAAGTCGCGCGAATCTTCCCCGGTGATCCAGCTGCCTCCCGAGCGGTACGGGCTCGTATTCGTGTTTCGAATCTTCGACTCAGTATCCTACGCGCTGGTAATGGAAAGTTCTCGCCCGGTCCAACCGGGCGACATCGTGCAGAAGCCCTAGCCAAGCCTGTTTGACTCCGGAACAGGCGCTCCAGGATGAGCGACGCGGGCGATCTGGCTGCCTGGGTCGAGTTGAGCCTTGTTCCAGGGCTTAGCGCCAAGAACTTTCGGTCACTGCTGAGCGCATTCGGCCTGCCGGCGCAGATATTCCGTGCTACGCGCCTGCAACTGGGTCGCGTGGTTCCGGAGCCGGTGGCCGCCGCCGTCCTGGATCGCAAACACCGCCCGGAAATCGAGCAGGCCCTCCAATGGGTGGCGCTGCCGCGGCACAGCGTACTAACCCTGGCCGACTCCCAATACCCCAAGCAACTGCTGGAGATCCCCGATCCGCCGGTGTTGCTATATGTTGCCGGCGACCCCGGGCTTCTTTGCTTGCCTGCAATTGCAGTGGTGGGCAGCCGAAACGCAACACCGCAGGGACTGGAAAATGCCCGCAGATTTGCGAAGGCCTTGAGTGACAAGGGACTTACGATCGTAAGCGGACTCGCGCTGGGAATAGACACTGCAGCGCACACTGGCGGAATGCAGGGGCGAGGATCGACGATTGCGGTCCTCGGCACCGGCATGGATGTTATCTACCCTAAACGCAACGAAGCTCTCGCCAGGGAAATCGAGACGAAGGGAGCATTGATTTCCGAGATGCCGCTTGGCGCCCCGCCCAAGGCGGGTAATTTCCCTCGTCGCAACCGTCTCATATCCGGCCTTTCGCGCGGCTGCCTGGTGGTGGAAGCAGCTATCGACTCGGGTTCGTTGATCACGGCGCGGCTCGCGGTGGATCAAGGACGCGAAGTCTTCTCTATCCCCGGGTCGATCCACTCACCGCTGTCCAAGGGATGCCACGCTCTCATCAAGCAAGGGGCGAAGCTGGTAGAAAGCGCTCAGGACATTCTCGAGGAGTTTGGTCTGCGTGAAGAAGATCGCGGCGTGGCGCCGGCGCCCGGTGAGAACAACGTTCTGCTTGCTCAGATGGGTTTCGAGTCGTGCACTATCGACCAGCTGATGCAACGCACCGGCTTGACGACCGGGGTCGTATCGGCGATGCTGCTCGAATTGGAGTTGGAAGGAAAGATAGCGAGCCTTCCCGGAGGTATGTTCCAGCGCATTCCCTGAGGATCCGCCACGAATGTTCGACATACTCGTTTACCTGTTCGAGAACTACTACCAAACAGATGCGTATCCCGATCAAGACACTCTGGAGCGCAAGTTGCACGCAGCCGGTTTCGAGAATGACGACATCCACGACGCGCTTGACTGGCTTAACGATCTCACGCGCGGTCCGGAGGAGAGCCTGCCGGAGTCACTGAACTCGCGCTCTTCCTTCCGCGGATATAACGGAGAAGAAGCAGGAAAGCTCTCCATCGAGAGCCGCGGGTTTATCGCTTTTCTGGAAAGCGCAAGAATCCTGACGCCACTCTTGCGTGAATTGGTGATCGAGCGGGCAATGGCCTTGCCGGACGAGGTTGTGCGGCTGGACAAGTTCAAGGTCATCACGCTAATGGTTCTCTGGACGCGTCGCGGCAGCGTGGACGCCCTTGTCTTGGACGAGTTGTTGCCCGACGGTGAAAAGCGGCAGATGCATTGAGGCGCGGTCCGAGTACGTGGGTCTTCCCGTAACGACAGGTGCTTAGGTACTGTTGAACCAGTACCGGCGGTCAGGGTTTCTTGCCTCGCACTCCAATTGCACTTATCATTCTGCGCTTCGCGTAGCGGCGATTCTTTTCGCGCCGCCCGCCTTTTTGTTCCTTCAGCGTGGCCAAGAAACTTGTCATCGCCGAGAAGCCATCCGTAGCCAACGACATCGCACGTGCGGTTGGGGGCTTCACAAGACACGGTGACTACTACGAAAGCCGAGAATATGTTCTGTCTTCGGCGATCGGGCACCTGCTCGAGCTGGTTCCACCGGAGGGTGTCGAAGTCAAACGCGGCAAGTGGTCTTTCGCGAACCTGCCCGTCATTCCTCCACACTTCGATCTCCAACCGATTGAGCGCTCCGAGGACCGCCTGAAACTGTTGGAGAAGCTGCTGAAGCGCAAGGACGTTGGCGGAGTCATCAACGCGTGTGACGCCGGCCGCGAGGGTGAGTTGATTTTCCGCTACATCGTGCAGCATGCCAATAACAAGAAGCCCATAGAGCGGTTGTGGCTACAGTCAATGACGCTAGGATCGATTCAGGAAGGATTCGGGAAACTGCGCCAGGACCGTGAATTACGGCCTCTGGCCGACGCCGCAGTGTGTCGCTCGGAATCGGATTGGCTGATTGGAATCAATGGCACGCGCGCGATGACTGCCTTCAACTCGAAGGAAGGGGGGTTCTACAAGACGACCGTGGGACGCGTACAGACTCCCACCCTTGCAATTCTTGTCGAGCGCGAGGAGAGAATTCACCGCTTCAGGCCGCGCGACTATTGGGAGGTGCATGCAACGTTCGCCGCGGGCGCAGGAGATTACCCGGGTCGCTGGTTTGATGAGCAATTTCAGAAATCGAGTAAGGAAGATGACGGTGAATCAAAGCCGGAGAGACTTTGGGACGAAAGCCGTGCGACCGCCATTCGAGACAAATGCTTTGGAAAACCAGGGGTGGTCACGGAGGAGGCAAAGCCGACGACCCAGATTTCCCCCATGCTCTATGACCTCACCAGCTTGCAGCGCGAGGCAAACGGCCGTTTTGGGTTCTCTGCGAAAACCACTCTTGGATTGGCGCAGGCGCTATATGAGAAGCACAAAGCCCTCACCTATCCGAGAACGGATTCGCGAGCGCTTCCTGAGGACTATATCGGCACAGTGACGCAGACGCTTAAGGCGCTCAGCGCCGAGAAGGCTTCGGCTTACGCGCGCCACGCTGCTCAAGTCCTCAAGAAGGGCTGGGTGAGGCCGAACAAGCGAGTGTTCGACAACAAGAAAATTTCAGACCACTTCGCGATTATCCCAACTCTCCAGCAGCCGGGGCATCTCTCCGAAGCCGAAGCGAAGGTTTACGATCTGGTGGTAAAGCGATTTCTTGCCGTATTCTTTCCCGCGGCGGAATACTTGGTCACCACACGCATAACCCGGGTGGAGGGGGAGGCCTTCCGGTCCGACGGAAGGGTCTTAACGACGCCCGGCTGGTTGGAGGTGTACGGCAGGGAGTCCGAAGGGGGAGAAACCCCGACGCTCGTTCCGATCAGGAATGGGGAAACGGTGCGCACGCTTGCGATCGACAATCGGGCATTCCAAACCAAGCCGCCAGCTCGATTTACGGAAGCGACTTTGCTTTCGGCGATGGAGGGTGCCGGCAAGCTTGTCGAGGATGAAGAATTGCGGGAGGCCATGAGCGAAAAGGGGCTTGGAACGCCGGCCACCCGTGCTCAGGTCATCGAGGGACTGATCCTGGAAGACTACATCCATCGTATTGCGCGAGAACTCAAGCCGACTCCGAAAGCATCCTCCCTGCTGTTCGCTCTCCGCCAATTCGGTATCAATGAACTGCATTCCCCAGAGCTCACAGGGAACTGGGAATTCAAGCTCAAGCAGATGGAGCGCGGGGAGCTCTCCAGAGCGGAGTTCATGCTTCACATAGTCGACCTAACCCGAGATATGGTGTCGCGAATCAAGCACGGCCGGATCCCCGACACGGTTTTTCTGACGCTCGAAGTGCCCTGTCCAAAGTGTGGCGGGAAAGTCCAGGAAAACTACCGAAAGTTCCAGTGCAAGAAGTGCGACTTCTCGATCTGGAAGGTCGTCTCCAGCCGCGAATTCGCGCCCGAGGAAATAGAGACCTTGATTGCGAAGCGATCGGTGGGTCCGTTGACCGGATTTCGCAGCCGTGCCGGAAAACCGTTCGCTGCCATGGTGCGCCTGACGCCCGAGTTTCGAGCAGAGTTCGATTTTGGACAGCAATCCGGGCCGGAAGGCAGCGCCCAAGCAGTAGATTTTTCCGGTCATACATCCCTGGGTTCCTGCCCGAAGTGCGGGAGTCGTGTCTTCGAACATTCAATGGCGTACGTTTGTGAGAATAGCTTCGGAGCAGACAGGAAGTGTGATTTCCGCTCAGGGCGAGTGATTCTTCAGCGCCCTATCGAGCCGGAGCAGATACAAAAGCTTCTCTCAACCGGTAAGACCGATCTGCTCCATCGATTCATCTCGAAGAAGGGAAGGCCGTTCTCGGCGTATCTCGCCAAAGGCGCGGACGGCAGGGTGGGATTCGAGTTTGCGCCTCGCGTCGGCAAAGCCGGGGCGCGTACCCCCGCTGTTCCCAAGTCAAAAAACAAGCCGGACAAGGTTAAATCGGCCCAAGACCAAGCACCGCCTGTCAAAGCCTCTAGCAATCGCACCAGCCGAAAACGCAAAGCCGGTTCGTAAGGGTTTCCGGGGGCGGGCCGCCGAACTGCGCGAAAAGGCATTCAGACGTCGAGACGAGCCACCAGCGCATTCTGTTCGATGAAGATCCTCCGAGGCTCGACGTCGTCTCCCATTAGTTTGGTGAAAATTTCGTCTGCCGCAATTCCATCCTCGATCTGCACTTTCAGGAGGCGCCTGGACTTCGGATCCATGGTGGTTTCCCACAACTGCTCAGGGTTCATTTCTCCCAGGCCCTTATAGCGTTGAATGGCCGCAGTGCGCTCCACTTCTCCAAGAAGCCACTTCATGGCTTTGGGAAAATCATCGATAACCTCCTCTTTGTCGTCGCGTCTGACTACGGCACCAGGCCCGACGAGCCCATGAAGAAGTTGAGCAATGCGGTTGAGCTGCTGGCAGTCACCCGAGGAGATGAAGTCCTCGTTCAAGACGCTGGTCCTGACGTTGCCGTGATGACTTCTTTCGATCACGAGCTGGTGGCGCTCGGTTTTCGAATCATAGCGCGCGCTAATATTGACGCCATTGCCGTTTAACGACATCGCCTGCTTGAGCTTCAAGGCACTGGCGTCGGCCGATTCGGGACTGGACAGGTCCACCTTTGCCCCGCGCATCAGCGCGTTCAGTGCCTCCGCGTCTATGATTTTCGATGCCCGCGCGATTATCGCCTCACCGAACAGATACGCCTTTGCCAGTTGCTCGAGGGATTTACCCTCGATCACCTGCCCTCCCTTGCTTGGAACGAGCGAGGCCCCAACGAGTGCTTGAGAAAGCATGAACTGCGCGCGTTCATGGTCATCCTTGAAGTAGCGCTCCTGTTTTCCCACCTTGACCTTGTAAAGAGGGGGTTGGGCAATGTAGATGTGCCCGTGCTCGACCAGTTCCCGCATCTGTCTGTAGAAAAAAGTCAGCAGGAGGGTTCTAATGTGTGCGCCGTCTACGTCCGCATCCGTCATTATGATGATTCGGTGGTATCGCAGTTTTGTGATGTCGTATTCATCCTTCCCAATCCCGGTGCCCAGCGTTTGGATCAACGTAACAATTTCCTGAGAAGAGATTAGTTTGTCGAAGCGCGCCTTCTCGACATTTAGAATCTTCCCTTTGAGGGGCAATATCGCCTGGAATTTTCTGTCCCGGCCTTGTTTGGCCGATCCGCCCGCGGAATCGCCCTCGACAATGTAGAGCTCGCAAAGGGCCGGGTCCTTTTCCTGACAGTCGGCGAGTTTCGCAGAAAGGCCGAACGAGTCCAGCACCCCCTTGCGCCGAGTCATTTCCCTAGCTTTGCGCGCGGCTTCGCGCGCGCGCGCCGCGTCAACGATCTTTCCACAAATGATCCGGGCATCGTTCGGTCGCTCCAGGAGAAAGCTCTTCAGCTTCTCGCTTACGATTTCCTGCACAACCGGTCCGACCTCGGACGAGACAAGTTTGTCCTTCGTTTGCGAAGAAAATTTTGGCTCCGGCACCTTCACGGATAGAACGCATGAAAGGCCCTCGCGCATGTCGTCCCCCGTGGTTTCGACCTTGGCTTTCTTGGCGACCTCGTTCGCTTCAATATACTGGTTGAGGCTACGCGTCATTGCGCCGCGCAACCCCGTCAGGTGTGTGCCGCCATCGCGTTGGGGAATATTGTTCGTAAAGCACAACACCTGTTCCTGATATGAATCATTCCATTGCATCGCCACTTCGACGGTGATGCCGTCCTTCTGCGCAACGGAGTGAAATACGGTTCCGTGCAAGACGTTCTTGTTTCTATTGATGTACTCGACAAACCCTTTCACGCCTCCCGTATGCGCGAAGTTCTCCTCTTTACCCGTGCGCTGGTCCAGCAACTGGATCTTTACTCCGTTATTGAGGAAAGACAGTTCGCGCAGGCGACGCGCCAGGATATCGAAGTGATATTCGACCGTCCCGAAGATTTCTGTGCTGGCGAGGAAGTGAACTTCCGTGCCGCGCCTCTCTGTCCTGCCGGTCGGCTTGAGAGGCGCCGCCGGCACACCGCGGCGGAATTCCATGAAATGGGTCTTTCCGTCGCGTCGGATGGTGAGCCGCAACCACTCCGATAGTCCATTGACCACCGACACGCCAACGCCATGAAGGCCACCGGAGATCTTGTATGAATTGTTATCGAACTTCCCGCCCGCATGAAGTTCGGTCATCACGATTTCCGCTGCCGAGCGCTTCTGGTCGTCCTCCTCGTGTATTCCTGTCGGTATGCCGCGACCGTTGTCGATGACGCTGATGGAGTTATCCGTATGTATGGTTACCGTAATTTCGTCACAAAAACCGGCTAGCGCCTCGTCGATCGCGTTGTCCACGACTTCGAAGACCATGTGATGCAAGCCCGTCCCATCGGATGTGTCCCCGATATACATGCCCGGCCGCTTTCTGACGGCGTCCAGCCCCTTCAAGACCTTGATGCTGTCGGAGTCGTATTGGTCTGGTGTGTGGTCGTTCTTTTGTGGCTCGGCCATCTTTCTTTTCTCTCAGATTCTCATAGGCATGACGACATACTTGAAGTCGTTTCTGCCTGGAACGGTGAACAAAGCGCTCGAGTTGGCGTCCCCCAACCCACACTCGACTTCTGCGCAATCGAGGTTGTTGAGAACGTCCACCAGATAGCTAACATTGAAACCGATGTCCAGTGTCTCCCCTTTGTATGGCACGTCCAGTTCTTCCTGCGCTTCCTCCTGCTCGGTGTTGCTGCAACTTATCTTTAGGCTTCCGTCCGCTAGTACCCAACGCACGCCGCGAAATTTGTCATTGGTCAGGATCGCGGCACGTTGGAGCGACTGGAGCAGTACGACACGGTCTAGCTTGAGCTTTTTGGATTGAGTCTGAGGTATAACACGCCCGTAGTCGGGAAACTTTCCATCGACGAGCTTCGAGATGAGTACAACCCGCCCAAAGCTGAACTTTGCCTGCGCAGCTGAAAGCTCGATGGCTACCGTTTCGTCGGTGTCTTCCAGCAGCTTCGATAATTCAATAATGGTCTTGCGCGGAAGAATGACTTCCTGTCTCACCAAATTCGTCGCTCCTGCTTCCTTGCTTGCAAATGCCAATCGATGTCCGTCGGTCGCTACGAGTTTTAGCTGCCCTTCTTCGATGACCATGAGCAGCCCGTTCAAGTAGTAACGGATGTCTTGCTGGGCCATCGCGTATTGAACCATGCCTATCAGAGATTTCAGTAACTTTTGTGGTACCGAGAACTGAGTCGACTCGCTCTCCGCTACGACGAGCCTCGGGAAATCTTCGGCAGAAAGAGTTTGCAGGCTGAATCGGCTCTTGCCTGACTTAACCTGCAAACGCTTATCTTGCAGGGTAAGGGTAACCTCCGCCCCCTCCGGAAGGGCGCGAAGTATGTCGAGCAGCTTCCTCGCGCCGACGGTTATCTTCTTGGCTTCCCCGGTCCCGTCAGCGAGCATGTGCGCTGTGATTTCAATTTCTATGTCCGTGGCTACGAAATCCATTTGCGACTCAGACCGCAGAAGCAGGACGTTTGAAAGTATAGGAAGGGTGTGACGACGTTCGATTATCCCTGTGACAGCCTGCAGTGGCTCGAGTAGCGCTTCGCGTTTGCTCTTAAGAAGGTTCATTTTATTTCCTTGATGATGATTATGACTGCTACCTTCTCGGTGGATAACCCGATTTTCTTCATTGGTTGCGCGTGCATGTGCTGGGGGTATCTTGTGCGGAATGTGCCCGGCGGCAGGTGGATGGGAGTCGAAGAGATATTGCTACCGAGGATTCAGGCGGGGTTGAACACAATTCGTCCCCAGGATTCTGGAGCGGGTTCTCATCCTTTTAGGACTTGCTCGAGCACGTGATAATCACGATTGATATCATGATTCTTGTCCCTCAGAACAGCAATCGTTCTGCAGGCGTGAAGAACCGTGGTGTGATCCCGATTTCCGAATGCGTCACCAATATCCGGGAGACTCATCTGAGTGAGGTCTTTGGCGAGCGCCATGGCGAGTTGCCTGGGACGGGCGACGTTCCTGCTCCGTTTCTTGGAGTGCATGTCGGAGACTTTTAGCTTGTAGTACTCGGCTACGGTCTTTTGTATGTTTTCAATGGTTATTTGACGATTCTGTGCAGACAGAAGGTCTTTTAGAGCTTCCTTTGCCGTATCAAGCGTGATGTCGCGACCGTTGAAGCGGGAGTAGGCAATGACACTCTTCAATGCACCTTCCAGCTCGCGCACGTTCGAGCGGATGTGCTTGGCAATGAAGAAAGCCACCTCCTCGGAGAGTCTGAGCGACACAGCCTCGGCCTTCTTTAAAATGATCGCGACACGCATTTCTTGTTCGGGCGGCTCAATAGCGACGGTAAGGCCCCAGGAGAACCGAGATTTCAGGCGCTCGTCAATGCCGGCAAGATCCTTCGGATAGGTATCGCAGGTAATGATCAGTTGCTTGTGCGCTTCAATCAGCGCGTTGAATGCGTAGAAGAACTCCTCTTGCGTGCGATCCTTTCCCGTGAAGAACTGGATGTCGTCTATGAGAAGCAAATCAAGCGAGTGATAATAGCGTTTGAACTCGTCGAAGGATTTTTGTTGATAGGCTCGAATCACGTCTGAGATGTACTGCGCTGCGTGCAGATAGCGCACCCGGGCGCCCGGGTGCTGCGAGAGAACGAAGTTTCCTACCGAGTGAATGAGGTGCGTCTTGCCCAGACCGACACCCCCGTAGATGAACAAGGGGTTGTAAGACGTGCCGGGATGTTCTGCCACCTGGAGCGCAGCCGCCCGGGCAAGCTGATTGGCTTTGCCTGCGACAAAACTGTCGAAGCTGAATTCCGGAATGAGGCTGGACCGCTCAGCGTGGGGCGCGCGAGCTGGCGTTCGGCTGGGTCGAGGCGCCGGCACCGCTGATTTTGCGGGTTCGGCTGGGGTCGCTGTTTCCAGGGTGACCGAAACCCGGATCGGCGAGGAAAAGAATTCCGCCCCCATGGCCTCGATTCGCGGTGCAAAGCGCTCTTTCACCCATTGCAACACGAACCGGTTAGGCGCAAGCAAACGTAATTCCCCTGATGGCGCCGCAGAGGCGTCTAGGCTTAGGGGGCGAATCCAAGTGTTAAACTGCTGAGCCGGAAGCTCTTTTTCGAATCTAAGTAGGCACGAGGCCCAGAAACCTTGCATGGACTGTATTAGCTTTCGAACAGCGTGATTTTGGCAGTGATTCTACCCTCTTCAGGAGCAGTTATCCACAGGGGGTGTGTCAAAGACCACGGGATTTTGGAGCGCCGTGGGTGTGAGTCGGGAGGTAGGTGCGGTTCGAGAGAATTGACCGGGACACGGAAACGCTATCTGACCATCCTTTGACAGTTCGACTGCAAATGTCGTCTAATTAAGGGTTCTGCTCGTACACTAGGAATCGCTACTATGAAGCGCACTTATCAGCCCTCGGTTGTTCGCAGGAAACGCACCCATGGTTTTCTCGTTCGGATGCGCACCCGCGGAGGGCGGGCCGTACTGCGGGCGCGGCGAGCCAAAGGCCGGGTCCGCCTGGGCGTTTGAACGAGCGCTACAGTCGACGACTGCGGCTTCGCAAAGCCGAGATCGTTGGGCTACTTGCAGCAGGGCGGGTATTTAAGTGCCCGGGTATGAACGTGATGGTCAAGGCAAATACCTTGGGCACCCCTAGACTCGGATTGATCGTGCCGAAGCGAATATTGCGTCGTGCAGTCGATCGCAACCGCGCCAAGCGTGTGCTCAGGGACTGGTTTCGCCGCCACAAGGAGCAGATCGGAAGCCGCGATCTCCTTATTCGCTTGACCGGGGCGGAGGTTCTTGTCGGCGCTGTCGCGGACAAATTAGCGAGGTTGGTTTGAGAAGAATACTGGTGATCCTTATTCAGAGCTACCGATATGGACTGAGTCCTTTTCTGGGTAGCCGGTGCCGGTTCCATCCATCTTGCTCGGCTTATGCCCTCGAGGCAGTTCAGAGGTACGGTGCCTTGCACGGACTGTGGATTGCGACTAAACGGCTGGTTCGGTGTCATCCGTGGACCGCTGGTGGCCACGACCCGGTCACTTGACGCGCTCATGGATACCAGGAGGCTAATACTTTTTTTCGTGTTTTCCTTTTCCGTGCTACTCCTTTGGGATGCATGGCAGAAGGAGACCCGACCCACTTCCAGCGCATTGTCTGGGTCGACCGCCGGCACCCCCGCCTCGATTCCGGAGCTTCCCAGCCCGCAGGTCAGCAAGCCTGCAGAGGCAGTTTCCCCTGTGACGAAGGCGGCGGAGACACCACGGGAACGCTTGCGAGTACGAACGGACAGCATGCTTGCGGAAATCGATACCCAGGGTGGGGATCTTGTTTATCTCGAGCTCCTTCGGCACAAAGACACGCTCGATCGGAATAAGAACCTAGTCTTACTTGGACCGGAACATCGGTACGCTGCTCAAAGCGGGCTCATTGGGGCGGATTTGCCCAACCATCGATCGCCATTTAGAGCATCAGCCAGGGAATTCAACTTGCCCGAGGGGCAGGAGAAACTTGAGGTTCGGCTCGACACGGAGGCGGTCGGAAGGGTCAAGGTTACGAAGGTGCTGACCTTTCATCGTGCGAGCTATCGCATAGATGTCGCTGAGGAAATTACCAACGGGAGGCCTGAGCCGCTTGTCGCGCATGCGTATTTTCAACTCACGCGCGACGGGAAGTCCCCTGCTGGCGATCCGCACATGGTGCAGACGTATACGGGATTCGCCGTATACACCGATCAGGATAAGTTTCAGAAGGTGACATTCTCTGATGTCGACAAGAGCAAGATGCCTTACCCGAAGGCAGCTGATAACGGATGGGTTGCCGTCGTGCAGCACTATTTCGTCGCGGCGCTCCTTCCCCAAGACAAGACGCAACGTGAATTCTTTACCAAGAAGCTCTCCGAGGACTTCTACTCCACCGGGGTCATAGTGCCGGTGGGACCCATCCCGCCAGGGGCAACGGTTCGAGTGGATGTGCCACTGTATGCAGGGCCGCAGGATCAGGACGCACTGCGCGCAATTGCCCCGGGCCTGCAGTTGGTAGTTGACTACGGGTGGCTGACGGTCATCGCGGCGCCGCTCTTCTGGGTACTCAAGCTATTCCACGGTTGGCTTGCCAACTGGGGACTGGCAATCATTCTCCTTACGGTGGTTATCAAGCTGATTTTCTTTCCGCTTTCGGCAGCAAGCTACCGATCGATGGCGAAAATGAAGCTGGTAACGCCCCGCCTCATGAAACTCCGCGAACAGTTCGGCGAAGATCGCGCGAAAATGAATCAGGCGATGATGGACTTGTACAAGACCGAAAAAATCAACCCCCTCGGCGGGTGCCTCCCGATCCTGGTGCAGATACCGGTCTTCATTGCGCTTTACTGGGTCTTGCTGGAAAGCGTCGAGTTGCGGCAAGCGCCGTTTTATTTGTGGGTTATGGACCTTTCGGTCGCCGATCCCTGGTACGTACTACCGACACTAATGATGGCTTCAATGATTATTCAGACGAAACTGAACCCTACGCCGCCTGATCCGATACAGGCTAGGGTAATGATGATCATGCCGTTCGCCTTCGGTGTCATGTTCTATTTTTTCCCTGCTGGTTTGGTTCTCTACTGGTTCGTGAACAACATTCTTTCGATACTGCAACAGTGGCAGATCACTCGAATGATCGAGGGAGGAAAGGCGGCGGGCGGCACGAAGCGCTGACACCCGCCTGGGGCGGTGCGCGGCCCGCAGAACGCATGGCTAGGCCAGCGGATACTGACGTGATTGCAGCCATTTCGACTGCTCCTGGGCGAGCCGGCATTGGGGTGGTTCGGGTTTCAGGCAGGAATCTGGCGCCACTGGCTTCGCGGTTGCTCGGTACCCTGCCCAAACCGCGACACGCTACCCGAGTGATTTTCGGCGCGGCAGACGGTAAGCCAATTGACGACGGGCTGGTTCTTTTCTTCTCGGGTCCGGCGTCCTACACCGGTGAAGACGTCCTTGAACTTCAGGGGCACGGCGGGCCGGTCGTCCTGCAGATGCTGCTCAGGCGCTGTGTCGAGCTGGGTGCGCGATTGGCGGAGCCGGGAGAGTTCAGCCGCCGCGCGTTCCTGAACGACAAAATAGATCTTGTACAGGCTGAAGGCGTCGCCGACCTGATCGACGCCGCGACGGAAGCTGCCGCTCGTTGCGCGATGCGCTCGCTCCGGGGCGAGTTTTCGGATCACGTAGAGGGGTTGGCCAAGCAATTGTTGGAGTTGCGCGTGCTTGTCGAAGCAAGTCTGGACTTTCCCGAGGAGGAGCTCGATGTGCTAGATCGGGAGAACGTGCGAACCAGACTTCGACGACTATATGAACAGGTAGCTGGCTCGGAAGCGCGGGGCAGACAAGGCAGTCTGCTTCGGAGCGGTCTGCAGGTTGTTCTGGCCGGGCGCCCTAATGTTGGTAAGTCGTCGCTCCTGAATTGCATTGCCGGGGAAGATCTGGCGATCGTCACGGAAATACCCGGCACGACCCGCGACATCGTGCGCCAGACGATCCAGATCGAGGGCGTTCCGATGAACGTAATCGATACTGCAGGCCTGCGAGATACGAAAGACAAAGTGGAAGCGCTTGGAATCGCCCGTACCTGGGAGGCCATCCGGCGCGCAGACGTGCTACTCCTGGTCGTCGACGAACTCACCGGCGTTACCGCGGAGGACAAATTGGTCTGTGGGGGCTTGCCAGAGAAACTGAAGAGGGTCACCGTATTCAACAAGATCGACATGCTGGGCATCGCACCCAGCGCCAAGAAAACCGGCGATGGCTGGCATGTGCGGCTGTCAGCCAGGAGCGGGGAGGGAGTCGACGGCTTGCGCCGCGTACTCTTGAAGATTGCCGGCTGGGAATCTGGCGCCGAAGACATGTTTATGGCGCGGGAAAGGCATCTTACCGCCCTAAAGGGTGCAGGCGAGGCGCTTCAGCGTGGGGCACAAGTGTTTGAACAAGGTGAGTTGCTCGCCGAGGAACTTCGCCTCGCGCAAGAAGAGTTGAACACCATTACGGGAGAATTCACTGCTGATGATCTGCTCGGGGTGATCTTTGGTAAATTTTGCATTGGGAAATGAACAAGGTGTTCAATCTGGATCGGGTCGACACGGGTGCTCCGCGGCCCGAGTTTTGCACTGCCTCCGCAAAGTAAGTAGCAAGAAGTCGTAAAAGTAATATGCGATTTCCTGTTGCGGGCGCCTTGACTCTGTGTTGCGCCGCTGGAGCTGGATTCAGCTATCTTGGCGCGCCGCTGCCGTGGATGATCGGTCCATTGCTTGCGATGGCCTGTGGAAGATCTTTCGGGGCGTGTTTGGCCGCGCCAAAATGGGGGCGGGCACTCGGGCAAATGGTCATCGCTTGTGCGCTCGGTTTGTACTTTACCCCGCCCGTTGCTCGCGAGATCGTGGACCACTGGCCTTTCTTGGTTGCGGCTGGGCTATATGCCGTCGTTCTGGCCTACGCGAGTGGTTGGTTTCTGACGCGAAGCGCCAACTTGGACGGCACGACTGCGTTGTTCGCAAGCGTCCCGGGAGGAGCTGCGGAGATGACCGTGCTTGGGGAACGCTTTGGCGCCAGGCTAGACCGGGTGGTGCTGGCGCAGTCGCTGCGTGTAATCCTGGTTGTAGTCACGGTGCCAATCGCGTTCGCGTTTCTGGGGCTTCGCGGTGTCGACACGTATCAGCTATCGCGGTCCGAGGTTAGCGCGATTGGCCTCGCCGGCCTGCTGGCTGGGGCAGCCGCGGCGGGCGCTCTATTCACCAGGTTGCGCATCCCAAACTCCTGGATGCTGGGACCGCTTGCGGTGTCGATCGCATGGACGTTGGCGGAGGTGCACCTCTCTGCTGTGCCCGCGATCGCCTCCAATGCGGCACAGGTGCTTCTGGGCTGCGCGCTTGGGGCCGGTTTCGATCGCAACTCTTTGAGATCCGCACCGCGCTTCATCGTCATGGTCTTGATCTCCATCGTCTTGGCGATGATCCTCTCGGCGATGTTCGCATGGGCTATGGCTGCCTGGGGCGGATTTGCGGTGGCTACCATGGTGCTCGCTACCGCCCCGGGTGGAATGGCTGAAATGTGCATAACAGCCAAGGTGTTACGGCTCGGTGTGCCGCTGGTAACCGCGGCGCACCTTGCGCGAGTAGTCATCCTGGTGACTACTACGGCGCCAACGTTCCGGATTGCGAGATACATAAGGCGCGGCTTGAGTCGATAGGATTTCTTGCAGTCGGAGTGCCGCGTCGCTGCGTCTGCGATCATGGTAAAGTTCGCACCCCGAGTTTCCTGCAATCGACCGGCGAGCGATTCCGCCCGGCGGTTGCCATCGCGAGGCCAAGAATGAATCATCCGCACCCACCTGCCATCGATATTGACGCTCCCGCCTACGTCAAGCATAGCGGTGTCAGAGACTGGGTCGCGCGCATAGCTGCCCTCACCAAACCTGATCGCATCCAATGGTGCGACGGATCACAGGAGGAGTACGACAAGCTCTGCGAGGAGATGGTGAAGTCCGGAATGTTAAAGCGACTCAACCCTAAGCTCCGGCCCGGGTGTTTTCTGGCGCTTTCCGATCCCAACGATGTTGCCCGGACCGAGGATCGTACCTTTATCTGTTCGGCGTTGAAGGACGACGCCGGACCTACCAACAACTGGATCGACCCCCGGGAAATGCGCACCACGCTCGACAAGGTGTTCGATGGTTGTATGCGCGGTCGTACTCTCTACGTGGTGCCGTTTTCCATGGGCCCCTTAGGGTCACACATCTCGCATATCGGCATCGAACTGACCGATTCACCCTATGTAGTGGTCAGCATGCGCATCATGACCCGGATGACCAGGCGGGTATGGGAAATACTTGGGAGCGATGGGCATTTCGTTCCCTGCGTGCACTCTGTCGGCGCGCCGCTGAAACCTGGCGAAAGGGATGTTCGGTGGCCGTGCAGCAAGGAGCACAGGTACATCGTCCACTACCCCGAAACCAAGGAGATATGGTCGTTCGGCTCCGGCTACGGCGGCAATGCGCTGCTCGGGAAAAAGTGTTTTTCGCTCCGCATAGCCTCCGTCATGGGGCGGGAACAGGGCTGGCTTGCCGAGCACATGCTGATTCTGGGGGTAACCACGCCCACAGGGGAGAAGGTCTACGTTAGTGCGGCCTTTCCGTCCGCCTGCGGAAAGACAAATTTTGCGATGCTGATTCCTCCGGCCGCATTCAAGGGGTGGAAGGTTTCCACTGTCGGGGAAGACATTGCATGGATCAAACCGGGTAAGGATGGGCGCTTCTATGCAATCAACCCGGAGTCAGGCATTTTCGGCGTGGCGCCAGGAACTTCGGAAAAGACCAACCGGAATTGCATGGCGATGATTGGAAGCAACACCATCTTCACCAACGTCGCCTTGACGCCGGACGGTGATATCTGGTGGGAGGGGATGACCGACACGCCTCCCGAGAAGCTGATCGACTGGCAGGGCCAAGACTGGACCCCTGATTGTGGCAGGAAGGCCGCGCACCCAAACGCGCGATTCACAGTCGCGTCGTCGCAGTGTCCTTCAATCGATCCTGAGTGGGAAAACCCGAACGGTGTGCCCATTTCCGCCTTTCTGTTTGGGGGTCGGCGCTCTGACACGGTACCGCTGGTGACCGAGGCCTTTGACTGGGATTCCGGCGTATACATGGGGGCCACCATGGGCTCAGAAACCACAGCGGCCGCGACCGGCAAGGTAGGCGTAGTGCGACGGGATCCGATGGCAATGATTCCATTCGTTGGCTACAACATGGGTGACTACTTCAAGCACTGGCTCGATCTGGGTCACTCGGTGGTGAAGCGGCCGAGGATTTTTTGCGTGAATTGGTTTCGAACCGACACCGACGGAAAGTTCATCTGGCCTGGGTTCGGCGAGAACATGCGGGTCTTGAAGTGGATAGTGGAACGTTGCCTGGGCAAGGGGAAGGCAGTTAAAGCTCCCATAGGGTGGGTTCCAAGTTTTGCGGACCTGGAGTGGAGTGGGCTGGAGAGTTTCGGCAAAGACAGGTTTGGACGTGTTGGCTCTATTGAACCCGAGGAGTGGCGTCGGGAACTGAAGCTACAGGATGAGTTGCTGCAACTGCTTGGGAGTCGGCTGCCGCCGGAACTGGCCGCACGCCGACAAGCGCTCGAGGGTTCGCTCAGTCAGTAAGTCTGCGGTTCCAAGAACAGACAGGGTTCGGCGCGGCCGATTGCCTCCTCGCTTGAGGCCGACTTCGCCCGGACGTGAAAACGACTGGTAACGGGTCCGTCTGCGCGATCTGGCGGCTTTTGAGACAACCTTGTTTCACGTGAAACACTGTCTCGCGGCCTGAAAACCCCTAGAATCATCCCGTAGCGCCAAGGATTTCCTTACAAGAACAGGTTATGCACCCAACCCAGTTCGATGTGATTGTTGTCGGTGGTGGCCACGCTGGCACCGAGGCCGCGCTCGCCTCTGCGCGAATGGGGCGGCGGACGCTCCTGCTGACCCACAATATCGAAACCCTGGGGCAGATGTCGTGCAATCCCTCGGTGGGGGGAATAGGCAAGGGGCATCTGGTTAAAGAGGTGGACGCGCTAGGTGGGGCGATGGCCCTCGCGACCGACGAGTCCGGCATCCAGTTTCGAGTCCTGAATTCATCCAAGGGACCAGCCGTGCGGGCCACGCGGGCGCAAAACGACCGGCAGCTGTACAAGCGTGCAATTCGGTGGCGGCTGGAGAATCAGGAAAACCTGAGTCTATTCCAGCAGAGCGTAGA
>Ga0137463_1000242_pt1 | contig 20584 bp, 18 predicted proteins | sample EasRivERMGT800_2_FD_102333 | JGI IMG/M metagenome (GOLD analysis project Ga0137463, IMG submission 102333) | Soil microbial communities from meander-bound floodplain in the East River, Colorado, USA - East River MetaG ERMGT800_2 | ecosystem: Environmental > Terrestrial > Soil > Floodplain ...
CACCATCCCTGAAAATACCACAAAACAAGAACCATCCGGTTCCTCTTTCCAGGCGCAAATGGCATGCCGAGAGTGGCGAAAATGTAAGGGACTTGTGTGTAAGGATGAGAGCTCCCGCTTGGGAACGCAGTGTGCGAAGCTCCTGCTTCGCGCATCATGCCGTTTGCCCGACCGACTCTCGCACGCGCACGGCAACCCCCATGCCGCGCTCGCACTACAGCTTCTTCGAAACCGAGAATCCGTACTTCGTGAACTGCACGATCATCAAGACGGGCACGATCGTCGGCTGGCTGCCGGTGTTCACGCGGCCGGAGGCCGCCGACATCGTCTACGACTCGCGGCGTTATTTCCTGTGGTAACGGATTGGATGTGAGGGGAGAGGGGGCCGAGACGGGGGCAGAATCGTAAAAGACGTGAAGCGGGAGCTTCACACGCGGCGTTCCCAAGCAGGAGCTTGGGAACGAGGTAACTTAAGGAATGGCTGGGGCCGGAATGTCTGCATCGTCCCCTGGTTGGCCCCTTTCCGCTCCCCTATTCCTGCCCGGCGGGGTAAATTCATGAAACAACTACGACGCACGTTCGCAGTTGAGTGGTGGATGACAAGTGAAAGGAAAGTGGCGATTGCCAGCCACCGAGATCTCGACGAATGCAAATGATGAATTTGCCGACGATCCCGTTCTCGGCCCGGTCATTCTCGAACAGAAGGCGACACACGGGATCGTGTTGCTGTTCGTCATGTTCGGCACCGCCCTGTCGGGAGCAGGATTCTCCTTGTTATTTGTGATGCGACTCGGTCAAAACGAGATCGGCCTCACGCAGATCATCGTGGCAGCAGTCCTCATCCTTTGTTCGCTGGCCTGCATCGTGTTCGCGCTCGTCAAACGCTGGCGCGACCGTGGTTTTGCGCTCTATCTTCATCGCGGAGGGATTCGCGAGCGGCGGGCGCGGGGAGACTCCGTCGTCATCTTCCAGGACGTCGAGGAATTGACGTTTCGGTCAATCCGCGTCTTCATGCATGGCACCTACGGCGGGACGGTGGAACACCTGGCGGTCCGAACGACCGGTCGCGAAGGGCGGAGGCTCTATTTTCAGCGGAAGCGCCAGGAAGCCGGAAAGGGGACCGGCCCGGATGAACCCAGCGAAGTGAATCAGATCATGACCCGCATCGCCGGTGCGATCGCCGAAAACATGACCGCACGGCTCGTGAAGCAGGAGACGCTCGCCTGGACGCCGCGAATGCGCCTGAATCTGGCGGGAGTTGAAATCGAACCGCAGCACTGGTGGGAACTCGATTTGCGAGATATGGCAAAGGCGCTTGTTGCCTGGCTTCGCTGGACAGGCGGCGCGGGCGACGCGTGGCCCCATCTCGACTGGGACGAAATTGAGTCTATGACCGTCGAAAACGGGATTTTCCGACTGTGGGCCCATGGCGAACCGCGCCCTCGAATCCAGATCCTGACCGGCACGCCGAATTTCCACCCTGGATACATTGTGGCAATGGAACTGCTGCAGCAGTCGCGCGCGGGGGGCCAGCCTCGTGTGGCGAGATAGAATCCGGATGACATGCAGACGCAACCACTCGTTGCTTCGAGCTGTTCAACGGTCGGCTTGGCCAATCCTGGACGCGACGACTGGAGGTTCGGCAGCGGCTGGAGAATGGCTACTGGGTCAGTTTCATTCAGACTTCGCCTCTGGAGTCTGAACGGGAGGCTCGACCTGCCTTCGCTCTGATCGAGAGTTGACCCAGCGGACGATCAGCCAAATGACCAATGCGCCGGCTGCGGCAGCGAGCAGAATCAATGGCAGTGCCCCGTACTTCTGCCAGACGATGAGCAGCACAATCGGGCCGGCAATGGACGGATCGAGGATCTGCAAAATAAATCCGCCGGAGAACTCGCCATAGATCCACAGCCGCTTGTCTTCGTCGCTGCCCATTCCCCGGCGGGAGGATGGCGGGAAAGCATCTTGACAGCCGATGTACCGATCAGCTGCCCGGGCGGCTGGCGATCGAAAGGGACAACGGCATCTAAGGCTTGTCGCGTTTGAGGACGAGCAGAGTCAACCCCGATTCCGCCGGGGCGGCGAATTCGGTTGGGCGGGTGTCCCCGACTTCACCATGAATGATTTTCAAGCTGTCCCCCTGAAGAACGTAGATTCCGCGCCCGATTTGGCCGTCCATGTTGAGGTCGATCTCCGCGGGCTGCTTGTCGGGATTCAGTCGGAATTTTGCCTCGGTCACTCGGTCCTTGTTCTTCGTGAGCAATTTTTCTCCATCGAAAACGAGCCGGATGTGCTTGGCAATCTCGGCGGGGGTCGCGTTGCCGTTGCGTTCCGCAGAGATCAAAAGCCAATTCCCCTGGAGTTGTTCCTGATCACTCATCGGCCGCTTCTCCTTTCCTGTGTATGCGACGATGTAAACCGCGATCACGAGGCCGCAGGCCACGCTGATCAGCCAGCGCGTTTTCACGGGGCACCTCCTTGACGGCAAAACGGTGCAGTGGCCATCCCGCCTCAACGGCGTGATGAATGACTGCATCGTAGCCGGGCCTCGCGAAAAGGCTTCTTCAATCCTGCTCTTTTCCGGGCCCGCCGTGGTGGGCGCGGAATTCGCTGGGAGAGAGCCCGAATCGTCTGCGAAACAGCCAACTGAAGGATCCCAGGCTTTCGAAGCCGATGGCAAAGCAAATCGACGTGATTGGCCGGTCGGTGCTCGACAAAAGTCGCCGGGCAGCGGCCAGACGCAGTTCCTGCAGGAACTGCATGGGAGTCTGCCTGAAAGCGGTCTTGAACATGCGGTGAAAATGAAAGGGAGAAAGATGTGCGGCTTTCGCCGCGAGGGCCACCGTCAGGGGCTGGTCATAGCAGGAGCTCAGGAAATCGCGTCCACGATGGAGACGCCGATAGAGCTCCCTGCGTGTCGCGGCGCGACGTCCGGGGAATTCGTCGATCTCGCGCTGTACACCGCTGCGCAATTCCGCCATGGCCGTGGCAAGATCGAAAAAACGGTCCTCCAGCCAGGGAGTGCACGGCCGCGAGGTCGTCAGCCCGAGTCGGATCCTGTCGAGCACGCGGCCGACGGATCCGGTTTTCGGATACAGGCGCTCGCAAAAATCGGTCGTGGTCGCATGTGTTTCGATGTCATCAAGCTGCCGGTCCACAGGGATCGCGAGGGAATCGGCAACGTGCTCGAACAGCCCCCGCTGAAAGAACGGACACAGGGTCTCGGTCGGAGTCGGGCCCTGGAATTCCAGGGAGTACTCCTGACCGTGATTGAGAATGAGAAACGAGTCTTCCGTCACCAGGTACCGACCTTCGCGCGTCTGGTAGCAGGCAGCGCCTCGGATCACGGATTTGAGCGATAAGGCCGTCCGATAGCGGTCAACCCGATACGAACTCGCGACCCCGTTTAAGAGGGCGGAACACTGCGGCAGATCCTTGAAGGCCGGGTTGAGTCGAAAGCGGAAAAGAGACATTGTCGCTCGATTGCGCATGGTGTTTTCAATTTGAATGCTCGGCACCGCCGAGTGGAGACGTATCGCACGGATCTGCGTGGGAGCAGTCGACCGCAAATTACAGTCCCATGCAGGCGCAGTAAGCTTCGCAAGTGATATTATTGCCGGAGATTGGCGGATTTGTCACGCCGATTGGCGCGGTCCTGATGTGGTGTTCGAGCGGTGCCCGGTCCGACGGAACGGGCGGTCCCCCAGTCGCCGCCACGGAACCAGTTTGGCCACAGAATTGTGGCAATGGAACTGCTGCAGCAATCCCGCGCGGGGGGCCAGCCTGGTGTGGCGAGATAGAATCCGGATGACATGCTGACGCAGTCAGTCATTTCTGGAATGCGGTGATCGCCTGCTCCTTGTGCGACCGGGGCGGCCCCAGGCCGGGGAGAGTTCTGCCTGGCGGCGAGACCTCCCCGGCCGATCGTGAACCGAAAGCGACGTCTAGTAGGCGATCGAACCATCGATCTGGAAGCTGAAATCGAAGCTGTAGTTGTTGATGAACTGGTAGAGATCGAACGTCACGTCGGCGCTGCCGGCGGCATCCTGGAAGCGCCCCGTGCCGCCGGTGAACGTCACCGTTGCGCTGACAATCCCCGTCTCCCCGTCGACGACGTAGTATTCCGCGTTAAAATCGAAGTCGAGCCGATCACCACTGGCCGCAGTGAGGTACGCGCGAAGCGGTAAGAAGACGAAGTAGTCCCGAGGGTCCAGACCAAGGTCCACAAATAGCGAGCTGCGGCCGAGGTGCGTCGCTTCGCACCGTGGTGCGTAGAGGGCACCGGCCACGACGCCTTCACCCGAGGCGTGGAATGGGCGTGTCCCGGCGTGAGCCGGCTTGTCGGCGTGGGCCGGCGTGCCAGCGGCCACCAGGGTCAGGGCGGCCAGCACCAGACCTGGCAGAATCGAAAAACATTTCATCGCATTGCTCCTTGGGTCTGCGGTACGATATTAAAGCCGCGTCCTGGGCGCGCAGACCGTGCGCTCAGGGCGGCTCCGAGGCCGGGGAGAAATCAGCTTGTCGGCGAGATCTCCCCGGCCGTTCGCGATCCGATCGCGACCCTAGTAGTCGATCGACCCGTCAATCAGCACGAGGAAGTGCTGGTGGGGGTAGTCCCCGAAGTCGAACATCACGTCTGCGCTGCCGGTGGCAGTCTCGAAGCGACCTGTGCCGCCGCTGAACGTCACCGTCCCGACGGCGATCTCGGTGTCCACGTCGAAGAACACGACGGCGTCCAGGAACAACCTGTCGCCGTTGGCGGCGGTCAGAGAGACGGGAATTTCGAGAATCTGAGAGTTGTCAAAAAGGTCCGGGTCCACGCCTCCAACGAAGTTGGCTTTCCCGAGATGTGTGGCCTCGAGCCTGGCGTACATTGTGCCGCTGTTGATGGTGCCAGCGCCCGAAGCCCGGATGGGGCGTTCTCCAGCGTGGGTCGGCGTAGCGGCGGCCAACAGACTCAGGGCGGCCAGCGCCAGGCCTGGCAGAATCGAAGATTGTTTCATCGCTTTGCTCCTTAGGTCTGCGGTACAATAAAAAAGCCATGTCCTGGGCGCGCAGACCGTGCGCCCGGGGCGGCTCCGAGGCCGGGGAGGGCCTTGCCAGGCGGCGAGACCTCCCCGGCCGCTTGCCTGGGTTAGTAGTTGATGGTCCCTTCCAGGGCCCAGGAGAATCGCGTCTGGTCGATGGGGAAGGGAGCATAGGTGAAATCGAACCAGGAGGTGTCGGGCACGATGCGGAGACGCGCACTACCCGTGGCATCCGCAAAGCGGCCGGTCCCTCCCGCGAACGTGATCGTTCCAGCGATGATGCCAGTTTCCGGATCGAAATCGGAATCGATCGTGGCGACCAGAACGTCGCCGTTACGGGCATAGATCAGCAAGAAATAGGGGACGACGTTGCCGTGTTCGTACAGTTCACCCCAATCCAGGTAGATGTCCAGTCCGCAGGGTCCCAGGTGTTCGCCTTTCCCCGGCCCGACGAGTTGGGGGGAGTATTCATAATACGTGCTGAGGACGCCCCGGCCCGCGGCGTGGATGGGGCGTTCTCCAGCGTGGGTCGGCGTGCCGGCGGCCAACAGACTCAGGGTGGCCAGCGCCAGGCCTGGCAGAATCGAAGAGTGTTTCATCGCTTTTCTCCTTGGGTCCGCGGTACAATAAAAAAGCCGTGTCCTGGGCGCGCAGACCTGGCGCTCAGGGTGGCTCCGAGGCCGGGGAGAGATCAGCTTGTCGGCGAGATCTCCCCGGCCGTTTTCGTAGGTCCGGCTTTCCAGCCGGACATCTTTTGGAACAGCGACTCGACAATTGTCAGTCTGGAAAGCCTGATCTACTTGTCTTTCACGCCCAACAACTCCGCGGCCTCCTCGCGGAAGCGCCTGAGTTCTTCATTCTGCGGCGTGTTCTTCTGCATCCACTCGACGGCCTGGTCGAACCACTTGCGGGCCTCGTCTTTCTCCCCCAGTTGCCAGTGGGCCATGGCCAGAAAGAATGCGTTGCAGGCGAATGTTTCGCCGTTGAGAAGTTCTTCCGACTTCTTCAGGGCGTCAATGCCATCTTGCCACTCCCCGGCACGGTAATGTGCGATGCCCAGCGTGTTCCAGAAGCTTCCTTCCTGCGGCGTCAGTTCGACGGCTTTCTGTGCCAGTTTGACCGCCCGGCCTGCATTACGGAACTTGGGATCAGGTGACGTGGCCAGCAGCCAGGCGAGATTGTTATGCGCGAAGGCGTTATCCGGTTTGAGTTGGAGAAGCTTGAGGTACATTCCCTCTGCCTCTTCTGGTCGGCCGCCGACCGTGAGCAGAAGCGCCAGGCTCTGGCAATTCTCCGCGATCCAGTTCTGGTAGGTCTCGTCGGCGGGAAAGTCGGCGTCCAGCTTCTCGCACAGAGCCAGAGCCTGGCGATTCGCTCCCTGCGCCTCCTCCAGCCGCTGGCCGATCTTGAACACATTGGCCAGGTTCATGTACGTCCACGCCAGCTCCTGCCGGTGCGGTCGCCCGGCCATGGGCTCAACCGATTGCGTCAGGTTCTCGTACAGCTCCAGGGCCCGCCGGTGCGATTGTTCCGCCTCGGGGAGTCGGCCCGAGCCGGCCAGCAGTCTTCCCAGCCAATTGTGGCTGCGGCCGAGTTCCTGACGGTGATCGCGTCCGTCTGGGAACTCGGCCGCCAGCTTCTCGTAGCCCTCTACGGACTTTTGGTAGGCCCCCTCCGCGTCTTGACGCCGACCGCTCTGGGCCATCCGTTGGCCCCGTTCGAACTGATCTCGAGCGAGTTGCTGCCGGTAGCGAGGCGTGCTGGGAAAATTGACGGCCAGATTTTCCCGGATTTGCAGGACCCGCTCATCGGCCTGCGCTGCCTCCTGCTGGCGGCCTGTGGAAACAAGCAGTTGTGCGAGCGCCTGATAACTGTGGACGACCTGCTCCCTCATATCAGGAACGTCAGGGAACTCAGCGATGAGGTGCTCGTAGAGGCGAATCGAGCGTTGGTACTCTGCCTCCGCTTCCGACAGGTTGCCCGCATGGCGTAAGACATCTGCCAGTCCCCGGTAGCAACCGGCCAGGCGTGAACGATAGTAGTGGACCGTCGGAGATTCGGCCGCGAGTTTCTCTCCGATTTCCACCGCTCGGCGAAAAGCCAGTTCGGATTCTGTCGTGCGCTCGGCACGCAGCCAGTGAGTGCCTTGAGTTTCCAGGCTGCGGAACAAATCGTATCGGTAGTCGGTGTGGCCCGGAAAGTCGGCCGCGAGTTTCTCCTGAAGGATGATCGCCTTTCGCACCGCTTGCTCCGCCTCGTTCGACGGAAGCACGTGTGCCAGCGAGTTGTAGACCCCGGCCAGCGCAGCGCGGTACTCCGGGACGCTCGGAGAATCGGTGGCCAGCTTCTCCAGAATGGTCACGGCCTCGCCGAGCAGCTGCTGGCTTTGCTGTGGCTGGCCCCGCCCTACGGTATTACCAAGGCCGAAGCAGCTGATGGCCAGCTCATACCGGTAATCAGGGTTGGCGGGGAATTCGACCACCAGGGGGTTCTGAATCGCCAAAGCCAAACGGTACGCTTTGGCCGATTCCGAAGTCTGGCGGAAAGAGCCCAGGATCCTGGCGAGCCGCGATTGGCTTCGGCCAAGATCGTTGCGGTAGTCAGGCACTGCCGGAAAGTCGGCCACGAGCTGTTCCTGGAGGGCCAGTGCGCGACGAATGAGTTTTTCCCCTTCAGGATGCCGGCCAAAGCTGGAAAGGACGGCCACCATCTTGGGCAACATGTCGGCCAGCTCTCGTCTGTACTCGGGCACGGCCGGAAACTCTTCGGCCAGCTTCTCCAGCAGTTCGATGCCGCGGAGGCCGGCTGATTCGGCCTGGGCCCGCGCACCGAGTCGATATTGGATCTCGGCCACACGACGGCAGGCTCGAGCCCTCTCGAAACGGGTCGCCGGATCGGAGCCGGCTTCTGCGGCAGATTGTTCATAAAACCGAAGCGCCTTCTGCAAAAACTCCCGCTGCACTCCCTCCAGATGCGGCTGCTGGGCCAGCCACTTTTCCGCCACCTGGGTGTACATGTCATCGACCGCTTCGTGGGCCTGGCGGAAATTCGCTTCGGCCTGCGCTTCGGCTTTCAGCGCCCGATCGCGCTGGCCTTCGGCTTGCCGGCGCTGTTGAACCTCGGCGGCGCGCGCGTTCTCTTTCTCCACGGCCTCGGCGACGGCGATCCGTTTTTGGTGCTTCGCCTCGACCAGCCCCAGCGTCGTGCCGATGATGCCGCCGATCAGACAGAGCAGGATGAAACTCGTCGCCAGCACCGGCCCCTTGTACCGCCGCACGAACTTGCGAAACCGGTATCCTGCCGACGGCGGGCAGGCCTGCACCGTTTCGTCGTGCAGATAGCGCTGCACGTCCATGGCCAGGCCATTGGCCGTCTCGTAGCGGCGGTTGCGGTCCTTTTCCAGTGTCTTCATCACGATCCAGTCCAACTCGCCGCGCACGAGCTTCGTCAGCTTGGCCGGCTCCATGTGGCGCTGGGCAGAGATCGACGCCAGCGCCTCGCCCGAGTCGGAGAGGCGCGTGCTCGGCCTGGGGGGCTCTTCCTCTTTGATCAGGCGGAGAACCTCGGCATACGCCGCCTCGCGCACCCGCTTGCGCGAGAGAGGCGTGCCGCCGGTCAGTAGCTCGTACAGGAGCACCCCCAGCGAGAAGATGTCGGTCCGGGTATCGACTCCCAGGGCGCTCATCTCGGCCTGTTCCGGGCTCATGTATTCCAGCGTGCCGACCATTGTGCCGTACTGCGTGAACAAGGTCCGCTCGGTCAGCTTTTGCTCGGTCGCCTTGGCCACGCCGAAGTCGATTACTTTTGGGACCGGCTTGCCGTCATAGAGCGTGATCATCACGTTGGAAGGCTTGATGTCGCGGTGAATGATTCCCTTCTGGTGGGCGTGCTGGATGGCCTGGCAGACCGGCACGAACAGCTCGAGGCGCTCGCGCGGCGGCAATTGGTTGTCGTCGCAGTACCGGGTGATGGGTACGCCGTGAACCAGCTCCATGACGAAGTAGGGCCGGCCCGATTCCGTGGCCCCGGCGTCGAGGACGCGGGCGATGTTGACGTGGTCCATCATCGCCAGGGCCTGACGCTCGGCCTCGAACCGGGCGATGACCTGGTGGCTGTCCATGCCCGCCTTGATCACCTTGAGGGCCACCTTGCGCTGCACCGGGTGGGTCTGCTCGGCCATGTAGACCGTGCCCATGCCCCCTTCGCCGATCTGCTGCAACAGCTTGTAGGGACCGATGACGGTTCCGGGAGCGAGTGCGGCAGAGGGCTCGACAGGCATGTCGATCGTCCTGGCGACTTGCGGGGGAGGGGCGTCGAAGGGCCCCTGCGATTCGACGTGCGACTTCAGAAGTTCGACGACGCGTCGCTGCAGGTCAGGCCTTCCGGCACAGGCGCCTGCGAGATACGCCGCCTGCTCTGCAGGGGTCGGCTTCTGCAGCGCCGCCAGAAAGATGGATTCTTCGTCGTGAATGTGATCAGCCATGATGCAATTCCTGTCTCACTACTTACAGTGCGGAATTGTTTGACTGATCACCCCACAAATCTTGTGAATCGGGTGCTCGATTTTTCAGCCGATGCTGCTCGACCCGTCCCGTTTCAACTCGGTATGCAGCCATGCCCGGGCGTAAGCCCAATGGCGATCGGCAGTTGACGTTGAAATGCCGAGCGCCTCGGCAGCCTCGGGAATTGTCAGGCCAGCAAAATACCGCAACTTGACGAGCTCAGATTTGACTTGATCGATTGCCTCGAACCGCGTGAGGGCTTCGTTGACGGCCAACAGGTCGACGGACGGTTCCGGGGCGGCGATCTCGACACATTCCAGGGGCTTTTGCGACAGCCCTCCGCCGTGCCGCTGGCTCTCTTTGCGGCGCGCCTGGTCAATCAGAATCCGCCGCATCGCTTCCGCCGCCGCGCCGAAAAAGTGCCCGCGGCCGTTCCAGGGCTGCGCCGCATCCACGTTCACCAGTCGCATGTAGGCTTCGTGTACGAGCGCGGTCGGCTGCAAGGTTTGGCCGGGATTCTCCTGGGCCATCTTCTGCGCGGCCAGCTTCCGCAATTCATCGTACACCAGCGGTAAGAGTTCCTCGGCCGCCTGCGGGTCCCCCTGCTCGATGTCCGCCAGAATCCGCGTGACATCGCCCATGACGGTAATTCACTCAAAGCCGGCTGGCCGGGAGAACCTCTTGATTGTTGAGTATAGCGTCATCGCTCGATCCAAAGCACGAAATTACTCGGACATCCATGGTTTTGATTGCTCTCGGCTTGGTGAGCAATCGGCCTGGATCGAGCGCGCGCGCCGGCTTCGTGCGGAAGCTGGGGCCGGAAGAGTAGCCAGGTCAGACCCCGTGGCATCGTAATCGGGAGCTACTGCGCCCGCCCCGGCAGATCCGCTTCCGGTTTCACGTTGACCGAGGCGGTGGTTCCCAGGGGGCGATAGGCCAGCCGGCTGATCCGGTACGACGTCTGATGCGAGCCGATATAGAGCTGATGCAGGTTCGTCGGCTCCCAGTCGGGGCCGGCGAGGAGCCGCTGGAAATCACCCGACCAGTTCACGACGCGCTTCCCGTTGCAGGAGACTTCGACGCGCCCGTCCGTCACGGTGCACACAATCTGATTGGGGCGTCCCGCGACGAGGATTGGCCCCGTCGCCGTTTCGTTTGCGGGAACCAGTTTAAGATCGACCAGTTGCAGGCCGCTGGTCGTGTTGCTCCAACCGTTGCAGACGACCGTCACTTGCCGGGAACCGACAACCAGGCCCAGGACCAGGCAGTCATGGATCGTAGACGCTTCGACGGTGGCGGTAAGTTCATAGTTGGCCATGGGCCTGACGGGAATCTGCAGGAGGGCAAATCCTGTGGGGGGAGAAACGAGAGTCTCGCCGTCGAAGCGCCAGGTTCCGCGGAGAGCATTCTTTGGCGGATCGACGAACTTGAGCAGATTGCCGCCGGCCTGGAGCACAGGTTCGTCGTTGTTCGTGGCATCGCTCGCCTGCTCGGTGTCCTGCGCCCAATTGCGTCCATATCGATTCGAGAGAAAAATGAATCCCACGGTGACGATCAGCCCGATCAACACGAACAACCCGACTGCCGTACCGACCAGCCAGAAAATCCACTTCGAGTTACGTTGCTCGGCGGGGGCGGCCGGTCGGTTCCCTTGACCCTTCTCACCAGCATCCTCGTCGTTCAGAAAAATCGAGTCCGCTTCAGATGCCGGCCTGGGCGATCGCGGCAAATCGCCTGATGGACGTTGAGGATCATTCATTGGTTGTCTGCCCTTCCCTTTGAAAACTCATGAATTCAAATTCTGCCCCGCAGGCGATACCAGATTCGCCCCTGCCACTCATGAGCCGCAGAGGTGAACTGCGCCAGTCCGACCTGGGCTGGAATCAAATCCGTCAAATCGAATTCCCAGACGGCAACCTGATGGGAACACGGGGCCGGTGTCACGACGAAGCCCTGCTTGCGAAAACAACGTTCCGCGCGATTCATATGCGAGGCCGAGGTGACCAGCCAGATCCGCCGGTCCGTATCGTTTTGCAGGAGGGCTTTCGAATAGACCGCGTTTTCGTAAGTGGTTCTGGATTTGTCTTCCAGCAGAGTATCTTCGGGTCGAACTCCCAGTTCCACCATAAAGTCGCGCATCGCCTGTGCCAGTGGCGGACTGGGATCTGCCGGGTCGAGCTTGCCTCCCGAGAGAACGATCCGGCACCGTCCGGCTCGTTTGTAGAGCCGCGCGGCATGCACGCAGCGCGCCGTCGACTCGTGATCCAGGTGCATCTGCTGCCCGGCAGCGTCGTCGAGGACGAGCCCGGCACTGAGCACGACCAGTGTATCGCCGGCTGCCGGCGCATCAGTCCTGGGCGGATATGTCGACTCGAGACTCGACAGCGCCAGATATCCTGTCAGCGGAAGCGACATGACCATCAGCAATCCGACAGCGACCGTCATGGCGACGAGCGGCCGCGTTCGAGGACGCTGACGGAACCAGAGCCGCGTCGTGGCGGCCAGCAGACACACCGAAAGAAACGTATAGGGTTCCAGCAAACGAACGACGAACTCATACATAGCATGTCCAGCGATTGTCCATTGATTTAGCCCTCAATGAGACGGAATGCCTCTCAGGCGACCATTGTATCAGGGGCGAGCCAGAGGTCGGAAGGGGGGCCGCGTCGTGGCGGCCTGGCCAGCCACGGGATTCGCGTCAAGAGTCTGACCCGCGCCGAGCGCTCCAGAAGGCGGAACAAGTTGCGCTGCGACGCGCAGAGGTCAGCAGGTCGTGCCTACCACCGTCTGGCGCCGGCCCGACTCCGCCGGGATGAACCCGGCGGCTCGCTACGTCGAATCCGCGAGCACGCTCGACCCAGCGAGCCGGTGGGTTTATCCCACCGGGATCGAGTCCACGGGCGCACGCGGATCCGTGTGACTTTTCGATCTGTCGCCGGGGGCGCTTCGCGACGTTGAAATTCGAACGCTCATTTCAACCGTGGAAGTGATTCACCCGATTCCGCTGCGATGAACCCGGCGGCTTGCTTTCGACAAATTCCGGCACGACGACATTTCGGGTCGACTGAAGTCCACCCTACGGCGTCTTACGTTCCTTTTCGGAGCGAAAGACGACTCTTATTTGAATCCGTACTTGTCGTTGGCGACGTCGAAGTCGACGTCGGTGAGGGGGACATCGGTCTTGATGTCGATGTACGAGTACTCTTCGATCAGCGCCGGTTCCTCACTCGATTTGGTGGGGAAGCCAAACTGCTCGGCACGGATCGGCAGGTTCGTTTTCTTGTCGATGTAGACGCGTCCCTTATGGGACCGGAACCCTTCCCGCTGCTGCGGATGGATGACTTCGCACAACGTGCAGTCGACGAGTCCCAGTTTGGCCTGAGTATTGACCGTGACTTTGGTATCGAGGTGCTTGTGCGATTCGTCCCATTCAAGGAGGAACCCGTCGAGCATTTTTTCCATGCCGATCATCGTGATCGGATATTTGTTTTCTTTGAGTGCGTCGTTGCTCGTGGGGGCCAGCGAGATCGTTCCCAGCAGGGATACGAATCCCGATGCCTCGTGCACCTTGAGCTTGCCGTCGTTGCGCCCTTCGACGTAGATCACCTCACGGCCGGCGTTCGGAGAGACGGATTTGAGGTAGACGCTGAATGGCTCGCGGCGGAATTTCATGATCATCGTCTGCTTCACGAGCGGGCCTTTCTTCGAAAGTTGCTCCTGCTTGATAAATGTGCAGGTGTAGCCGGGGAGCTTGCGAATCGTATCGCGGCTGCTGCGGCCCGCTTCGAGCGCCGGCGCCAGCGCCAGCTTGATGTCGGCCAGGGTCACCACGGGAGCGGCGGCGCGGGTCGTGTCGTCAACCTTGGTGGCGACGACCGGCTTCTCGGCCTCCTTCTCTTTTTCCCTTTCCTTTTCCTTCCCCTTCCCTTTTTCCTTTTCTTTCTCTTTGTCCTTCTCCTTCTGCTCGCGGGCCGCTTTGTCCTTTTTCTCTTCTTTCTCCTTTTTCTCTTCCTTGTCTTTGTCCTTCGCATACAGGCCGAAGGCGACCGGGGTTGCCAGGCAGGCCAGCATGATCGCCGGGACAATCAGGCGATGCAGGGACAAAGGAAACGAAAAGAGCCGCGTTCCTGAGAGCGTTGTGCGCATCCGGGCACCTGATTCAGAGCAGGGTTTGAGACGGTCGTTCGATCAATATCGGCAGTTCCAGCAGAACTGGTGCAATCGGAATAAAAGGGACCGAACGTCTTGCCATTTTGAGGTCCCCGGGAGCGAAGAATTCCTGCGTGCTGCGGCATAAGCCTCGGCATGGAATCGTTTTGCGGCTCGTCGATGAGTTGTTCGAGCCCTCCGCCAGAGGCCCGGAATCAGTCCGGAATCCGGGCCCGGGGCCGTCCTGAGCCGAATCACCTGGCCTGGCAGGAGGACTTTCCCTGCCCGGTCAGGATCCAGGCAGATGGCGTTCGCGGCAGAATGCCCGCGTACTCGTCTGGTAAATCGCAGTTTTCGCAGCGGGACCAGATCCGCGGCGCCCCTCGCGTTCAACGAGAGGCAGAGAGGAAGCGAACGCAACGGCGGCAACTGATATTGACCGATCCGGCCGGTTCATCGATATTTCGCGGCCGAAATTCGGTGCGCACATCTGACGTCATGTTCCAAGCCAGGGAGGGTCCGGTCCCATGAAACGCATCTTCGCGGTCGGTTTCAGCGTCGTGTATATCGGGATCCTGACGTTTGGCAACGCCTGCCACCTGTTGCAGTTCGCCACTGCGTCGCACCCCTTGATGTACATGATCGTCTGGGACATGTTCTGCGGCTGGTCGGCCCTCGACTCGCGCATCCATATCATCGCCGAGGGTGAGAGCGAAAAGTACTACGACCTGACCCACGCCCCCTGGGGCGAAATTCACGCGTTCGGGTACATCGGGCGCGAGAATTACGATGCGTTCAACAGTCACACCCCCATGCTGGGGCTCAACGTCTTGAGGCACACGCAGCACGAGCCGATCGCGAGACTGTTTGTCGTCGAAGAGTGCTGGCCAAAGAAGTACAACCTCCCCGATCCCGTCTGGAACATGCGCTACGACAATCCCAAGGACGACCACCGCTATTACCGGCTGCGGGTCGTCCTGCTGCCGGATGGTACGGTCACGCAGCGCTACAACTGCTTCAACGCGTTTCAATCGGGGTTGATGGCGGTCGATAATCCACGGCTGCAGCAACAGGCGATGATGCACAAGCCGATGTTCATTCTGGACCGGCCGTCGCCCGGGCGCGACGGGCTGATCAACATGCCGTCCAACGGCCTGCCAGCGCAACCGATTTCAGCACCGGCGGCGCACTGACGGCCCGAAACCCGGGGCGGCCGATCGCACAGCCCCTTTGATATGCCCTCAAGTCGGGCGGCAGCGCATCGTTCATCAGGCAGTTTTCGAATCGAGAGACCAAGGAGAATCGGGTCATGCAGGCAATCGCCGAAGGAACGATGAATTCGACCGCGGAGTCGGGCTGGTGGGGCCTCAAGAAGTTCTTCTTTGCCAAAGAAGTTCCCTACGGGATGGCACTGGTCCGGATCTCGCTGCCGCTCGTGCTCCTGGTCGACATTGCCCGGCGCTGGCCCTTTGCGCGCGAGCTGTATTCGACCGACGGGGCGATCGCCACCCTGCACTCGAATTTCGGCAAGCCGGATCTGCTTCCCGAGTTTTCCGCCCCGATCGCGGTGGCACTGTTCACGTTGCTGGCGCTGCTGCTGGTGACGTCGGCGGTCGGGTGGTGTACTCGGCTGTCGCTGGGGCTGACCACCGCGCTGTACTACTACTTTACGATGATGGACTGTCTGAGCACGGTGACGAAATACACGGTCATCGCCAACCACCTGCTGCTGCTGCTGACGGTTTCGACGTGCGGCGACATCTGGTCGGTGGATGCGTGGCTTGGCCGCCGCCGGGCTCAAAATGCGGGCGGGAGCACTGCCCCAGTTGACCGGCGGGCAGAAATCTGGCCGCAGCGACTGTGTCAGATCCTGTTCGGGATGATCTATCTCGGGGCCGGCATCACCAAGATGCATACGACCGGCTTTTTCAGCGGTGACCAGCTCGTGTACTGGATGATGACGTACATCAACAACGAACACCCGCTCGGCGACTACCTGACCCAATACCCGCTATTTGTCAGCATCTCATGCTACACGACGTTCCTGTGGGAAATCGTGTTCATCTTTACCGTCTTCAATCCGAAACTGAAGTGGTGGGTGCTCGCCATCGGAACCATCTTCCACATCATGACGGTGTTTACCCTGGGGCTGATCATTTTCCCGATCGTGATCACCGCATCGTACCTCGTGTTTCTGAACGAGGAGGACGTCCGCGTGGTTGCGAAATGGCCCGGTTGCCGCTGGTTGCAGAAGTATCTGTACGAAGGGCAGGCGACGGCCGACGGCGGGTCTGCGGCCCAGGCGCCCCTCTCCAGCCCGAAGTGGCAATGGCGGCCGGTCGGTGCTCTGGCCCTCACGGCCGCCGGTATCTGCCTGATCGGCGTCGAGGCCGAATATCTGATGGATCCGTACAAGATGCGCGGTCCGGGTGGACCGTTGCCCCTCGCGGAAATGGATCACGCCGAGGTCCGCAAGCTGCTCGGCCCCGACGTGCCGATGCGCCAATGCGATAAGCTGCTGGCATTCGACCTGGGGACGACGCTGGTCGGCGAGCACCTGCCGGGCCATCGCAAGGAATTCCGCCAGGGAGAACGCCTCGTGGCGCAGGTCACCCTCAGTCCTCCCCATGAAGACATGTGGATCGACTGTACCCTCTGCGAATCGATCCCCGATCCGAATGATGAAGAGGGCCGGCTGGTTCCGGGGCGGATCATGTATCAGACCGGGCAGTACGTTTTCCGAGAGGCATTCCGCAGCAATTTCTTCTTCGGCATCGACGACTCGATTGAGCCGGGCGAGTACTTCCTGAAGCTCCGCAGCAGCAACGAAGAAGTCGCCCGGAAGCGCTTCACCGTCCTGCCGCGAGTCAAAGCTGCCGCAGCGAACTGAGTGGACGGTGCCGGGAACATGTGTCATAAAGCAGGAATATGACCTGGTTCACTGAAACTCCCTGGCCACCGATTTTTATTCTGGTACTCGTTGCAGGCGGTTGCCTGGCGGTCTGGTCCTCGCAGAAGCGCGGGCTCTGGCTCTCGGCCGCACTCGTCGCGCTCATTGCTGCGGTCGGCGTGTATTTCGCCGAGAGGTTGATCGTCACCGAGGCCGAGCGGGTTGAAACCGAGGTTCACAGTCTCGTTTCAGCGTTTGAACGCAAGGATCACGACGGGCTGGTTTCTTTCTTTTCGGCCCGGGCGCCCGAACTGCAGGCGATGGCCGAGCAGGCACTGACCCTGGTGGATATCCCCAACGGGCTCGACATCAAGGATATGCGCGTCCGGACGTCGAACGAAGACACCCGTGCCGTTTCCCATTTCCGCGCCAACGGGACGATCTCGGTCCACAACCTGGCATCCACCCACGTGGCGACTCGCTGGGAACTCACCTGGCAGAAGGAACAGGGACGCTGGAAGATCGTCGGTGTCCAGCGGCTCAATCCCTACAAAGAAGAGAAGATGGATCCCTTCGAGCCGCGGCCGAATTAGCCCGGGTTGGGGGCGCTCTTGCAGGGTGCCGGATGGTGTCCGCACCTGGGCGGATCCCTCCTGCCCAGCGGTCCGCCCAGGGCGGACACCGGAATACGGCGTCTAGTAATTGACGTCGTACCAGTTTTCCCGGAAGAACGTGCGGTCGGTGCTCGACCCGTTCTGCAGCGTGAAGCTGTTGAAGCGCCAGCCGCCGCGAATGGCAAATCGGGGGTGCGCTCCGACCCAGGGCTCATTATAGGACGACCGGCTGGGGGGAGAATCGTCGAGAACCGTAGGACCGACGGCGTGGCTGTAGTAGGACCGGCGAAACATCCAGTCCCCCGCCTCGACGCGCGTCGCCGAACCGGCCAGGCCAGCCGCGAGCACACACAACGTCGCGGCAACAGTTGAAAGGCGGTTCATGGGTTCCTCGAATCCCGTGTTGCGAATTGTATACATCACCAACGTCAATCGTACTGATAATTGTGAAGGTGCACGTCGCGTGCCACTGGCTCTCTGTGTCTGGTCGTGGTGCGGGATTCAGCGACGTAAATGTGGGGGCGCAGGGGATGCGGCCCGGCGAGCCGCAGAGTCTATCCCGGCGGGCTGGCGAGCCTTACGACAGATCGCGCTCGCTGTTGTGCATCTCCCGCAATGAATTCAGAAGAACTTGCTTCCGGCCGCACGGCGAGTAACAGAGCCTCTGATCGTGTTGCCAAACGGCAACATCGGCAGTGTCCCTGCGCAATCGGAGCAACACGCTTACATGCTTCCGCCAGACTGGCTTGTTCTCCACCGACCCCGCGTCGGTGGAGACCAGATCCAAACGACGGACGCACCCGTACGGCATGACACTGCGGGCCGTATGCGGCCCGCCCGAGGCCGATCGAGTACAATCGCCGAAGACTGTAAATCGACCCCGAACGTACTCTTCTCCTCCCGCCATGCTTTCGAAATCGCCATCTCGCTTATTCGCTGTCGTCCCGGCCGCCGGGCACAGTCGCCGCATGGGTCGGCCGAAGCTGCTGTTGCCGCTGGGGACCGGGACTGTCATCTCCCGGATGCTGGCGCTGCTGAAGCGGCCCGAAATTGCGGCGACAGTCGTGGTCGTGCGGCTCGACGACGAACCGCTGCGACGGGCGGTCGTCGATTGTGGCGCCACAGTGCTGCAACCCGATCGCTCGCCCCCCGAAATGCGCGACAGCGTCGAATTTGCGCTGCGGCAGATCGAGTCGGATTTTCACCCGGCCCCTGCCGACGGCTGGATTCTGATCCCCGCCGATCATCCGCTGCTCGACTCGGCGGTTCTCGACCGGTTGATTGCGAGCTGGCAGGCGGAGGGAGACAGGATTCTCGTTCCGACCCATTCCGGGCGCCGCGGTCATCCCACGATCTTCCCGTTTCGCGTGGTTCACGACGTTTACAACCTCCTCCCGGATCAGGGACTCAACAGTCTGTTGCGAAACAATGCTGTGGGCATTCGCGAAGTTGAGGTCGATTCGCCGGCGATTCTCACAGATCTCGACACGCCCGAGGATTACGCGCGCCTGCAACCTTGAAATGCGTGACCGCTCTCCCCTAGACTTGGCGCCTGGGTGCCGCACGGCGCACCCCGCTTTTGCCGCAGGTTGATCCCGATGTCGTCCGCTGAATCCGAGTCTGAAACCGCCCAGCTTCCCGAGGACCTGCCACCGGTTCAGCCGCCGTCAGCCGGTTTTATCATCCAGTTGTTCGTCGTGCCCGGCCTGATCGTCCTGGCCATCGTCGGAGTGTGGGGTCTGTTCGGCAAGCTCGCGACGGGCGAACACGACTGGCGCGGTTTGCTGGTGGAGCTGCGCCATCCGAACGAACACCGTCGCTGGCGCGGTGCCCTGGGCCTCGCGCAAGTGCTCAAAGCCGACCAGGAAATGAAGGCGAGCGGGCAGCACCTGACGGAAAACCGCGAAATTGCCCAGGCTCTGTCGGAAGTTCTGACAGACGAGTTGAAACGGGCCGGCCACAGCGATAACGATCTCAAATACGAGGCCTTTCTCGCCCGGACGCTGGGAATGTTTGATCTCCCGGACGTGGTCCTCCCCCCTCTCGAGCAGGCGATGCAATTCGGCAATGACCGCGACGTTCGAAAGAATGCGCTCGGTTCGGTCGCCGTGATGGCTGATCGGTTTGCCGAACGACGCGAGCCCCTGGTCTGGCCGGGATTGTCCGACGAATTGCTGAAGGTGTCGCGCGACGACGATCCCCTGATTCGCCAGTTGTCGGCGTTCACGCTGGGCCTGTTCGACGACGAGTGGGCCAGGTCACGACTGGAGGTGATGCTGGGTGATTCCGATGCCGATACGCGAATCAATGCGGCGGTCGGCCTGGCCCGGCACGGCGACTCCCGAGGGATCGACGTATTCACCGAGGTGCTCAAGAGCGCCGCTGAAGCCAGGCAGGCCGGAACCCCCGCCGAATATGAGCAGTTTCTGGGGCTGAAGAACTGCCTTTCGGCAATTGAGCGCTGCGCGGCGCAGATGAATCCCGCCCAGCGCCATGATCTCGTCGCTCTGTTGAATCCGCTGGCCGCCGATTTTCGCGAGCCCCGAATCCGGATGGCGGCGAAGTCGGCCCTGCAGGCCCTCGCAGAGGCGCGCTAAGCCGCGGGAGTCAAATTCTGACCTCCATTTTGTCCTCGGCGCGGGGGACTGGGGTATATACCTCCCGGTTGATACGACCACTTGACTGCTACTGTAGTCGGTGTGACTAGATCGGAAGGTGTTAAAATGGAACGATTTTCGCTTCTATGACGCCCTTACTATCTATGGAGCTTTCTCATAATTGAAAATCGGCAACATCAACCCATGTTTTCTGAATTTCCTAGCCTATGCTAGAGCATCAATCGCTTCCCGAAACATGAATTCGGAGAGTTTTCGTTGCGGAGGGGTGCAATACATTTGCAATGCTGTCTGACCCCTGCAAATAATGAGCTGTCCTGTGAAATTCGGGCATCTTGAGAATAGCAGGAAGATCTCTAAGAACCCGAACAGGCGGCTGAATCGGGCGTACTAACGATTGCATCAAGGAGCTGACACCATGACATGGAAATTTGCCGGACTCATTGCTGGACTTGCCGTGCTTGTCGGATCGACCGGCCAGACCGCAGAGGCCAATGGTTATTGCGGCGGCGGCTGTTACAGTTGCTGCCCGACTGCATGCCAGCCGAGCTGCTACACCACGTGCCGCGTCGAGCGACGCACCTGTTATAAGACAGTTCGCGAAATTGTCTATGAGCAGCAAGAGGTGCAATGTCAGCGCACCGAGTATGAGACGGTCTATGAAGACCGCCCGATTACGTGCTATCGCAACGTCACTGAACGCAAAGTCCGTGAATGTCAGACGCAGGTCTCGCGACCGGTCTGGGAATGTGCCGAGCGCGAAGAAAAGTATACCGTTTCGCGCCCG
>Ga0137463_1000243_pt1 | contig 20582 bp, 17 predicted proteins | sample EasRivERMGT800_2_FD_102333 | JGI IMG/M metagenome (GOLD analysis project Ga0137463, IMG submission 102333) | Soil microbial communities from meander-bound floodplain in the East River, Colorado, USA - East River MetaG ERMGT800_2 | ecosystem: Environmental > Terrestrial > Soil > Floodplain ...
ACTTGTGTTGAGATCAATCCCATCATAACTGATGTAGTAAAAAATAAAATGAATGATTTTTGGGGCGGATTGTTTCGTCAGCCCAATGTTGAATTGATAACAGAAGAAGGCAGAAGTTTCATCAACCGCAGCAACCAGCAATTCGATGTCATTATTTCCTCGCATACGATCAGCAATGCAGCAGTCGCCAGTGGTGCATTAAGTCTATCGGAAAATTATGTACTTACAAAGGAAGCTTTCGAAAAATACTATGAACATCTTTCTCCCGAGGGAACTATTTACTTCACGAGGCCTGAATCGCAAATTGCAAGATTGTTTACAACCGGCAGGGAAGTGCTGGCGGATAATGGCATCACTGATTTTGCCAATCATTTCTATGCATTCAGAGTTCCGCCAACCCCGCGGGATGGAAAAACTTCATTTTCGGCAGGGTTTGTCATGAAGAAATCCGCATTTACAAAAGGGGAGATCCGGGCAATGGATTCCTTGATCCTGAATATTCACAGCGAGGTTACGCCCGGTGAGTGGAAGCCGATGGAAAAATTATATTCGCCATTTACTGTTAACGCACAAAATATCTATGATACCATTGTCAATACAAATGATCTTGCCGGTTTTTATAAACTGTATGCATCACAAATTGCACCTGCCACGGATGATAAACCTTTTTTTAACCAGCATGTTCGCTGGTCATCAGTGGGATGGAATAGCTTTAAAGATGTGTTCTCCCAAAACAGCCCGGGTGCAGCAAGGATGGCATTGGAAAATAAACCGGTTGCTGAAGTAACGTTGCTGCTCATTCTCATGCAATCCATTGTATTGGCAGGTATACTTATACTAATTCCTCTATTCCGTTATTCAAAACAAGGCTTGCAATTCAACAATCGCTGGAAATATTTATCCTATTTTGCCTGCATTGGTCTTGGATTTATTATGATCGAGATCGCGTTTATTCAACGTTTCACTTTATACCTTGGCCAACCGGTGTACACCCTGGCCGTTATCATCGCGGGATTGCTTTTGTTTACTGGCATAGGTTCCTACCTCAGTGGCAAATTAAATATCAGCAGCAGAACGCTGAGTAAAAAATATTTTCCATTCTTACTGATAATGCTCCTGCTCACCTCGTTGCTTACACCTGTTTTATTCCGGTCCACCATTCAATGGAATTTACCGGCAAGGATCTTTATGACGTTGTTGCTAATGTGTCCCATGGGAATTTTATTAGGCATGCCCTTTCCTACAGGAATTAAAGCCGTCAGCAATGAGTCCAACTCCTTTATCCCCTGGGCCTGGGGCGTAAATGGCTTCTTTACCGTTATTGGTTCGGTAGGCGCCGTAATATTGGGGATGATGTTTGGCTTCAAGATCGTCATTTTTATTGCAGCTGCCTGCTACTTTGCAGCGATGATGGTATTGCCACAAAAAAAGGAAAGCGATAAAGCCATTATGCGGGAAGGAGTAGTGAAAGACCTGGAAGCAAAAAAAAGAAACGGTGATGAATTCTTAAAACAATACTTACTTTATTCTCCTGTTGCTGACTTACTTAAGACTTTTTTTTGAATAGTTAATTATGATGAGCAGATTTTTATACTACCTGATTCTAAAGCCTCTTTCTTATTTGCCTTTAAACTTTCTTTACCCTCTTTCTGATTTTTTGTACTTAGTACTGTACAAAGGTTTAAAATACAGGCAAAAGGTTGTCAGAACCAACCTGCTGAACTCATTTCCTGGCAAATCAAAAAAGGACATTATAAAGATCGAGGAGAAATTTTACAGCCATTTTTGTGATCTGATAGTTGAAAGCATCAGGTTATTCAGTATTTCAAAAAAAGAATTGGAGCGACGAAGTAAACTTATAAATCCCGAGGTCATAAACCAATTATATAATGCGGGAAAAAGTTTGATCCTTGTTGCAGGGCATTATAATAACTGGGAAATGAGCGCCACTTTTTTGGACGCCCAGGTAAAACACCATATCGTTGGTATTTATACACCCATGAGCAATGAATTCTTTGACAAAAAGTTTTTGAACAGCCGCGAAAGATTTGGAATGAAAATGCTTTCGAAGAAAATAGTAAAGGAAGGCTTTGAAAAAAACAAAGAGACCCTGACAGCTACCTTGTTTGCTACCGACCAATCACCAACCTTTAGCAAGAGGGTTCACTGGACCATGTTTTTAAACCAACCCACCGCAGTGCTTTTAGGATCCGAACGGTTTTCCAGGGAATACGATTTTCCTGTAATTTATATTTATGTTTCTAAACCCAAACGGGGTTATTATGAAATGGAAGCCCGTATATTGGAAAAAAATCCTGCCCAAACCCGTCCTGGCGAAATAACCGAGAAGCATACCAGCTGGCTCGAAAAACAAATAGAGGAAACTCCTCAATACTGGTTATGGACACACAAACGATGGAAAAGGAAAATGAAAGAAGGTGATGAGTTGTATAAAGATTGTAGTTTACAACTCCCAACTTCCTCATGAACTTATCACCCTGGTCCACGACCAATGCATATAATAATATTTGAACTTTTTTATTCCATACCGCTATAGCAAGAGTTGTAAATTGCATTAGCTTCCCTCTCCCTTAACACTAAAAACAAACCAATGGCAAAAAATCCCATCGTATTTATTCATGGCTTATGGATGCATTCAAGTACATGGAAACCCTGGATGCAATTCTTCGCCGGACATGGTTATGAATCTGTAAACCCCGGCTGGCCGGGTGACGGTGCTACCATTGATGAGTCACGGGCGAATAAAAAAAATATTGCGAATCATGGCGTAAAAGAAGTGGCGGATAGTTATGCAAAAATCATAGAATCACTTCCTTCCAAACCCATCCTCATCGGGCATTCTTTTGGAGGGCTCATAGTACAGTCGCTTCTTGGTCGTGGCATTGCTGCAGCTGGAATTGCTATTGACCCTGCACCCATTAAAGGGGTGTGGCAGCTGCCTTTTTCAGCTCTCAAAGCATCGTTCCCGGCATTAGGCAATCCGTTTAATCTTACAAAATCCGTTTCACTAACCTATAAACAATTCCGCTACGCTTTCGCCAACACCTTGCCTGAGCAGGAAGCGAAAGAACTTTACGATCGCTATACAGTTCCATCCCCTGCCCGCCCGCTTTTCCAGGTGGCATTTGCAACTTTAAATCCAAACGCTCAATCAAAAGTGAACACCAGAAATGCGACACGCGGACCCTTGCTGATTACTTCCGGTGACAGTGATCATACCGTTCCCCCGGTACTTTGCAAGGCCACATTAAAGATGTATAAGAAATCGACGGCAATTACTGAATTGCAATCGTTTCCCGGACGAGGTCATTCCATTCCTATTGACCATGGGTGGAAAGAAATTGCAGAGTATTCACTGAAATGGCTGAATGAAAAAGGACTTTGAATTTGTTTTCTGCCCATCGAGATAAACCTTAGAGAAATAAAAATCATTAATGAAAAAATCGATTGTACTTCTTGGAACAATAACTTTTATTTTCTTATTTAATGAATCAGCTTTAACCCAAAGTTTGTTGTATACTGCTCCATTGGGTGTGCAGGCGTATACATTTCGCAGAAGCATTGATATTGATCTGGCTAAGACATTGGATACAATAAAAATGATGGGATTTACAGAAATAGAAGGGGGAGGTGCAAACCCGGAACAATTTCGAAAATTCTGTGATGAGCGGGGAATCAGCATTCCATCTACAGGTGCCAGTTATGAACAATTAGTAAGGGCACCGGATTCAGTTGCCTGGAAAGCAAAAATTTTAGGAGCTAAATATGTGATGTGTTCCTGGATACCTCACGAAAATGGAGTGCTGAGTTTTGAGAATGCGAAAAAAGCAGTGGCAGATTTTAACAGGGCAGGAAAAATTTTGAAAGAAAATGGTCTTATATTTTGCTATCATGCTCATGGCTATGAATTTCAACCTTACGAAAACGGAACACTATTGGATTATATCTTCAACAATACAAATCCCGATTATGTATCCTTTGAAATGGATATTTTCTGGATACAATTTGGCGGTGGCGACCCCGTTGCATTGTTAAAAAAATACGGTAGCCGCTGGAAACTGATGCATGTAAAAGACATGCGAAAAGGAACAAAAAAAGATCTTACCGGACTTACCTCTCCTGAAAATGATGTGGCGTTGGGCACCGGAGAAATCAATATACCTGCCATATTGAAAGAAGCAAAGAAAGTCGGGATCAAACACTATTTTATTGAAGATGAAAGCAACATCATAACTGTCCAGGTGCCGCAAAGCATAATCTATCTCAAAACTCTGAAGGAATAGCACCTATCCCGCATGGGCGGGACAAGTTGTTCTATTTGGTTCAAAAAAAAATCAGTTTTTGTTCTCACCACATACATGCCTTAATAATTAATCAGGAAGTTTGACCAATTTCACCTCACTGTGCCGGTCACCCTGTAAGATGCGGACATAATAAATGCCAGGCCTGTATATCTCGCCCAATTGTATCACAGATCCTGCTATTATATTGTCTTTCTTTTCCAACAGCCTGCCATACTGATCAAATACCTGCATCAGAAGTTTTGTTGTAAGATCATTACTTCTTACCTGTAAGTAGAAATGGTTGCCGCTTGGATTAGGATAAGCAACAAGCTCCAGTTTGCCAGGAACCATTTCTTTTTTCAATGCAACTTGTTCCTCTGCTTCTATTACTTCATGGCTTGTTGCTGTACTGGCCGTTGTTCCCTGGATCACTATGGAACTGTTTGTTCCTACCGCGGTTGCCGGCTCAGTATTATCGCCGGCGCCCTGTTGGTTATCATAATAAACGTACCCGGTATTCCTGTTATAGATCTTCATTCTAATTTTATCAATACCACTGCCATCAATGGCTCCGTCTTTTACAGTCATGATAAACCCGATACCACTTTGCCCGCCGATGATCTTACCTGTACCTCTGAATTGTGCCCAGCCACCATTGATGGAGAGGTAATCAAAATTCAAAGCGTTGAATTCAAATGATCCTACCTTGAATTCAAATTGTGTTTCACCTTTTGGTTTGGCAGCATTCCCGTAATTCACGGCAAATCCATAACTGGCTTTGCCTTCCGCTGAAGGGTTGGCTGCAAGAGCTCCGGGCTGTGATTGATACCAGCCACCACCGTAGGCATTGCCTCCGTTTGGATCATAGATCACCACAATTGCATCCAGGTCATTATTGGTATTTGCGTACGAGGTAATGCCGGTTTGATCTGTTACATTCATCTGTAATTTGTAAACACCCGCCGTATTGAATTTATAACTGCCGTTGACTTTTCCATTCTGATTGCCTGTTGGCTCGGTAACACTGCCATTTGCAACTGCACTTCCATCCAGCAACCATTTTGCAGTATGAGTATTACCTGGTTTATCCCAGAACACGCCGCCTAATGAAACTGCAGAACCAATTTTATATGGATGACCGGTTTGCGGATCGGTGATATTATGCGCTACTACTACTGTAACTGTTGTATCAAATGACGCATTGCAGCCGTCAGTAACATTAATAGTAATTGTATAAACACGAGCCTGGCCATTATTCGCCTTCTCAGCCCTCAATCTCACGTGATGAGCATCGATTATTTCCCAATCGGGGGACTGATCACCATCACTACCACCATTTACAGGATCGCTGCTGCTGACACTGAGTGTGCTGGTAACTTCGCAATTATCCGTTGCTGTATAATTTATTATTACGTCCTTCATTTTATGGTTTGAGGGCCATAATACAACTGGGTCAGCACTTACACCACTTACTTTCGGTGGTTCGGTGTCGTTTACATTGATAACCTGGGTTCGCCTGGAGGAATTGCCACATTCATCCGTGGCCACCCATGTCCTGGTCAACCTAAACCTGTTCGCACATTCTACATTAGACTTTACTTCTGTAAGACTAATGGTTGCATTTCCGCAATTATCCGTAGCAGTTTGTACAACAGTAACAGGAATATCTTTTGCACAAGAAACGCTAACAAGTGATGATGGAGGTAACCCGTCAAAAACAGGAGCCTGGCTATCATTCACATTAATTATTTGTGTACGCGTGGAAGTATTACCACAAACATCAACAGCTATCCAGGTACGGGTGAGTTTAAATTTATTAGCACATTGCTCATCCGATTTTACTTCATTGAAACTAACCGTTGCTGTTCCTCCCACACAATTATCTTTAGCTGTTTGCAAAGGAGCGGGAGGAATATTTGAGGCACAGGATACGGATATTAATGACGGAGGCGCAGGATCATCAAATACCGGCCCCACTTTGTCATCAACATTTATAATTTGCGTGTATACTGTTTTATTGCCACAAATATCCGTTGCTGTCCATGTGCGTGTAAGCGAATATTTATTGGCGCAGGAACCTGCTGTTTTCACTTCTTTAAATACAACAATGAGACCGTCATCTTCCGGGTTACAATCATCCCTCGCAGTATAACTATCAGGATTTACAATGGGTACATCAGCCGGGCAAGATACATTCAATGGTGAAATGGGAGGAGGCTGCTCAAACAGCGGCCCTTTATTATCAAATACAGTAATGATCTGTGAACAGGTGCTTGTATTGGCGGCTGCATCAGTTGCTTTGTAAGTACGGGTGATATCATACCGGTGTAGACAGGTTAGATTACTTATTACATCACTCACAAACCGCACATCAATTAAGTCATACGGTGTGCATGCATCAAAAGCAGATGGCACAGCAGGTGGAGGAACTTCTATAGCACAGCTTACTGTTATGTCTGGAAGGCAACTTATTAAGGGAGGTTGATGGTCTTCCACTGTTATTGTAAAACTGCAGGATGTACCGGGATAATCAGGAAGACTGTATGTGACCGTGTTCACACCCAGGTAAAAACTTTTGCCGCTTACACTTCCCGTTCCCAATTCCGATGTTACAGCAGATGATATTTTATAATATACTGTAGCATTCGTTGGTGAAACAACCGGGTCGATATTATTTACAATAGCGCTGCAGGTTCCGCTGCTGGTAGAAACTGTTTTATTTCCCGGGCAGGTAATGGACGCGGACTGAGCCGATATCGACAAATTTGAAATTTGCAATAGGAGGATTGAAGAAATTATCAGGAATATTTTTTTCATAAAAAAACCTTTAGCTGTTGATGGATTTGAAAAATGACTTGATTATGAAATTTTTTTTCATAACACCGGTTTAATTGTTAATTATAATCGCGACTAATCAGAATAGGAATCATGGGCAGGTCCACCATCTATCCGACGAGAAATATGAAACGATGGATAAATTCGGGTACAATTTATAGCGGTATGTGGGTGACCAAAAACATGTCTTTAGTAAAAGGCCTCCGATTATTAGCAGCGGCTCTATAAAACTTGAGCCGTATCTTTTCTTTTCTCAGGACATCTTGTCTGAGTCAAGACTAAGCATACCAATGAACATGTTTGAATTTCGAACAAGCAGTGCATCCTTTTATGAGTTGGGTGTTGTGAAAAATTATAGCCCTTTGATTTTAGATTTACCCTGGTCTCTTTGTTGTGCAGAGAAATTGGCCAGGCAAATATTTAACTATAATACTTCTTATTCAGGCTGCTGCTATTGTTGTGCTGCTGTTCTTTAGGCAAACCAACAAGCGACACACCCAATGGGCAGAAGAGACAACAACAACATGGGATTGACTTGCGGATCTATCTTTCGTTAGGATTAATGTTCTTATTTCTAACATTTGTCTAAATTATTTTAATTGATTTTGATGCGTCATTCTTTTACGCCCCCACGCAGGAACGTCCTTGTATAATTGTTATTTCGAAAATAATCCATTTTCAAATCCAGTAACAAACTGTTTCAAGCAAAATTGGCGTGATGTCGTCCTGTCCGCATAGATGCCGGCGCAGGACAGACACCTCGCAGATGGCCTTCGATGGTAGTAGTAGTGACGGCTACCTCTAAGTTCCGGATAATCACCTATTCTTAAATGGCGCTTTCAACAGATCAGGGATTACCTGCCTGATGTTTTGCTTTAATTGATGAAGTTCAATTGTCCTACAAAAGTTTGCTGGTAGATTTTACCATCTTTTATAATAAAAGTATCTGAGCCAAGGGGGACATCCACGCTTGGAGTATTTGCATGCCAGACAATATATACCAATCCATCGTTGATTACCACTTTGTCCAGTTCAAAGCTTGATCGTTGTTTTGGAAAATGCGTCATCAGGCCAACAAAAAAAGCCTTTATCTCTCCAGGACCTTTATAGGTAGCATCCTGAGTTATAAGAATAGATTGATCCGTGTAGTCTGACATTACAGCTTCCAGGTCATTGTCCTGAAAGGAGCTCAAATGATGCATTATGATATTCGATGAGGCATCACTCAGAATAGTTTCCCTGGTTTCATCTGTATTTTCGTTTATGTACCGGGCATCCAGTAGAATAGAATTCGGTTTGTTTTTCATGATTCTGTTTTTTTATAATATTTATTTTTTCTTTTTTTTCTTCGACGGGTCTCTGCTATTAGCTCGTGTATTTGCCGCAGGACTCGTCGTTATTTAATTGGTGTTCTTTCATTTTGCGCCGGGTCCACCCTTGGGCACAAGGCATGAGGTGAGACCCGGCGAAAAAAAAGTTCTGCTAAATAGCAGAGCTTTTTGGATATTTACGCTAACTGTATTACTTCTTTTCTTTAACTATCTCTGAGAAATAACCACTGGCAGAAATTTTTGCAAGATATTTTTTTTGTTGTGTTTCAAATAATACCCGGTAAGAAGTTCCTTCTGTATTAGTTATCTCCCGAATCTCTATTAAATCAGCTCCGGGAAAACGGTTGTTAAGCGATCTCGCTACCACAAAAGGCAGTTGGATAAAAAAAAGTTCACGGATAGAGGCTATCAGTTCATTGTCTGTATTGAAATAAGCTTCTGCCCTTTGACTGTCTAAAATAAACGTAGCTACATGACACCCTTCGATATCGCTCCATTTTACAATCTCAGCTCTCGCAAATTCTTTTCATGATTTAAGGTTTAATAAATAATTTTTCTCAGGCTAATAAAACATCATTTAATACTATGGCCATATCGTATAGTTCAACACGGAGAGTGTCAGGGATCACGCCATACCGGGTTGGAATATTTTTAGCCAATTCGGAATTCAAAAATGCTTCCCTGGCAACTTTGTTTTCAAAAATATAGATGCCACTAAGGGCTCCTGTAACTTCTTCTGCGATATAATATTTCTGAAGAAGGCCTGGTACGCTTCTGAAAGTTTCCAGATCTTCCTGACAAACATTTATCAATTCCTCAGCTACATGAGTTGAATTGAATTTTACTGATAATACTGCTTCTGCATTTTTCATTTTTATTTATTTTAGTTTATGAATTATGCAGGCAAATGTAGATGCTGATAAGTGTAAGAGGGTAGGCTAAAAAGTCAGATAAATCGACTACGGGGGTTAAGCTTCGCTATTGGCCGTTTTCGAATATTTTTGTCGGTATTGGAGTGGGGTTAGATGGTGTTTCTGTTTAAATACCCTGATAAAATGTGAGGTATCTTCAAATCCACAATCAAAGGAAATTTGATTGACATTCAAGTCTGAACTGAGCACCTGGTGACGTGCAAGATCCAGTTTCCGTTGTTGGAGCCAGGCGCCGGGTGTGGTATTGTACAATTGCTTAAAGGACTTTTTAAAGGTAGAAAGGCTCATATGACATAATTGGGCATAATTCTCAATTTTCAGGTTATAGGCGAAATTTTCCTCCATAACCCTGGTCATATGATATTCCTGATTTTGGCATAGAGAAATAAAATAATCAGTTAAAACCTGATGTTTTTTATTTGAGAACAGGCTTAAAAGTAATTCTTCGAATTTAAGTACCAGGAGCTGTTCATTCGGTTTTTCGGACAATGATAAATAGGATTGAATGGAGCGATAATAGTTTTCTAACAATTCATCCTGGTGTACTCTTAAGATTGCATCCTGACCGGAAAGATCTTTTTGGGAAGTATCGAGTAAACCAGTGTTCCTCTTTAGAAATGCCTTAATGAAATCGTCAGGAATAAACATAAAGATGGCACAAAATTCTTCATCAAAAAACTGGTGTGTAAGGTTTGCGCCCTTTTTTACAAAGATGATATCACCTTCATTCACTTCATAGGAATGATAAATGGACCTCCACATTTTTTTGCCAGAGGATATAAATGCAAAATAGTTATTGTTAGACCAGATCCCGAGCCTCGTTTCTTCTCTCATACAGGTATATTCTGCGAACAGCAGCTCGCTTACTTCCATTTTGCGAAACAGGTTATGGTCTTTTATTAAGGAGAAAAGATTTACCATTTTTTTATTATCGCCTTAAAATATTGTTTTAAACAAATAAAAAAGTTCTGTTGTAACTAATCTGAATAACAATCATGGGCAGGTCAACCATCTGCCTGACCAGGAACACGAAACTATGGATAAATTTGAGCACAATTTATAGCGGTCTGCAGGTGGCGGAAAACATATCTTTAGCAAAAGACACCCAACTATTAGCAGAGGTCAATAAACGTGAACTGCTTCGAAAAACATTTTTGCGTATCGAAAAGAAGATAAGAGTGGACATGAATGCAACCATATGAGAGCATAGTTCACATAGAAAAACACATTGCAGCTATAAAAGCGGCTGCCTCAAAAGTTGAAAAATAAACCGCAGAGGCAGGGAGACGCAGAGTTCCCAGTTCAAGTAAAATTTTATTTCTCTGCGCCTTTGCGACTCCGGTTAAAAAATGCTTTTGAGACAGCCTCTTTCATTTTTTGTAAAGTAACTTATCAGGCCGTAAAGCAATAAGCACATTTATTTTCCTGGGCACGGCCCAAGGCCCACACACCGGAAGGGACTACAGTAATGCCCGGTAATAAGCCAGACTCCCAATCTTTTTTCACAACTGCTGCATCCAATTTATTTTGTTCTGCATACGCAGCGCTGTAAACGGTGATGGCTGCGCTGCAAACAACGAACTGTACGCCGCTATTCTGCAATTCATTTATACCAATTTCTACTACACCAAAGCCCGGAACTTTATAAGTTCCTTTTGCAGGCTGCCAGAATGGATTGCGGGTTTTTTGCGCATCTTGTGCTTTGAAAAATTCGCCAAAATTGTATTTTGCCCATAGACGATCTTCAAAAGCATAAGGAATACCCATATGTCTTAAAACAACAATAACATTATTGTCTTTTTCTGCAGTACCCGTGGCCATATTGGTGAGCAGGAATATCCGCGACCAGACAAAAGGAAACATACCGACCGCTTCAGGCACATCATAAACGATCCGGTGTTTGCCTTTTAAGTTTTTGAAAATTTCTTCAGGGTCATTGGGGTTGGTGACCGTAAACCCGGGACTTGCATGAAGTTGTTGCAGTGGACTGGTCAATGTAGCAAGACCCATTGCAGCCGCACCGGTAGCAATACTACCTAAAAAACCACGGCGCGTGGTTTGATCTTTTTCATTCGTAGACATAATCATTGGTTTAAATTTAAAAATAGTTGTTGAGAATAAAATCTTTCAGAATTGCAATCATGGGCAGGTCAATCATCTCTCCGGCCAGGAATACGAAACGATAGATAAATTCGGGTCCAATTTATAGCTGTCTGCGGGTGGAGGCAAACATGTCTTTAGTAGAAGGCATACAATTATTAGCAGAAGTCAATAAAACTTGAGCCGCGTCTTTTTTTCTGAGGCGGATTTGCCGGTGGCACGCAGTCAAGCTCAGAATAGCCATGAACTTGTTTTTATTTATTGAACACGATGCAGTGCGGGGAAACACCCCGTGAGGATGGAGAAAATTACAAGCTTTTTGATTTTCCCTGGACAACAAAAGAGCGACCAACAACAAAAAAGAAAATTATTCTTCTTCAGGAGGATTAAATTGATGTTCATCTCTTTTGTTTAATTCTGTGATTCCTGTCCACAGTATGGGTCCGTATACCTGTAACCCTTTTTCAACTGCTGTAGATTGAATATGTTGGTTGATCTCATGTGAAGTAGGAAATGTTTTTTGATTGAATAAAACAAAATCAGCATTGTATTGGCCGGCAGAAGAGTATACAAAGTTTACGAGGAAAGTCCGCATAATAAATTTCATTTACGAATGAAAGGTAAAAAAATTTCTTCCGCAAGCATAACAGTTTTATTTGATACGCAAAATCATTCAATCTTCGAATATATCTGAAGGGCCTGGCAGATCCTTACTGTTAAGCTTGTGTGGGCGCACCAACAACCGAAGTTAGTTAAACATTATTGTTGACAAATCCCGGGGGTCTTGCCACCCACAGGGCTAAGACCCCCGGCGAACGGAAAGATTTTATGTTTCAACTTACAATTGAGGAGTTTGAAAACATGAAGTCGCAAAATGCGACATTAAGCCTGCCTGTCGGCAAGGCAGGCTGGGGTGACACCGCCGCAAGCTTCTTTGATGGAGACCCTGTGAGAACGGAAAAGAAAGTATTTTTTATTGTTGATGTATGATAGCTGTCTTTAATTGCTCAATGGCTTGTTTCAATTTTTGATTAGTAAGTGAAGCAGCTTTGTTATCTCCGTAAAAATTCAGAATATTTTGTTTGGTTGCAGAAGAAACAGTTTCAAAATTTTTATCCTGAAGTTTCAGTAACCATTCTGCATAACTATTATCTGCAAGTTTATATTCTGCCGGCGCTGTTTTTTCTCCCGTATCAAAATTAATATTACTCAATTTAATATTGCCGTTTTGAAGTTGCTCTATATTATTACTGTAGTGCAATACCGTAGTATCAAAACTTTTAATAAAAAATTTTTCAGCATCAGCATTCGGCACTTTGAATTTTAAAACTCTTAGAGGCCCGATTTTAGGCAGTATTTCGATAAAAACTGAAAGCATCTGTACAAAGAACCTCGGCTTTTCACTTCCAAACTCATGCCTGTAATTTTTGCGGTGCATGCGGTAAATGAAACTGCGGCCGGTTGCATTGGGTGATGTTTTTCTAATTTCATTACTCCTTGTTGACCAGGCGGCTTTTGTTATGGTGGGAAAAAAACTTTTTACAATCCATCGGAAAGTACCCACAGTTCTGGAAAAATCTCCAAACAGATCATTCACATCCAAACCATACGTTTTAAGAAAAGCCCTTTCCAGTACAGGTTTTGCCACCTCGAAGCCGATAAAATCATGATAAGCTTCCGAACTATAATTACCTCTTGCGGTTTGCAGCACATCAAATGCAAATTCAGTGCGCAAGTGCGATAGGTGATTCTTGTCATAAGTTACTACATCACCAAATTTTTTTTTCATTTTTGGATAAATAATCGGCACAGAAACATTTACTCCTAATTTATGTCCATAGTTATCCGCACTATAATGACATAATACACCTAACGCAAACGCATATTCATTTAAATTTTGCGCTTCACTCAATATGGCATCTACAAAATCGCCGCTGCGTACATAATGAAGCAGGTTAGTGAATAGCTTGCTGCCGAAAGGATAGTATCCCATATCCGGAACCACGGCACCTCCATAGGCATAGGCGTGTGCTTTTTTTAATTCTTCGACTGAAGCAGCGGGAAATTTTTGTTTTAATAAAGGGAGCAATATACGATCCCAGTTTGCATCAATAATTGCCTCATGAGTAAGTACTGAATAAGCCTTGCATGGATGTGAATTGAAAACAATTATTACAATTACCGGAATTATTTTAAAAAGTCCCCGCACATCAAATAACTTATTACCCATTTCTCTGAATTTTTTTATTGGAATTACAAAGGTCCTTTCAGGTTTGTATATCCTGTCTTTTCTGCAATCAGTTTTGAAGTATTATCCATATAATGGAATTAACATTGTTCATAAATATACATGCTTACGTAATTTCAATGGCACTAAATAAGTTTGAAAGTTTGTTGTGCAGCTAAATTAGCTAGCGGGTCGCCCCATTAGCACAGGCCGGCGCAGGGCATCCCGATAGCTATCCGGATTGCACACAGTCTCCGAATGTTGAGGGGGATGGAAACTCCGTGACGACAGAAAAATAAAAAATGCCAGGCAATTGCTGGCATTTCTTAATTATACTCCTGGCGTGTCGAAGTGTATCATCTCTTTGCTTTTACAAATCTGACACAATCGATTATTTTTATCCGGCGGACAAAAACTACTTATCGAAGCTTGATATCCTAATACTTTTGTACTACCTGGTATATAAATCTTACCGGCTGTCCTATTACCCCTGCTTCAGCTCTTTGTTGTTTCAGCAGGTCTGAGTTCCAGAAGGCCCTGGCTTTAGTCGAATCGTTTATGGCCACCACCAATATTACTTTATGATTGTCATCCACATCATAGCCATAAGCCCTGTCTGTTAAACCATTGTCTATTCTTGTTTGCTTATGGCTCTCAAATGTTTTTTTCCAGACATCCCAGTCTTTCACCGAAAATGTGGTCATAGACCGGAGGTTGGACATATTTTGCGCATTATCCTGGTAGACCATCGTTGCAAACCTAAAGGAAGGTGCTCCCACCACGCCACTTTTTTTCATGGCTGTTTTCAGGGAGGGGTCTTTTGCAAATGCTTTTGCTTTGGCAATATCATCTACTTTCACCGCTACCATTACGGTATTGGAATCTTCCAGGCCGCGGGCTATCACATAACTATGGATGCCATTTGCCAGACGCAGGGAGTCATGCTCTTCGTAGGAGGCCTTCCATTTGGCAAAATTGGACACCTTGTGCCTGGCGATCATGAAATTTTCCGGTGTGGTGACAATAGTGCTTGGAGCAGGCGCGGGCGTTGTAGTGCTGGCGGCAGCGGTGTCGGTCGCGGTGGTCGTATCAGTGCCTTTTTTTTCTTCATTGCCTCCGCAGGAGGTTAGAAAAATTGCCATAGCGGCACAAAACAGCGTGCAGGAAAATCTGAAGTGTTTCATTGATTTGAGTTTTTAAAATAAAAAATAATTAGGGCCTGGGAGGAGTTGATGCAAAGGGTAAAGAGTAATAAATATACTACATAAAATAAAATGGCCAACCCCATTTATAGGAAGAAAAATTGGTTTTAAAAAGAAATAATGAAGAATAAATAGAGTATAGGTAGTTATTCTCTGCATGGCGGGGAACAACAGGATGATTTTTTTTATTTGGCATTTTCTTCAAGAATCAGTTTTCTTAAGGCAAGTACCAATTGTATGTCTTTGTCACGTAACTTACCTCTCCTGTCAGGTGGAAGATCCAGGATCAGTATGTTATCTTGTGCCGTTGCTTTTTTATAGAGTTGCAGGAGTTCTTCCGGTGTTTTATAAATGCTATCGGTAGTATTATAAAACCATTTTTGGCTTATGCACAAAGTTGTTTCCCATGGCATATAGTAAAGATTACCATTGTGGGAAAATAGTTTTGGGTCAGGCTCAGCAGGCAGGTAAGGATCTCCCATCCTGAAATCACTTGGGAAGTACCGGATCGGGTAGCCGGTTTTTTGCATGGTGGGTAACACAAATGCAGAATCGGGATCAGGATTTTCAGGTGTCCCTATCGACCAGTTAACACCTACCAGGCATTGAGGCGCCATCGTCTTCACTGTTTCATAAATTTCAGCTATCGGCCAGCGTGAGTTCTTTTTTTCCCACCCGGCATCCAGCCATAGTTCAACAATTTTTGTATACCTATTTGTAATGCCGATCAGTTCTTTAATTTGATTGACCATATATTTATTATAGTCACTGTCTAAAGAACTATCGCCAACATTGGCATCCTGGTGCCGGTCCCACAGGGAATAATAAATTCCCATCCCGACACCATATTTTTTACATGCTTTAGCAACTTTTTCAACCACATTTGTTTTATTGGACGAAGAAGCTACGTCATAGTTGGTGTATTTGCTATCCCAAAGGCAGAAGCCATCAACATGCTTAGTTACCAGTATGACATATTTCATGCCTGCCTGTTTTGCAATATTTATCCATTGGTCAGCATCAACTGTGAGCGGCTTATAGGATGCTGCAGGCTTGCTCCCGTCTGTCCATTCCTCATCATAAAATGTGTTTATACCAAAATGAATGAACATTCCATATTTTCTTTTTATTTGAGCTAATTGATAAACATTTGCCTTAGTGGAAGGCTTCGGTTCTTTAAATGTTTTTTGTGCAAACGAGAACTCATTACTTAGCATAACAACGAAAAACAAGACAGAAATTTTGATGAGCATGATTATAAAATTAGCTTTTTTCTAAAATGGAGTTGGCAGCAGAAGAATGGAAGTTTCAATTGAAAAAATTAATTCATCATTTTTTGAGAAAGCAATTGCTTATAAATTTCATTTACCTGGTGCGAGTGCCTGTTTAAATGAAATCGCAGGAACTCAAGTCGCTGCTGCATATTCAACGGCCCTGAAATGGGGTGTGGGTAAGTCATAATTTTCAGATCGCTGTTTGTGAGTTCTTTTACTAAACCATTAAGCTGTTCCTGCAATCCTGCAAGACTGATGATCCAGAAAGCGATTGGGCCACCCTGTCTTGGTGCCGCTACCGGAGGCACAATTTCTTTTGGCTTCCAGGTCCTGTTGATGATCTCTTCAATCGGCAAATCTTTATGAGGTACATCGCCGTCCCATACTGGTCTTCCTTCACGATGTGCATGCAATGCTTTCCACATTCCTAAAACGCCCCCCTGCTCGGCCCAATATAAATGTTCAGTTATTTCTGTTACGCACCAGCTTTCCGGTGATGCTTTCCATTTTGACAGGGGTTCTGAAAACACATTTACTTCATCAATGAATGCCTTTCTCGCATCCGCTATTTGCCCGATGAGTTGCGCAGTTGTTGGCATAAAAATATTGATTGAGGTTTTAACATCGCATTGGTTAAGTTACAAATTTTGTTTACACCTCCTGCCTTATTCTTATTTATACTGTTGGTCATATACAATTGGCCAGGCATCTCGAAGGGACTGAGTAGCGCATCACTCATTGATTTCCCAGACAACCCGTTCAAACTTTTCGATGAGAGTGCCCATGTGCTCCTGCACTTTTTTAAATTCTTCAGATTGATCTAGCAGGGCTACATCTTTTTCACGCGCTTCCAGCGAAGGATATTCACAGACCCAAAGCACATAAGGCCCGCCATTTCCGTTTATTTTTTTTAATACACGTCCCTTTGGCAAACCCAGTTTAACCCTCACATCTGAAGCATGAAGCCGCCATTGAAATACTTCTTCTTCTTTTCCGGTCCTGGGATAATAAGCGTTTTGCACCAGTATGGCTTTTTTTTCCTGCGCGCGCAAAGCAAAGGGAATACTAATGATCAATAAGAGTAGTAAAACTTTCATGAGCAGTTGGTTTGGATTTTATTATTAAACGTTTCCATTAATTCCGGGGGACGTACCGACAGAAACATCCAGGTTACATTTCACAAAGAAATCTAAAGAGCAGTGACCAACAACCTGTGAGATCAGAATTTTTTTCAATTGTAACAGATTGTAATTTTTTTTATTTAAAATGATATTCTTCTTTAATCATGCCGATCAATCTGGTCGCTGCTGCTTTTGCACCTTTCAAATTATTTATATAATTGTACAGCACGAACAGGCGACTGAATTTTCTGTTAGCATATTGTGCCAGTAATCTGGGGTCGTTGATTAATAATTGTGCCGAAGGGTTAATTGAATTTGCAAAGTTGAATGGTTTCGTCGGGTCATGTTTGCCATAATACTTGTTGTTAAATAACTGCACGCCAATGTCTGTGATTTTATCTCCTATATCGGCAAGGCGGGCACTGATCGCTTCCATAGTCTTAATTCTCCACCAATAATATCTTATTGAATCTGCAATTTTTTCATTTCTTATAAGCCGCATGCCCCCGGAGTTTTTTAGTTGGGAAGAAGTGCGGTCCTCAAATGACGCTGACACTACTGAGCCGGATTCGCGGTTCAACCTGTACAATTGCACGATTGAAATACCGGTTATTCCGTTATTGATCAGATCGATCAGTGTATCCATTTTCTTACTTTGATCAACACCCAGGTCAATATTTTTCTGAATGTCCAATGTGTCCGTCTGCAAATCCTGTACTAAGGATTGCATGAATCTCTTTTCCCTGTGGTGCTCTACTGCTTGTTCTCTTAAGTTTTCAGCAATAAAGCCAAGAAACACCGCTAAGAATATCATTAGAAATTCCAGCAGGTATTCACTCCATTTCTTTTTTGTTCATTTTGTTGTGAAATGTTGCGATGACGGTCTTAAAAGGTACACAACAATACTGGAATTTTTAATTATTGCTTTCTTTTCATAAAACTTATACTACTATACCTGTACTGTGGCCGGGGGTTTCATAGCTTCATTTTCCAAATAAGATTTATATTTCCAGATAAATTTTTCCATCATGCCAAAACAAGCACTGCTATTCTGGTTATTATTTTTTATTGCATTCAATACAAACTCGCAACCTGCAAAGGATACTACCGGTCTCAACGGTTATTTCAAATCCGTAAAATGGAGATGCATCGGACCGTTTCGTGGTGGCCGTTCTAATTGTGCCACCGGCGTGGTGGGCAACCCTGCCGTTTATTATATGGGCACAACCGGCGGCGGCCTTTGGAAAACTGAAGACATGGGGACCACATGGAACAATATTTCAGATGGATTTTTTAAAACAGGCTCAGTTGGCGCAATAGCTGTTGCAGAGAGTGATCCGAATATTGTGTATACAGGCATGGGTGAACATGCGGTGCGTGGTGTGATGACACATCATGGCGATGGTGTTTATAAATCAACAGATGCAGGAAAAACATGGAGGAAAATGGGGCTTGACCTTACACAGCATATTGCCCGTATTGTTATTCACCCTAAAGATCCAAATATTGTATATATAGCTGCCCAGGGTGCATTGTACGGTAAATCAAAAGAACGGGGCGTTTATAAATCTGTTGATGGCGGTATTTCCTGGAAAAATGTTTTGTATGTGGATGATAAAACCGGCTCTTCAGAAATATCAATGGACATGAACAATCCAATGATACTATATGCCGCCATGTGGGAACATGGCCGCCTGCCATGGAAAATAATCAGCGGCGGACCCGGCAGCGGCTTATATAAATCAACAGATGCAGGAGAGCATTGGGAAAAAATGAAGGATGGATTGCCAAAAGAAATGGGCAAAATGTCAATTGCTGTGTGCCGCTCCAACTCAGAAAAAGTATATGCACTTATTGAAAGTGATTTTGAAAAAGACGCTGGTGGGTTGTATATGTCAGCCGATGCAGGCAAAAGCTGGAGCCAGGTATCAAATGATCATCATTTGATACAAAGGGCATGGTATTATACTGAACTCTTTCCTGATCCAATGAATGAAAACACTTTGTATGTAATGAGTGCTCCTGCACTTCGTTCCATTGACGGAGGCAAAACATGGGAAGATATTTCCGCCACACATGGCGATTATCATAATCTCTGGATCAATCCTGCCAATTCAAACAACATGATCATTTCTGATGACGGGGGTTCTGCTATCACATTTAACCGGGGCAAAACATGGAGCAGTCAGAATAATCAACCTACTGCACAATTCTACCGCATCAACGTTGATAACCAGTTTCCTTATCATATTTATGGCGGGCAGCAGGACAATACTTCCGTAAACATTGCCAGTAGGGAGCCGGGTGGAAGCGGCATCAGCAGTTCAAGCTGGACTTATTCTGCTGGTGGTGAAAGTGCTTTTCTTGCTTTTAATCCTGATGATCCGCAATTTGTTTTAGGGGGAAGTTACGAGGGCACCATTAAAGTGTTAAACACGAAAGCAAAGGCAAGTACTAACATTATGGCTGCACCCATTCAATATTTAACCCGCGATGCAAAGGACATGAAATACCGTTTCAACTGGAATGCGCCAATTATATGGAGTAAACATGAACCCAATGTTTTTTATCACGGTTCACAATATTTATTGCGTACTGCGGACATGGGCAAAACATGGACAGAAGCATCGCCTGATCTAACACGAAATGAAAAAGAAAAACAAGGCAAGCCAGGTGTGCCATTCACCAATGAAGCGGTGGGTGCAGAAAATTATGGAACACTTGCTTACATCATTGAGTCGCCTCATGAAAAAGGTGTAATCTATACCGGCAGTGATGATGGTTATGTTTATCTGACAAAAGATAATGGTGCACACTGGCAAAATATAACACCTGCCGGTTTGCAGGAATGTTTGATCAATGCCATAGAAATATCGCCATTTGATAAAGCAACAGCTTATATCGCCACGACAAGATATAAGTTTAATGAATATACGCCCGGTTTGTTTAAGACGACTGACTATGGCAAGACATGGATAAAAATAAACAATGGGATTCCGGATGGAGCATTTACAAGGGTAGTAAGAGAAGATGATAAAAGAAAAGATTTACTTTTTGCAGGAACGGAAACTGGTATATACATATCATGGAATGGTGGAAAAAACTGGGAGCCATTTCAGTTAAATATGCCGGTTACTCCCATTACTGATCTGCGAATCCACGAGGGAAATTTAATTGCTGCTACATCGGGCAGGTCGTTCTGGATATTGGATGACCTGGATTTGATTCGCCAGTATAAAAAAGACACAGCATTTTC
>Ga0137463_1000244_pt1 | contig 20537 bp, 9 predicted proteins | sample EasRivERMGT800_2_FD_102333 | JGI IMG/M metagenome (GOLD analysis project Ga0137463, IMG submission 102333) | Soil microbial communities from meander-bound floodplain in the East River, Colorado, USA - East River MetaG ERMGT800_2 | ecosystem: Environmental > Terrestrial > Soil > Floodplain ...
AGGCGTGCGGCCTACCGGGCGCGCTGATGCCGGCGGTCCGTGAGAGCGGCGCTGTGCTCGGCGGGTTGACCCCCGCGTTGGCTCAGGCGACCGGTCTGCCAAGCGGACTGCCGGTCTGCAATGCGGTGGGTGACAACCAGGCGGCGGTTCTCGGAAGTGTTCCGGCGGGAAGTCCGGCGATTCAGATCAACGTCGGCACCGGAGGCCAGATCAACTGGCCGATCGATCGCTTCTTGCGGCTGGAGGGGATGGAGACTCGCTATCTGCCGGTCGGCCGGCTGATGCTGGTGGGGCCGGGACTCTCGGGTGGCGATGCCTACGCGTGGGTGAACCGAACGATCGCCAAATGGCTGGCGGCGTTTGGAGTCGAACGTTCGAGCGATGAGATCTACGCCCGCATGAACGCGCTGGCGGACGAACTGCCCGAGATCGACGATGGCCTCGTTTGCGAGCCGCTCTTTCGGGGGACGCGCTGGAAACCGACGGCGCGGGGGGAATTTCGCGGCGTGACGTTTGACAATTTTTCGCTGGGGCATGTGGCACGGTCGGTGCTGCGCGGGATCGCGCAGGGGATGTATTCATTTTACGACGCCGCCGGGCCGAGCCGGCCGGAACGACTCGACCGGATCATCGGATCTGGAAACGGCCTGCGGAACAATCCGCTGCTGGTGCGGGAAATCAGCCGGCGGTTTGCGCGGCCGGTCTGGTTCCCGGCGCACACCCAGGAAGCGGCCTACGGAGCTGCCTTGCTGGCCGGGGCGTCAACCGGTTTGTGGTCCGATCTGGAGGCGGCCGGCCGGAACATTCGGCTCGTGCCGGCGATCGGGGAATGAGGGATCCCTGGTCGTCGCAACGCAGTGCAAAAAAAACAATCGATTTGTGACAGCCCCGGGGGGGGCGGAATACTTTAGACTGTGGGACCACCGCTCTTCGCTGCGGTGCCCGCCACAGGTCGACGTGTCCGTAATGAGCCAAGCTCCGGAGGAGCAACATCGTGTGTCGGTATGTCGCCCCGCTGGGGCTTACGACGAGAATTGAACCGTGTTCCTGGGGCTGACGCCACCAGGCCAAATTATGCCGCCGCATCCGCGGCTAACGCGTTGACCTGTTTGACCTAACGCACGTCGCCTCTTCACACATCGGGCCATTGGACACAGCCCGACCTGCGTAATCGGGTCCCGTGAACGGCGGCGGCAAACGCACCACCTTATGCCTTGCCCGGGGTTTCAGGCGCGGTGGCATTTTGCGGGGGATTTGGCTATGGTTTGTGGCATCAGCAGCGGTTCGTGTTCGCCCGCCGGATGTGCGTCATGTTGAGGATCTTTTCGTAATGACTGAATCCATTTCTTCGCCGGAAACTTCTTCGGCTCCGCGCGTGCAGCTCAATCCCACGGTCGATCCTGAGCAGGCCAAGCCGATCCCCACGATTCAACGCGACGCGACCCCCGCGCCGGTGCCAACCGAAGCGCCGGCGCCCGAAGCAGTCGCCGTCGAGACGAAACCGGAACGGGCACCGAGCCCTCCGCCCGGTCCGCCGCGCGAGAAGGTCGAGATTCCCGCGAAGGGAACGGCACTCGATACCGATCTGGAGGCTGAGATCGAAGCGGCTCTGCAAGGAGCCGGCAGCCTGGCGCTGGGTGATGCGGCCACCGTGACGGCGGCAACCGAAGCGGCGGGACTCGCTGATGGCGATCTGGAACTGGCGGTCGGATCCAAGGTCAAAGCCAAGGTTCTGTCGGTGCACGGCGACAGCGTGATCCTCGATCTGGGGACGCGCGCCTCGGGTGTGATTCGGGCGCGCCACTTCCCCGAAGGGAAGCTGCCAGCCGTCGGCGACATGCTCGATGCGGTTGTCGAGAAATACGAGCCGGCCGAAGGGCTGATCGAATTGCAGCCGGCTCGCGCGGCGGTCTCGAAACCGGCCGGCGACTGGAAGGCGATCGCCGAAGGGCAGGTTGTCGACTGCATGGTGACGAAGGTGAACAAGGGGGGACTCGAAGTGAGCGTCAGCAACCTGCGCGGCTTTTTGCCCGCCGGGCAAGTTGACCTGGTGTTCTGCTCAAACCTCGAGCAGTTCGTCGGCCAGAAACTGCGGGTCAAGGTGACCGAGGTCAACGTGCACAAGAAAAACCTGGTGGTCAGCCGCCGCTCGTTCCTGGAAATCGCCGTCGCCGAATTGCGCGAAGAAGCGTGGAAAACGCTGGAAGTCGGCCAGAAGCGAAACGGAAAAGTGAAGACGCTGAAAGATTACGGCGCGTTCATCGACATCGGCGGAGTGGATGGGCTGGTGCACGTCAGCGAGATTTCTTGGGGGCGGGTGACGCATCCCCGAGATGTGTTGAGCGAGGGGCAGGAAGTCGAAGTCCAGATTCTGAGCATCGACGCCGACAAGGGAAAAATCGCCCTGGGGATGAAGCAGCTCCAGATGAGCCCCTGGCAGGGAATCATGGAGCGTTACCCACCCAGCTCGACGGTCCACGGCAAAGTCACCAAGACAACTGATTTTGGAGCGTTCGTCGAGCTGGAGCCGGGCGTCGAGGGGATGGTGCACATCAGCGAGCTGGACCACAAGCGGGTCCACCGCGTCACCGACGTGCTCCAGGTGGGCAAGGAAGTCGACGTCAAAATCCTGACGGTCGACCCCGAGAAGAAGCGAATCGCGTTGTCGGTCAAGGCGCTCATCTCCCGTCCGGAAGCCGCGCCAAAGAAAACCGACGAAGACCTGGCTCCCAGCGCCGGCGCCGCTTACGAGCGGAAGCGCAAAGAACCCCTCAAGGGGGGCGGGACCGGCAGCGGCGGCCTGTTGTTCGGGAATCCCGGCTGAAAGTGAGCTGGTGCGTTACGACCAGTGCAGTTGCCGCTGCTTGACGATCCGCCCGTGAGCAGGCTTGGCGACGCCGTCGGGACGGATGAGACCGGCGTGCGGAAAGCGATGCGGCTGCGCGTCGGAGAGGTGGTTCCAGAAAACCGCCAGGACCGACGGTTTGGCCAGGAGCAGCGGCAGGTATTCGTCGATCCATTCGGCCTGGGCCGCTTCGCTGACGGGTGTCTTCCAGGAATTTGGCTCGACCTCGAGGTCGGTCGTCTGGTTCGGATCATGTTCGACTGCCGAGGGAAACGCCAGGGTGACCTGGAGCGGCAATCCCAGGACGCTCCACTGGTCGATCAACCGTGAAAAATCGATCAAATCGCGCGACGGGCTCCCCATGGGAGTGTACCCGACACCGATTTCGAGGTTGATCGCCGACAGGTCCATCCCGGCACGCACGAGCGCATCGGCAAAATGCATGGGGGAAAGTTTATGCTGGCCGCGCGCCTGGTATTCTCCCCAAGGCTGGTCGATGCGCAGGATAAATTGTCCTTCCTGATCGACCTGCCGCGCGACTTCCAGAATCTTGGCCACGAGGGTCAGGCGATTTTCCTCGGTGAGGGCCAAAGCGCCGCCCGAATTCGCGCGGGCGGCAATCTCCCAGATCCGGACGCGACCGAGGTACCGCGACATGACCGTTTCGATAAAATCGCAGACGAAGCTCTGCAGATTCCAGTAATCGTTTTCCCATTGCGAGAGCCACTTGGGCAGCCCGTTGGGAGAGAGATCGACGAGCGGCCCCCCGCGCAGGAGCAGCTTGTTGGCCAGCGCCCATTCGACCTGCGCGTCGTAGATTTCCCAGCGGTAATCCCCCTCTTCCGGCTCAATGAGCCGCCATTGCAGCGGAATCGCAGCACCATTGAACGCCGCCAGAAACTGCTCCTGCTGACCGGGCCCCAGCAGGCTGTCTCCCACGCTGCATCCCAGGACGGTCGGCAACTGCGGATACTGGCGGTGCCGCACGTCCAGGCGCTGCACGGTATACGACCTGGTCAGCGCTTCGGCCGCCTGACACTCCTTGATGATCGCCTGCTGGGCGATCTCTGAAGCGCGGGCCGGGTCGTGCTGGACGGCGACTGCCTGGGCCAGAAGGCGGTGCGCTTCGCGGTGCGGTGCCAGAAACTCCTGCGGCAGCGCCATTCCAGCCGATTGCCAGAGGGCGAGCTGATTGCGGGCCTGCACGATCTTGCCGCGGGCCAGTTCGACCGCCAGCACGTACGGCTCACCCCGCTCGGGGAGTGACGCCGTGGCGATCACGGGACGCCCGAAGCCGGCAACCGGCCAGGCGACATTCAACTTGCCGCTGTCTGAGTTCTGCCGGCGGCAGATGATCTCGTTGCCTGAAACTTCAATGCGCGTGGGCCAGGCGGCCTGATCGACGCCGTTCAGGTACGCGCGGTGCACCTCGGGCCAGTCAGCCAGCAGGCTCGTGGGGTGGACGATAAACCGCATCACTCCCATGGTCTGCCCCCGGCCGGAATCCGGGAAACGCAACCATTTGGCGAGCGCCGATGAGTCGGCTCGATCAACATCGAGTCATTCGTCCTGAGTAACCAGTTCTCTGCCAGCAGCCCATCCGTGCGGCCCGATTGAGCACAATCCGTCCTGAATAAGCTGCCATTCTAGTGAGCGACTGAAAAAGGTTGCAAGGGGGTGGGTGAAATGCCCTGTTCACAGGGTGGGCCCGATCGACCAGGGGGCGAATTCGTCGTCGCCGACTCCCTGGGCCTCGCTCTTCGTCTTGGCGCCGCCGGCGACGGCGATGATCGTTTCGAAGATCTCACGGCCGACCTTTTCGACCGGGACGCCGTCAAGGATCACGCCGGCGTTGATGTCCATATCGTCGACCATCCGCTCGTACATGGGGGTATTGGTCGCCACCTTGATCGAGGGAGAGGGCTTGCAGCCGAAGCAACTTCCCCGGCCGGTCGTGAAGACGACCACATTGCAGCCCCCCGCCACCAGCCCCGTCACCGAGACCGGGTCGTAGCCGGGAGTGTCCATGATGACGAAGCCTTTGCTGCGGATCGGTTCGGCGAACTTGTAAACTTCGCGCAGGGCTGTCGTCCCCCCCTTGGCGATGGCGCCCAGGGACTTTTCGTAGATCGTCGTCAGCCCCCCCTTCTTGTTGCCGACCGACGGGTTGTTGTTGATCTGCGCGCCAAACATGCTGGTGTAATGTTCCCACCACTTGATGCGCTCGATGAGCTTCTCGCCGACCGCGCGGGTGATCGCGCGGCGCGTCAGGGTGTGCTCGCCGCCGTAGATCTCGGATGTTTCCGCCAGCACCGTCGTGGCGCCGTGGGCGACCAGCAGGTCACTGGCAAAACCGAGCGCGGGGTTGGCGGTGACGCCGCTGTTGCCGTCGCTCCCGCCGCAGTTCGTCCCCAGGACCAGTTCGGAAACAGGTATCGGCTCGCGGCGGACTTTGTTGACCTCGGGGAGCATGTCGGCCAGGATCTCGGTGCCGCGCTGCACCGTCTTTTTGATCCCTCCCACGTCCTGCATATTGAGAATCAGGGGCATCCCTTCGCGGGAGCGACCGGGAACGTCGATCTGCACCAGCCCTTCGCTGTCTGCCAGGAACGACGCCTGCCCGGTTTCGCACCCCAGCCCAACGATCAGGTAGGCGCCGATATTCGGATGCCGCGCGAATCCGGCCAGTGTGCGATTGAGCTGCACGTGATCTTCGCCGCCGTACTGCATGGCGCAGCCGTGCTTGTGCACGAGGGGGACAATGCCGTCGACGTTCGGGAATTTTTCGAGCAGCGAGCGGTCGAACTGCTGGGCGATCAGCCGCGACGTGTAGGCCGAACAGTTCACCGTCGAAATCACAGCGATGTAGTTGCGGGTGGCGGCGCGGCCGTCGTGACGGCGATAACCGTCAAACGTGCGTCCGGCGATCGGAGCCGGGTCGGGGGGAATTTCGGACGCGTACGCATAATCGAGGCTCAAGGGACCGACTTCGACGTTATGCGTATGCACCCATTCCCCGGGAGCGATCTCGCAACTGGCAAAACCGATCGTCTGACCGAACTTCTTGACGGGGCTGCCGCGCGATATCGACCTGGTCGCCAGTTTGTGTCCCAGATCGATCGCCGCGCGGGCTTCGATTTTCACGCCATTGACCTCAACGACCGTTCCGGCCGGAACGTTGCGGGCGGCCACGGCAATGTTGTCGTCGGGATGTAAGTAGATGACGGGACTGGAGCGCGACACGACGGCAGACATGAAAACTCTTTCTCGGCCCTCGGGGGCACGCGGGAAATGGGGCTAAAAATGCAGGTTACCGCGCCGGGCAGCGCGGTGCAAATGCCGGATCAGCGCGCTCAACCAGGCGGGTGCATTGGTTGAGCGGGGCTCGCGCAATCCCGGAGGGTGGCCCGGCCGCGTGCGCAGGCACCGGCCGGGTCGCGAAGCGACAAGATTCGGCGCCATGCGGGTTCAAATTTCATTACGGCTACAGCATCGCCATATGCAGTCCAACGTTGCCCTCGATTCAAAAAGACTGGTACGAAAATACTCAGAATTCGTGGCGAGACGAATGTTGTAGGAGAGCCCAGTCTTTGCACACCGAACGGTGTCGAATCTTGTCCCGGCTCGCCGGGACCCAGCCGCCCTGAACGGGACGGCTGGGCCACCCCCGTCCCTTGCTGACGCGTCGGGCTACCAAGCCGCTCGGCCTCGTGTCGCGACGCCAGATCGATCTCACGATCGATCCGGCTTAACCCTGCCCGCTCGGATTATCGGTTGGCGTTGCCGGCGGAGGTTCCGGGACGGCGGCGGGCGGGCGGGTCACCAGCACGGCGGCGGGCTGCCGCGGGCGGTTGAGCGCGTGGATAAACCAGTACGCGATCAGCACCACGATCCCCCACCTGGCGGCGGCGAGATAGTTGAGGATCGCGTCGGCGTCCTTCAGCGCGTACATCGTCAATCCGAACGCCGTCATGAGCACGATCGTCAGCCGGTTCTCCCACGAGGTCCGCGACAGGACGAAGGCGACCACCACCACGAAGCCGCTGATCCACCAGGTCAACCACGAGACGCGCCAGTACGTGACGCCGATGGCGTCGGAGGTCCCCAGACGGTTGTAGACGAAGGCGCGACCGGCGGGAGTGAAGGCGAATAGACCGCTGGAGGCATCGCCGAACCACGATTCCAGATTCGACGTCGAGGCGCTGTATCCCACGGCCCCCACGACGAAGTCGATGTGTGTCGACTGTTCCGGAGTGAAGTCGGTCGGCGTTCCGACGAGGCTGAATTCCTTGGGGACCCAGACGGCAACCCGCATCTGCTGAACGGCCACCGCCGAGTGCCCCTGCTCGGCCTCCCCGCCGAGGCGCGGCAACACGAGTTGCACGTTTCCCCCTTCGCCGCGCAACGGGTTGTCTTTGAACGGCGCGCGGAACACCAGGGCGATCACAAACGGTTCGTCCGAGGGAGTTGCCCGGGCCACGTTCAGCGTGAAGGCCTCGCGATCTTTGGCAGAGGCTGCCCCGGCGTTCTTCTCAAGATCGACCCGCTTGCCGGCAATCATCGTGTCGAGGATCTCGACGTCTTTGGGGAGTTCGACGGCCAGGCGCTGGCGCTCGCTCGTTTTGAGCCGATAGCGGCAGCGGTAGGTCACCGTCTTGTCTTCGGTGACGACCGCCTCAATCAGGGCCTGGGCCACGACGGTTTCCACGACTTCCTGGATTTCGTGCCGGGTCGCCGTGAGCTTGAGCGTGAATGGATCGGCGAGTTTCTCGGGCTGCTTGAAATAGCGATACGCCAGGTTGCCGTCCTGCGGAAGCAGCGTGAGCTCGCGGACGTCGATCGGTTCGAGATCATCACCCCGGGCAGAGACCGAAAGCGAACGATCCTTTTGAATCGTGATTTCCCCCGAGACGGCCGACGGGCTGATGCGCGCCGCATCAGCCGTCTTGCCCGGCGCGTCGAGCACGCGGATCGGCTGCACTTCGATCTCGGCCACCCGGTTCTTCTGTTCGGGCTTCAGATCGTAGCGGACGCGAATCGGGATCCGCCCGGTGACTTCGCGCTGCATGACGATCGTCCAGGCGACCCAGCCGTCTTCGGCCCCATCGGCCCGCGACTTCTGCTTGATGGGCGATCCAGCGGGATCACCCGATTCGATCTGCACCTCGGCAGCGACCGCTTCGGGAACAGCCAGACGGAACTTGTCGGTTCCCGCAAACTGCACGAGGTAATTGACCATCGTCACCACCTCGGTGACGTCCTGCCGGATATTGATTGTCGTGGCGACCGCGGCCGTGAGCCGCGTCGGTTTGCGTTCGGTGCGTACCGGAATTTCGGGCCGGCGAGTGTAGCTCCAGACCGAAGCCAGTCGCGCGCCGCCAATCTGCTGAGCAATATTGCCGTCGGGCCGGGTGGGCTGCGCCCCCTGCACACCCTTCTCGTCGGCGATCACTTCCAGCGATTCGGGAGCGAAAATTGCGATCAGGCCGTTTTCCCGGGCCACCGCCAGCGGTTCGACAAGGGGCAGCGGGTGAGACTCTTTGTCGGCCGCGTCGAGCGCCCGGTGCGCCGTGATCGTGACGGCGATATTGCCCAGCGTTTTTTCACGCAAGGCGACGATCAGCAGCTTTTCTCCTTCGGGAGTCTGGAATTCCTTCATCTGGTCGCAATCGACCCGGTCGATCTTGAGGTTTTCGGGAAGCTTGAACCGCAGTTCGAAGACTCCGGCCTTTTCGACGACGTAGTGCACCTGCGTACCCAGTTGCAATTCGTCGTCACGGAAGACGAGTTGCGTTCGCTGATCGACCAACAGCCGCGGTTCGACAGGTTTGACCTGCGCCTGCAACCGGATTTTCGGCGTGTAATACTTGTAGAACTGGCTTTCCGGACGGCGCAGCGGTTCGGGAACTTCGGCGGCTTCGATGCGGACGAGCCCCGACTGCTCCTGCACCGCCAGCGACAGATCGGATGACTGGCTCACCACCACGATTCCATTTTCGCGGGCTTCACCCAGAGCGTGGATTCCGCGATAGACTCCCGCTTCGTCGATCCCCACCAGGTCGATGGCCGCATCGGGAACCGGGCGCTCGGTGTGCACTTCCACGACGATCGACTTCGCGTCGCCGCCGAGGAGGTCGACGGTGATCACCTGCGACTTTTCTTCCTTGACCGCTTTCCAAGATTTCAGGCCGGCACTGGTGACGTCGAGAATCCGATGATCCGCCGGGACTCCGATCCGCACCTGGTCGATCTGCCCGCGCAGCACCTGGTAGACGAGCGTGGCGTGCGTATGCACGAGCCCGTCTGCAATTCGCATGTCGAGCGTGTTGTGCACCGTGGCCAGCACTTCCATGACGGGAGCCGTGCTGCGCCGCGGTCGCCAGCGCGCCGAGATTTTTTTCGTGGCCCCGAGATTGGCTTTAATATGCGTCGTTTTGTCGTCCCCCTCCTGCGGAGTGACGACAGCCTGCGGAGCGATTTCCACGGCCTGGTCCCCGGCGGGGACCGACAGATCAAACGTCGTGATTCCGGCGGGAGGGCAGTCGAAATCGATGCTGCGCCCATCGGGCGATGTGCGAACGCGGGCCGACAGTTCGAGCCGCACTTTGTGCTCGCCCGCTTTGGGAAAGAGCAGCACGTACGTTCCGTTGCCGGTCGCCTGGAGCAGTACTTTTTCGTCGCTGCTGGTGACTTTGCCGATGGCCGCCTCGCCGAATTGAATCGGCAGCTCGACCCACGGTTTCCCCAGCACCTGCACCGTCAGCGTGGCGTCGATCTGGGAGACATCGCCGGTGATCTTCGCGGCATACGCCGCTTCGGTGATGACCGCATTGACCGGGGGTTTTCCCGGACCGCGCATGTCGGCGGGGCGGGCTTTGTCCCACATCTTGAGGAACTGGCCGTACGGCATGAAGACCGCGGCCCCTTCCTTTTCGAAGACCTGACGCAGATTCTTGTACGGCAGGTAAATCAGCCGTTCCCAATCGGTGGCCGGCGTGGCGGCCGCCTCGCCCGGTTTCTTCGGGGCCCCATCATCGGAAGCTGCAGGTTTGTCCTGCGCAGTGGCGAGAGGAATCGATCCGGGGAGTCCCACGAAAAAGGCCGCGATGATCAGCAGGGGACTAGCGAAGTGGGGCGCGAGCGCGCGGACGTGACTTCGACACATCGTAAATGCAGTTCTCCGCTGAGGTTTCGGTCGCAGTCCCGGAGACTTGGGAAATCTTTTCCGGTTGCGAGGTTTCCAGAAAGCAAGCAACTTGGCCCAACATACCAATTTACATCAATTGGGCAGGAGGATGCAAAGCCGGCGACGCCTTCCATCGGAATTTATCTGATCTCCGGATGCCGTGGGGCGGTGGCAAATTGTTCGAAATGACCCACAGTTCAAGCGTGGCGCGCGGCGCCGCCTGCGGCCGATCGCGTCTCCACCGGGCAACCGCCACGAGGCTGGCGGTTGCCCCTCGGTTTGGTCTCACTCTTGTGGTGCCGCTTCGGCCGGCGCCGGATCAATCTGGTACGTCCGGTTCCCCAGGTTGACGACCACCGGCTCCTCGAATGCCAGATACTTGGCGAGGATGCCGCCGTGCGAAGCCGCCAGGTCGAAATACTCCTGGCTGAACTGGACGACGCGCGTGGCGTTTTTCACCTGCTCAGCGGTGACCGTCGAATCCTGCCAGCGTTTGTCCTTGCGGAAGAACGTCTTCTGACCGAGGTTACGGACCGAATCGAGGACCTGCACTTCCCCTTCGGCGTCCTGCGACAGTACCGCATTGCCGCGCGAGAGGCTGAGCTTGTCGACGTCGGCCTTCTTCATCGGTTTTGCACCCCCCCCCATGCCTCCGGCCACGCCCATCGCCCGGCCGCTCATTGCGGCTCCGCCACGTGCGCCGTTGCCCGCCAGGGCAGGCGCAGATTCGGCAGCTCCGGCATAGCGGAGTCGCTCCTTGTAGTCCCGCTGCTCCACTCCGGCCTTGCCCTCCGATTTGGACAAATCTTCGCGGAGGACGGTGAAACTTCGCCTGCTGTTCCCCGGCCGGTCTGCCAGGTTGACGTTCTCGTCAGCCAGGAACGACGTATACGGCGTCATGATCCCGTGCCGAATCGAGAGTTGGACCATTTCGTCAACCAGTTCCTGGTTGTGCCCCTTGAGATCGATTTCGTCGATGATCTCGCCGATCCGCCGGGTGGCCCACAGTTTTTCGACAAAGCCATTCGTCTCGTCAGCCGAGCGCTCGGCCAACGTCGCGGGAAACGTAAACGTTTTCCGTTCGCCGGCGACCGAACCGCTGAGGGTGACCTTGATCGGACCGCCGTATTTGTAACGCCCGACCCACACCAGTTGCTCACCCTGGAACAAATCGGTGAGCTGCCGGGGATAGGTCCGCGAGATTGGGCTCGCCGAGCTGGCGGGAATCACGCGGTCGAATTCGAAGTTCACTGCCAGGTCAGTCAGCAGGGGCGACCCGATTTTGGCATGCAGGGCCGCGACGTGGGCTTCGATATTTTCATTGGGGCGCACGTAGACTGACTGGCCGCGCTGATCGTGCGAAATCCGATCGAGCAACCGGCTGTTGACGTCAAACCCCACGCCGAAAGCGAACAGCCGCGCGTTGACGCCGTTGGCCTGTTTGGCATTGGCGGCGATCTTGAGCTCGTTGCGCTCGCCGACCGTCGGCAGGCCATCGGTCATGAACAGCACATAGCTGGGGCGTTTGGAATCGTTGAGCATCTTGAGCGCCGTCTGCAGGGCGCCGTCGATATTCGTGCTGCCGCCGGCGTAGAGACCGTCGGCAAAGCCCAGAGCCGCCTTGATCGTCGCTTCGTCTGCCCGCTGCAATTCCGGGCGGAACGATTCGATCGCCGAATCGTAGGCAATGATATTGAACGTGTCGCCCGGCTTGAGCTGATTGATCAGGAACTTGAGCGCCTCTTTGGCCTGCTCGATCTTCTTGCCGCTCATGCTCCCCGATTTGTCGAAGGCGAAGATCATCGACTTCTCCATCCGCTGCGCCAGAGCACTTTTGACTTCGGGGCTGGCGAGCATCACGAAGTAGCCGTCGTCTGCTTCGTTCGGCCGGTAGCTGATGACGTTCATCCCCACCAGTCCACCGACGGTGCCGTAGAGCAGCCGGAAATCGTCGGGCGAGTAGGCGTCCCTGAGCGACAGTTTGCAGACCGCGTGCGTATTGTCTGGGCGCTGAATCTCGAGCTGGTGGGTCGGACTGTAAACGGTTTTGATCTGGTCGGCCGCTTCGACCCTGACGATGATGTTCAGCGATTCGACTGCTTTGTTCGAATGCTTCGTCGTCCCGATTGGCAGCAAGAGGTCGACCAGGCCGTTCTCTTTCTTCAAGAGCTGCGTGTAGCGGATTTCCACCGTCCGCTCGGCCTGAGCCGGGATCGGAAAGACACTCGTTTCAAAGAGCCCCTGCCCCATGTATTCGAGGAGTGCCGGGTCGCGCTGCCGCCGGACGATTTCTTCGTAGATCCGCCGGGCTTCGTCCTTCTTGAGGAGTCGGCCGGTCAGTTCACGGCCATCGACGAGCAAAGTCAGGCCGCTGATCGAGGCGTCGTCGGGAAGAGGAAAGGCGAACTTTGCCTCCAGCACGGTGCTGCCGGTATTTTGAAAGACCTGCGACACCTGAACCTTGGCCGCCTGGTCGCGGATTGACGCCTGCACATCAACCGTTTTGATTTTGTACGACGAGGGTACGGGGGTCGGCCGCGGAATGATAATACCCGGCGGGTGCGGCGGCACGATTCGCCGATGTTGCTCGATAATAATGACCTGCGCCTGGCTGGCCGCCGGGACCAATAGCGGCATCAACAGGGCCGCCAAAAACAACCGCATCCAGGTCGTCCAGAGAAGATGGGAAACTGACGCAGTCTGGCAGCAGCCTCGACGAGAAAGAGCGCGAGCGTTCATCAGATTCCCTTTCCGGAACAAATTGACCGCCAAACCGCAGGTTCCATACCAGATGGGACGAGTTGTAAAACCCGAGAGTTCCCGGAAATACAGACGTTTGAGCGGGGTGGTTTATTAATTCGCGGTGCAAAGCGGCCATGAAACGTTGTCGGGTGGACTTCAGTCCACCCGCGACGCCGAATCGAGGAGGTTTCAGATCCGCTGCTGCCGCGAGTCGTGTGGACTAAAGTCCACCCTACATAAACGCACGGCTACTCCACCCGAATCAGTTGTACGGCGTCGATGATCACGTAGCCGTCGGTTCCGGTGTTGGAAATCGTGACGGTCGCCGACTGCTCGAAGCGAAACTCCCCCAGCGAATGAAATCCCTCTTTGTTCGGGTTTTCACGCTGGTTGAGGCGCACCGTCTTGTCTCCGTCGGCCGCGGCCACGGTGACCGGCACATTCGTGGCTCGATTCGCGTTGGGAGTGGATGCGATGCGCACTTCGTACCGGCCCGGCTTTTCCAGTTTGGCCGTGAATTTCGCCGACTTCCGCCCTTTGTCGGCATTTCCGTCGTGGCGATAGCCAGCGCCGACGAAACCGCCGATCGCAGTGCTGCTCGTCCAGTCGCCCGCCAGTTCGGCTTGCGCGTCGTCGATGACCAATCCCGCAAGCGATTTGGGATCGCGGCCGGCGGGGGCAGTGCCGGTCCACGTCAGAATCTGCTTATCGGCCAGGAGTCGCTCGCGAAGTTTCGGATAAGGGACGCGCTGCACCGGGACGCTTTCGTCGATCGCCAGCGCCGCGGCGGTCGCCGCCGACTGTCCCAGGACCATGAAGACCGGCTCCATGCGGATCGAGCCATACGCGATGTGCGTGGCCGACAGACAGACCGGTACCAGCAGATTGCCGCATTCCGTTTCGCGCGGGACGAGCGAACCGAAGGAGATCGGGTACGGAGGGAAGCCTCCCACCTGAACGTCCCCTTCGTTGATTGCCTTGCCATCTTTCACGTAGCGCTGCACGTTGTGCGAATCCATCGTGTAGGCAGCCAGACCCACCGGATCGGCGGCAACGGCCCGCCCCTGGCAATTGTGCTGTGTCATCACGTAGCTGCCGATCATCCGCCGCGCTTCGCGAACGTACATTTGATGCGACCAGCCCCCGGTTTCGCGAAATTCGTCGCGGCACAAACCCCACCGGTTGACCTCGTCTCGAACCTTCGCGGGAACGCGCGGGTCGTTCGCCAGGAACCACATCAGCCCCTGCTGGTAGAGGATATGCTCCTCGAAGATCCGCTGGCGGGTGGCGTAGTCTCCCTCGGGATAGTCGTAGTTCATCCCGATGTTGTCGGTCGAGAAAGCGCCGTTGTTGTTGCAGTCGGTTTTGCGATTGGGCATCGGCAGGTTGGAGCCAATCGCATCGAACACGCCGGCCTGAAGGTAGCGCAGCAGTAATTCATATCGCAGCGGTTCGTACCCGGCCGGTTTGGGAAATGGGAGCCGATTTTCGCGCGCATCGGTCAGGCACATCCGGAAGTTGTAAGCCTGCACGCGCTTGTCGCCGTCTCCGTCGCGGCCCGGATCGCCGGGGTGAATTCCGGGGAGCAGACCGCTGGCCGGATCGCCAGGTTTTACATATGGGTCAACCGGCTGCTTGAATTGATGTTTCGTGGCCTGGGCCGTCTGCACGCCATTGAGCGTCTCGCCGTATTGGGAATTCGCTTCGCGACCGACCATATACGCCACGCCCGCTTTGGCCAGCAGGTCCCCTTCGTAGGTGGCGTCGATAAACATTCTGCCGCCGAAAACGGTGCCGTCTTCCGTGACAATCGACGTGATTCGCGTCCCCGATTTGCGGACGCCGCGTGCCAGGTCGAGTCGTTTTTCGAACAGCACGTCGACCTGCGCTTCCTTCAGCATCGATCGCAGAATGTCTTCGGCGACGTGCGGCTCGAACGTCCACATCTCGATTTCGCCGGTCGCCTGCCGGCTGCTTTTGGCTGCGTCCCGCTTCTGGAAGGTCCACGCGGCGTCGTTTGCATAGTGTTCACCCAGCCGGCGATAGAACTCGCGGGAGATCCCGCCAATGGCCCCCTTGTTGCCTATGTCGGTGGCGCCGAGCGCTCCCGACGTCAAACCGCCGATATGCTTTCCCGGTTCGATGAGCACAACCGATTTGCCCATCCGGGTCCCCTGCACCGCCGCCGCGACACCCCCCGCCGTGCCGCCATAGACGACGATGTCGTAGTCGCGCTGCTGCGCCGCACAGTGACGGGCGCTGAAGATCGTCCCGAACGTGGCCAGCAGGGGTACGATGAATCGGCAGTGCAGCGTCAAGTTGTAAAGTTTCATGCCTGACCTGTATCAACTGGTGTGGGGGAGGGCATCAATCGCACCGCCGGACCGTTACCGGAGCGCGTCATCTAACCGGCATTCTGCCTGCCGCTTCGGCAATGTACAATCCTGCGCGAATGGCGGCTCACAATCAGAGCAACTCGACAGGAGGTTGATCGTGGCCACGGGCGAATACGTGATCCGCGGAGGGGTTGCCGGTCGGGAACGGCTACGACTCCTGGCCCGCGTGATGCAGCCGTCGACACAGAGTCTCTTCGAGCGGGTCGGGATCCACGCCGGAATGACATGTCTCGACGTCGGCTGTGGCGGAGGAGATGTCTCGTTCGATCTGGCGCAGCGCGTCGGCCCCAACGGCCGCGTTGTCGGGATCGATCTCGACGAAATCAAAGTCGGGCTGGCGCGTGACGAGGCCCGGTCACTGCAACTGGCGAACGTTGAGTTTCACCACAGCGAGATCACTGCGTTTGACACGACGACTGAATTCGACGTCGTCTACGCCCGATTCCTGCTGACGCACCTGCCCCACCCGGCCGAAGCGGTCGCCCGCATGCAACGCTGGTTGCGTCCGGGGGGCGTGCTGGTCATTGAAGATATCGACTTCAGCGGTCACTTCTGCCACCCCGAATCGACAGCCTTTCGCCGCTACCTGGAACTCTACGTTCAGGCGGCCCGGCGCCGTGGAGGCGATCCGCACATTGGCCCGCGCGTGCCGGGCCTGATCCATGATGCAGGCTTCAGCGCCATCCGCATGCACATCGTGCAGCCGGCCGGGCTCGACGGCGAAGTGAAACTCGTCAATCCGTTGACGATGGAGAACATCGCCCACTCGGTCGTTGTTGACGGCCTGGCCTCGCAGGCGGAGGTCGATCAGATTGTCGCCGATCTGTACGAGTTCGCCCACAGTCCGCGAACAGTGACGAGTCTCCCCCGGATCGTGCAGGCGTGGGGAAGGAAATAATGGGAGCGAAAGACGACTATCGCCCTCGCCGCCGCTGCTGGTAATACTTCCAGCCCGGAATGAAAAAACTCAGCGCGGCGACGATCCCGTACAGGGAGAGCCCCAGATCGGGAGTGAGGTGGGCGTGTCGGATCCAGGCCATCGCAATCGCGACGGCGAAGTTGGCTGCCGCCTGAAAATAGAATGTTCCTGAGAGAATCCCTCCCTTGATAACGAAGACCATCGCTCCGACGAGCGGCAGGACGGGTGATAGCGTCAACACCGGCATCCCCAGCAGCGTCTCGACGACGAACAGCAGAAAGCTGGCGATCATTGACGCCCCCCAGACATGGGCGATCTGCCGTTCGATGAACGTGATCGGGCCCGAGCGCCGGCGCAGCGACCAGAAAATCCCCGCCCAGGCCCCCAGCCCCACGACCCACAAGCCCACGTACGGCACACGCGATCCGATGCCGCGCCATTGCAGCCAGTTCGTCACCAGGCACAGCACCAGCAGCACCAGGCTGTGCCACATCCAGAGCAGCCCCCAGTTTTCGAGGATGCCGGCGTGGTGCGTCTCGCGCAGGATTCGACCGACCAACTGGGTGACATTCGTCGAACGGGCCGAGATCGGCTCGTTGGCAAGATAGGCCGCAAAGTCGTCGGCCAGCGCATTGGCACTGGCATAGCGCAGATCCGCCGGCTTCTGCAGGCACTTGAGCGCGATCATCTCGAGATCGGGATCGGCCTTGGGATTGAGGATTCGCGGCAGGACCGGATCCTGCTCAAGAACCTGCATCACGACATCGACGGCAGAAGCCGCCTGAAACGGAGGCCGCCCGGTCAGGCACTGATAGAGAATTGCTCCCAGGCTGTAGACGTCGCTGGCGGGCCCCACATTGCCACGGCTGCCGGCCGCCTGTTCGGGAGACATATAGCTCGGCGTTCCGAGAATGGCGCCGGTCCGCGTGAGTGATTCGGCGTGCTGAGCTTCGGCGCCGGCCCCCGACGGGTCGATGTTGATGCGTTTGGCCAGACCGAAGTCGCCGACGAGCGGTTGTCCTGTCGCCTCAATCAGGATGTTCGATGGTTTCAAATCGCGATGGATGATGCCGTGGTCGTGCGCAAATGCGACAGCGCGGCAAATGGGAAGCAGCAGCTCGGCCGTCTCGCGCGGCGGGAGCGGCCCCTCGGCAAGCTTGCGTGCCAGGGTCGTGCCGGCGACGTATTTCATACTGAAATACGGTTGCCCCTCGTGCTGGCCCACGTCGTAAACGGGCACAATCTGCGGATGTGCGAGATGGGCCGCAGCCGCCGCCTCAGCACGAAACCGGGCGACATCGGCCGGTGAGGCGAGGGTGGCCCGCTGAATCATCTTGAGCGCAACCTGCCGACCCAGGCTCTTCTGCCGGGCGCGGAACACGACTCCCATCCCCCCTTCACCGATTCGCTCGAGCAGTTCGTAGTCGCCAAACTCGGCAGGCAAAGACGCCAGGTCGCCGACATGGCCGGGAGACGCGCCGGCGAGCGTCGCCGGAAAACCTTGCAGCGCCGCGCTCTGGCTGCCGTTGGCCGAGACAAAGTCATCCGCCAGGGCCGCGACAGCCCAGAGTTCGCGCAGCTCGGCCGCCAGCTCGGGATGTGCCCGGGCGGTCGCTTCCAGATCGGGCTGCGCGCCGCCTCGCGCCTGCTCGACCATACCGGCAAGAATCTCGGCAAGCTGTTCGTCGCGGCGAGCGTCTGCCATAGGCCCTTTGAACACGGATAAAAACGGACGGACGATACGGAACACTTATCGACGCTGATCGTCACTAATCGATTAATTTCGATCAGTGCCGATCAGTGTTCCAAACCCGTTTTCCTTCTTCGCTGCGCAGGGAAGAGATATTTTTTTCCACAGATGGACGCAGATGAACGCAGATTTGAGGAGGTCGAATTCCTGATTTTAATCTGTGTCGATCTGTGTCAATCTGCGGATTCCCCGTTGTTGCCGGTCTGCCACCGGACTGCTCTCGAGGCCTGCGCTAGAGTTCCTTCACGCGCACGTTGCGGAATTTTACCTTCGCTCCTTTGGGCCAGGCGCCGGTGCCGCCGTGGACTTGAAACGCCAGATGGCCTTTGTCGCCGACCTTGTCTTCAAACTTCTTGTCGCTGGTGTACTCGGTGATCTTCGTGCCATTGATCCAGGTTGTGATTGTCGGTGGGTTTCCGACCACCCGACAGCGAACCGTGTTCCACGTGCCGTGCTTCCAGATCTTCGACCAGTCGTCGAGGTTGAACTGCGGTTCGCCGACGACTTCCCCTTCGGCCTTGGGCTTCATTTTCGTGGCCTTGATGTCTTTGGGAGATCTTTTATTGTCCCCTTCGAAGACGCCGTTGATGTCGAAGGTGCGGTTCCCCTTGCCGTCGAGCCCCTCGCGGTAGATTTCGCCGACATTTCCCACGTCGTGATAGTCGATCATCATCTGGTAGCACTGCCCCTTTTCGTTGCTGCGCATGAAAAAGCCGGAGCACGGCCCCCAGTCGGGATTGGCTTCGAAGATGACTTCGAAATCGCCATACGTCTGATCGGTGAGCAGAATTCCGCCGTTACCGCCTCCGGGCGGGTCCTGCTCGCCGGTGATGGCCCCCTCTTCGACGGCCCAGATGCCGCCAGTCCCGTGGCCGATCTTCTCGGGGTTCTTGTGCCAGCCGGTGAGGTCTCTGCCGTTGAAAATGGAATGGAATCCAGGCTCCAATTTGGGCTGGTCATCGGCACCGGCCGGAATGACGAGAGCGGTTACACCAGCCGAGATAGCAACCAGTAAGAACGATCCCACGGCCAGCCAGTTCATGCGAATCATTGATCTCTCCTGCGATAGCGCGCACCTCGGTGCGCCCGTGGGGGCCGTCGGGTGGACTTCAGTCCACCCGTGACGTCGTTTCGAGGAAATCTTAGGTCGGCTGACGACAGGTTTCGTGTGGACTGAAGTCCACCCTACCTCACGGCGACCGTTCCTCGTGCGACATCGTAACACGGTTTGTCGCGATTGAGCAATTCCGCGCTGCGATCAACCGAATCGGCCAAAGGAATTCGCATTCCCTGCGTATTACTTTGTGAGCGTTCGAAGGAATGATTCCCGGGAGCTGGCAACGCGAACCGATTGGCGGCGGTCGTGTCTATAGCCTGTGTCCTCAGCTCAGACAGGAAACCACGACATGCTCGGCCGTCTTATTGACCAGATTGCGATTTTCCTGTTCGGCCAACTCGCCCCGGCGCGGATTCCGGTCCGCTGGCCGCGACTCCCCATGGGCTGCCCGATTCGCCCGCGACGCTAGACGCAGACTCGCAAGACTTTCGGCCCCGTAGGTCACGCTGTGCGTGACGCGAACGTCTCTGTACGAGCGACTGTGCCAACCCGCATCCCGTCACGCACAGCGTGACCTACTAGTCCGTCTATCATTAAATGTCAGATTCGTGGACACGCGGCCGCGGAACACAATCACGGTTCTTGAACCAGCCCGGCAGGGGTGGAAGCTATTAGCCGGGGGTTGAGTCCCGGCGCGCCGGGACGGCACCCCCGGTTCGACGAAAATGAATTCATCACCCCGGCAGGGGTGACAGCAGCGTTCAACATTGAAAGCGGAAGGCAGATCGCATCGAGCATTGCCCGAGATCGGTACCGTCGTGCGTGTGCGCATTGGTGCTGCGATCCCTCCGGGATCGGGACGGTCTGCGCATCGTTCCCGGGGGTATCGTCCGCCCGAGGCGGCCTCAACCCCCGGCTAATGTCTACGATCCCTCCGGGATCGACACAGTGCACTTCGTGCCTGACTTTTTTGGATAGGCGGACCACTACTGGTCCAACTACTCGAAACCGTCATGCTCGACAAAAACCTTCCCCCTCGGCGGGAGAGGGGTCGGGGGTGAGGGGGCGAATTGCAATCGAGAATGACATTTTTGCATAGACGGACCACTACAGCCGCAGGACATTCAGGTCGTACCAGATCGGGACTTCGGAATGTCCGATCGCCCCCAGGATCCGCGGCGACTTCTTCGTGCCGACTGGCGTCTGGTCGACGACGCCGGTCAGGTCGGTCCAGTTGATCGAGGCGGCGCTGTTGTTGGTAATGCCGTCGGCGGGGCCCTGCCCCCACAGATTGAACGCCGTTTCCACCGTCCCCGGTTCCGTAAACTGGCTCTGATAAGAAGTGTGCTGGTAGAAGATCTGAATGGCGCTGACGTTGGCGGGGATCACGATCTGCGGATCGGCCATCGCCAGTTCGGTCGAGCGGTAACCTCCGCCGAGGAGTGACTCGCCTTGAGGAGACGCGCTGTAGAGTGCCGTCGTCGACTGGTTGGCCGGGTGCGGATCAAGCAGCGTCGCGGTGATGAAGCTCCCCTCGAGTGCCGGATCGGAGGTCCCCTCCAGCCGCTGCATGATGCGGTTGACAACCACCGCCCCACGGCTGTGAGCAATAAACTGGAGATCGACGACATCCCCCAGATGC
>Ga0137463_1000245_pt1 | contig 20526 bp, 19 predicted proteins | sample EasRivERMGT800_2_FD_102333 | JGI IMG/M metagenome (GOLD analysis project Ga0137463, IMG submission 102333) | Soil microbial communities from meander-bound floodplain in the East River, Colorado, USA - East River MetaG ERMGT800_2 | ecosystem: Environmental > Terrestrial > Soil > Floodplain ...
TCTTGACCGGGCATTTCGGCATCTCGCCGTAGTCCCGCGAAGTCACTTCGATCTCGAGGATGCCGCGGTAGATGTTTCCGGTGTCCCCTTCGGCGCAGGACACGGTGCAGGCCTCGCCGTCCTTGAGCGTGGCGGTGGCGTCGCCGCAGCCCACTACGGCGGGAATGCCCAGCTCGCGCGCGATGATGGCCGCGTGGCAGGTCCGGCCGCCGCGGTTGGTGACGATGGCCGCGGCACGCTTCATCACCGGCTCCCAATTGGGGTCGGTCATGTCGGTCACGATGATGTCGCCGGCCTTGATGCGCCCCATCTCCGAGGCGTCCTTGACCACGCGCACGATGCCCGCCCCGATCTTGTGACCGATGGCTCGGCCCGTGGCGAGGACTTCGGATCTCTGCTTCAGGAGGAAGCGCTCCTGCCCTTCCGCCGATTTGCGGGATTTCACCGTTTCGGGTCTCGCCTGCAGGATGTAGATCTTGCCGTCCGAGCCGTCCTTCGCCCACTCGATATCCATGGGCCGCTGGTAGTGCTCCTCGATCTTCAGCGCGAAGCGTGCAAGCTCGATCGCGTCCTCGTCGCTGAGGCAGAAGCGGTCGCGGTCTGCCTCGGACACGTCCACCGTCTTCACCGAAAGGCCCGCTTGAGCCTGCTCGGCAAATACCATTTTCTGTGATTTCGAGCCGAGCCCTCGACGGATTACGGGAAATTTGCCTCCGCGCAGCATCGGTTTATGCACGTAGAACTCATCGGGGTTGACCGCGCCCTGCACGACCATCTCGCCCAGACCCCATGAGGCCGTGATGAATACCACATCGCGAAATCCCGATTCGGTATCGAGGGTGAACATCACGCCGCTCGCGCCCAGATCGCTGCGCGCCATGCGCTGCACGCCCGCAGAGAGCGCCACCTGAGAATGCCCGAATCCCTTGTGGCACCGGTAGGAAATCGCGCGGTCGTTGTACAGCGAGGCAAACACGCTCTTGAGCGCGGTCATCACGTTGGGGAGGCCGCGGATATTGAGGAAGGTCTCCTGCTGCCCGGCGAACGAGGCGTCGGGCAAGTCTTCGGCCGTGGCGCTGGAACGCACGGCCACCGATACGCTCTCGTCGCCCCCGGTCAGCTCCTTGTGCGCCTCCCCGATCTCGGACTGGAGCTGCTTCGGAAAGGGCGTCGCCTCGATCCAGCCCCGGATCTGCGCTCCGCAGCGCCCGAGCGCCTCGACGTCGTCGGCATCGAATCCCTTCAGGCGCGCCTCGATGCGCGCCCCGAGGCCGCCTTGGGCCAGGAATTCGCGGAACGCCTCGGCGGTGGTGGCGAATCCTCCCGGGACCCGGATTCCCGTCTGGGAGAGCTGTCCTATCATCTCGCCCAGGGAGGCGTTCTTGCCTCCGACCCGCTCGATGTCTCCCATCCCGAGCCGATCGAAATTCACCACGTATTTGAGCCGGGCCATGAAAGCAGTCCTTCGTTGCGGTTGAAGGATCTTCTTGAAACCGCTATTTTACAGACAGCGCACTCCCGGCGCAGCAAACTTCCTCACGCCTCGCCCCTTTCTCATGCCCGATCACCATCGCACCGTGTTCTTCGTTTCCGATGGGACCGGGATTACCGTCGAGATGCTGGGTCATAGCCTGCTCACGCAGTTCGACGGCATCGAATTCGACCAGGTGACCGTCCCCTTCATAGACTCGATCGCGAAGGCCCGGGCCTGCGTGGCCCGGATCAACGAGGCCTCGCTTTCCGGGAATGGCCGCCCGGTCGTATTCACCACGCTGGTCAACGCGGAAATACGCGAAACCATGCGCCAGGCCGGGGCGTTCGTGCTGGATTTCTTCGAGAGTTTTCTCGACCCCCTGGAGGCGGAATTCGGCGCCAAGTCCACGCACACGATCGGCCGGTCCCACAGCGCGCGGGATGAAAAGGGCTACACCCACCGCATCGACGCGATCAATTTCGCCCTCGCCCACGACGACGGGGCGTCCTCCAGGGACCTCGACAAGGCGGACGTGATCCTGGTCGGCGTGTCGCGCAGCGGCAAGACCCCCACCAGCCTTTATCTTTCGCTGCAATTCGGAATCCGCGCGGCGAACTGCCCGCTCATTCCGGAGGACTTCGACCGAATGAGCCTGCCCACCGCGCTCCAGGGCCACCGCCGCAAACTGTACGGCCTGTCCATCGCGCCGGAGCGGCTGCGGGAGATCCGCAACGAGCGCCGGCCCAACAGCAGGTACGCCGACCTGGAGAATTGCCGCTACGAAGTGCAGCAGGCGGAAAAACTGATGTCGCGCGAAGGCATACGCTGGGCGAACTCCACCACGAAATCGATCGAGGAAATCGCCACGACCATCATGCAGGAGTTCAAGCTGGACCGGCGGGTGTATTAAGAAAGAACCGGTTGCAAAATGAGCGAAGACAAATATTGTCATTCCCGCGTAAGCGGGAATCCAGCAGCGTAAAAGCACTGGATCCCCGCTTTCGCGGGGATGACGTGGTTCATGTCTGACTCCGTTGACGAATCTGACCCCGTTGACGAATCTGCTCGAAAAGGCAGATTGCCGCCGCAGCGGCGACGTTCAGCGATTCGGCGGGTCCGGGCATGGGGATGCGTACGCGGTGAGTGGCGCGCCGCCGAGCGCCGTCGGACAGCCCGGCGCCCTCGTTGCCGAACACCCAGGCGACCGGTCCCCTGAGATCGACGCCGTAGAGCGAGGCTGGTGCGCGCGGTTCCATGGCAACCACCGAGCCGCGGAATGAACGCGCGAATTCATCGACGTCGACGCCCTCGAAGATCGACAGGAAGAAGTGCGCGCCCATGCCGGCGCGGATCACTTTCGGGGCCCACGCGAACACCGACCCTTTCGAAAGGAATACGTGGGGTATGCCCGCCGCCACGGCAGTCCGAAGGATCGATCCCAGATTTCCCGGATCCTGGATATTTTCCAGCAGCAGGCAGTTCGAAACGCTTTGCGGCACCGGACCCGTCCGGGGTGTTCTGATGACCGCTGCCACGCCCGCCGAGCTCACGAGCTGCGAGATCCGGGCGAGAAGCCCGTCGGCGAGCGCCAGGCGCGACTTCGCCGACACGCTTTCGAAAAAGCTGCGGATTTCGGGTCTGGCGAGGGCGGTCTCGCTCGCGAGGACCGTTTCCGCCATGCCGCCGCTCTCCTGATACGCGCGCAGCAGATGCTCGCCCTCCAGAAGCGTGGTACCGGTCCTGCGCCGCTCCCGCGACGATCCGGCCAGCTTGATCAGGGCCTTGACCTGCGGGTTGTCTTTGGAGTGGATGGACTTCACTCGATTGGGCAGGTGCGGAACCCCGCGAAGATGTCGCCGCGGTCCGGAGTATAGAAATTCCTCCAGGTATTCGAGATCAGCCGCGCCGGCGTCGCAAAGCTCCCGCCGCGCAGGACCTTGTGGGTCCCGAACCAGGGCTCGGAGTATTCCGCATAGGGATCGCGCACGAAATCCGGATAGGGGGCGAAGGTGCTGGAGGTCCATTCCCAGACGTTCCCGAGCATTTGCCGGCAGCCGCTTGAACTGTCTCCGGCGGCGAAGCTGCCGACCGGAACCCGACCGCTCCCGTTCAGGTTGGCGCGAACGCCATCGCCGGTAGTGTCCCCCCAAGGATAGCGCCGCCTGCTGCCGCCGCAGAATGAGGCGGCGAACTCCCATTGCGCTTCGCTGGGCAGGCGCCGGCCTGCATAACGGCAATATGCGTTCGCCTCGTGCCAGTTGACGTGCATGACCGGGAGGTCGCCGTCCAGCCGCACCTCCTCGTCGAAGCGCCGCTCCCGCCATTCTCCGTCACGCTCGACCCAGCAGCGCGGGCCTCTGGCCCGGTCCTTCCAGTTCCAGCCCTCGGGCGACCAGAGGTCGTGGCGCCGATAGCCGCCGTCGCGAACGAATTCCAGAAATTGCGCATTCGTGACCGGCGCCCGGGCAACGCGAAAGGGCTCGAGCTCGACCCGGTGGGCCCACTTTTCGTTGTCGAAATGAAACCCGGAGTTTCGCGCCGCACCGAGCAGAAACTCCCCCCCGGGCAGCTCGACCTCTCCGTCCAGGGCGCCCTTCCCTGCGCTGTCGGGCGGCTTGCCTTGCGCCAGCGGGTCCGCATAGCCGAGCGTCTGGCGCGTATAGTGAAACGCTTCCGCGTGCATGTCCTCATGGAAGAGCGCCAATTGCACGAAATAGAGAAACCACTCGTTGTCCGGCTCCCGTTCGAGCCGCGCCAGCACGCGATCGAGAACGCGTTCCTGAAATTCGTGCGTGGCCGAAAGGTCGGGCAGCGGCAGATTCCAGCGAGTGTCATGCGCGACTGTTGCGGAATCGTAGAGCGCATCGGCCCCGTCGAGAACGCTCTCCGAGAGCGACTCGTCGGCGCGCAATCTCAGGCACCAGCGCTCCTGGAACCAGGCGACATGCCCCAGCTCCCACAGCACGGGGTTGACGATCTCGATCTTCGGACCGAACAATTGCGGACCCTCAAGATCGCAGGTGAGGCGCCGGGTGCGCTGCCTGGCATCGCGCAATTGCTGCGACAGAGCGTTCTTCGGATCCGGCGATTCAGGAAACATGGGAGAGATCAAACATAGCATGAAAGTCGCACTCATTACCCCCGCCGGAGCGCACTCTCGAAATGGAAACCGGCATACCGCGATGCGCTGGGCCGCGATGCTGCGCTCGCTCGGGCACGAGGTCCGCGTTTCGACAGTCTGGGACGGCCGAGCGGCCGAGGCGATGATCGCGCTGCACGCGCGGCGCAGCCACGCGTCGATCGTGCGATTTCGCGAGCGGTTTCCCGCCTCGCCCCTGGTCGTGGTGCTGACGGGCACCGATCTGTACCGGGACATCCGCACGGATCGGGACGCGCGGGCTTCCCTTTCGCTCGCCGACCGGCTGGTCGTGCTGCAGGACATGGGGAAGCTCGAGCTTGCCGCGCGATATCGACGCAAGACTCGTGTGATTTACCAGTCGGCCCAGGTGCGCGGACTCGGTGAGCCGCCTTCGCGCCGCTTTCGCGTCGCCGTCTTGGGGCACCTGCGGGAAGAGAAGGACCCCTTCCGCACGGCGCTTGCACTTGCTCACCTTGTCGATTTGCCCCAACTCGAGGTCGTGCATCTCGGCGAAGCGCTTTCGCGCGATATGGCGCGGGAAGCGCAGCGTCTGATGCGGGTCGAGAGGCGTTACCGATGGCTTGGAAACGTGCCGCATCGGGCCGCGCTCGGGTGGCTCTCGAGGAGCCACCTCCTCGTGCTCAGCTCGCGAATGGAAGGCGGCGCCAACGTCATCTGCGAAGCCGCCGCGGCGGGCGTACCGGTGATCGCTTCCCGGGTCTCGGGGAACCTCGGCATGCTCGGCCGCGGCTACCCCGGCACCTACCCGCTCGCCGACGAGCGGGCGCTGGCGCGCCAGATTCGTCGCGCGGCCCTTGACCCCGCTTACTACGCTCGCTTGAAGCGCCTCACGAGAGCGCGCCGGCCGCTGTTTCGCCCAAACGCGGAGCGCGGAGCCTTACGAATGCTGCTCGCGGAGTTCGCGCCGCGCCCTCAGTCTTCGCGCTCCAGGATTTCGCGGACGGGGGCGAAGCTGCGGCGATAGACTTCGCACACGCCGTAGCGGCGCAAGGCGTTCAAATGCCGAGGCGTCGGATATCCCTTGTGCTGGTCGAAGCCGTATTGCGGAAACTGCCGGTGGAGTCGGCACATCTCCGCATCGCGTGCGGTCTTCGCAAGAATCGACGCCGCCGCAATCACCTTCACTTTCGCGTCCCCGTCCACGATCGCGCGAGTCGGCACGGTAAGCGTAGGGCAATACTCTCCGTCGAGCAGGACTTCATCGGGTGGAACCGACAGGAACTCCACCGCGCGCCGCATGGCGAGGAGACTCGCCTGCAAGATGTTCAAGCTGTCGATTTCCTCGACGCTCGCCCAGGCGACGGACCAGGCGAGCGCTTTTTTCTTGATGACGCCGGCGAGCCGTTCGCGCTCGCGCGCGCTCAAGACCTTGGAGTCGGCGATGCCGGCCGGCGCCCGCCGCGCCGGATCGAACACGACCGCTGCGGCGTAAACCGGTCCGGCGAGCGGCCCGCGGCCGGCTTCGTCGACGCCGCAAATCAGGCGGACTGCAGCCACGGCAGGAGCGCTTCCGTGGCACGAGCCGCGGTGTCCCTGCGCAGAAGCCGCCGTATTTGGTCGAGGCGCTCCGGAAGCCTGCGGTTGACGACGGGATCGTTGAGCGAGTTCAGCACCGCCTGGGCGAGATTCTCAGGCGTCGCCTCGTGCTGGAGAATCTCAGGCACGAGAAATTCTCCGGCGATGATGTTGGGCAGGCCCACCCACGGCAGAGTTCCCATCTTCGACATCATGCGATACGTGAGCCCGGCCATCTTATAGGTGATCACCATCGGCTTCCTGGCGAGCGCGGCCTCCAGCGTTGCGGTCCCGCTTGCCACGAGTGCGACGTCACACGCCGCGATCGCGTCGCGTGCATGGCCGAACAGAACGGTGAGCGGCAATCCCGAAGCGTCGGCCTCGTACATCGCTTCCTCGAAAATGGCGCGCGTTTCGCGGCTTACGAGCGGAACCAGAAAATGCACGGCGGGCTGCCGCGCCGCGATCAGCTTGGCTGTTTGCACGAAGCTCGAAGCCATGTAGCGCACTTCCGACTGGCGGCTGCCCGGCAACAGCGCGACGACCTTCCGCGTCGCAGGCAGCCGCAATTGTTCCCTAGCCGCGGCGGATCCGTCCTCGTCGGAGGTCGAGTCCGCAAGAGGGTGTCCGACGTAGGCTACCGGCACTCCCGCGGCGCGGTACAGAGGCTCCTCGAACGGGAACAGGACCAGCACCTTGTCGACCGACGCCGCGATCGCAGACATGCGTCCGCCGCGCCAGGCCCAAAGCGACGGGCTCACGTAGTGCACCGTCGGAATGCCCGCCTGTTTCAGCTTGCGCTCGAGCGGCAGATTGAAATCAGGAGCGTCGACGCCGATGAAAAGCCTCGGCTTCGCCGCGACCAGCCGCCGCCGGAGCTTTCGCCGGATCGAGTGGAGTTCCAGAAAATGCCGCAGCACCTCGACGTAGCCGCGCACCGCCAGCTTTTCCATCGGGAACCAGGGATCGAGGCCCTCTGCCTCCATCTTCGGGCCGCCGATACCGACGAACTGCAGTCCGGGAACGCGCTCGCGCAATGCGGCGATGAGATGAGCTCCGAGAAAATCCCCCGAAGCCTCCCCGGCCACCATGCCTACGACAATGGGATCGCTTTCCACTTGAGGCTAGCGAATGATGCCCCGCTGCGAGCGCTCGAGGAAATCGACGAGCACTTGCAGCTCCGGCAACTTCGCCGCCTGGCCCGCAATCTTGCGCCGCGCTTCCTCGAGCGCGAAGCCGGACCTGTAGAGAGTCTTATAGGCGCGTTTGATTGCGGTGATCTTTTCCGCGGCGAAGCCGCGCCGCTTCAGCCCTTCACTGTTGATTCCAAACGGCTTCGCGGTATTGCCCGCCGCCATGACGTACGGAGGCAGATCTTGCAGCAGGACCGTCGCGACCCCGGTGATCGAGTGCGCACCGATCGAGACGAACTGATGCGCTCCGGTAAACCCGCCGAGCACGGCGTAGTCCCCGACCTGGACGTGACCGGCAAGGGTCGCCACGTTGGCAAAGACCGCGTGGCTGCCGACCTGGCAGTCATGCGCGATATGCACGTAGGCCATGATCCAGTTGTCGTTGCCGATGCGCGTGACGCCGGTGTCCTGCACGGTGCCGCAGCTGAAAGTGCAGTATTCGCGGATGGTGTTGCGGTCGCCGATCTCGAGCGCAGTCGCCTCCCCGCCGTACTTCTTGTCCTGGGGCGGTCCGCCGAGCGAGCTGAATCCAAAAATTTTGTTCCCGGTTCCTATGCGCGTTCGCCCCTCGATCACCACGTGGGATCCGATCGAGGTTCCCTCCCCTATCTCGACGTGCTCGCCGATGATCGAATAGGGGCCCACCGACACTCCCGAGGCGAGCTTCGCTCCGGAATGAACGATGGCCGTCGGGTGAATCATATCGGACGCAGCGTGCACAAGATCTTCGCTTCGGCGGCGAGAGCATCGCCGACGCGCGCCTGGGCCGCGAACTTCCAGAGTCCCCGGGCGTTGCGCTCTACCGTGACCTCGAGCAAGAGCTGGTCGCCCGGAACCACCGGGCGCTTGAACCGTGCTTCGTCGATTCCCGCGAAGTAGTAGACCGACTTGTCGTCCGGCTTTGTGTTCATGGTGCGGAACGACAATACGGCGGCCGCCTGGGCGAGTGCCTCGATGATCATGACGCCCGGCATCACCGGATAATGCGGGAAGTGCCCGGTAAAGAAGAGCTCGTTCATGGTGACGTTCTTGAGGGCGAGGAGCCGCTTGCCCGGCTCGCATTCGAGCACCCGGTCCACGAGAAGCATGGGATAGCGGTGAGGCAAGTACTCCAGTATCTCTCGGATGTCCATCGCTTATCTCTTTCTCTTTGCGGGGAGTCGCTTTTCCAGCTCGCGGATTCGCTTGACCAGCCGGTCGAGGCTGCGCAGGTGCGCCACCGTTTTCGCCCATTCGCGGCTGGGCGCCGAGGGCAGCACGCCGGCATACGTGCCTGCTCGCGTGATCGACTTCGTTACCACGGCCGCGGCGGAGATCGTCACGTGGTCGGCGATCGTCAAGTGGCCGATGATGCGTGCCGCTCCGCCGATGGCGCAGTGCCGGCCGATACGCGTGCTGCCCGCGACGGCTGCACAGCCGGCCATCGCAGTATGGGCACCGATGCGCACGTTATGGCCGATCTGGATCTGGTTGTCGAGCTTGACGCCGTCCTCGATCACGGTGTCGTCGAGCGCGCCGCGGTCGATCGTGGTGTTGGCGCCGACCTCGACGTCGTCGCCTATGACGGTGCGCCCCGTTTGCGGAATCTTGATCCAGCGCCCCGCATCGCTCGCCATGCCGAAACCGTCGGCCCCGATTACCGCGCCGGCATGGATCAGCGCGCGCCTGCCGATGAGCGAGCGGGGATAGACCGTGACCGAAGGACCCAGGCGGCTGTCCTCGCCGATCCCCACGTCTTCGCCGATCGTGCAATTGGCGTCGATCACGACGCGCTCACCCAGCCGCGTCCCGGGGCCGATGTAGCAGCCGGGGCCCACCGTGGCGGATGCCGGAATTTCGGCGCCCGGTTCGACCACTGCGCGCGCGTGGATTCCCGGAACGGGGCGATTCTCGGAGCCGAACAACTGGGCGGCCCGGGCGTAATAGACATAGGGGTCGTCGCACAGGATCCTGGGCAAGGCCGTCGCGTCCCGCTCCTCGCGCGCCAATATCACGGCCGAGGCTCGGGTGTCGCGCAAGTGCACACGATACCGGGCATGCGAAAGGAAGCAAAGGTCGCCCGGGCGGGCGCTTTCCAGCGTGGCGATTCGCCGAATCTCGGCCTCCGGGTCGCCTATCAGCTCCCCGCCAAGCCTGGCGACGATTTCACCAAGCCGGTAAGTACGCGAAATGGATTGCGTCACGGGGTGGTCGCGGTTCTCTCGAAGCCGACGGATTCATCATTGCGAACTCATGCGAAAACGACGCGATTCGCCCTGCTTTCCCTTTTGTCTTTCCGACCCGCCCGGCCAACGTCATTTGCCCGCGCGAGTCTCGTCCAGCGCTTTGATGACCTTATCGGTAATGTCGATGCGGGGGTTTGCCCAAACGACCTGTTCGTTCTGAAACACGACGTCGAGCTTTTCGGTCTCGGCGATCTGCTTCACGGCCCGGTTGGCGCGTTCGATCACGCCTTCGAATTCCTCCTTGCGCCGATGACCCAGATCCTCGTTGAATTCCCGTTGTCTGCGTTGAAAGTCCCGGTTGATATCGCCGAACTCGCGTTCGCGCTTCTGCCGCTCGGACTCCGACATCGTCACGGCGTTCTTCTCCAGGTTCTCCTGCATCTTCTTCAGCTGCTCCGCCAATTTCGAGAGCTCCTGCCCGCGTGGGGCGAACTCCTGCTCCAGTTTCTTCTGGGCCCGCTGCGCAGCCGGCGCTTCCCTCAGGATCCGCTCCAAGCTGACAAACCCGATGCTCGACTGGGCCAGGACGGGACCGACGGCCCCGAGGGCTGCCGTCAGCGCCCAAGGGACGAGGAAGTGCCTTTTTGAACCTGCCATGAAGCCTGCCCGTAGAAAAGAGGGATTATACCGGGGCGTCAGAATACGTAGCCAAGCGTGAACTGGATGTGCTGGATATTGTCCCCAGGCTTGTCGTTCAGCGGTTTCGCGATGCTGATTTTCATCGGTCCGACCGGTGAGTTCCAGGCAAAGCTCATTCCGGCTGAAGCACGCACCTGCGAGAGCTCGAACTTCTCGGCCAAACCGTAGACCTGTCCTGCGTCGATGAAGGCCCCAAGCCGCATCGACCGGTCAAGCGCGTTGCCAGGTATCGGAAACAACAGCTCCGCCGATCCGTTGACTTTCCGATTGCCCCCCAGGATGCTGCCGTCGATGTCTCGTGAACCCAATGAGGCAGTTCGGAATCCGCGTACGCTGCCGATGCCGCCCGAGTAGTAGTTCTTGAAGAACGGCAGCGGTCTTCCACCGTACCCGTCACCGGCGTCGAGCTCCCCGCTGAGCACGAAGGTGAGGCTGCGCGAGTAAGGGTAGAAATACTGATGGGTATAGGAGTACTTCCAGTACTCGAGGTCTCCGGGCGGCGTTGCCAGTTCCAGATTGGCACGCTGGAGGTGCCCCCTCGTCGGCCAAATGAAGCTGTCTCGCGAGTCGCGCACCCAGCCGGCGGTACTGACCAGCGTGATATAGGTGCCGCCGAACTGGTTTTGGAAGTCGAGGTAACGCTGCGGGCTGTCGGAGGCGAGAAAAAGTCGGACCTGCTCCGTGCCCAGGCCGAAAAACAAAGTGTCGTACTCGGTGAAAGGCACTCCGAAGCGCACCGCCCCGCCGATCGTGCTGGTCTTGTAGTTGCCGAGCCCCAGCGAAGTGGCGTTCACGTCGCGCCGGTAGATGTCGAAGCCACGGCTGACCCCGTCGACCGTGTAGTACGGGTCGGTAAAGGAAAACGAGGCGACCTTGTTGACGGATCCGGAGGCGACTTGCACGCCCACGGTATTGCCGGTACCGAAAAAATTGCTCTGTTGGACCGAGGCCTGGATGATCAGTTTGTCGATATTGGAAAAACCCACACCGAGCAGCACCGCGCCGGTGGGCTTCTCCTTGACCCGCACCGTGACGTCGACCTGATCGGTCGTGCCGGGCACCGCCGGAGTCTCGACCTCGACTTCGCTGAAATAGCCCGTCTTGTCGATTCGCTGCTTGGAGAGCTGCAGCTTCTGGCTGTCGAAAAAGCTGCCCTCCAACTGGCGCATCTCGCGACGCACCACCTCGTCGCGGGTGCGCGTGTTGCCGACGACGTTGATCCGACGGACATAGACGCGCCGTCCGGGGTCGATCAGAAACGTGAAGCTGACCTTGCGCTTTTCCTTGTCGATATCGGGATTCGCATTGACGTTGGCAAAAGCATAGCCCTCCCGCCCCAACCTGTCGGTAATCGCCTTGGTCGACTCGGTGAGCTTTTCCCTGGAAAACGTTTCGCCCGGCTTGATCGTGATCAACGATCTAAGCTCCGCCTCGGGGACGAGCAAATCTCCCCCCAGCTTCACCTCGGCCACTTCATATTTCTCGCCCTCAGTGAGGTTGACCGTGATGTAGATATCGTGACGATCGGGGGTAATGGAGACCTGCGTGGAGTCGATATTGAACTCGAGGTAGCCCCCGTTCAGGTAATACGAACGCAGCGATTCGAGATCGGCCTGAAGTTTTTGCCTGGAGTATTGGTCGTTCTTCGAAAACCAGGTGAACAAGCCGGGGGTGCGCAACTGCACTGAGCCGAGCAACTCCTCCTCGGAAAATGCCCGATTGCCGACGATGTTGATTCTCTTGATCTTCGCGACTTCGCCCTCGTTCATGTTGAAATTGATTGCGACCCGGTTGCGTTCGAGCGGCGTGACGGTCGTGGTGATCTCCACGCCGTAGAGACCGCGGGTCAGATACTGGCGTTTGAGCTCCTGCTCGGCCTGGTCGAGCAAGGCGCGGTCGAAAATGCGGCCTTCCTGGAATCCGACGTCGCGCAGCCCCTGCTTGACCTTGTCCTTTTCGAATTCCTTCATCCCGACGAAATCGATCGAAGCGATGGCCGGCCGCTCTTCGACAGTCACGATCAGCACGTTTCCCTGGACCTCGAGCCTTACGTCCCGAAAGAACCCGGTGGCGAACAAGGAGCGAATCGCCCCCGCGGCCTTTTCGTCGGTCATCGTGTCGCCGGCTTTGACGGGGAGATAGCTGAAGACGGTTCCCGCCTCGATACGCTGGATGCCCTCGACGCGGATATCCCGCACGACGAAGGGTTCGAACGCCCACGCCGGCCCGGCGAGCGCGAGCAGGAAGAGCGCGGCTCGTAGCGCGTTTTTCACTGATCGATCATTAACCCGCGAACAGGCGGTTGAAGTCGTTGTAGATGGCGAACGCCATCAGGAACAGGAGTAAGGTGAGCCCCAGACGCTGGCCCAGTTCCATCGCTCGCTCGGAAACCGGGCTGCCCTTGAAAATCTCGACGGCATAATACAGCAAGTGTCCCCCATCCAATAACGGAATCGGAAGCAGATTGAGCACACCCAGGCTGATGCTGATCAGCGCGAGAAATGCGACGTAGGCGCCGATCCCGAGTTGCGCCGATTGACCCGCGTAATCGGCGATCGTCACCGGTCCGCTCAGGTTTTTCCAGGAGACCTGGCCGATGACCATCTTGCCGAGCATCTTGAGGCTGAACACCGATGTTTCCCAGGTGCGCTCGAGCGCCATTCCGAGCGCGGCGACCGGCGTGTAGCGCACGGTCGTTACGAGGCCTTTCATCGATTCGGCATCGATTTGCGGAGCCGTCCCGATGCGGCCGAAGCGCTCGCCGTTCTGCTGTACCGTCTCCGGTCGCAGCAGGACTTCAATTTGGCTGCCGCCGCGCACGATGCCGAGCCGCACCATTTCGCCGGGCCGGCGCCGGACCGCCCTCACGACATCTTCCCAGACCCGGATCTCGCCGCCGTCGATCGAGATGACTCGGTCTCCCGGGCGCAATCCCCCCGCCTCGGCCACGCTTCCGGGCACGACCTTGCCGATGATCGGCGCAACATCCGGCCGGTCGAGCCTCAATCCCAAACGAGCGAGGGGGTCGCTGTCGAAGCCTTCGAGATCGAAACCCGATAGATCCAGGGTGCGCCAGGTGAGCCGCTGTTTGGGGTCGATCACCTCGAGTCGCGCCGGTTGTTTTTCCACGGCGAGCTGCAATAAGCGCCAGCGCACCTGCTGCCAGCTCGCCATCGGCTCCCCGTTTATTTTCAGAATCGTTTCGCCCCGCGTGAGGCCGCTCGCCTCCGCGACGGTTCCGGCATCCGGGGCACCGACAACGGGCTTCGCCTCCTGCACCCCGCCTACGAAAAGCGCCCAGTAGAACACGACGGCGAGCAGAAAATTCGCAGCCGGACCTGCAGCGACGATCGCGGTGCGCCGCCAGACGCTCTGGCGGTTGAATGCGCGGTGCACCTCTTCAGGCGCGACCGGCCCCTCGTGTTCATCGAGCATTTTCACGTAGCCGCCCAGCGGCAGCGCCGCGATCACCCACTCGGTCCGGTCCAGGCCGAGTCGAGTCCGCCACAACGGCCTGCCGAAGCCGATCGAGAAGCGCAATACCTTCACCCCGAACAGGCGCGCAGTCACGTAGTGCCCGAACTCGTGAAATACGATCAGCACGCCCAGCGCGACGATGAAAGCCAAGAGTGTGATGGCGAGATTCATGCGGCGTGGGAGTTGAATCGCGCGATGATCTGGTTCGCCCGCGCACGGGCTCTGGCGTCGGCAGCGAGCACGTCTTCCAGTGTGCCGTGCGCGCTCTCAGCGAGGCCGTTCAGGGTCTCCTCGATGACCGCGGTGATCTGCAGGAAGGGCAGTCGGCCTTCAAGAAAGGCGGCCACGGCGATCTCGTTGGCCGCGTTGAGCGTGGCCGGCGCGGCCCCTCCGCTCCTGAGTGCCGCGTAGGCGAGCTCGAGCGCCGGGAAGCGCTCGAAATCGGGCCGCTCGAAGGAGAGGAGCCCGATGCGAAAGAGGTCGAGCGACGACACGCCGGCTTCGATACGCTCCGGATAGGCGAGCGCCTGGGCGATCGGCGTGCGCATGTCGGGGTGTCCGAGTTGAGCGATCACGGAACCGTCGACGTACTCGACCATCGAATGCACCACGCTCTGCGGATGGATGACGACCTCGATCTGTTCGGGGCTTGCACCGAAGAGCCACCGCGCCTCGATGATTTCCAGTCCCTTGTTCATCATGGTCGCCGAATCCACCGAGATCTTGCGTCCCATGACCCAGTTCGGATGCGCGCAGGCTTCGTCGGGTGTCACGCGGTGCAGCTCCGCCCGCGCACGGCTCCTGAACGGGCCCCCCGATCCTGTGAGGAGGATCCTGCGGACCTCCTTGGCGACGAGCTCGCCCGGGGCGAACGGCGGAAGACACTGAAAGATGGCGTTGTGCTCGCTGTCGACCGGCAGCAGCATCGCGCCGCTCGATCGTACGGCATCCATGAAGACGGGCCCCGCGACCACCAACGCTTCCTTGTTTGCGAGCAGCAGTTTCTTGCCCGCCTTCGCCGCGGCGAGCGTGGCGCGAAGTCCCGCCGCCCCTACGATCGCTGCCATGACGCAGTCGACTTCGGGCAGCGAGGCCACCTCCACGAGCCCCGCCTCCCCAGCGAGAACCCGGCATCCGACGCCCGCCCCGGCCAGGCGCTCGCGGAGCCGTGGCGCGCGCGAGGCATCCGCCACGCAGACGGTGTCGGGGCGGTGCCGCCTGCACAGCTCCACCAGCTCGTCGACTCGCCGGTTGGCGGTCAATGCGGCCACGCGGAAGCGCGTGGGATGCCGCGCGATCACGTCGAGGGTGCTCGCTCCGATCGAGCCGGTCGCTCCGAGTATCGCGATGTTTTGTATCGTGGTCACCGTATGAACGCGAGCACCGCCAGCGGGAGGATGGCCACTGGCGCGTCGATGCGATCGAGTATGCCCCCGTGGCCGGGTAGAAGGGTGCCGCTGTCCTTGACTCCCGCCTGGCGTTTTATCAGAGATTCGAACAGATCGCCAATCATCCCAGAGACGGCAAGTCCGAGCAGGACCGGGAGGATCCACGCGGGGGCTACCCTCGCCCCGCCAGGCCAGGCAGGCATGCTGCCCGAGCGGCCCAAGTATGCCCATGCCAACGCGTAGAGGCCGACCGCCGCCAGCGCCCCGGCGACACCCTCCCAGGTCTTCCCGGGGCTGATGGACGGGGCGAGTTTGTGTTTACCGAAGCGCCGGCCGACGAAATACGCGGCCGAATCGGAGATCCAGACCGTACCCAGTACGCCGAGCAGCAGGGAGGGATGAACGCCGCGCAAATCCACAAGCGCTGTGGCGGCGGGCAGGAGCACCGTGGCGCCGACTGCAAGCAGCAAGGCCCGGCCCCGCAGGCGTGCTTGCCGCCAAATCCACGCCGGCACGAGGATGATCCAGAAGAGCGCGGCCAGGTAGTAGATCCAGGCCGGCGCATAGAGGCCGTCCGCCCAAGAAACATCGAGGACCTCGGGCAACATGAACAGCCCGATCACGAGCGCTGTGTAAAAGGCGCGGCTGATCGCAGCGAGCGCCGCCAATGCTCCCCATTCCCAGGTTGCGACACCGAGCAACACGGCGCAAAACGCGATCCAGCCGGACTTGGGCAGCAGGTATAGCGCCGAGAGAAATACCACGAGCAGGACAGCCGCCGTCATCACGCGGGTTTTCAGCATGGGTGCCCGCGCTTTCCCGCCCGCTTGGCAGGGAGTCTTACGCGATCCTCCGCCGGCCGCCGGTTTCGCGCTTGGCTTTCTCGAGTTGCTCGCTGGTGCGCCCGAAGCGGCGCTCGCGCTGCTGATACCAGGCGATCGCCGCATCGAGCTGCTTGGCGTCGAAGTCCGGCCACAGCGTCGGGGTAAAGTACAGTTCGGTATAGGCAAGCTGCCAAAGGAGGAAATTGCTGATGCGCTGCTCGCCACCGGTGCGAATGAACAGATCCGGTTCGGGCGCGTAATTGAGGGCGAGATGCGGAGCGAGCTGCTCTTCGGTGTATCCCTCGGTCGGCAGCGGGCTGCTGCGCACGAGTTTCAGCAAAGCCTGCATCAGGTCCCATCGGCCGCCGTAGTTGGCGGCAATCGTGAGCGTAAGCCCCGCATTGCGCGAAGTAAGCTCCTGGGCGCGGCGCGCGAGTTCGACCACGCGTGCCCCGAAGGGCGCGATATCGCCGATTATCTTCAGGCGCACCTTGTTCTCATGCAGCCGCTCGGCCTCCTGCTCCAGGGCGGCCATGAACAGTTGCCGCAGCGTCGAAACCTCCTCGGCGGGTCGGCGCCAGTTCTCCGAGCTGAAGGCGAACAGGGTGAGGTATTCGATGCCTCGATCGGTGCACGCACGCGTGACTCGACGTACCGTCTCGACCCCCTGCTTGTGACCGGCGACGCGAGGGAGATAGCGCTTCTTGGCCCAGCGCCCGTTGCCGTCCATGATGACGGCGATATGCCTGGGGATGTCGTTGGCGGGCGGGATCTCGCGCGTGGAGCTGGCGAAGGGTTTCATGTGTGAATATTCTCTGGGGTTCGGTCAAACCGCCATCAGCTCGGCCTCTTTTGCTGCGATCATCTTGTCGATATCGGCGATGTGTTTGTCGGTGAGCTTCTGGATCTCGTCCTGCGTTCGCCGCTCCTCGTCTTCGGACGCGGCCTTGCTTCTCAGCAATTCCTTGAGCGCGTGATTGGCGTCGCGGCGCGAGTTGCGCACGGCTACCTTGGCATTTTCTCCCTCGTGCTTGATCACCTTGATCAAATCGCGGCGGCGCTCCTCCGTGAGAGCCGGCATCGGCACCCGGACCATATCCCCGTGAGAAGCAGGATTCAGGCCAAGATCGGACTCGCGGATGGCCTTCTCGATTGCGCCGAGCATCTTCTTTTCCCACGGTGATACGCCGAGGGTACGAGCGTCGAGCAAGCTCACGTTGGCGACCTTCGGAATCGGCGTCTGGCTGCCGTAATAGTCCACAGAAATGTGGTCGAGCAGCCCCGCATGCGCCCGGCCGGTGCGGACTTTGGCCAGGTCGTTTTTCAACGCATCGAGCGACTTGTGCATCTTCTGCTCGGTATTCTTCCTAACGTCGGCCAGGGTATTCATGAATCCCCCATCCTCGCGGGTTCAAGCGCTCACGTAGACCAGCGTGCCTTCTTTTTCGCCGGTGACGACCCGCTTCATCGCTCCGGCTTTCAGAATGCTGAACACGGTGATCGGGAGCTTCTGATCGCGGCACAGCGCGAAGGCCGTGGCATCCATCACTCTGAGATTCTTGATCATGGCCTCGTCGAAGCTCAGCTTGTCGTAACGCTTGGCGTCCGGACTCAGCTTGGGATCCGCGGTGTAGATGCCGTCGACCTTGGTCGCCTTGAGGACCATCTCCGCGCCGATCTCCGTTCCCCTCAGCGCCGCTGCGGTATCGGTGGTAAAGAACGGGTTGCCGGTCCCGGCGGCGAAAATAACGATTTTGCCTTCCTCGAGATAGCGGATCGCCTTGTTGCGGATGTAGGGTTCGACCACCTGTTCTATGTTGAGCGCCGATTGCACGCGCGCGTTCAAACCCGCCTGCCGCATGGCGTCCTGCAAGGCAAGCGCGTTCATGATGGTCGCGAGCATTCCGATGTAATCGGCCGTGGCGCGATCCATTCCCGCCGCACCTGGTGCCACGCCGCGAAAAATATTGCCCCCGCCGATCACCACTGCGATCTCCAGCCCCAGCGCGGCCACCTGCCCGATCTCGCCGACGATGCGCTCTATGGTCACACGATTGATCCCGTACGGATCCTCGCCCATCAGAGCTTCGCCGCTCAGCTTCAGCAGTATCCGTTTGTATTTCGCGGTTGCAGCCATCTCAGCTTTTTGCCGTTTGCCTTGATTCGTCATCGCGATGTCCACGCGCGCCATTTGCCGTTCAAGCCGCCGAACCGTTGCCCTTCTTCTCGATCCCTTCGCCGACCACGTACAGTACGAAGCGCGAAACCGACGCACTCCGGGACTTAAGGAGTGCGTCAATAGTCTGCTTCCCGTCCGGATCCTTGACGAAAGTCTGGCCGAACAGCGTTACTTCCTTGAGAAATTTCTGCAAGCTTCCCTCTACCATCTTTTTCTGGATGTCGGCAGACTTGCCCGATTCCGACGCCTTTGCCGCGGCGATATTGCGTTCCTTGTCCATCAGATCGGCCGGGACGTCGCTGCCCGACAATCCCTTAGGCTTCGACGCGGCGATGTGCATGGCGAGGTCGCGCCCCAGCTGCTCATCTCCGCCCGAAACGTCGACAAGCACGCCGATCTTCGCGCCGTGAATGTAGTAAGACAGCCGCCCTTTCGCTTCCAGCCTGGCGAACCGACGTATCGAAATGTTTTCGCCGATTCGTCCGACGAGGGCCGTGCGTGCTTCCTCTGCGGTAGAGCTCCCCAAAGGTAAGGCGCCCAGCGCCTCAACGTCCCGCGGATCTCTTTTCGCGACTAGCTCGGCGAGCGATCCTACGAAACTCCGAAAATCCTCGGTCTTGGCGACGAAGTCCGTCTCGCAGTTCACTTCCACCATCGCGCCCGTCTTCGCGTCCGGCGCGACGTGAACCGCGACGACGCCCTCCGCAGCCGTGCGTGACGCCGCCCTGGACGCCTTGTTGCCGAGCCGCACGCGCAGGAGCTCCTCGGCCTTGGCCGAATTGCCCTCCGCCTCGACCAGCGCTTTTTTGCACTCCATCATCGGCGCGTCGGTCTTGTCGCGCAGATCTCTGACCATGCTTGCGGTGATTTCCGCCATTACCGGGAGCCTCATTGCTCAAAAAGTTCAAAAAAAAGGGGCTGCCGCGCCCCTTTTGGGCCGCGCTCGCAGATCATTGTGCTTTCGCGCCGGATTCTTCGACTTCGACGAATTCATCGGAGGCTGTGCCGATGATTTCCTGCACGACCTGGCTGCGACCCTCCAGGATCGCATCGGCGATCCCGCGCGCATACAAACGAATCGCCCGGCTGGAGTCGTCGTTGCCCGGAATCACGTAGGCAATCCCGTCCGGAGAATGATTGGTATCGACGACCCCGATAACGGGGATGCCGAGCTTTTTCGCCTCGGCGACCGCCCCTTTCTGGTAACCCACGTCGATCACGAACAGGGCATCGGGCCGGTTGTCCAGCGTCTTGATTCCCCCGAGGCTGCGCTGCAGCTTGGCGAGCTCGCGCTGGAAGTGCAGGGCCTCTTTTTTCGGCATCTTTTCCGTGCTGCCGTCCTCGATCATCGCCTCCATTTCCTTGAGCCGCTTGATCGATTGGCGGACGGTCTTGAAGTTCGTCAGCATCCCGCCCAGCCAGCGGTGATCGACGAAGGGGGCGGTGCAGCGCTCGGCCTCCTCGCGGATAATCTCGCGCGCCTGACGCTTGGTTCCCACGAACAAGAGGGTGCCCTTGTTGGAGGCGAGCTGGCGTACGAATTTCATTGCCTCCTGATACATCACCATCGTCTTCTCGAGATTGATGATGTGGATCTTGTTGCGATGACCGAAGATGAAAGGCGCCATCTTCGGGTTCCAGTAGCGGGTCTGGTGGCCGAAATGCACGCCCGCTTCGAGCATTTGGCGCATTGTGGTCGACATGATGACTCCGGTTAGGGTTAGGTTCAGAGCCGCCCCGGCCAAATGATCCGCTGAAAAACGCGCGGGCACCCTAACAGCGGAGCGGCAAAAATTTAGCCGAGTCCAAGCCCGGCTAGATTTAAAATAGTAGCACGCGCGTCGAGATCGGTGCAAGTTTTTCCTGTGCAAACAGAGTATTACTCAACCCGGCTGCACCCGGGTGCGCTGTTCCGGCGGTCGGCGGTTTGCCCCGACGGGGTTGATGACTTATCCTTCCGACTTTTTTTATTCAGAGGCATGGCGATACACCTGAAAACCGCCGAGGAAATCGAGCGCATGCGCCTGGCCGGGCAACTCGCCGGGGAAGTGCTCGACTTCGTCGCCCCTCGCGTCAAGCCCGGAATCACGACCGGCGAACTGGACCGTTTTTGCCATGACCTGATCGTCGAGGGGCAAAAGGCGATCCCTGCCCCGCTGCACTACGCTCCGCCCGGCTATAAGCCTTTTCCGAAGTCGATCTGCACCTCGGTCAACCACCAGGTCTGCCACGGCATTCCAGGGGAGCGCGTGCTCAAGGCCGGCGATATCCTGAATATCGACGTCACAGTGATCAAGGACGGTTTTCACGGCGATTCCAGCCGCATGTACTACGTCGGTGAACCTTCTATCCAGGCAAAGCGGCTGTGCGAGACCACCTACGAGTGCATGTGGCTCGGCATCCGGGCGGTGCGCCCCGGGGCTTTTCTCGGTGACGTCGGCGCAACGATCCA
>Ga0137463_1000246_pt1 | contig 20498 bp, 24 predicted proteins | sample EasRivERMGT800_2_FD_102333 | JGI IMG/M metagenome (GOLD analysis project Ga0137463, IMG submission 102333) | Soil microbial communities from meander-bound floodplain in the East River, Colorado, USA - East River MetaG ERMGT800_2 | ecosystem: Environmental > Terrestrial > Soil > Floodplain ...
CTTGCGAGAACCCAGAGTGGGAGCTATCATTCCCAATATGGGAACGAAGGAATCCGGCCTGTCCAACGCGCTTTTCTCGAAAACGCAGCGCCGTGTGTTGGGACTCTTGTTCGGCCACCCGGAGCGCAGCTTCTATGCGAACGAAATCGTGCGCGCCGCGCGCGCGGGCGTGGGCGCGGTCCAGCGCGAGCTCGGGGGCCTTGCCGCGGCCGGGCTGGTGACGGTCAGCCGGCTTGGCAATCAGAAGCACTACCAGGCCAACCGTGGCTCGCCGATCTTCGACGAGCTGGAGAGCATCGTCGCCAAGGTCCTCGCGACACCTCGCCCGGTGGTGCTGCAACAGCCGCAGGCGCAATACGCCGTCAGCGCGCGGCCGGCCAAACTCCACATTCCCAGGAAAAAGATCGCCGCGCTGTGCCGCAAGTACGGGGTGAGGAAGTTGAGCCTCTTCGGTTCGGCCGCGCGCGGCGAGCTGGGCCCGAAGAGCGATGTCGATTTGATGGTCGAGTTCAAGCCGGGACAGGCGCCTTCTCTGTGGGACGAACCCGACATGCAGAAGGAATTTTCCGCGTTGTTCAACGGCCGCCGTGTCGATCTGGTGCCGCCCGAAATCATGAGGAATCCGTACCGCAGGAAAACGATCGAGCCGGATCTCAAAGTCATCTATGAAACGTGAAAAGCGGGACGACGCGTACTTGTGGGACATGCTCGATGCCGCACGCGAGGCCCGCGACTTGATCAGCGGGCTCAGCTACGACGATCTCATGTCCAGAAAAGTTGTCCGACTCGCGCTCGAACGCGTGCTGGAGATCATGGGCGAAGCGGCGCGCAACGTGTCGCCGCGCCGCAGAAATCGTCACGCAATCCCGTGGCAGGGCATCATCGGCGTGCGCAATGCGATTGCGCACGAATACGGCGAAGTCGACTACGAGCGGATCTACAGTATCGCAACCAGGGGAGTTCCCAAGCTGATCTCCAAGCTGGAGAAGATACTCGATACCAAGTGAGCGAATCATCGTCGCCCTGGCACTATGGCGATGAAGCCGATCAGGACAAAACGAAGCAAAGGAGTAACCCCATGCCGCGCACTATCCTCCCCGAAGCGCAAATCCATCCCGCCGTGCGCGAGAAGATCGCGAATTACCGCACCGACATGGTGAAGGAGGTGCAGGCGGCGGTAGCGGCGAACGCCATCGTCGTCGTCGGCATGCGCATGAATCCGTTTCCTAAGAAAGCGAGGAAGGCCCTCGATACCGCCGGGATCGCGTACAAATATCTCGAGTACGGCAGCTATCTCGGCGAGTGGCGCAGACGCCTCGCGCTCAAGATGTGGACCGGCTGGCCCACTTTTCCCATGGTGTTCGTCAAGGGCGTGCTCGTCGGCGGCGCGGACGAGCTCGCGCGTCTGATCGCGAGCGGAGAGCTCCCCCGCAAGAAGTAGCGCCGGCGTGGGTGCCCGAGCGGCCGTGTGGTGTATTGTGCGGTTCATAGGCACGCACGTGCAGTACAACAGGATCGACGCGCAGACCATTTGACGGAGCGACACCATGGAAATCAAGCCGATCAGGACAAAGAAGGATTACCGCGCCGCATTGAAGGAGATCGAGACGCTGATGTCAGCGCGCGCCGATACGCCGGAAGGCGAGCGTCTCGACGTCCTGGTGACGCTGGTCGAAGCCTACGAAAGGAAACACTACCGATTCGACCTGCCCGCTCCGGTGGAAGCGATCAAGTTCCGCATGGAGCACTCGGGGCTCGGACCCAAGGATCTCGTGCCGATGATCGGGCAGATCAACCGAGTCTACGAAGTCCTGAACCGCAAGCGGCCGCTTACGCTGCAGATGATCCGGCGGCTTCATCGGGATCTGGGGATTCCGGCGGAATCCCTCATCAAAGAACTCGAACAGCGCAAGGCGGCCTGACTCCGAGAACGGCATCGGGTGGCCACAGAAGTAGCGCCGGATGCGTCCCGCAACACCGGAGCTGATCGCCGCCTACGAAAAGGCGCTGTACGTGGTGTTCGGTGAGCCCGAGCTCGTGATCCGCATCGGCGAGCCGAATCCGGACCTGGACGAGCTGCTCGAGGCCGAAGGCGCGGCGACCGCGGCCTATATCACCGCCGCCAACCCGCGCGGTGAGGCGACGACCCGGTGGAAGAACGAGATCGCCAACGCCGCCCTGGTTAAATCGCTGGCGGGATACCGCTGCTTCGAGGGCGAAGGGCGCGACCCGCAACGACGCTGGAAGCCAGAGCGCAGCGTGCTGGTGGCCGGGATCTCGCGCGCGGATGCCGAAATCGTGGGACGGGCGTTCGGGCAGAACGCGATCGTGTTCGTGGAGAAAGGCCGCGCGCCGGAGCTCGTGATGATCGGCGAATAGCGCAGACCACCCCGGCGCTTCGCGCCACCCCTCCTTTTCAAGGAGGGGAAACTGCCCTTTTCAAGGAGGGCAAACTGCCTCTGGCGGGCATCTCGCCTCGGGCAGGCATCTCGCCTCGGGCAGGCATCTCTCTCCGTGTGTACGCTTTCGTACAGACCGCCCGAATTCCGAAGCGGAGGATGACAGCTAAGGGCTGACGCGCATCCCGGCAGCAGCCCGGTACGCGTGTGAGGTGCCCCATGGTGAACGTCGCAGGCACAAGATCAGGTAATCTCTTTGCAGAGAAACGCATCCCCCGGCGCAGTCCGGTGTTCAGGCACAGGGCCGCGCCCGAGCTGGAAGCCGCCCGCGTGCTCTGCCATCAGCTTCGAAACAAACGGGCGCGCCCGGAGAAGGAGCGGCTCGTGCATCTGATCTGCCTCAATCTCGTGGCGATACTGAAGCACCGCTCGCAGCAAGCTTAGCGGGACGCGCCTCCAGCGCCCGGAGGCGCAGTCTTTTGTTCTATGCTGCCGGCGTTCCGACAGCCCCGAAATGCGCATCCCGGTGCGCGCCAAACTCCGCCTTCCTCGACACCAACGTCTGGCTCGACTGGCTGGTCTTCGACGATCCGTCGATCGCGACTATCAAGGCAGCGGTCGCCGCGGACCGCGCGGAAGTTTTCATCGACGCCGCCTGCGAAGCGGAGCTCGAGCGCGCGCTCGGGTACGACCTGGGGAAGAAATTCACGCTCGATGCGGACGCGCAAGGCGCGTGCATCGCCGAGTGCCGGCGCGTGGCGCGCCGGATCGGCTCGCCCGTGCCGGAGGCGGAGCGGGCCCAGCTGCCCGCTTGCCGCGACCCGGACGATCAGAAATTCCTGAAGGCGGCGCTCAACTCGCGCGCGGACTTCCTTCTCACCAAGGACCGCGCGCTCCTGGATCTCGCGCGCCGCGTCGCACCGTTTCGCATCCTGACGCCGGAAGAGTTCGCCGGCCCAGGATGATTTCAGGAAACCGCGAGCAGCTCCACTTCGAAGGTGAGCGTTTCGTTCGGCGGGATGGTGTCGCCGGCGCCGTCTTTGCCGTAGGCGAGTTGCGGCGGTATGGTGAGCTTGCGCGTGCCGCCGACCTTCATGCCGGCGAGGCCTTCTTCCCAGCCGGGCATGACTTCTTTCTTGCCCAGGGTAAATTCGAAGGGGTCCTGCTTTTCCTTGCTCGAATCGAATTGCGTTCCGTCGGCGAGCCAGCCGGCGTAGTGCACGATGACGTCCCGGCCGGCCACGGCGGCCGCGCCCTCGCCGATGACGGTGTCTTCGATGGTCAGGCCGCTTGCGGTGGTGATGGGGGACATGGGCATTTCCTCGTGTTGGGACAGTGTTCGCCGTGCGGGGAGCTGGGGGGCCGTGTTGCAGCGCAGCGGGAGGCAAAAGGTACGCGAAAGCAGGGAGATAAGCTACAAGTATTTGGAATAAACCCGCGAGCCGCGCCGGCGCGAACTTTTCTTGGCCGTTTCGTGTCCTTTTTCTCATGTTCTCCGATGTTTCGGGAACCCGGCGCCCTGGCGTGGGCTACCCTGACGGCCGGCGTGACTTCATGGAGCGGGAGGGCAACATGCAAGAAAGCGCATTGCGCGCGGAGCCGCGCGCGTCGCAGGACGATCCTCGTCTGCAAGATCTCATCGCGGAATTCAGAGAGATGCTGCCCGGCCGGAGCGCTACGGCGCAGGCGATCGACCGGAACGAGCCGTGGGAGCAGATCGCGCTGAAGGCGGTCGAGGACGGCTACATCGAGATTGCAGATCAGTTCGACGGGTTCGTGGAGGTCTGTCTGCGCGGGGCGGCGTGAAAACGACCGGCCTCGCGCCTCGTCAGGCGCGACATCCAGAGATTCCGTAAGATCGTCTGGGATCTCGGCATCCAGCCGGACTAACGAAAGGAAAAAACGATGGCCAAAGCCTATTGGATCGTCTGCTACCACTCGATCAAGAACCCCGACGCGCTCGCGGCTTACGCCAAGATCGCCGCGCCGGCGCTCCAGGCGGCGGGCGGCCGCTACCTGGTGCGGGGCAACCCCGCGAAGGTGTACGAGGCCGGGATCAATCAGCGCACCGTGCTGATCGAGTTCGACAGCCTGCAAAAGGCCATCGCCGCGCACGACAGCGCCGGGTACCAGGAATCCTTGAGGGTGTTGGGCGACGCGGTCAAGCGCGATATGCGGATCGTGGAAGGCGTGGGCTGAGACACCACCCCGCCCGCTTCGCGGGCACCCCTCCTCATACGAGGAGGGGAAAAAAACCACCACCCCGGCGCACCACCCCGCCGCCTCCGGCGGCACCCCTCCTCAAGAGAGGAGGGGATGAACCACCAATCCGCCTCACCTTCAATCGCTAAACCCGCAGCGATTCGGGCGAGAGGTATTTCTGCCGGTAGGTCTCGAAGTCGACGCGCTCGGCCGCCTCGATCTCCTTCTGTTTCCTGATCGATTCCTCGGCGAGGCGCGCGAAGCGCGCTTCGATGTCGGTGGGCAGCGGCTCGCTTCGCAGCGTCTTCGCGTGCTCGAGCGAGAGCGCCAGCGCGAAGCGCGCGTAAGAGCTGTCATGGCTCTGCTGCATCTCGGCGAGGACGCGCGCCGAGGGAAGAAGGCTCGGATCTTCGGTGGCTTTCACCGCCGCGGAGAGCGCATCGCGGTGCGCGCCCGTGCCCTGCGCCGCGTCCAGGGCCGCGGCGATCGGCGCGCATTCGGCGAGCACCTGCGCGCCCCATTCGCGCAGCTCGACCATCTCGCCGTCTCGGTCCAGGCGCAATCCCGGCTCGCGGCCGCGCGCCGCCGCGCGCAGCTTGTTGCGCCCGACGGCCTCGATCTCCTGGCGCGTGTCCGGCGGGCTGTCGGTGAGCAGGCAATGCAGGAGAAAAACGTCCAGAAAACGGATCGTGTCCGCGGTAATGCCGATGGGCGAGAAGGGATCGAGGTCCATGGCGCGCACCTCGACGTACTCGACGCCGCGCTCGCGCAGCGCGTGCAGCGGGCGCTCGCCCGGGCGGATGACGCGCTTGGGCCGTATGGTGCTGTAGAACTCGTTTTCGATCTGCAGGAGGCTCGTTCCGAGCTGGCGGTAGTTGCCTTCTCCGTCGCGGATGCCGATCGCTTCGTACGGCGGGTAGGGCCGGGTGAGCACTTCGTCCAGACAAGCCGTGTAGCTTTCGATGCTGTTGTAGCTCACCGCGAGCGAGTCCTGCGCCTCGGAGAGGTAGCCGAGCCGCCCCATGCGCAGCGACGTTGCGTGCGGCAGGTACAGCGTGCCGGGCGCGAGCTCCTCCAGCGCGTGCTTGCGGCCCGCGACGAAGCTCGCGCACACCGTGGGCGAGGCGCCGAAAAGATAGAGCAGCAGCCACGCGTGCCGGCGGAAATTGCGCACCAGCGCGAAGTAGGCCTCGTTCGCGTCGCGATGGCGCGGCAGCGGCCAGGCGGCTTCGGGGAGGGACCAGTTGTAGTGCAGGCCCGCGATCATCTGCATGCGCTTGCCGTAGCGGTGCGCGAGCCCGATGCGGTATACGGTCTTCGCCCGGCCGACGTTGGAATTGCCGTAGCGCGCGATCGGGATCGCGTTCTCGTCGGGCAGGCTGCAGGGCATGCTCGCGCCCCACAGCATTTCGTCGCCGATGTGGCGGTAGACGAACTGGTGGATGCGCTTCAGCTCTTCGCGGCACGCCTCGACCCTGGTGTGCACGCCGGTAATCAGCTCGATCAGCGCTTCGCTGAAGTCGGTGGTGATGTGCGGGTGCTTGAGCGCCGACCCGAGAGCAACCGGGTGCGGCGTAAGCGCGAGTGCGCCGTCGGGCCGCACGCGCAGGGATTCCTTCTCGATCCCGCGCTTCAGGCCGTTCAGCACGGCGGGCGGGAGCGCGGAGAGGCGTTCCTTCAAGCTGGAAGAGGCGTTCGTCAAGGCCGCGGCCGCCTAGTGGGAAAGGGCGCGGTTGAACCGGCTCACGATCGCGGCGAGGAGCACCGCGACAAGCCCGACCACGAAGATCCCGTCGAAGGTCCCCGCGCCCCCGATCGACATGACCGGCGCGCCGAGGCCGCGTATCCTGCCGAGATTCATCAGGTCCGCGCCGATCAGGGTGCCGAGGCTGCCGCAGGCGTAGGCGAGCGGCGCGGCATAGCGGCGCGACAGGGAAAGCGCGACGATCGCGGCGATGACGGGCGGGTAGAAAACCGGGATGGCGATGCCCACGCCCGGGACCGGCTCGGCGAGCAGGTAGCAGGCGAGAGACACGATCGCGACGCCCCAGGCCGCCTTGCGATACAGATCGTTCTTCACGATCAGGAAGAGCGACATCAGGATCGGAATGATCGCTCCGCCGACGTTGATCGCCAGGATGGGCCCCGGCGAGGTCTCCACGCTTGGGATCACGTAGGGAACGCCGTAGAACGGGACCTCGTAGAGCCGGGTCATCTGCTCCGGGGAAAGCCGCAGGATGGGCAGGTTCACGTAGCTCCCGGCGAGCGAAAGAAAGAGCCAGGTAAAAAAGTACCCCGGCGCGATGCCGAGCTGGGCGTAGGCGAACTGCAGCACCCTGAGCACCGCCAGGAACGCCAGCGCGACCAGCACCCCCAGCAGGATCAGCAGGAACGGAAGCGTGAGCGGGTAGTAGTGAATGCCGAGCGAATGCATGGGCGGGTCCGGTGAATCGGGGAAAGCGGGGGCGAAGCGATCGGGGATGGGTACGCCCGGCATTATCGCCCGGACGCAGCGCGCCCGCTACAATGCCGCGTCACCGGTCATGACGAGAGAAGGAGAGACATGAGAGAATCGCGCGCCGTTTCCGCGGCCCGGGCGCTCGCCGCCGCCGCGCTCGCGCTGGCGATTTCACCCGCGCTCGCGCAGACCTATCCCGCCAGGCCGATTCACCTGCTCCTCCCGTTTGCGGGCGGCACCGACGCGGTGGCGCGCCTGCTCGCGTTCAAGATGTCCCCGGCGCTCGGCGAGCAGGTGCTGCCCGAGCAGCGCTTAGGCGCCGGCGGCAACATCGCGCACCGCGCGGCGGCGGAGGCCGCGCCCGACGGCTATACGCTGCTCATGGGGGCGCCGCCTCTGGTCATCAATCCGCATTTGAATCCCAACTCCGGCTACGACGCGCTGCGCGGCTTCGCGGCTATCGCGCCGCTCACCTCGATTCCCAATGTGCTCGTCGTACACCCGAAGGTAAAGGCGGCGAGCCTCGCGGAGCTGCTGCAGCGCGCGCGCGAGGCGCCCGGCAAGCTCACCTACGGGTCGGGCGGCGTGGGCTCGGTGAACCAGCTCGCGGCGGAGCTGCTGAAATCCAGGACGAAGATCGACATCCTGCACGTGCCCTACAAGAGCGCGACGACCGCGCTCACCGGGCTTCTCGCCGGCGAGATCGACGTGGTGATCGTCGCCACCTCCAGCGCCGCGTCCTACGTGAAAGACGGACGCCTGCGCGCGCTCGCGGTGCTCGACTCCAAACGCTCCAGCGCCATGCCCGAAGTGCCGACCGCGGCCGAAGCCGGGACTCCGCTGGTCGCGGTCAACTGGTACATGCTGCTCGCGCCCGCGGGCACGCCCCGCGCGATCATCGAGAAGCTCAACGCCGAGGCCGTGCGCGCGATGAACGCGCCGGATATCCGCGAGCGCCTCTCGGGACTGGGCGGGGAGCCGGCGTCGGGCTCGCCCGAGGACGCCGCTGCGTTCCTGCGCAGCGAGTACGAGCAATGGGGCAAGGTGGTCCGCGAGGCGGGGATCAAGGCAGAATAACGCGGGGCGAATGAAAGGGAGTCGGCCATGAGAAATTTTGTTTGCGTTTTGAGCGTCGTCTTGCTTCCCGGTCTTGCGATCGGCGCGGAGAATCCCGAGTGGGCCTACCCTCCTACGCCCAAGCCCGCGGCCCTCGACAATGTGGTGCAGAAGCTGATGCCCGGGAGCGCGAGGAAGTATACGCAGGCGCAGATCGACGACGGCTTCAATCCGCCCGACTGGTTTCCCGAGGAACATCCGCCGATGCCGGAGATCGTCGCCATCGGGAGAAAGCCGGCGCGCGCCTGCGCCCTGTGCCACCTTCCGACGGGGGACGGCCACCCCGAATCCTCGAGCCTCGCCGGCCTACCCGCCGCGTATCTCGTGCGCCAGATGGCCGCGTTCAAGAACGGGGAAAGAAAGGGCGTCAGGGCGAACGCGATGATCGATATCGCGAAGGCGATCTCGGACGCAGACGTGCGCGCAGCGAGCGAGTATTTCGCGGCCCTGAAGCCGGGCGTGTGGACCAAGGTGGTCGAGGCCGACACCGTGCCGAAAAGCTACGTCGGCTCGGGAGCCATGCGCTTTGCCGCGCCCGAGGGCGGCACCGAGCCGATCGGCAACCGCATCATCGTGCTGCCGCAGGACGCGGCGAGAGCGCACAGCCGCGACCCGCACTCGGGTTTTATCGATTACGTGCCGGTCGGCAGCATCGCGCGAGGCAAGGCGCTGGTGACGGGCGGAGGTTCGGGGCAAACCGTTCCCTGCGCCATCTGCCACGGCGCGGCGCTGAAAGGACTGGGCGAAGTGCCGGGCATCGCCGGACGTCCGCCGATCTACGTCGTTCGCCAGCTGAACGATATGCAAAGCGGCAACCGCACCGGTTCCCTCGCCGAGTTGATGAAGGCGGTGGTCGCCAAGCTGACCCTCGAAGACATGCTGGCGATCGCCGCTTACCTGGGCTCGCTGGAACCGTAGAGAGGCAGAACGAACCGCGCGTTTGAGGTGCGCGGGGCTTTGCCGAAGCCGCCGGACCCGCAGGACGGAGGGGAGGAAGGTGCCCGCATTTCCTGCGCGCCCGGCGCCTCGGTTCTTCGACTATCCCTTCCTGACCAGTGCCAGAAGAGTGAGGACGAGCTTGCGCAGGCCGCTGCTCTTTGCCTCGGGCGGCTGCTTCGACGAGGGGACCGGGACCCCGGGCATCGCGGACTCCACGCCCATCGGGACTCGGTCGGACTCTCTCCTGTTTGCTGTCTGCGGTGCCATACCCAACTCTTCGCAAGAAGCGTGCCCTGGGTCGCAAAACCCCGAACAGCGCGGGTTTACAGCTACTTGCCGCGTTGCAGCAAGGAAATCAGCGGCTCCGGAAAGCCGACGGGGCCGTCGGTCGACTGTCAACGTCTGCTGCATCGGGGCCTCTACAGGAAGTAAACGTCTCTGAGTCGATTTCGGATACGTCAGCGCGGAGGCGTTCGTTCGATGGCGACGAGGCCGGTGTACTTGGTGACGAGCTGATGCGTGAGCGCGAGCTCGATCGCCCTGGCGCGCGCCTCACCCGCGCGCTCCTTCTCGCGCGCGGCCTGCGTGCGCGCCGGTTCGCCCGCCGCGCCGCGCGCCTCGCCCGCCATCAGCATCACACAAGCCCCGAGGACCAATGCCGTCGCAACGCCGATACAGAACGTTGCGAGCAGCGTGCCGAGAAAATCGACGACGATCGGGCGCACCCTGAACCTGCCGCTTGAAGCTTCCATCTCGAATCCCCTCGTGCAATGCCCGCTTCGGGCCATGCCCGCTATTGAAGCGCCGGAAAAGGGCTGCGCCGGGTGGGAGGAATGACAGGCTGCCTAAGAATTGTGGCAGGAAGATGGCAATGCGCCTTAGTTCGGGCGGATTGGAGAAGGAATGCGCTATATTCAGCGCAGATTTGTTTTCCCCTCCTTTCCAAGGAGAGGTGGCGCGAAGCGCCGGGGTGGTTTGGGCGCTATCACCACCCCGCCGCCTCCGGCGGCACCCCTCCTCGTCGAGGAGGGGATTGAACCTAAATCAGACATGCCCCGCCGCATCGCTATCGTCGAAGACGACGCCGCAATCCGAGCCAACTACGCCGACGCGCTCAGGAAACACGGCTACGAGGTGAGCGCGCACGCGGCGCGCGGGGAGGCGATGCGCGCCTTCAAGGCGCGGCTTCCCGATCTCGCGGTGATCGACATCGGCCTGGGCGAGGAGCCCGACGGCGGCTTTGCGCTGTGCCGCGAGCTCCGCGCCCTGTCTCCCGGCCTGCCGATCCTTTTTCTCACCGCGCGCGATTCGGACTTCGACGCGGTCTCGGGGCTGCGCCTGGGCGCGGACGACTATCTCACCAAGGACGTGAGCCTGCCGCACCTGCTCGCGCGCATCTCGGCGCTGTTTCGCAGGATCGACGCGCTGCGCGAGCCGAAGGCGGCCGAGGAAGTGCTCGAGCGCGGGCGCCTGAAGCTCGACGCGAAGCGCTTCACCGCGTCGTGGAAGGACGAACCCGTCGACCTGACGCTCACCGAGTTCTGGATGGTGCACACGCTCGCGAAATTCCCCGGCCACGTGAAAGACCGCGAGGGCCTGATGCGCGATGCGAACCTGGTGGTCGACGAAGGCACGATCACCTCGCACGTGAAGCGCATCCGCAGGAAATTCGCCGCGGTCGATCCTGCGTTCGAGCAGATCGATACGGTGTATGGCATGGGCTACCGGTGGAAGGCGTGATCGTTTCACTCCCCTCCTTGGATAAGGAGGGGTGGCGCGAAGCGCCGGGGTGGTTCGACGCCGGCTACACCACCCCGCCGCCTGCGGCGGCACCCCTCCTCAAGAGAGGAGGGGAAAACCCGATATGAAGCTCCGCGGCCTGATCCCGCACCTCAGCCTTCGCACCAAGCTCGCCCTGGTGGCGTTGGTGCTGCTTGCGCTGCCCTGGGCGGGTTACGAGTACGTGCGCGAGATGGAGCGGTTCCTGCTCGAGGGCCAGGAGCAGGCGCTGCTCGCCACCGCGCGCGCCGTCGCCACCGCGCTGCACGACCGGCCGGGGCTGATGCGCGCGCGTCCGTCGCGCGACAGCGATTTCCGGCGCGAGGCCGAGGAAGAGTTGCAGCGACTCGCCGCCGAGCGCGGCGAAGCCGAACCAAACTCCGACGAGGGCGTCGAACCGGTTCCCCCCGTCATCATCGATCGCGAGAAGTCCGCGGCGCGGCGGGAAATCGAGGACATCGCCGAGATCCTCAAGGGCGTCGAGCGCACGACCTCGCGCATCTGGGTGGTGACGCGCGAGCTGCGCGTGCTCGCGCTCGCCGGCAGCCTGCGGCGCGAAGCGGGCGGGACGGAAGAGACCCTGACGCAGCACTTGCTCGGTTGGTTGATCCCGCGCCCGAGCGAGGACTTCGACGACGCCATCGACGACGACGCGCTCGCTGCCGGCCGCGAGATCTCCGGCGCGTTGCAGGGCCGGCCGGGGTTCCGCCTGCGCAATACGCCCGACGGGCGCGCCGTGGTGATCTCGGCCGCGCATCCGATCTGGAACGGCGACGAAGTCGCGGGCGCGGTCGTCGTCGAGGAGAGCACCAACCCGATCCTCTCGGTGCGCAGCCAGGCGCTGGAGCGCCTGCTGGTGCTGACGCTCGCCGCGTTCGCGGTGGCCGCGGCCGTGCTGATCTGGTTCGCCACGCGCATCTCCACGCGCATCCGGCGGCTGCGCGACGAGGCCGAGACGGCGATCGACGCGCACGGGCGGCTCGCGCACCCGCATTCGCGCCTGCTCACCGCGCAGAACGCGGGCGACGAGATCGGCGATCTCTCGCGCAGCTTCTCGGCGATGCTGGGCAAGCTCTCCCAGCACCACGCTTATCTCGAGAGCCTGGCGAGCCGCCTCTCGCACGAGCTGCGCACCCCGATCGCGGTGGTGCGCTCCTCGCTCGAGAACCTGAAGCTCGCGCCGGCCGACGCGCGCGTCTACATCGAGCGCGCGGAGGAAGGCCTGAAGCGCCTCGGGACGATCCTCACGCGCATGAGCGAGGCGACGCGCCTGGAGCAGGGATTGAACGCGGTCGAGCGCGAGCGCTTCGACCTCGCCGCGGTGGTCGCGGGCTGCGTCGAAGGCTACCGCCTCGCCTATCCGCACCAGCCCTTCGATCTCGCGCTCCCGCAAAAAAAGGCGCCGGTGGAGGGATCGCCCGACCTCGCGGCGCAGCTGCTCGACAAGCTCGTCGCGAACGCGGTGGATTTCTCCAGCCCGGGGATGGCCGTGCGGATCTCGCTCTCCCTCGAAAACGGCGTGGCCGAGCTCGGTGTCGAGAACCAGGGGCCGCCGCTGCCCGAAGAGATGCGCGGAAAATTGTTCGAATCGATGGTGTCGGTGCGCGGCGAGAGCGCGCGCGAAGGAAAGAGCGGCGAGCCGCACCTGGGACTCGGGCTCTACGTCGCTCGTCTTATCGCCGAATTCCACGGGGGCACGATCGCCGCGAGGAATCTCGCTTCGGGGGGCGGCGTCGCGGTGAGCGTAACGTTCCGCTCCACTTGAGCTGGCCGACCGGCGGCTATTTGCCCCTGCCGTGTCCCGACACTTCCGCGCCCGCCTCAGGCGGCAGAGCGGCGTGGAAGAAGAGCGACGCCGCGGAAAGCAGAGCGACCGCGGCGAAGGCCGGCGCGAAATCGGCGCTGACGATATCGGCGTGTCCCTGCGCAAGGCTCGAGACCTGCAGCGCGTACGCGCCGAGCGCCACGCCGAGGCTCTGCGCGAGGCGCTGCGCCATGCTCGCGGTACTGGATGCCTGGCTCATGGTTTCGCGCGTCACCTCGGCGAACGAGACTGCCTGCAGGGCGGTGAATTGCAGCGAGCGCAGGCAGCCGGAGCCGAGCAGCACCAGGAAGATCACGATGTGCGGCGTCGCGGCGGTGAACAGGCCGAATACGCCGATGGCGGCGGATGCGACGAGAGCGTTGACCGTGAGCACCTTGCGGAATCCGAATCGCCTGAGGATGACCGTGGTCAGGGTCTTCATGAACATCGCGCCGACCGCGCTCGCGCAGGTGAGCAGGCCCGATTGCAGCGGATTCATGCCGAAGCCGACCTGCAACAGGAGCGGCAGCAGAAACGGCGTCGCGCCGACGCCGATGCGGAACAGGCTCCCCGCGATGACGCCCGTGTGGAAGGTCGGCAGCCGGAAGAGCGACAGGTCGATCACCGGATGCGCCACGCGCCGCGCATGCCACGGGTAGGCCGCCAGAGCGAGCGCGCCCAGGACGATGCAGGCCGCGGTGATCTTTCCGGGCAGGAGGTGGCCGCCGAGGGAAGACAGTCCCAGCATCAGCACCGACAGCCCGACTCCCGTGAGCGCGAATCCGGCGAGATCGAGCGGCGGCGTCTCGGGCTCCTTCACGTTCGGGATATGGCGCAGCACGAGATACAGCCCCAGCACGCCGATCGGCAGGTTGATGAGGAAGATCCAGCGCCAGCTGAAGTACAGCGTGATCGCCCCGCCCAGCGCCGGCCCGGTGACCGGCCCGAGCAGCGCCGGAATGGTGAGGTAGTTGAGCGCGACGAGGAGCTCGTCCTTCGGCACGGCGCGCAGCAGCACCAGGCGCCCGACCGGCACCATCATCGCCCCGCCGATTCCCTGCAGGAAGCGCGCGGCGACGAAGGCGGCGAGCGTGCTCGACACGGCGCACAGGAGCGAACCGGCGACGAACACGACGATGGCGCTCGCGAACACGGTGCGCGAGCCGAGGCGGTCGGCGACCCAGCCGCTGATCGGTATGAATACCGCGAGGCCGACGAGATAGGAGGTCAGCGCGAGCTTGAGCGCGAGCGGGCTCTCGCCGATATCGGCGGCGATGGCCGGGAGCGAAGTCGCGATCACCGTCGAGTCCATGTTCTCCATGAAAAGGGAACACGCGACGATGAGGGGAATGAGGACGGTGCGCTGCACGGTGCGTATTCTGAGGCAAGAGCGCCGCGAGCGAAGCACCCGCCATCCCGGCTTCGCGGCCACCGCCGCGTTCCGACTCGCGTAGAATCCTTTCCGACGTGGACATAGAATCCACTCCAGCGTGGACACGGAGCACTACGATCTCCTGATCATCGGCGGCGGCATCAACGGCGCGGGTATCGCGCGCGATGCCGCCGGCCGGGGCCTGAAAGTGCTGCTGGTCGAGCAGAACGATCTCGCCTCGGCGACTTCTTCGGCCTCGACCAAGCTTATCCACGGCGGGCTCCGCTACCTCGAGTACTTCGAATTCCGCCTCGTCGCCGAGGCGCTCGCCGAGCGCGAAACGCTGCTCAGGATCGCACCGCACATCGTCTGGCCGATGGAATTCGTTCTGCCGCACGAATCGCACCTGCGGCCCGCCTGGATGATCCGCGCGGGCCTGTTCCTCTACGATCATCTCGGTCACCGCATGTTCGGCTTCGGAAGCAATAGCTCGCTGCCGACGTCGAAGGGCGTGCGGCTCGCGCCGGACGGTTACGGGGCCGGCTTGAAGCCCGAATTCGAGCGCGGCTTCGTCTACTACGACTGCTGGGTCGACGACGCGCGCCTGGTGGTGCTCAACGCGCGCTCGGCGACCGAGCACGGCGCGACCATCCTGACGCACACCCGCTTCGTGTCGGCGCAGCGCGAGGGCGGGGAGTGGAGCGCGACCCTGAACGACGAGCGCGGCAAGCGCACGGTGCAGGCGAGGGCGATCGTGAACGCCGCGGGGCCCTGGGTGAGGCAGATCCTCGACGAGGCGCTCAAGATCAAGCTTTCCGCGGCGGTGCGCCTGGTGAAAGGCAGCCACATCGTGGTGCCGCGCATCCACGCGGAGGGCCACGCCTTCATTTTGCAGAACCCCGACAGGCGCGTCATATTCATGATTCCCTACGAGCGGCAGTTCACGCTCGTCGGCACCACCGACGTGCCGGTCACGCGCGACGACTACCGGGCGAAGATCTCGCGCAAGGAGATCGAATATCTTTGCGGCGCGGCGAGCCGTTACGCCGAGAAGCCCATCACTCCCGGCATGGTCGTGTGGAGCTACTCGGGCGTGCGCCCGCTTTACGACGACGGGAGCGAGAACCCGTCGGCGGTGACGCGCGATTACCACCTGCTGCTCGATACGGGAGCGGAGCCTGGCGGCGCGCCGGTGCTTTCGGTGTTCGGCGGCAAGATCACGACCTATCGCAGGCTCGCCGAGCAGGTCATGGAAAAGCTCTCCGGGCGTTTTCCCGGCAAGCCCGCGTGGACGCACACCGAGCCCCTCCCCGGCGGGAACCTGGGCGGCCGCAGCTTCCGCGGACTGCTCCTCGATTACCGCAGGCGCTTTCCGCGCCTGCCGAAGGTCTGGCTCGCGCGGCTGCTGCGCAGGCACGGGGCGCTCGCCGAGGAAATCATCGGGGACGCGCGCGAGGAGCCCGGGCTCGGCCGGAACTTCGGCGGCGGCCTCTATGAGAGAGAGCTCGAATATCTCGTCAGGAACGAATGGGCGCGCGAGGCCGAGGACGTGCTGTGGCGGCGTACCAAGTGCGGGCTGCACATGAGCGCGCGCGAGAAGACCGCGGTGGGCGGCTGGCTGGCCGAGAGGGTCTGATCGGTGGAGTGGTGGCTCGGCTACGCCGCCATCGGAGTAGCCGTCGGTTTCTTCGCCGGGATGCTCGGCATCGGAGGCGGCGCGATCATGGTGCCGCTCCTGGTGATGCTGTTCGAGGCGCAGGGCCTGCCGAAGGCGCATATCCTGCATCTGGCCGTGGGCACCGGGATGGCGACGATCCTCTTCACCTCGGTCGCGAGCGTGCGCGCGCACGCGGCGCGCGGCGTGATCCGCTGGGACATCGCCCGCAGGATCACGCCCGGCATCCTCTTGGGCGGCCTCGCCGGCTCCTGGATCGCGAGCTTTATCCCCACGGCCGTTTTCGCGGCGATATTCACCGGCGTGATCTACATCGCGGCGACCAACCTGCTGCTCGATCGCAAACCCCGCGCCTCGCGCGAGCCTCCGGGGTGGGTGGGAATGTTCGTCTTCGGGTTCCTGGTGAGCGCGATTTCCGCGTTCACCGCGATCGGCGGCGCGTTCATGACCGTACCTTTCATGCTCTGGTGCAACGTGCCCATGCTGCAGGCGATCGGCACCGCCGCGGTGATCGGGTTTCCGATCGCGCTCTCGGGCACGATCGGCTTCGTAGCCACGGGACTGCGCGAAACCGGGCTGCCGCCTCACAGCGTCGGCTACGTTTTCCTGCCGGCGCTCGGCGGGATCGTCGTGGCGAGCATGCTGGTGGCGCCGCTCGGCGCGGCCGCCGCGCACCGCCTGCCGACGCTGTGGCTCAAGCGGATTTTCGCGGTGCTCTTCTACGTGATGGCGACGCGGATGCTGCTCACTTTCTTGTGAGGCGCTCCGCCTTCAGGGCCGTTGGAACACGACGAAATAGTTCTCGCGCATCAGCTTCTTCTCCTCGACGAAGCGGAAGCCCGCGGCCTCGATCTCCCTGATCGCGGTCTGCTTGTCCGCGCGGGTGTGGTCGATGCGCTGCTGGTGCGTCTGGCCCGGGATCTTCTCGAAGTCGATCACCACCATGCGGCCGCCGGGCTTGAGCGCCCTGCGGATCGATTGCAGGGTCTCGCCCGGATGCTCGAAATGGTGGTAGGTGTCGCAGGTGTACACCAGGTCGACCGAGGCCTCGGGCAGCTCGGTCTCGGTGCCCTTGGTGAGGATGGTCGTGACGTTGTCCATCCCTTCCGCCCTGGCGCGCTCGCCGATGTGCTCGATGAAGGCCTGCGAGATGTCCACCGCGTAGACGCGCCCGCCAGGGCTTACCGCCTTGGCGAAGAGCATGGTGAAGAGCCCGGTCCCGGCGCCGACGTCGGCGACCGCCATCCCCGACTTCACGCCCGTCGCGGCGAGTATCTCGTTCCGCTTGCGGTAGACCTCGCGGTCCTCGTTCTCGAAGCCTTTTTTCCAGCGTGCGACGTCGGGGTTGACCAGGAAAGGCGAGTTGATTTCAGGTTTCGCGCCGTGCTGAGCGGAGGGAAGCGCCGGCCACAGGGCGGCGAGCGAGGCGAAAAGAATCGCTGCGAATCGTCTCATGCGATGTACCAGAAGTAGTAGGTTGCGAAGCCGAAGAGCGCGGTGAGCCAGTAGCCGGCGAAAGCCGCGCGCATCAGGTTTTTCCACGCGCGGACGTGCAGGCTGCGCGGCAGGACGTCGTTCATCTGCAGCACGATCCACAGCCCTGAGAGGGCGGTGAGCGTTCCGAGCGCGGCGTGCAGCCAGGTCACGGCGATGCGCAAGTCTGCAAAGGCCGCGGCTTTCGCGATCTTCACGTCCTGCATCGAGCCCGCCATGACGAGCGCGATCAGGCCGATGTTGAGGACCACCCAGGTCGTCTGGTTGATCTGGTGCGCTTCGATGTTGCCGCGCCGCGCGAGCAGGAACCCGTAGCTGATCCCAGCGACGAGGAAGATTTCGAGAATCAGGTTGGCGTCGGCGATCAGCGGGCCCGCGCCGAAAAATCCGCGCGAGCCCTCGAGTCCGGAAAGCGAGATCCCGGCGACCCAGGCGAGCGAGCCCGCGATCATGACGGCGGCCGTGACGCTTGCGGAACGGCCCGGTGCGGCCATGCTTCCTCCATTTCTCTTCCCCTCCTTTTCAAGGAGGGGTGGCGCGAAGCGCCGGGGTGGTGAGCGCACCCAACCATACCACCCCGCCGGCTTCGCCAGCACCCTTCCTCAAGAGAGGAGGGGATGCGCCGCCAACTTGCGGCGCGCTCTCAGATTACGCCATCGGCGCGCAGCCTGGCGATCTCGCGATCGCTCAAGCGCAGCACCTGGCGCAGGATCTCCTCGGTGTGCTGCCCCAGCACCGGCGGCGCGAGACTGTGCTCGAGCGGCGTCCCCGAGAAGCGCATCGGGCTCGCCACCAGCGGCATCTTGCCGGCGACCGCATGCTCGAGCTCGATCTTCACGCCGCGCGCCTTTACCTGCGGTTCCTCGAAGACCTGGGCGACGTCGTTGATCGGCCCGTTCGCGACGCCCGCGGCGTCGAGAAGCTCAACCCATTCGCGCGTGGTTTTTTTCACGAAGATCGCCTGCAGGAGGCGCGTCAGCTCCACGCGGTTCTCGACGCGCTTGCCGTTCGAAGCGAAGCGTGGATCGTCGGCGAGCTCGGGGCAGCCGGCGACCTCGCAGAATTTACGGTAGAGGTTGTCGTTGCCGCAGGCGAGGATGACGCTGCCGTCCCTGGTTCGGAACGGCTGATACGGCGCGATGTTCGGGTGCAGGTTGCCGATCCGCCGGGGCGCTTTCCCGGTCGAGAAATAATTGGTGTTCTGGTAGGCGAGAAGCGCAATCTGCGAATCGAGGAGCGCGAGATCGAGATGCTGCCCCGCCCCGCTCTCCGCGCGGTGCGCAAGTGCAGCACAAATGGCAATCGAGGCGTACATCCCGGTGATGATATCGGCGACCGGCACACCCGCTCTCTGCGGCCCGCCGCCCGGCGCATCGTCCGGTTCGCCGGTAACGCTCATCATGCCGCCCATGCCCTGGATCATGAAATCGTAGCCGGGGCGCTCGCGATACGGGCCGGTCTGGCCGAAGCCCGTGACCGAGCAGTAGATAAGGCGCGGGTTGATCTTCTTCAGGTCGTCATAGGAGAGGCCGTAGCGCGCGAGATCGCCGAACTTGTAATTCTCTATGAGCACGTCGGAAATCGCGGCGAGCTCGCGCACGAGCTTCTGGCCCTCGGGCCTCGCGATGTTGAGCGTGATCGATTTCTTGCCGCGGTTGGCCGAGGTGTAATAGGCCGAGTCCCGGGTGTCGCGCCCGTCCTTGTCCTTCACCCAGGGCGGACCGAAAGCGCGCGAGTCGTCGCCCGAGCCGGGACGCTCGACCTTGATCACTTCGGCGCCGAGATCGGCGAGGTTCTGCCCGGCCCAGGGACCGGCGAGCACGCGCGAGAGATCGAGAACGCGGATGTGCGAAAGCGGTCCCGCCATGAGTTTCAAGGCCGTTGGAGACGCGGTATTTTATCCGAAAGCGTCGTACCGGCCTTCAGGAACGCTACAATTGCGGCAGAACCAAGGAGCACGGAATGCGGGTTTTTCGGTGGAAGACGATGTGCGCGGCCGCGCTTTGCGCCCCGCTCCTCGCAGCCGCGCAGCAGCAGCCGTCCGATTACGCGCGGGAGAAACGCTGGGCCGACGAGATCGTACCGCAACTCGTCGTGGGCGAGCCGGTCTGGCTCGAGGCGCCGCGGACCGAAAAATTCCTGGGGATCTATACCGAGGCGAAGAACTCGAAGAGCGCAATCATTCTCGCGCACGGCCTGGGCGTGCATCCGGATTACGGCCTGATCGGCGAGCTGCGCACGCGGCTCGCCGACGCGGGCTACACCACGCTTTCGATCCAGATGCCGATCTTCGGCGCGGACGCGCCGCCGGCGCGCTACCCGGTGCTCTTCTGGGAAGCCGACGCGCGCTTCGCCGCCGCGATGACCTATCTGCGCCGAAAACGCTACGACAAGATCGTGGTCGTCTCGCACAGCATGGGCTCGCGCATGGCGAACCATTACATCAGCGCGCATCCGCAGGTCCCGCTCGCGGGCTGGATCTCACTTTCCATCTCGAGCGGGGACATCGGGCCGTTCAAGCGGATCAAATTTCCCGTCTACGACGTCTACGCGGAAAACGACTTCGACATCGTGCTGCAGGGCGCGCAGAAACGCGCCGCAGTGCTCAAGCGCATGCGCGGTTCGAGCCAGACCATGGTGTTCGCGACCGATCACTATTTCGCCAAGAGGGAAAAAGAGCTGGTGATTCTCGTCCGCCTGCTGCTGGAGGGCGAGAAGAAGTAGCCTCCCTCGGCCCCGGCGGGTCGGCAGGCCCCGATGCTGCATTGCATCCTGCCCGCCGGAGCCCGCGCGGCCGCTTACCGGGCACGCGCGCCCGCCCCCAAAAACTGACCTAGGTCAATTGCGGCTCCCCGGGTCCAGCGTCTAAACTGTCAGGTTCGAAACCGGCAGGAAAGGGAGGGTTTATGCCGTTGGTCGCAATGACGCGCGAAATGGGGTCCCTCGGGATGGATGTCGCCCGTATCCTCGAGTCCGAGCTCAAGGTGCCCGTGGTCTACCACGAAATGATCAACAACCTCGCCGACAAGATGCGCTTGAGAAAGAGCCATGTGATGCGGCTCCTGGGCGGGAAGGCCAACCTGTTCGAGCGGCTCACCGCCGACAAGACCAGCCTCTCGATCTACACCGCCGACGAGATGCTGCAGGTCGCGAGCAAAGGCGCGGTGATGCGCGGCTGGGGCGCCGCGCACCTGCTGCGGCCGGTAAAGCACGCGATCTGCGTGCGCATTTGCGCGCCTTTCGAGCTGCGCGTGAAGCGC
>Ga0137463_1000247_pt1 | contig 20474 bp, 26 predicted proteins | sample EasRivERMGT800_2_FD_102333 | JGI IMG/M metagenome (GOLD analysis project Ga0137463, IMG submission 102333) | Soil microbial communities from meander-bound floodplain in the East River, Colorado, USA - East River MetaG ERMGT800_2 | ecosystem: Environmental > Terrestrial > Soil > Floodplain ...
AAGAATGTTTTTGATCGAGTACAATGCCTTCAACCACCGGCCATGCTCTAACCTGACAGCCACATCTCTTGTCGTCTGCTCATAGTTCCTCACAGTACGGACTCGGGATCCTGTGTCCATCGGCCTCACCAGTATGGCGTCCTGACACTCAGGCATCACAGGACGTTCGCATTGGAGTTGGCTCTATTCTGCCCTGAGCACGACTCGCGATCTGTTCACAATCGCTCAGTTCGGAAGAATTACCAGGGCTCATCAGGCATTATCGTTCACTACCTGGCAGAGAGTGCAGGTGGGAGGAATCATTGTTGATAGCGCGCCCTTCTTCTTTTCCAACATGAGCAATTGTGAACAGACTGCCGTCTGTCTTTTCGGTATGCTGCCGTTCACACTCGCCGTCTGTCTGAGCCCAGAGGAGATGACATCATGACTTGCCGAGTGGCTCGGTTGTCCCAAGACCTCCTCCGTATAGGTTTGGCCTTCTGCTGTGAATGTGGTTCAGCAGATCTGGAGGTGTGCCACACCTCGAAAGCTCTAGGGCCGCATCTGTGCCCGATCTGCGCCCAGTCCATGGTCGAATTCGGAGCGTGGCAGGAAAACCAAACGCGATCGCCGATGACGGGGCAGCCTGTTGCCTGAGGCGGTGGCATTTAGTGGACGTGTTCACTGACAGGGGCACGAGTGCTGATGCGGCATATCCTACTTAGCCAGAGGAGAACGCTATGACACAGAGGAGCAAGAAAAAGCTCGACACGATCGCATTTACGGGAGCGTTGTTGGCATTTATCGGCTTTCTTCTAGCCTGGTTTCTCGCCACACTCCCTAATAGCCTGTCCGAGTAATCAAAGATAAAGAATTTCAGGGTACGCAATTGGCTCAGGATCAAGGATCTCCATGCGTTCATGGGCAAAGGGACTCCCGCCCAACGCAGATTTGTGGATTACTCGGACAGGCTCCGCGGTGATATAGCCAGTTGCTGAGGATAGGGCATCGTCACGTCTGCGAGCATCAGCGGACGCCTTTCCCACATCGCGATTCATCATGGCGACGGGTCAAGCACGCGGCGGTTGCAGGGCGTCTCATATGAGCGACAAAGAAAACAGAAGGAGGACCCATGCGCTGTCAACGTTGCAGAGGACTGCTCGTCCGCGAAACCTTCGGTGACCTGAGAGAGGAAGCAGGCTGCATGTGCCCAGCAACACGATGTATCAATTGTGGATATATCGAGGACTCCGTGGTTCGTGCCAATCGCCTCCATCCTCCTGCGGCAAAAAGATCGACACCTCGCGGGATGGTCAGGAAGGGAAGAGTCGTATTCATAAAAACTTCCTCTGAAGAATATGCATCCATCTGACGAGCGGAAGGTCTTGTGGAGGGTGTTTCTTCCGCCGATTTGATCCTGCGTCATCACGCAATCTCGACCTGTGGATCATGCATGGGCAGCGCCTACATCGAGTGCTCATCTCACAAGCAACAATGACAAGGGGGCATCGTTGCGTGCGAGGAGCCCGGCAAACCATTTTTTTGATCTATGGAGGTATTCGATGATGAACGACGGAAACGTGATAGGCGATGGTTCTGAATCACACGTGCGGCGCGAACAGGGATCGCCCTCCTCTGAGCCGAGTACGCAGGTTGAATCTCCGCGCTCGCGCCCCGGCATTCTGATCTTTTCGCGCGGGCGACAGTTGCTGCATATGAATAGTCGGGCCTTGGAATTAACCGGTCACCTCAATCAGGTGGAGATCGGATCAGTCCACGATCTCCGTTCGGCGCCGGTGCGTGAACTCAGTGCTCAGATCCAAGAGACGCTGGACCACCGCAAAGAGGCCGACATCCGGGAGATCTTTGAATTGAAGCGCGTCATTTTTGACTCTGGGCGCAAGATCCTGGTTCGCGGATTTGGGCTGGCGGGTCAGAATTCACACGACGACTCACGCATCGTGATTATACTGGAAGAGGTTGGCCTTCGGCAGGAACACGAGCTACGCAGGCGCCGGCGCGGGTCTTCCATTCTAAGAGCCGTTGCGCCGTCTCCTAGGAATCAGCACAACGGCGATCCAAAAGAAGAGGTATCCGATGCGCGTAAATGGGTAGTGTCTGGTCCATCACCATCCCTGGATCGGATGCGAGGGGTGAGAATCACTGAAAGTGGACTCCAATGATGAAAAAATACATTCTCGTGCTCGACGACGATGTTGCCCTCCTGAGTATGTTGAAGATGCGCCTGAAAAGTACCGGGCACACAGTGGACACTGCCGAGACTGGCTGGGACGGTCTGACCAAGCTCGAGCATGCGGACTATGACGTCGTGCTGCTCGATTACCTGATGCCTGGGATCACCGGCTTGACGGTCTTGCAGCATATCCAAGAGCGTCATCCGTCAGTACCAGTGGTCATGATGACAGGCTATATAAGCAGCCAGGTGGCGGCCCAGGCCTTCGCGGCAGGGGCGCGGGCCTGCCTGCTCAAACCCGTGGATCCTATGGAGTTGGACCAGGCCCTGCAGTGCTGTGCCGGAACGGCTGCGTAAGAGCGGTCGTAGCAGGCTACACGAAAAGAAATCGAGGTCAACGCGACACGGGGCGGACCGATGAACATTTCTTTCGCGAACCACCCGTGAGACGAAAACAATCAGGGGTTGAGGAGGAATCGATGATGGAACCAAAGAACAACGACATATCCGGTTTTTCCCAAACATCGGTGAGCGTGATGAACAGCGAGAAAGGCCGGCAGGCATTTCCCCAAAAGCCGGTCGGGCTCACGATCTCGGTCGAGAGGATCGATTGCGTTCTGGCAGGCGTCCAGGCCCAGATCGAGCATCTTCGACGGGAGACGACAAATCTGGACCTGGTAAGGGAACAACTGGCCGGCATGGAAACAAAGTGGAGAGGCGAATGAACGACGCCACCGTATCTCCATAATGGCCGTCGCGACATACCTGTTTGGCTGTGGATTGGAAAGGATATTACAGTACGAGAGCTCTGTCCAAGAACGCGGTGAACGCACCGCGTTGCGATTGTTCGGCACCAAGATGGTACGTCATGACGCGTCGGTGCGTTCGATCCGGCGAGGGTGAAATGACCTTCCGTGAAATACTTCGTGAATATCTCGAAAGTGAGCAATTGTGACCAGACGGCCAATGATCCTCCAGGCACAATGGAGTTGTGCTTGATAACCTGTTTCTCACCAGGAGGGTTCGAGATGGGTACGCATATCCATGTCAGCGGGCTATCCTACTTTTGTACCGATGACAAGCTCCGTCAGGCCTTCACCCCGTTTGGAGCGGTGGTGCTTGCGCAAGTTGTGAGGGATGAGTGTGGCCATTCTCTCGGCACCGGGGTCGTGCACATGGCCCGTTCCGAAGACGTAGAGCGGGTCTTCAATGAGCACCAGTGCTTTGAAATATCGGGCTCGCGTATGGATCTCTGGGAACCAGCAGAGCCGGAGGATTCCCAAGCTGAGCGGATAGTGGCCTTTGGTCTGCGAGATACGCGAGCCGCACAGACGGGCCAAGACAGCGGATATGAGAAGAGCCGGACGGCGCTCAAGCCTTTAGCGGTGCTCTGGCGTCGTCTCGTCCAGCCGCTGGTGCGCTCTTTCCTGACCGCCAAATACTAACGTCCCTACAGCTGGCGCCAGCATTCCCCTCAACATCTCGAGATACTGGTCCCCGGCATTCTGCGTATATTCTCGCAGCCACGTACACAATTGTCATATTCGTCGGCTCTGTTCTCTCTCGCGAAAAGAAGACAGGTTGGAACGGCTTATAAAGCTCACTCCCCCTGTGGATCTTCGTGCAGAAGCAGCGTCACGCGGCCGGCCTCATCAATTCTTCCAATCTGAGCACTTTTGACCAGACCTCCACCGATCTTCTAGGCAGAGTGTGGCGAACCCTCTGTGGGGCACGACCTCGCCCTCAGCCTGAAACCAGAAGAGTGTAATTTTAGAATCATACGCTATGGACGGTATCGCCGTGAAATCTGCAGCAGATGTGAATCCTGAACCGCAGAGAGTGTCGGCCGGTTCAGTATGCGATCCCATAGAGAGCACGTCGTTGCCGGACCCTGCTCATCTCACCGACCGCGTGTCGATAGACGTGCGAGGCCTGGCATTGGCCATTGTGACGACAGTCGTCGTGATATTTGCGCTGCAGTGGGCAGAGAAGTTCTTCATACCGCTCCTGCTCGGAATCATCATTGCTACACCCTCAATCCTCTCGTGGTGTGGCTGGAGCGGATTAGGATCCCTCGGGTGGTGGGTACCAGCCTGGTGATGCTGGTCGTCCTAGGCGGAAGCGCATTTGTGACGATCTCGCTGCGCGGCCAGATACAGACCATCCTCGATCAGTTGCCTGCAGCGGCCAGCAAATTGTCTGTCGCGCTCCGCAGCATGCGGGAGGGGCAGCCCAACACCATGCAGAAAGTCCAAGCCGCCGCGCGCGAGCTCGATAAGGCTACCAGCCAGGCGGCGGATATCCACTCGGAACCCAAGCAGCCTGCGACCCACATCGTCATTGACCAGCCCACATTCAAGCTGGGCGACTTCATGATGGCAGGTTCCATGGGAATGTTCGGATTTATCAGCCAATCGGCCATGGTGGTTATTTTGGTTTTCTTTCTGTTACTGGCCGGCGACACGTTCAAACGTAAGTTGGTGCGTTTGGCTGGCCCGTCGCTGTCGGACAAGAAGATCACGGTGCACATTTTGGACGACATCGACGTATCTCTCCAGCGCTATATGTTCACGCTGTTGGTGGCCAACGTGCTTCTGGCACTCCTAACCTGGACCGCGTTCCGGTGGATCGGCTTGGACAATGCCGGCGGATGGGCGATCGCTGCGGGTGTCCTTCACGTCATTCCTTACTTAGGGCCCGCACTGATCGCGGTCGCGACGGGAATGGTGGGCTTCATGCAATTTGAGTCTTTCTGGATGGCGCTGGTGGTGGCGGTCAGCTCGTTGGCGATCGCCACATTCGTCGGCATATTTGTCGTCACCTGGATGACCGGCCAAATCGCGAAAATGAATGCAGTGGCGGTATTTATTTCGTTGCTCTTCTGGGGATGGCTCTGGGGGGTATGGGGTCTGCTGCTCGCGATTCCCATCATTGGCATTGTGAAGGTGGTCTCCCAGCACATAGAAGAACTCCATCCCTTGGCTGAGTTACTGAAAAAATGAAGGCGTTCCTCCATACGATGTCGTGTCGTCTGCATACCGTGGCGGGCCGTCGTGGGGCCTGTACCGGCCTCGCGGTCCTCATGGCGCTCGCCGCGCTCGTGTCCGTTCCTGTAAATGCCGCTTCTGTCGCGGTGCGGTTTCCGGAGGGCATGACCCATGGCTTTCTCCTCGTGCGGTCGCTTGCCGGAGAGATTCTGGGCCAGGGCGAGGTGACTCAGGTGGTCAAAGAGGGAGATCTGGTCGAAAGCCAGTTGGTGTTCCGGTTCAAGGACGGCTCGCTGCACGATGAGAAAGTGGCCTTCTCGCAACAGCGTGTGTTTACGATGATCAGCTATCGCCTGGTCCAACGCGGCCCTTCGTTTCCGGACCAGCTCGACGTCTCGATCGACCGAGGTACAGCGGAGTACAAGGTTCGATCAAAGGCGGGGGAGGATGGGAAAGAGGAGGTGTTGACCGGAACGTTTGATCTGCCCAAGGATGCATACAACGGTATGTTTGCCACGCTGTTGCTGAACCTGCCTAAAGGTGCCAGCGAAACGGTGAACTTTCTCGCCTTCACGCCAAGGCCAGAGGTCATTAAACTGGAGCTGCTCCTCATAGGTGAGCACGCCGTCCAGACAGGCGACTTGTCACGCAGGGCGCTGCAGTACGTCTTCAAGCCGGACATCGGAATGATTCGAACGTTTTTCGGTAAGGTCCTTGGCAAGTTGCCGGCCAATTTTCACTATGACTGTTGGATCCTGGCCGACGAGGTGCCGAGTTTCGTGCAATTCGAAGGGCCACTGCAACTCATGGGGCCGATCGTGCGAATCGAACTTATGAGCCCCCGCTTGTCTATAAAACCTGAAGACAGGAAGATTTCTTCAAAATAACGTTAGCTGGCACGAATAGGCGGCTGCTTAGCCATTGCGCAGAGAGATCGAGACTCTCAAGACCAGCACACTACTCCTGCTGGCCCATTTCGGGAAAGAAGGCAAGCCGGAGCCGGTCATTCAGAAAATCAGCCAGGCCACGCTGGCTGACATAGTCGGCACCACGCGGTCGCGCGTCAGTTCATTTCTGAATAAGTTTAAAAAGCTGGGTTTCATTACGCACAACGGCAAAATGGAAGTGCACAGTTCACTCCTCAATATTGTCTTGCACGACTAGCATGCTCTCAATTAAACATCGTTGATTTCGAGCCTGGCGAGCATGAAGCTGTCATTCGGATGAATTCTTTAAATGTGAGCAATTTTGAACAGATTGAGTCTATCTAGCTGGATATATTTAACCTAAATATACACACGAATGGGCGTGTGTCCAAAGGAGGAAACCATGAGATATTCCGCTATGACGATGCTCGTGTTAGTCATGGGAGTTGCCGCTGGCTGCACAATATCCGACACCGCTGGTGATTTGCGCGGCATAAGAGGAGTAGACGGCGACAAACTGACGCACATCAACACGAGGAACTACGCGGTCCACCTGTTCATGACCAAACCGCTCATAGGAGACGCGACACTAAACGCGACAGTCCAGAGTTTCGCCGACGAGGCCAAAAAAGCCGGTGCAACGAAGGTGCGGATAGTGCAATCGGACGAGTCGGTCATGTGGTATTTCCCTCCACTCTTGGGATTCATTTTCACTCCGGTGTACTCGAGCGTAGCGGGAGATGCGCTGCTTCCCTAATGCAGGGATAGACTGAGCAGGCCCGGTTTCACGGACTCCTCTGGAGAAGCGGCAAAGATGGCCTGCCGAGACGAATGCAGGGGAATCCCTTCTGAGCGGTGACCAAGGTCACGCATGACGCGGTGAACTCTGCGCGTAGTTGTAACAGTGTCCACGAAGGGAGATCGACAGCGTGAGCCAAGCGATGTCAAACCGATGGGTCGTGGAGCCGGGGGCTTGGCCCCCGGTGAGGTCCGCGCAACTCAACTCAATCTCCACTAACCATGCGCTCCGCGTCGCTTACGTGGAGGCGGCTCGGTTAGCAACCCTTCTAAAATATTCGCCATCCACAGTCCTAGGTATCGTCTGCCATGAGCGGAGCCACGGGCAACCCAATGGCTTGGGTGCCTATCCGGTTGTCTGCCTCGATATCCCGCAATTCAACGGGCCTTCATTGGCCGAAGTGTGGACGAGCACCCTGCCGCTCACCTATCACCAGGCCGATGGAATCCACTGCGCAATGAACGATGAGGTGCTCTTTGGCGCGTTGCAGTTGGAAGAACGTCCGGGCACGCTGCTGGACACCGTGACCTATACCGCCTATCGACGCCTGCTCGTCCAAGCTCGTGCCCTAGGCTACCCGCATTTGTTGCGGGTGTGGAATTACTTCCCTCATATCAATCTTGAATCCGACGGACTGGAACGGTACCAGCGATTTTGCACCGGCCGACACCAGGCTCTAGCCGAGGGCCTGGCTGGCTTCCCTCAAACCCTCCCTGCGGGGACTGCCGTCGGGACGATGTCCGGCCCGCTAAAAATCCATTTCTTGGCGGCTAGGCAGCCTGGAACACACGTCGAGAATCCACGACAGGTGAGCGCGTACGAGTATCCTCGTGTCTATGGTCCGCGCAGCCCGTCGTTCGCGAGAGCCTCCCTGCGGCCATCCATCTCCGGGTCCCACCTGCTCATCGCCGGTACGGCGAGCGTGGTCGGTCATGTGAGTGTACACATCGGCGATCCGCATAAACAGACCCTGGAAATCATGCAGAACCTCAATGCCCTGCTCACACATACTGAGCAGCTCCACGGAATTACTCGCGGACAGTGGTATGGGCAGGCCCTCTTCAAGGTTTATATTCGACACCTAGAACACTTTGCGACGGTCCGCGACATTCTCAAGGAGCAGCTCCCTTCTCATACTCAGGTTCTGTACCTTCAAGGAGAGATGTGCCGAAGCGAGTTATTATTGGAGGTCGAGGGCATCCTGGGTCAAGAACGGACCATTGACGTGAGCCAAACAGTGTCGCCGACCCGCGTTCGTCTCCGGCACCCTGTGGTTTCCCAGCATGAGCAGCCGGATAGGCTCAGGATCGTGTCGTCACCGGACTCCCTCCCACATGCTCTCTGAGCCTCTGGATTGATCTCAACATTGACATCACATGCGTCCACATACTCACATACCATGGCACTTCACCATCGATGTTGACTGGATCCCAGGGTCCGAGGTCGGGCTGGAAGGCTTGCTGGATTTCTGTGATCGACGGAAACTCAAGGCCACGATTTTTGTTGCCGGGCGGTTTGCGGAAACCTATCCGGATCTGATCAGAGATTGTCGGCGCCGAGGGCACGAGCTCGGCACGCATGGGTGGGAACACGGTGGCCTCGAACACGACGAGGATTTCAGGTCAGCCAGTTATGACCAGCAGCGAGCATGGATTCGGCTGGCCACGGAGGCCGTAGAGAACGCCTCAGGGGTTCGCCCCGTCGTCTTCCGCGCACCGAGCTTGTGGATCAGCGAAACGACCTTGCGCGCGCTCGAAGACGAGGGATACCGTTACGATTCATCTGTGCCGGCGCGGCGGTTTGATTGCGGCTTCGGCCGGGTGCATTACCTGAAATACTTTCGTGCCCCGAGTGAGCCCTATCGCCTCTCATCAAGCCACCTCCGCTTGCCGGGACACAGCTCACTCATCGAGATGGCCCCCTCAGCGTTCCTGTTCCCCATCAACATGGCTACGCTTCGTGTACTCGGTCTATCAGTGATGAAGTGGATGGTACGCCGGATCTCTCGGCGTGCTTCGCGGCTGGTGTTTTATTGCCACCCCCACGAATTCGTGCATGCCCATCGGCAATCCTTCCCGCGTAATATGTCCAAATGGAATATGCAGGGCATGACACCGGAGAATATCCCCCTCCTTGACGGATTTGTTGAACACATGATGCGGCAAGGATATTCTCCTACTCTGTTTGCGGACTCGTTTAGCAAGGCCCTTGCTTCATAAGTATGAGGGCGCGCGGATACACGACCGCTACTGGGGCAACAGTCCGTTTCTTCATGAATACATTCAAGACGCTGGGCCTCCTTGCCTACAATGGCGAATTGCACGTACACAGTTCTCTCCTCACGATCGTCCGGCACGACTCACTCCCTTTCTTTCTGCTGACCATCACGCAGGGGTAGCGTCAAGCGACCTGCGTCATCAAGTCTTCCGAAATGTGCAGTTTTGACCAGACCGCACGCTGTCTTCTCGGCATACTGCCGCTCACAGGCCAGGTTAGTTCGACCTCAACGCTGTATCGTGAATAAGACGGTTCCCTTTCTGCCGGAACTGGACAGACGGCCGGTACTCTGTCTGCTCGAATTGAGCCTCCTTGTTCGTCCGGTGGCGTATGCAGATTTCCAGGCCAACGCGAAGAGTAATTGGAGGGTCGCCAGCTCCGTCATGGCGGGACTTCAATTCGAGAATGCGCGCATCGGAGATCGCAAACTGCAGGTGCTGGCCGAGTATTTTTCCGGCCCTTCGCCCAACGGACAATTCTATACTCAAAACACCGAATGGTTCGGCTTGGCGTCCACCTGTATTACTGATTCACTTCCGCTTCATCGTCTTCGTCACGCCGGCTTCTCGGGCCCATACTCCATCGGTAGAGCACAAGTCCTCAGTAAGAGGATTGCTCAGACTGGCAGCAAGCACAGACTCCGACGCAAGACGAGGTCACTGGGGCGGGCGTAGGGGGCTGAAGCGGGGGCTGGCTGTCACGACGCGGGATCTCAACCGCATTTTATTCTCTGCCGGAGCGCCTCTCCGTTCTCCTCAACGTGGCTCTGGGCCCCGCAACTCGGAGGCGCTGGTTGTGCGCATCGAGCCGGCGCGACATCCTCAACCGCGCGGTACTCACTCGACAGGCATGAGGTCTGTCCAAAGAGCGAACGATAGAGTCCGATCGGGTACATGCCCCTGGACATAAGTTTCCATCCCACCATGCAAGTGATGCGGGCGATATCCAGCACTGGCCGGAAATAACTGGGTCGCGCTCCAGGACGGCGCAGGGCTTCAATGGGAATTGCCAGGCTTCGATGTCCCGAGCGCGTGGCCTCGATCAGTATTTCGCTCTCGAAGACGAAGCTCCTGCCTTTTCCATGTGCGATCTGCACACGACTCAACAGTGATGCGGGATAGACACGAAAGCCTGACTGGCTGTCTGCGAATGAACAGCCTGCGGCCCAGGAAACCCAGAAATCAGCCACACGGTTCGCGACATAGCGCCAAAAGGCCGCGCGCCTCTGATCTCGACGACGTGCACCGATGATCACATGATCAGGATAGGAGGCAGCCTCAGTGAGCAATCTTGGAATGTCTTCTGGCGCATGCTGGCCATCGCCATCCAGAGTCACGACGCCGGAGGCTCCGGCAACCAACGCCTGCTGAAAACCACGCCACAGGCTGGCGGCCTTCCCGCAGTTCATGGGATTTTGCAACACGGCCACGGGCAGCCCAACGAGGGCTTCTGCCGTGCCATCGGTAGACCCATCGTCCACGACGATCACGTTCTTGCTCTGTCGGATCGCCCGTGATGCCACGTCCCTAATCGTTGCGATTTCGTTAAACGCGGGGATCACAACCCAGTACCGGGCCAGGACGTTGTCCCCTGAATGTGAATGAACGGTCACACCATCCCTCCATTGATACCGATCACTTGGCCGGAGATATAGTCGGATTTTTCGGAGGCCAGGAATCCGACCAGGTACGCAACCTCTTGAGGCGTGCCGGCTCGCTTCATCGGTACCAGGGCCTCGATTTTTTCCGGCTTGCAGCTCTGCTCGACCATCCGTGATTCGATAAAGCCCAGCGCAACCACATTGACGGTCACGCCACGGGAGGCGACCTCCCGTGCAAGCGATTTGGAGGCGCCGTGGAGCCCCGCTTTGGCCGCTGCGTAATTCGTCTGGCCCCGATTGCCGAGCTGGGCCGAAACCGACGAAATCGTGATGACCCGTCCCCACCGCGTGCCGATCATCGGAAGGAGCAACGGCTGAGTCACGTTGAAAAAACCTCCCAGCGAGACCGCGATCACGTGGCTCCATTGGTCAGGCCGCATGCCCGCCATCGGAGCATCGTCGTAGACGCCTGCATTGTTCACGAGCACCTGGATCGGACCGCCTTCCAAAATCTGCGCCAGGGCACGTTGGGTGGCCTGGGTGTCGCTGACATCGAAGCAGGCCACACTGGCCGATCCGCCTGCTCCGATGATCTGATTGGTCACCTCTTCAGCCGCAGCGCGATTGCGATGCGCATGGACGATGACGTGCAGGTGCTCCTGCGCCAGTTGTCGGCTGATCGCGGCGCCGATTTGACCGCTGCCGCCTGTGACCAAGGCTCGTTTCATGATTGCTGATCGAGGTACTTAAGAAATATGGATGCGCGCCCATCCAGCAACTCTTGTCGCTCAGCCGACACTCGAAAGGCATAGATGAAGCAGCCCACATCATCGACTAAACGGGTCGCCTGAACCGTCAAGTCTCCCTTCACGTCGTCGAGACGAGTGGCCCGAAGCATCAGATTCTTTACCGCTCCCAGGTATCCCACGGCGAGTCGACGATCCTTCCCCTGCTCCAGAAGCCCGACATGCACCGCCATCGCCTGTGCCGCATACTCCAATCCGCAGACCGCCTCCAGTTGGTTGTCTCGCCGGAGAGGATTCGTCGCATCACGATGCGACGCAGTCGTACACATAATGCTGGTGTCATCCCACTGCTCGACCGTATCCAACAGGCACATCGTGCCTTGATGCGGAATCAATCGGCAGAGAGCGGCTTTGCTGATGATCAGCATGGCATGACCCGGATCACAAGGTGTTGGTCTTCTAGATACTCAAGGCGGACCAGTGTGACGCGCTGCCGCGCGATGGCGGCCAGAAGTGGTAACGACCGCGCGGCTTGATTCCCGCTCCGAAGGGCTTCCAGTCGTGCATCGTCCATGCTCGTCGCTTTCTCAGAAAGGTCATTGGAAAGAGCGAGATCGAGCTGGGCGAGGTTGCGCGGCGCGGGAGTTCGCGTCAACAACAGCGCGGCTGCGAATCCTCCTCGCAGGGGTCGCGCAGCATAGAGAGGAGGGGGAGGCGGAAGATCATAGGCCACCAAGAGTACAGGCCTCTCCTCGATCTGCGCATAGGCGGCCGCCTCCAGCAAGGCGGCACAGAAGGAAGAATCATAACAAGCCAGCACGGTTGACGATTGCTGTGAGCCCGTGGCGATGCCCCAGTAGCCGGACGCGGCATTATGGACGGAGTGGTGGAACAGCGTGGGCGACATCGTCCGTTGCGGCGTGGCGAGCGCCGTGCAGAGACGATCCAGGACACCGGTCTCGCCGTCGGAGGACGCGAAGACGGACGCCACCTCGCGCGCATCGGCCTCCGCCTGCTGCATGGCCTCCTGAGCCACATGGAGAGCCCAGCGCACAGTCTCGCTGCTGCGCCTCCGTTCGTTCGGCGGAAGCAGGCTTGCGCTCGGCTCCGGCGGGGCGGCTTCACACGAAGGGCTCTCGCCTGCCAGCACAGCCCGGCTTCCCGCCCAACCTGCGAGCCCCGGCCCCAACGTGCCAATCCCGTTTATATACAGTTCCATCAGACGGTCCCGAAAATCAGGCTGCAATTATTACCGCCAAACCCGAAGCTATTGCTCAACACCCGCCGCACCGGCTGCTCCCGATTCTCCAGCAGCACGTGACTGCTCAAGCTGGGATCGATTCGAGTCGTATTCACTGTCCCGGGAACAAAACTGCGCGTTAGGCAGATCGCGGCAATCACCGCCCCCGTGACTCCCGCTGCCCCCAATGTATGTCCCGTCCACCCTTTGGTCGAGCTGCAGGGGGTCGAGGGACCAAACACCGAGTGGACGGCTGTATCTTCAATGCTGTCGTTCGCCCTGGTCGCGGTGCCATGCAGATGAATGTAGTCGATGTCCCCGGAGGTGAGCCCACTCCGCAGTAAGGCCGCTTGCATCGCCCTGATCGCCCCGGTCCCTTCCGGATGGGGATGCGACATATGATACCCGTCGCAACTCTCCCCGTAGCCTAATAACGCCACCGCCCCAGGCTGACCCGCATGCTCGGATTTTTCCAGTAACGCAAAGCCGGCCGATTCGCCCAACGTCAGTCCGTCGCGATCCTCATCGCATGGACGGCAGGGACCGCTCGACATCAGCTCCAACGAAGCGAATCCATACAGAATCGTCAGACAGAGGCTATCCACGCCGCCGACTACCGCCGCATCGCAGAATCCGGCCTCGATGAATCGTGCCGCAGTCGCAAACGCCTTCGCGCTGGACGAGCAGGCCGTGGAGATGACCATCGCCGGTCCCCGTAGCCCCAGATATGTGCGCACGAAGTGCGCGGACGAAAACATGTTATGGGTATATCGATGGGACGTCAGGTATGACGACGGCAAGGCACCGGTTGCCGGGTCACGGTGGCAATAGGCATGTTCCGTCTCCAGGATGCCCGATGTGCTCGAACCGAGGATCACCGCCACGCGGTGGGCGCCGTAGCGTTCACGGGCCTCTATTGCGGCTTGGATGAACCCATCCTGCTGGAGCCCGAGGAGCGCGAGCCGATTATTCCGGCAGTCGAACTGCTCCAATCCCGTTGATGCTGAACCACCGCCGACTAACACGTCCTCTACCTCATCGACCCGGCCGATGTAGGCGGCGATCCCCGCATCTTCGAAGTCGCAGGGCCGCAACCCGGAACGTCGATTCCGCAATGCCCGATAGGTCTCATCGAGGCCTTTCCCCAGCGCTGAGACGACGGTATAGCGGCTGAGAATGAGCGGGGCCATCACTCTTGCCCCAACGTGTCGATGTTGTGGAACTGCGCGCCGGCGGCCCTGAAGATCGTATGGGACGTCATCGACGGCCTGATTCGGACGGCGATCCTCAACGAGGTGGGATCCGTCTTCTTCTGTTCGCTCATCAACCAGACTCTGAGCCATTGCAGACGCTCCTCCACGCAGTCGATCAAGCCCGCCCGGAAGAAAATTAACAGGTTGCGGAGAGACCATCTGTTCAAAATTGCTCACTTGGGGGAAGTCGCGGCAAGAAGAAATGGCTTCTCAGGCGACTCAGCTAGGAGCGCGGCAAAGACCAGACAGGCCAGCGATCCCAAAGCCGTGGTCATTCCGATGGCTCGGAGCACGGGGATCTGCGAGAGGGCCAGCACTCCGAATACTAAGATCGTAGTCGTGCTGCATACGACCAGGCCATAGACGGTGCGTCCTCGCTCCGCCAGAGTCCCATGTCTCCGGTTGAAGAACAAGGCATAGTCCAACCCGAGGCCGATGACCAGCAGGAAGGAGGCTATGTGGAACAGCGAAAACCGTTCGCCTACCGCGTGCAGCACGGCAGCCACCACCACAATGGCGCTCCCGATTGGAAGCATCACTCGCAGGACGGTGACGGGAGCGCGGAGCCCGACCAGCAGCACGAGACCGATAGACAGGACCCCCCATCCCAAGAGCCGCAGCGTCTCATTCCGGTACAGGCTGACCATTCGGTTCGATTCTTCCTTCAGATCCAAATAGCTAACCTCCTGTCCACGCCATGGCATCAGAAGTTCGCGGAACTTCTGTCTGTCGGTGACGCCACGCAACGGCACGACCGCAGCCCAGCGTCCCTCATGCATAAACAGAAGCGAGTCCAGTTTAAGCCCCAACGACGTCCCACGGAACGCCTGCATGTCGACCGGCTCCTGCGTCTTGGCTTTCCCTGTTGCGTCCAGGAACGGCTGAAATAGGCTGGACTTGAATGGCAAGCCCCTCATGGCTGAAGTGAGATTCCGCTCCAAGGTCTCGCGATCAGGCAACGATGCCTGGCGCGCCTGCTGCGTCTTGCGGCTGGGCAGATAGCGAGCAGCGAAGTCGTATCCTGCCAGTTCCCCTTTTTCCACGAGTGGGTCCAACGCCAACGCCAACGTCTCACTCCGTTGGAGGGCCTCTTCTTCGCTTGCGCCCTCCACCACGATGAGGTCCCGGACATCCGGCACCTCGAGTTCATTGCGAAGGACTTGATCCCGCTCTTTCATCTCAGTCGAGATCGGGCTCAGATTGGCGATGTCCTGCTCCCACAATGGTGTATCTGACCAGATGAAGGAGCCGATGGCAAGGACCACCACCAACGGGACCACGAGTCGTGCCCTTGTCAGCGCATCGACCCACTGTGCGACATGCAGCCCTTCGCGCCTCGTGTGAAATCCTATAGGAACGATGTGGGGAAGTACCCAACGGGTCACGCATGCGGCCGTGAACAAGCCGACCACCGCGAACAGTCCCAGTTGCGACAGGCCAGGGAACCCGCTCAGAAGTAATGCAGAGAACCCAAGAGCCGTCGCTACGACTCCGAGGCGCATCGTCGGCCAGATCTCTTTCATCACGGCCGGCGCCCTACTCTCTCTGGTGAGATGGCTGAACAGATGGATCGGATAATCGTCCACGACGCCTAGCAACGTAATCCCAAACGCCAAGGTCATGCCGTGAATGAATCCGAACGCAAGATCCACGGCTGCGATCCCGGCCAGGATCGCAGCCGTCAAGGGAAGGAGGCTGAGAGCAAGAATAGAGACTGATCCATAGCTGACGAAGAGAAACGTTGTGACCAGCAACGTCGCCCACAAGGACAACCGCCACACATCGTGTTGGATGGTCTGCTGCATCTCAACGGCAATGATGCTGGGTCCCGTCATCACCAAATGAACGGGAGCAGCAGCAGTGGAAGCTCCGGTGACCCGTCTGAAGGCCTCTCTGATTTGCCCTTGTAGTTGTTCCTGCGACTCCATGTCAAAACCGGCCGCTTGCGTCTCCGCCAAGAGCAACGCGCGCCGCAGGTCCGACGAGAACCACACTCCTTGGTGTCTCGTCGGAGCCGTCCAGGTCATCCAGGCTTGAAGGATCTTTATGAGCTCACCGGTGGGATCGACCGGGATCAGTTCCTTGACCATCGATGACAACGGAGAGGTGAGGTCGCTCAGCCGCAGCTCAAGGGAGTCGCGGAGATGATCTCGGCTGAACGTTGACGCCTGCACGCTTGAGCTGAGCACGTACCGATACTGAAAAAGGCGTTCCCGCTCCTCCTTTGTCCAGGCTTGCTCCCCATTGCCGACATATTGGAACGCACCACTTTCGCGCATCCAGGCCGCAAACTGTTTGCTGGCCCCTGCCAGTAGATCGGCATCCTCTCCCTCCAGAGCCATAATGATGAGCCGCCCGGTCGCGCCTGTTCGCAGTTCAGTGAGTAGCAGGCGTTCTGTCGGTGTCGCACCTTCCGGCAATAAGCGGGAGAGTTCGGCCTCCACGTGTGTTCGCGAAGCCACGAACCATGCTCCGAACCCCAGTACCATGCACCAGATCAGAAGTGTGACCCAAGATCTTCTGGTCACTGTGCGCCCGTTGTGATGACCATGACAGACCGATCTCCGTCAGGTGCTAGGATCTCAATGCTACTGACCTGCTCCCTTTCTCCGGAGAACCGAATGGACTCCACCAGTTCCTGCACGGCTTTGTCCAGTGGACGCAGAATCAAGACCCATCGTCGTGGCTCACCTTGCAGCGTCACGCTATAGAAACGCCTCAGGGTGATGACATCATTGCCGAGTGTTGACCGAAAAGCCTCTATAAATGCCCGCAGCGCAGGGGAGTCGTGCAATGAAAGGGTCCGGTTCGTACCCTTCGTCTTGCTCTCGAAGAGGACCGTATCGCCTTCAACGAGGTAGCGTTCGTCATGAGGAGCGGTGATATGTTTCTCGAGTCCCGTCGGAGGAGTAAAACGCAAGATGCCTTGGGTCTTCAACGGCTGGGTGAGCAGGTTCGAAAATGCAGTCTCTTCAAACCGTACTTCCGCTTGCCGGTTCTTGGCAAGGCTCTTAATGAGCTGTTCCACATTCCAGCCAGTTGATCCTGCCTCGCGCTCAGACTGTGGCGACGACTGGGCCAGGGACATCGGCGCAGGACCCGGCAGGAACAACCAGATGAGGAATAGGGCCGGTAGTCTCAACGAGCAGCTACCGTTGCTCTTCCCAAAAGTCATAAAAGTTGAACCAGTTGTCGGCCGCCAGGCGGCAGTAGCGTTCCAGGCGGTCGGCGTAGCGCTGGGTCCATTGCTGAACCTCCTGGTCTCGATGCTGTCGGTCGATCGTAATCTCCTCGGCGAACAACTCGAAATGGACCTCGTAACGGTTGCCTCCGCGGTAGAGTCCGAAGAAGAGAATGACCGGCACCTTTAAGATGCTCGCAAGCCACATGGTTCCGGCAGGGAATCGTGCAAGCTTGCCGAAGAACGTGCAGGGCGTGGCCTGATCCTGCTTTAGGAGACGATCCGCGAGAATGCCCACCATCCCTCCGCGGTCCAGACATTCCTTGACTTGCAGCATCGTGTTCGGCGAGCCAGTCTGTATCACCGCATCGGCGACCGCCGGATTCAAGTCACGGAAGAGGTCACGGATCATCGGTGTATGCTGCTTGTACATCAGGACCTTGATCTCGACATCCTGCTGGGTCAGCCCGATGGCACGCACGATCTCGAAGCTCCCCAGATGCGACCCGAGCAGGATACATCCTTGGCCACGAGCCACGCGGTCCTTGAGCAAGTCGAGTCCTCGTATATCGATATCGAAGTGGCTGCCTTGTCCGGCTAGAAGATAGACACGATCAAGGAGCGTCGACGCGAAACAATGATACTGCCTATACAGGTCACGCCGGCTGATCGGGCCTCCCAGCGCTCGAATCAAGTAGGGTCGGATGGCACGACATGCTCGCCTCGAAAATATTAGGTAATAGACGCAGATCGGATAGAGCAAGGCGCGCGTGGCTGGACGTCCGACGGATAACGCCATCCAGATCATGAATCGCGACGCGATTCGGCTGCCGCGTTCGCGTTGTCGCAACCACCCCACACTCACGAATCACCCGTGAAATCATCGACGACGATGCGGTATCGCAGGCAGCCACTCGCAATGAGTCGAGACCCGGTTGTGCATGTGAACTCCGTTGCGCCGTCGCCCTGCTGGTCCAACCTGATCGTGAGAGGCTCTCCTGGGTTCAGAGGCGATATGAACTTCGCCGACGGCATGTCCACAAACTCGATGTTCTCTTTGGCCATCTCGCGGATGGCGTTCATGATTTCTCCCAGCATCACGACGCCAGGGACCACAGGATGGCCAGGAAAGTGCCCAGCCAACGATGGATGGTTCGCACCGATTGTGACAATCCGCTCAGGTCCCATGCCGCTCCTCTTTGTGAAGCTCTTGCAGCAATCCGAGCAAGGCCTCTCTCGTGAGCTTGCCGGTCTCGTTACGGGGCAGATGGGGAACCAGGTGAAGCGGTCTGGGGAGAAACAGAGGATCAATGACTGTTCGAAGCGCCGACAGAATGTGCTCGGCAGCTTTTCCAGGCGCAACAACGAAGGCGATCAAACGCGTGACTGAGGTTCCCGTTTCATCCGGGAGGAAGAACACTCCATCCTGCACACCCTCGATCTCGTTCAGTTTCTGGCTCAGGTCGCTTAACGAACCCCGGTGCCCACCGATGTTCACCAGATCCGTGCCACGTCCATGCAACACAAACCGATGTGGCTCTTGCAGCGACACCAGATCGGGAAATGGAATCGGCCCACGCAAGTATGGCGCTTGCACGGAACACCTGGCTGATTCCTGATGCAGCGTGATACCATCCAACATGTGCCAGGCGTTCTCGGCGACGGTCCGCCTTGTCGCGACACTCCCCGCCTCCGTGAACCCGTACACCTCATAGACACTGGTGTGGAACAAGGTCTCAGCTTGTTTCGCCAACGAGCTAGGAAGAGGCGCGGTCGCAGAGAGAATGCACTCCACGTGAGGCAGCCGCGAGCAAGCGGTGACACAAGCCCGGATATGTAAGGGCGTGGTGACAAGCATGCGCGGTGATGGAACTTCCGCCAACGCTAACCGCACATCTTCAGGGAATAGCGGCCGTCCCACATGGAACGCCATCCCATGTTGAATGGGGAGCATAATGGAAGCTTCGAGCCCATACATGTGCTGGTGAGGAACAGTCGCCACCACGGTCATATAATCGGAAGTCTTGAGCCCCAGCCGGGTTCCCGTGCTCCGAGCGATTGCGACTAGGGAGCCCCAGGTTTTGGAATGTGGATGAGGATGCCCCGTGCTGCCTGACGTAAAGGCCACCACGGCCAGGTGGTCAATGGGGATCTGGGGAACCTTCGCCGTGTCGGTCGGACTCCCTGTACCCTTTGGGATCTGATAGGAGGGAAGTTGTCCGACTTGTTCCGTGCCATCTACCAGGCAATAGCTGGTGCCATAGTCTCGCGCTATCTGAGCCAAGGCGCCCGCCGCGCGACTAGGAGGAAGTAGTGTAGTCTGTCCTCGGACCAATGCAGCGGCAAACCCGACCAGAAACCGATAGCGGTCATCAGCTAGGTTAATGACCGTGGGTTTTTCAGGAAGCAGGTCAGCGAGGGCTCCCACATCTGAAAGAAAGTGGCCATAGGTAATCGGGTGGCCGTTCTCCCAGGCCAACACTCTGTCAGCGTGGTAGGGGCCGAGCAACGCGGCGGTGTTCATAGAGCCACATGCTGCTATTTTGTGCGATGTTTCTCGATCGACTGACAGAGCGAACGGAGTGAGGCGAAGGTGGCGACAGTGTCTGGATCATCTGAACGTATCTGATGCCCATAGAATTGAGAAATCGCGAGAGACAGTTCGAGCGCGTCAATCGAATCAAGGCCCAGGCCGTCACCGAAGAGAGGTTCCTCCGGCTGAATCTGTGCAGGGTCAACTTTTAGAGTGAGCGTCCGCACAATGAGTTTCGCAACTTCCGCTTCCAGAGATGATACATCAGACACGGATTCGGTTCCTCCCTTGCGGACCGAGCCCGCTCGAACCCTTGCGCCGAATTCTTCTACCAACTCCTTCTCTGTCCTGTCAAGGAAAGGTCACCGAGCCTTACGGAGACAGCCGTGGCTCGGTATCTCAATAAAAACCGTGTTGTAGTCGTTGAGGAAACTACCCGCTCATGACTCAGTTTCTTGATGAATGAGTTCCGGAGCCGGGCTTCCTTTCCTACAATTGTGCGTTGCACGCTCACTCTCCCCCGCCATGTCATCCTGCACAACTGGTTTTCCTTGGCAGGATGCTGAAAAACTCCGCCAGCCTGTTTTGTTCATTTGGCTGTTTGGTCTGTCTGGTTTGTTTGGTTGAACGAGACTAACCAGATGGACCAGACAGACCGGGGTTGTGCCACACGTGCGAGCCGTCGAGGTCCTCGCGGACCAGCAAAGTTTTTCCGCAGCCTGTTAAATCCGACCAGTCAGCAACAGAACGACCAAGACC
>Ga0137463_1000248_pt1 | contig 20464 bp, 22 predicted proteins | sample EasRivERMGT800_2_FD_102333 | JGI IMG/M metagenome (GOLD analysis project Ga0137463, IMG submission 102333) | Soil microbial communities from meander-bound floodplain in the East River, Colorado, USA - East River MetaG ERMGT800_2 | ecosystem: Environmental > Terrestrial > Soil > Floodplain ...
CCCCCTTCCGCTCCACCGCCCGCTCGTCAATCGGCAAATTAACCACCGCCGACACCACCGAAAGCCCGATCGCGATCCACCACACCAGCCGGTACGAGCCGGTGTGATCGAAGACGTACCCTCCGAGCCATCCGCCGAAGAATCCGCCGAGCTGGTGGAAGAAGAAGACGAACCCCGAGAGCATGGCGAGGTGCTTGACGCCGAAGATTCCGGCGACCACGCCGTTGGTGAGCGGGACGGTTCCCAGCCAGGTGAAGCCGAACGCGGCGGCAAACAGATATGCCGACAGCGGCGTGACCGGCAGCGAGATCAGCAGCGCGACCGCGACGCCGCGCACCGCATACAGCCCCGACAGCAGCCAGGTCTTGGAATAGCTCGCGCCCAAGCGCCCGGCGAGGTAGGAACCGAAGATGTTGAACAGCCCGACGAGCGCGAGCGCGATGGTCCCGTCGCGGACGGTGAGTCCCTGGTCGATGAGATAAGCCGGGAAATGCGTTCCGATGAAAACGATCTGGAAGCCGCAGGCGAAGTAGCCGACGCCGAGCAGCCAGAATCCCCTGTGGCCGAACGCCTCGGCGATCGCCTCCTTTGGCGACCCGCCCCCGCCGGGCCCGGTGGCGTAGCCCTTGTCGGCGACACCGAAGGCCGCCGGCACCATCAGCGCCGCGCACAGCGACAGCCCGATGAGCCCGGCGTACCAGCCGAGGGTCGAGATCATCACCAGGGCGAAGGGCAGCAGCACGAACTGGCCGAGCGATCCGGCCGCGCTGCCGATGCCGAGCACGACGCTGCGACGCTCGGGCGGAAACGCGCGGCCGAGGGCGCCGAACACGATGTTGAACGTCGTGCAGCTCATGCCGAGACCGATGAGCACGCCCATCGACAGCGTCAGCGCGAGCGCCGTCGAGGAATTCGCCATGCAGACCAGGCCTGCCACGTACACCAGAGCGCCGAAGAAAAGCACGCGCGCCGCGCCGAAGCGGTCGGCGAGCATGCCGGTGAAGGGCTGGGTCAGGCCCCACAGCAGGTTCTGCAGAGCGACGGCGAAGCCGAACACTTCGCGCCCCCAGCCGTGGTCCATGCTCATGGGCTGGAGGAACAGGCCGAAGCTGTGGCGTATGCCCAGCGCGAGCGTGAGGATCAGGCTCGCGCAGACGAGCATCAAGGTCGAACTGGGTTTGCGCAGGGCGGGCACGAGTAAATCGCGTGGACGGAAAAGCGGAGCAGCATAGCACGCGGCAACGCGGTCCCCCGGTTTGGTCCCGGCGTTTGATACCATGAACTCTTTACGCCCAGCACCGACGTGACGCCACCCCCTGCACCGTCAGCGCCGCTCGCGCGTCGCCTGCTGCCGTTCCTCAACTGGTGGCCGCTGGTGGATCGGTCGACGCTCAAGGCCGACGCGCTCGCCGGGCTGATCGGCGCCATCGTTGTGCTCCCCCAGGGCGTCGCCTTTGCCACGCTCGCCGGCTTGCCGCCCGAATACGGCCTGTACTGCGCCATGGTGCCGACGATCGTCGCCGCCTTGTTCGGCTCGTCGCTGCACGCGATGTCGGGACCGACGAACGCCGTTTCGCTCATGGTGTTCGCGTCGCTTTCGCCGCTCGCGGCACCCGGATCTCCGCAGTACATCCAGCTCGCCTTCACGCTCGCGCTGATGTCGGGCATCATCATGGTGGCATTGGGCCTGCTGCGCCTGGGCGCCCTCGTCGACTTCATGTCGAGCACCGTCGTGGTCGGCTTCACCGCCGCGATCGGCGTGCTGATCTTCGCGAGCCAGCTCGCCAATTTCCTCGGCATCGACGCGCCGGCGGCGGCGCGTTTCCCGGGCATCGTCGCCGGCACGTTCTCTCGGCTGGGCGACCTGCATGTTTGGGCAGCCCTCGTCGCGGCGGCAACGCTCGCGCTCGGCGTCTGCGGGCGGCGGCTCGTGCCGAAAGTCCCGCCGATGCTCGCGGCGATGGTGATCGGGAGCCTCATCGCCCTCGGCCTCAACCAGTGGCTCGGCGCGGAGCGCACCGGCCTGCGCACGCTGGGACCGCTTGGAGCCGCGTTTCCGCCGTTCTCATCGCCGGATCTGTCGCCGGCGACGCTGCAAAGCCTCCTCGGCAGCGCGATCGCGGTCGCGCTCGTTTCGCTGGTGCAGGCACTCTCGATCGCGCACGCGGTTGCGCTCAGGTCCGGGCAGCGCCTCGACAACGACCAGGAGTTCATTGGCCAGGGGCTCGGCAACATCGCCGCGGCGTTCTTCTCGGGCTTTCCGACAAGCGCCTCGGTCAACCGCTGCGGCATCAACTACGACGCGGGCGCGAAGACGCCGCTCTCCGCCGTGTTCGCCGCGCTGCTCCTGGTCGCCGTGCTGCTTGCGGTCGCGCCGCTTGCTTCCTACCTGCCGATCGCTGTGGTGGCCGGAATCCTCTTCCTGGTCGCCTGGAATCTGATCGACCTGCCACGCATCCGGAAAATCCTCGCCACCAGCCGCGGCGAGAGCGCCGTGCTCGCGGTCACTTTCTTCGCGACGCTCCTGCTCGACCTCGAGTTCGCAATCCTCGTGGGCGTGCTGGTGTCGCTCGTGCTTTTTCTCAACCGCACCTCGCGCCCGATCATGCGCAGCCTCGTCCCCGATCCGCGCCACACCACGCGCAAGATGACCGAGATCGAGGACAGCCTGGTCGAATGCCCGCAGCTGAAGATCCTGCGCATCGAAGGCTCGATCTACTTCGGCGCGATCGGCCACGTCCGGCGGCACTTGGACACGCTGCGCGAGAAGAGCCCCGGGCAGAAGCACCTCCTGCTGATGTCCAAGAGCATCAATTTCGTCGACATGGCGGGCGCGGAACTGCTCGCCGCCGAGGCGCGGCAGCGGCGCGACTCAGGCGGGCAACTGTATTTCTACAGCCTGCGCCGTCCGGTGGAAGAACTCTTCGAGCGCGGCTACATTGAAGCGATCGGCCGGGAGAACATCTTCCGCGGCAAGCGCGAGGCCATCGGCGGCGTGTTCACGCGCCTGGACCAGTCGATCTGCAGGCGCTGCCGGGCGCGGATCTTCGAGGAATGCGCAAGCGTGCCCGGCCCGCAGGACCCGCGATGACGCGTTTACTTGCCGCGGTTGTCCTGGCGGCTGGGCTGCTCGCCGCCTGCGGCGGCCAGCCCCGGATGCCGCGGCTTGCGCCTGACGCGGTGGTGCTCGCGTTCGGCGACAGCATTACTTTCGGCACCGGCGCCGCTCCCCAGGAAAGCTACCCGGCGCGCCTGCAGGCGCTGATCGGCCGCAGCGTGATCGCCGCCGGCGTTCCCGGGGAAACGAGCGCCGAGGGACTGGCGCGGCTCCCGGCGGTGCTCGACGAAATCCGCCCGCAGCTGGTGATCCTCTGCCACGGCGGCAACGATTTCCTGCGCAAGCTCGACGAGGGCGCAGCGTCGAACAACCTGCGCGCGATGGCGAAACTCGCGCGGGCGCGCGGGGCGCAGGTGGTGCTGGTCGGGGTGCCCAAGCCCGGCCTGCTGCCCTCCACGGCTGGCTTCTACTCCAATATCGCCCGCGAGCTCGGACTCCCCCACGAGGAGAGTGCATTACGGAAAATCCTCACCGACAACGCGCTCAAATCGGATCTGGTGCACCCCAACGCCGCCGGCTACCTGCGCCTGGCCGAGTCCATCGCCGCCCTGCTGAAGAAGGCGGGCGCAGTCTGAAGCTGGACGGGCGCGGGGTCGCGCGGCTGAAACGGGCACTTTTCACTGTCAGGGTTTTCCCTGACTTTCCCTTCGGCGGGTACAGGTCTATGCTCACGGCATATCCGACCTGGGGGACCTTCTCATGCTGGATCGCCGTGTGTGGATCGAAGTCGCCGAGTACCTCGCCGCCGCGGCCGGCGCGATCGTCATCGCCTGGTTTCTCGCCGACAGCCTCGGCACGCCGCTGTGGGGCGGGCTGACCAGCGGTCGCCTGCACTAGCGGGCCGCCGAGCGACTCGTCCCGCGCCGCGCAGTCTATTTCGCGCCGAGAAGTCGTGACGCCCGGGCGACGTCCTTCGGCTTAACCCAGAATATCGCGCCGAAGCGGCGGCTGCCTGCCGTCACCGCGTCCATCGCGACCATATTGATTTTCGCTTTCGCGAGCTTGTCGAGAACGCGAACCAGCGCACCGACCCGGTCTTCGCCCCGCACCAGGAACGCGGTTTTTTTCTTGCCGAGATTCACGCCGTGCTTTTTCGCCCCACGGGCGAATTCGACCGGGTCGGCGGGAACGAAATCCACCTGCGCCTTGGCGCCCTGCGGGAATCCGGTGAAGGCCAGCAGCTGATGTTTGCCCATCGCGATTGATTTCAGCATTTGCAGTCCGATACCCGGACGGTTCGGCACTTTCATCGAGTAGTAACTCACTTTGCGGATCATGGGTGTCTCCTTTTCACGGCACAACTCCGTTACCGATAGCACTGCCGGAGAAAACTGGCAAGCACATTCGGTCGCCGCGCTTTCTGGCCGGACTGCAGCGTACGGCCGACCGCGACAAACACCGTGCCGCACCCAACCAGGCCGAAGCGTTTCATCCACCCCTGTCCGCTCTCGCGCGGCGCGCCCTGGCGACCCCGACGGCGTACCTCGCGAGCAGCGGAAAAATTCCGAGCAAGACGAGCGACCCGATCAGTCCCGGAGACAGGACCTCGGCGAGCGAGCCTATCGTCGCGATCTGCGTGCCGGCGTTGGCGTACACCAGGGTCGCAGGAAGCATTCCCAACTGGCTCACCGCGTAGAAAACGCGCGTGCGGATCGGCGTGAGGCCCATGAGGAGATTCACGAGCACGTAAGGAAACACCGGCAGGAGGCGAAGGCCGAACAGGTAGAAGGCTCCCTCGCGTTGCAGCCCGGCATCGATCGCGTGCAGGCGCTCGCCGAAGCGCCTGCGCAACGCGTCGCGAAACAGGAAACGCGAGGAGAGGAACGCGGCCGTCGCCCCCAGGCTGGCGGCGAACGACGCGAGCAGCGTGCCCCAGAACACGCCGAACACAGCCCCCCCGACCAGGTTCATCACCGCGGCGCCGGGCACCGACACCGACGTGATCGCGATGTAAGCCACAAAGAAGACGCCGCCCGCGACGAAAGGATTCTCGCGGCGGAACTGCTCGATCACCGCCTGCTTCGACTTGAAGAACTCCAGGCGGAAGTACTGGCCGAGGTCTAGGGCGAAGAATAGCGCGATCAGTGCGATGATCGCCGTCGCGACCAGCAGCCGGCGGCGCGTCATGGCCGCGAAGCCGGCATCGGCAAGTCCTTCCGGTCGTTCTTCATTCCATATTCAGTATGGCCGGCAACGCAGCCAGCGTTTCGATTTCCCCGTCCGGGCGCTCCGGAATGCGTTCGGCGACCTGGCGGAAACGGTTGCACCACACGACGTGGAATCCGAAAGCCTTGGCCGCGTGGGCGTCCCACGCGTTGGAGGACAGGAAGCAAATATGCTCCGCAGAGACGCCAAGCTCGTCGACCGCCAGCCGATAGACCGATGGATGAGGTTTGAACACCCCGGCCTGCTCTACCGACAGCACCGCATCGAGCAGGCCGGAAATGCCCGAGTTCCCGACCGCCGCAGAGAGCATTTTCGGAGAGCCGTTCGACAGAATCGCGAGCTTCATCGCGCCGGCTTTCAGGCGACTCAAGGCAGGCTTGACGTCGGGGTACGTCTCGAGGCGCAAATACAGCCCCATCAAACGCTCGCGCAAGGACGAATCGCCGAGATCGAGGCTCGCCATCGCGAAGTCGAGGGCGTCGCCGGTCACCTGCCAGAAATCTGCGTGGCGTCCCATCAAGCTCCGAAGCCACGTGTACTGCAGTTGTTTCGCCCGCCAAGCGTCGGCCAGAGATTGCCATCGCTCGCCCAGGGCGTCTCTTGCCTGGGAAGCGGCACTGTTCACGTCGAACAAGGTCCCATAAGCGTCGAAGACGCAAGCGCGTATGCCGCTTAGCCGAAGCTGTGCCATGTTATCTGCCGTGCCGAAAGAGAAGCCGCTTGAGCCTAGCGCGGCGCGACCCAGGAGAACATCTTCCTTCCGAGGACGCCCGCCGACCCGACGAATAAGGCCGCGATGCCGAGGTTCCACATCAAGACCATGATCGTCGCATCAAGGCTGTGGAAGAGCGACAGCGCCGTCGCCGCGATGGCCGATACCGCGAGCCCGCCCGTCACCGCCACGCGGACCGGCTCGAGCAGCGCGGTATAGCGCAGCATCACCAGTATGGCGAGCGACAGCGGCGCGCTGATGAGAACGAGTGTCGCGAAGCAGTCGACGGCGTCCCCGAGACGGATTCCGTCAGCCCCTATCTCGATCCAGCTGGTCAGGCAGCCGTAGCCGATCGTCGACACCCAGACCGCCAGCGCTGGAGCGGGCAGCAGGAGCCACAGGCGCGAGCGGTCCGGCAGACTGAGGAGGAAGGAAGCGACGGCGGCGAGAATACCGGTAAGCGCCGACGCGGCGATGCCCGTCACGAAGGACCCCTGGCTCAGCCGGACGCCGAGGTCGGGACGAAGCCCGTGGCTCGCCGCGAGCAGCCCGACGATCACCCCCGCGAAAAGGAGCCAGGCCGCAGCGCGCGCCAAAGGCGGACGCAGGCGCTTCACCGGCTGGGCGTCCGCGACGAGCGACTCGATGAGGTCCGGGGTTGCGATCACGTTCCTTTCTCCAGAATTCCAAGTTTCTTTCGCAAGCTCTTCAGCGCCCGATGCGTGGCGACCTTCAGCGCGGCGACCGACATTCCACTCGCCGCCGCGGCCTCCTTGAGCGACAGGCCTTCGAGCTTCAGCAGCCGGATGGCGTCGCGCTGCCCTGGCGAGAGCTCGGCCACCGCCTCACGCAGCACGCGTCCATCCGACGCCCGCTCCTGCAGGTTCGTCTCAGGTGCCGCAAAGGTTTCATGCTCGGCTTCGAGCGAAGTCTCCCGCCCCCGGGTACGCCCGTGCCGCCGCATGCAGTCGACGATGCGGCGGTTCGCGATCGCGGTCACCCAGGGTCCGAACGGCCGGTCCGGATCGTAGGTGTGGCGTATGGCGTGAACGGTCAGAAGCACGTCCTGCACGGCGTCTTCGATGTCGGCGCGGCCGTAAAAACTTCTTGCCGCAAGCGAGCGCAGGTAAGGCGTCACGCTATCGAGCAGCCTTCGGTAGGCATCCCGGTCGCCGCCCTGCGCGCGGGCCATGAAAATCGTCCAGTCGAGCCCGTGCGACGCGCGCCTCGCCCCCGCCGGATCGGATTGCGCCTCGGCGTCGGAATGCCCGTTTCCGCTTACTACGGACAGGCCAGGGACGCGGTCATGAGAGTTCTTCGAAGTCATCGTTTCGCCGTTTTGAGCATACACCAGCCCGGAACGCGAAGTGCCGGTACCGGCAGCGTTTGGTCGCCCCCGGCCGAATATCCTGACGCTGCTCGTTCGACGTTCGCCCTCGCGACCGTTCGAACGATGTGCGGGCTTCGGAAATCCCGCCTGTAACCTTTAGTCATGTCGTTCCGAACCTCCTGTCACGGTCCCGATCCCGGGACCTTCAACTGAAAGGACTGCCTATGAACCGATACGTACTGGCTGCTTCGACACTTTCTTCCGCAGTGGGGCTCGCCCTCGCGATGCAGGCTGCACCCTCCTTTGGGCAGGGTATGAAGGACCCTGTAAAGGAAAACATGGCGCGGGCGATGGCGAACAAGCTGGAGAAGTGCTACGGCATCAACGCGGTCGCCAAGAACGACTGCGCCGAGGGCGCGCATTCCTGCGCCGGGCAGGCGACCAAAGGGCGCGATACCAAGTCCTTCGTGCTGCTCCCGGCGGGGGACTGCTCCAAGATCCAGGGCGGCAAGACCACGGCCTCCTGATCGGGCGTTGTTGATGTCTCCTGCGCTGCCGGCGCGAAGCGGACGCGGCTCGATCCCGACCAGGGCCGGGGTCGGGCTGCGTTTCCGCCACCATCGGGAAGTCCTCGATGAGCGTCCCGCCGTCGCGTGGTTCGAGGTGCATATCGAGAACTACATGGGTGGCGGCACTTCTCCGGCAATGCTCGACGCGATCCGGCGCGACTATCCCGTCTCGCTGCACGGCACGGGCCTGTCGCTCGGCAGCGCCGAAGGACTCGATCCGGCGCATCTCGCGCGCGTACGGAAGGTCGTCGAGCACGTCGAGCCGGGCCTGGTCTCCGAGCATCTTTCCTTCAGCGTCGCCGCCGGGAACTACCTTGCCGATCTCCTGCCCTTGCCGATGACCGAAGAGGCGCTCGGCATCGTCTGCCGCAACGTCGAGCAGATCCAGGATTGCCTGAAGCGCACTATCCTCGTCGAGAACCCGTCCACCTATCTGCAATTCCGGCACTCGACGATTCCCGAGTGGGAATTTCTCGCCGAGGTGGCCAAACGCACCGGCTGCGGGATTCTCTGCGACGTGAACAACATTTACGTGAGCGCGTGCAACCACGGCTGGTTGGCTCAAACGTACCTGGCTGCGCTGCCCCCGGCGGCGGTGGGCGAGATCCATCTCGCCGGCCATTCCCTGCGACGGCTCGACGACGCCAGAACGATCTGCATCGACGATCACGGCTCGCGCGTTGCGCCGGAAGTGTGGGCACTCTTCGCCGAGGCGCTCGCGCGCTTCGGCCCGGTGCCGACGCTGATCGAATGGGACACCGACGTGCCGCCGATGGCGGTGCTACTTGAGGAGGCGGCGCATGCCGCCGCGCTAATCGAGGAATCGAAGAGTGGAAACGGCCACGCCCTCGCTGCTTGAACTGCAGCGCGCGATGCGCGCGAGCCTCGTCGTCCACGACGACCGCGGGATCTCGGCGCACGTCGTTCCCGGCGGCATCGACCCGGCCGAGCGACTGGACATCTACCGCAACACCTTTGCGAGCGTGCTGACGACGGCGCTGCGCCTGTCGTATCCCGCCGTGCACCGTCTCGTGAACGCGGAGTTCTTCGAGGGGGCCGCGCGCATTTTCATCGAAGCTCATCCGCCGACGACCGCTTGTCTCGACGACTACGGCAAAGAATTTCCGTGTTTCCTCTCCGATTTCGAACCTGCGGCATCGCTTCCCTACCTGCCCGACGTCGCCCGGCTCGAATGGGCGGTGAACCGCGCACTGCACGTGCCCGATACGGAATCGCTCGATCCGCGGCGACTCGCGGCGCTCGCGGAGGCCGAGCGGGCACGCGTATGCTTTGTGCCACACCCTTCGCTGAGCCTCGTGCGCGTAGATCATCCCGCGGATCGTATCTGGCATGCGGTGCTCCAAGAGGACGACTCGGCCCTCTCGGAGATCGATCCCGGCGAGAGTCCAGCCTGGCTGCTGGTGCAACGCCTGCCGAGCGGCATCGAGGTCCGTCGCATGAGCGAATCCGCGTGGAGATTCACCTCTGCGCTTTGCGCGGGCAGAACGCTCGCCGTCGCTCTCGATGAAGCTCGGTATTTCGACGCATCGGCGCTGCTCGCCGATCACCTCGCGGCCGGCCGCTTCGCCGATTTCAGTTTGACATCCACCTGACCACACCGGGATCATTCCATGACTGCTCTGAATTCCGCCCCGACCGGACGACCTGCAATGGGTATGATCGGACGCACCCTTCGCTGGTTCGAGTCGGTGCCGTACTGGCTCCTCGCCCTCCCGCTGCGGCTTGCGGTCGCGACGGTGTTCTGGAACTCGGGAACCAGCAAGTTCGCGAACTGGAACACGACGATCGAGCTGTTCACCGAGGAATACAAGGTGCCGGTGCTGACTCCGGAAATCGCGGCCACCATGACAGCATCGATCGAACTGACCGCGCCGGTGCTGCTCGTGGTCGGCCTTGCGACGCGGCCGGTGGCTCTGGTCCTTCTCGGCATGACGTCGGTGATCGAGATCTTCGTCTATCCCCAAGCCTGGCCGACCCACATCCAGTGGGCGGCGATGTTGCTGGTTCTGCTTTGCCGCGGACCCGGAAAATTGTCCGTCGATCACCTGGTGCGCAGGCGGTTTGACACGGCGAAGTAGCGCGCACGCAAGAGGCCCGGGGCCGCCGCTGCACTCGGAGGAGCGTGATACATTACCGCTCACCTGATCGCCGATTCGTTCATGGGTCACCGCCTCTCCAAGATCACCACGCGCACCGGAGATTCCGGCGAGACCGGACTGGGCGACGGCTCGCGCGTGCGCAAGGACAGCGCGCGCGTTGCAGCCCTGGGCGACATCGACGAGCTGAATTCGGCGATCGGCGTGCTGCTTGCCGAGCCGATCTCCGAAAGAATCCGCGCGGCTCTCGAGAATATCCAGCACGACCTGTTCGACCTGGGCGGCGACGTTTCGATCCCGGGCCGCGCGACGTTCTCCGGGGAACAGGTACAGCGGCTCGAGGCGCTCGTCGAGGAATACAACTCCGTGCTGCCCCCGCTCAAGGAGTTCATCCTGCCGGGCGGGACTCGCGCCGCAGGCCTCGCGCACGTGGCGCGCACCGTGTGCCGGCGCGCGGAGCGCTCGCTGGTGGCTCTGGCAGCCTCGGAAAAAGTCGACGCGCCGGCGCGGACCTACCTGAATCGCCTCTCGGACCTGCTGTTCGTCCTCGGACGGACCCTCAACCGCGAGGGCGGACGCGGCGACGTGCTCTGGGAGCCGGCGCGCAAACGCTAGGGAGAAAGCGCATGGTGACCGCGGCGGGCTGCCGCGGTCAGGTGCTGCGGGTCAAGCCTCGACGAAGGCCTCTTCGCGTTTCTTGCGGATCGCGGGCGCCAGGGTGATCAACAGCAGGAAGCCGGCGATCAGCAGCATGGTGAGGCTGATCGGGCGCTGGAAGAACACCGTCGGATCCCCGCGCGAGAGCAGCATCGCGCGGCGCAGATTCTCTTCCATGAGCGGCCCGAGAATGAAGCCGAGGATTAGTGGCGCCGGCTCGCACTCGAGCTTCACGAAAATGTAGCCGACCACGCCGAACACAGCGGTCTGCATCACGTCGAACGGGCTGTTGGAGATGCTGTAGACGCCGATGCAGCAGAAAAGCAGTATCGCCGGATAGAGTATGCGGTACGGCACGGTGAGCAGCTTGATCCACATGCCGATCAGCGGCAGGTTGAGGATCACCAGCATCAGGTTCCCCACCCACATCGACGCGATCATTCCCCAGAAGAGCTGCGGCCGCTCGGTCATCACCTGCGGGCCGGGCGCGATGCCCTGGATCATCATCGCGCCAATCATCAGCGCCATGACGGGGTTGGACGGAATGCCGAGCGTGAGCAGCGGGATGAACGAGGTCTGCGCGCCGGCGTTGTTCGCCGACTCCGGCGCCGCCACACCCTGGATCGCGCCCTTGCCGAAGTTGGCGGAGTTCTTAGAAATCTTCTTTTCCAGCGTGTAGGCCGCAAACGACGCCAGCAGCGCGCCGCCGCCGGGAAGGATGCCGAGGAACGAGCCGAGCGCGGTGCCGCGCAGGATCGACGGAGCCGAATCCTTGAGATCCTGCAAGGTCGGCAGCAATCCGGTGACCTTCTTCACGAAAATCTCGCGTTCCTCTTTCTGCTCGAGGTTGCCGATGATCTCGGCGAAGCCGAACACGCCCATCGCGACCGACACGAAGCCGATGCCATCGGAGAGCTCCGACACCCCGAAGCTGAAACGCGCCACCCCCGAGTTGACGTCGGTACCCACGAGGCCGAGCAGCAGCCCCAGGATCACCATGGCGATCGCCTTCACGAGCGAGCCGTGCGCGAGCACCACCGCGGCGATCAAGCCGAGACACATCAGGGAAAAATACTCCGCAGGCCCGAACTTCAGCGCAACCTCGGCGAGCGGTGGGGCGAACAGCGCGATGATCACCGTAGAGACGCAGCCGGCGAAGAATGAGCCGATCGCGGCGATGCCCAGGGCCGGCCCGGCCCGACCCTGCCGCGCCATCTGGTAGCCGTCCAGGCACGTCACCACCGACGAGGACTCGCCGGGCAGGTTGACCAGGATCGCCGTGGTCGAGCCCCCGTACTGCGCGCCGTAGTAGATACCGGCGAGCATGATCAGCGCCGAGATCGGCGAGAGCGTGAAGGTCACCGGCAGCAGCATCGCGATGGTCGCGACCGGGCCGATGCCCGGCAGCACGCCGATCAGGGTGCCGAGGATGACGCCGATGAAACAGTAGAACAGGTTCTGCAGGGAAAGCGCGACACCGAAACCTATCGCCAGATTGTGAATGAGTCCTTCCATCGCCGTTACTCCCAGAAGCTCGGCCAGACGTTCATCGGCAGCCCGAGGCCACGTACGAACGCGATGACCGAGAAGATCGCCAGTGCGACGGACAGGATGGTGACTTCCTTCCACTTGAATTCGTGGCCGCCCCAGGCACTGCCAAAGATGAGCGCGCCCGTGGCGAGCACCAAGCCAAGCGGCTTAAGCAGATAGCCGAATACGACCACCGAGAAAAGAATCACCCACAGCGGACGGGGCCCGAACGCGGCGAACAACAATCCGATCGCGCCCCCGGCGAGAAACATGTGTCCGACCTGCCACACGATCACGGCGTCGCGCGGCGGCTGCGTGTAGTACGCCATGACCCCCAGCGCCAGTCCGCCGACGACGAGCCAGCCCCGGAAGGGAAACACGGCGAGCGGGTTGGGAAGCTTCGAGACGAACGCCCGGAACAGGACCATCGCACCGAGCGCCATGAGCATTCCCCCGAGCACGGTGGGAAAATACGCCGGCCCCATGCGCACCGCCGTGCCCATCGCGTAGTTGCCGGAGATGTACATGAAGCCCCCGCCGAAGGCGATGAACATCAGCCCGGCCCAGAAATCCTTGCCGTTGGTTATCTTCATTCCACCCTCCTCTGCTCCGGCCGCGTATTCTGCCACAGCTCACCGCTTATTGGGCCGGGTTTGCTCCCCTGTCAACTTTTTTCGCGATCCAGGTAGACCATCAGCTTGGAACTGGTCATCCGCAGCCGCTGCGACAGCATCAGGACCAGCTCCATCAGGAGCTTCGCCCCAAGGACCGGCTGCTCCAATATGATGCGCGCCAGTTCTTCCCGCGTCAGCACGGCAAGCAGGCAGCTTTCCGCTGCGATGCAACTCGCGAAGCGCGGCTCTCCGTCGATCATCGACATCTCGCCGAGCGACTGCCCGGGAGTGATCAGCGCTATCAGCCGCGGCGCGTTGTGCTGGTCCTGCTTGAACACCTCGATCCTGCCCTCGATCAGCAGGACCATGAAATCCCCCGATTCGCCCTCGCGGATCAGTTCCACGCCGGGCTCGACGCGGAACACCTGCATGAAGCGGCTCAGCAGCAGGATTTCCGCCAGGCTGAAGTTCTCGAAGAGCGGAGAGAACGTGATCAGGCTATGAATCTTGCTCGCAAATTGGGTCGCGTCTCCCAGCGATTCCAACTGGTCGAGCCGGGTCTGTCGCGCGGGTTCCGTCATCTTCGAATTTGCTTTCGGAACCACGGGTTACAGTCCCGGCAGTCCCGCCCCCTCAGAGTGACCGCGAGATTATGCCCAATCGCCCCACGTATCACAAATCTTGCTGGAGGCTGACTAGGCATCGGCGAGTATCCACCCAGTCGCGGCCAGCCAGCCTGCGGTCGCGGCGATCAGGTGCGGATCGCGCAGCAGTTCCCAAGCAGGGTCCGCGCCACCGCCTCTGGAATAGACCAATTGCAGGTAGCGGAACAGTCCGTAGAGGACAAACGGCAGCGTGAGTATCAGGTGGTCGGTGCCGTGCAGCAATACCGTCTCCCGGTCCACCGTGTAGAGCCCGTATCCGATCGCGGCACCTGCCACGCTCACCGCGATGAGGCGGTCGAGCAGCGCCGCGCTATAGCCGTCCAGCGCGGCGCGCTGCGCGCCCGGATTTTCCACGGCCGTCGCAGCGACGAACTCGGCGCGGCGTTTGCAGAATCCTAGGAACAGGGTCAGCATCAGCCCGCACAGCAGCAGCCACTTGGACGGCGCGACGCCGATGCCCATGGTGCCGGCAAGAATGCGCAGCATGAACCCGCCGGCGATCATGAACACATCGAGTATCGCCACATGCTTGCCCCCGGCGCTGTAGGCCATGTTGAGCGCCACGTAGGCCGCTACAGTCAGGAATGCGATGAGCGATACCGACGCGGCGAGCGCGAGTCCTGACAACCCGAGCAGCAGGCCGAGCGCGATCGCCGCGCCGGCGCCGATATCGCCGCGTGCCAGCGGGCGCGAGCGCTTGTCCGGATGCTGGCGATCGGCCTCGCGGTCGGCCAGGTCGTTCATGACGTACACCGCGCTCGATGCCAGGCAGAACGCGGCAAACAGCGTGAGCGCATCCATGACGAGTTCCCGCTCCGTCCAGCCGTGACCGAACACCACGCCGACGAAGACGAAACCGTTCTTGATCCACTGGTGCGGGCGGATCAGACGCAGATAGGCGCGTGCCACCGGCGTCAGCCTTTTGCCGGGCAGGTGGCCGCGCCGAAATAGCGCTCGCAGAAATAGCACCGCCCCTGGGGCAGGTACCGGGGAATGGCGTAGTAGCGGTCGCGCACCGGTTTCAGCACGTTTTCCCGGTAGGCGACGAAATCGAAGCCCCGGCCGAGCACCAGGTAGAACTGCGCACCCGAAAGCGCGAAGCTGCGGTACTCGACGGAGCGGAAGTACGGACTGTAGGCGGCATCCTCGGGCGGGTTCTTGCGCAGCACCAGGATGTTCTTGCCGTCGAGCCGGCGGAAGTCGGTGAGGATGTCGTCGTGACGCGCATGCGACGAGGCGAGCCCGAAGACGAAGAAGTACTTTCCGTCCGCGCCGCCGGCATCCGCCGGCAGCACCGAATTGGGCAAGGGCAGGCGCGCGACGCCTTTGCGGCGCGTGTAATAGGAGGCGGTGACCGCGGGCGAGTAGCCGTCCGCGGCGAACTCGAACTCCTTTGCGTAGGGCTCGAGCTCGCGCAGGACGTCGTGGATGCGCACGTGGAACACGACGCCGTCGTAGAAGCGGCTCGCCTTCCAGGTCTCGAGCGGCAGCTGCGAGGCGGTGACGATGGCGACTGCGTGCACCGCGCTCAGGACACCGAGGTACAGGACCGAGCGCCGCAGCTGCTCGCGCGACAGCATCCAACCCGCGGCGACGAAAAAGAACGGCACGAACGAGAACACCCAGTGCAGGCCGATCTGCTTGACCGCCGACAACAGTGCGAAGAAGCAAAACGGAAACGCGAACGCGACGAAGAAGAACCGCGTCGCCGGCTGCGCCAGCGCTGCGGCCACCGCGCTCCGCTGCCTCGCCAGCTGCCACAGCGCCACCGGGCTGAGCACGTAAAGGACGCACGCGGCGTAGACGAGCGGCGTCTTCCACGACCACCCGGCGGTCTCGTGGCGGTTGTAGACATTGAACATGAGGTTGGCCCAGCAGTGTTCGTAGTTCCAGGCCGCGTTGAGGGCGGCAAACGGCAGCGAGCCCAGCGCGACCAGCGCCAGCGCGCCCCAGTCGCGCCGGCCGCGCGGCGAGAACGCAACGTAGGCGACATAGGCGAGACCGAGCAGCACGGCGAAATACTTGGAAAGAAACGCGAGCCCGAGGAACGCGCCCGCGGCCGCGCACCAGCCGCGCGAGCGGCGCGTGATCCCCAGCCAGAATGCGAGCGCCGATGCGAAGCTGAAAAGGGCCAGCGGCGTGTCGGTGGTGATGAAGACGTTCATCACGTTGTGGGGCAGCATCAGGAACGCCAGCGCCGCCAGTCCCGCCTTGGTCTCGTCGGCACGGCGCAGCACGAACCAGATTCCCGCGGCGATCGCGAATGGCAGCAGGGTCGCCGGCAGGCGCAGCACCCATTCCGCGCCGGACAGCGCGAGCAGCAGATGCAGCAGCCAGCCGACCATGGGCGGATGGTCGTAGAAACCGTAGTCGGGGAGCGCGCCCCAGTAGGCGAAATAAGCCTCGTCGCCGGTGAAGGGGAAGACGGCCGAAAGCCACAGCTTGAACGCGAGAATCAGCGCAGCGGCCGCGAGCAGGCCGCTGCGCACGCCGGTGTTTGTCACGCCGGTGTTCGTCATTTGTCTCCAGACTTTCCTAGGCCTGCGCCTTGACCAGGCGGCGTTTGCGCACCGAGTCGGCCAGGTTCTGCAGCACCGGCACGCTATCCTCCCAGCCGATGCAGGCATCGGTGATGCTCTGGCCGTACGCGAGCACCTTGCCCGGCACCAGATCCTGGCGGCCGGCCTTGAGGTGCGATTCGATCATCAGGCCGATGACGCGATCTTCGCCGCCCGCAACCTGCCGGCCGATCTCCCGGGCGACGTCGATCTGACGCTGGAACATCTTCTGGCTGTTGGAATGGCTGCAGTCGATCATCAGGCGCTGCTCCAATCCGGCCGCGGCCAGTTCCTTCGCCGCCGCTTCGACGCTCCCCGCGTCGTAGTTGGGGTGCTTGCCACCGCGCAGGATGATGTGGCAGTCCTCGTTGCCGTTGGTGGAGACGATCGCCGAGTGCCCGCCCTTGGTGACCGAGAGGAAATGGTGGGCGGTGCGCGCGGCCTTGAGCGCGTCGACGGCGATGCGCACGTTGCCGTCGGTGCCGTTCTTGAATCCGACCGCACACGACAGGCCCGAGGCGAGCTCGCGGTGCACCTGCGACTCGGTGGTGCGCGCGCCGATCGCGCCCCAGCTCACCAGGTCCGCGAAATACTGCGGCGAGATCATGTCGAGGAACTCGGTGCCGGCGGGCAGCCCCAGTTCGTTCATCTCCATGAGCAGCTCGCGCGCGAGGCGCAACCCCTTGTTGATGTTGTAGCTGCCGTCCAGGTCCGGGTCGTTGATCAACCCCTTCCAGCCGACGGTGGTACGGGGCTTCTCGAAGTAGACGCGCATCACCACGACGAGATCCTTCTCGAACTCTTTTCTCGCCTCGACCAGGCGCCGGGCGTACTCCAGGCCCGCCTTGGGGTCGTGGATCGAGCACGGTCCGATGATGACCAGCAGCCTGTCGTCCCCGCCGTGCAGGATGCGGTGAATCGCCTGCCGCGTGGTGTAGGTCAGCTCCTCGATCTTCTCGCTGCAGGGGAACTCGCGCAGCAGGTGCGACGGCGGCGCGAGTTCCTTGATCTCCCGGATCCTGACGTCGTCGACCTTGAAGTGCATGCTCGTCCTGTTGCTTTCCGGCCAAGAAGGCCGCCAGGCTGGACCCTACTGCTTGGTTGGCGCCGATGGCGCGGCGGGAGGCTGCGGCGTCGGCACGGCGACTCCGGGCGCGAGCGGAATCTCCGCAACCGCGCTGACTTTGGTCGCGTAGTACCGGGTGTCGCCGAAGCAACTCGTCGGAATCCCGACCTTTTCTTCGTAGTGGAGCGAAACGCGTTTGCCCATCAGCTTGTTGATCTCTCCGGCGGTTGCATCGTCCCAAACCGTAAAGAGGAACTTCTCGGACATCGAGCCGGGCATCGACACCATCGCCATTTCCCCCTCCCAGGTCTTGCACAGCCATCCCTTGCTGGAGAATTTCTGAATCCACCCGGCGCGCTCGCCTTCCGAGTAACTCCAATTGAACACGAACAGGAAATATCCGCCGGCAACCAGCAGGACAATCGCGATCAGGACCGCGAAGATTTTCATGGCGCACTCTCCTCGAGGATGCTTGACGCATCCCCAGCTGCAAAGAACCGCGAACTTCTCACAAGCGCTGCTCGACCCATCCCTTGACCGACTCCAGGGCTGCCACCAGCTTCGACGCGTCGTTGCCTCCGGCCTGGGCCATATCCGGCCGGCCCCCGCCCTTCCCGCCCACCTGTTGGGCGACGAAGTTCACCAGCTCGCCCGCCTTGAGCCTTCCGGTCAGATCCGCAGTGACACCGGCGATCAGACTCACCTTCCCGCCCTCGGCGGAACCGAGCACGATCACCGCGGACTTGAGTTTGTCCTTGAGTTGGTCGAGCGTCTCGCGCATCGTCTTCACGTCGGCGCCGTCGAGCGCCGCAGCAAGCAGCTTGACGCCCTTGACCTCCAGGGCCTGCGCCGCCAGGTCTTTGCCCTGCGAGGAGGCCATCTTCGACTTCAGGCGCGCGAGCTCTTTTTCCCTGGCCCTGTCCGACGCCTGCAGCGCGAGAAACTTTTCCTTCAGGACATCCAGAGACGCACCCTTATATCCTGTTTCAAGTGCCAGTTCCTCCACCTCACGCTGCATGTTCTGCACCCATTCGAGCGCGCCCTCTCCCGTAGTGGCCTCGACGCGGCGCACGCCTGCCGCGACGCCGCCCTGGGAGGTGATCTTGAAAAGGCCAATGTCCCCGGTGCGCGCCACGTGCGTGCCGCCGCACAGCTCGCGCGAGGACCCGATATCGAGCACGCGAACCTCGTCGCCGTATTTTTCTCCGAACAGCGCCATGGCGCCGCCTTTCACGGCCTCGTCGAACTTCATGATGCGCGCCGACGTAGCCACGTTACCGAGAATCTCCGCGTTGACCATCGCTTCAACGTTGCGAATCTGCGCCTCCGTAATCGGTGTGTCATGCGAAAAGTCAAAGCGCGTCTTCTCGGCGTCCACCAACGACCCCTTTTGTTGGACGTGCGGGCCTAGCACCTCCCTCAGTGCTTTGTGCATGAGATGCGTAGCCGAATGGTTGCGCATGGTGCTCGCGCGTAATGCATCATCAACTCGCGCATCCACGATGTCACCAACACGAATGCTGCCATTCCGCACTTGACCTCTATGACCGAAAACCTCTGCATGAATCTTTTGGGTGTCCTCAACGGCGAACGAAGGCTTGCCAGAGCCCTTCACCCAGAGGGTTCCCTGATCACCAACTTGCCCGCCCGACTCCGCGTAGAACGGCGTGCGATCGAGCACCACGATGCCCTGTTCGAGTTCATCCAACTGCTCTACTAACGTGCCATTCTTATCGTAGAGGGCGACTACACTACCTTCGGTCCGCACGTTGTCGTAGCCGAGAAACTCGGTCTTTTCCCCGCTGTACTCTACCGTGCCCTTTATGTTGAACTTAGATGCGGCGCGCGCGCGCTCGCGCTGGCGCTGCATCGCCGCCTCGAACCCCGCGTGATCGATCATCACGCCGCGCTCGCGCGCCATGTCGGCGGTCAGATCGACGGGGAAGCCAAAGGTGTCGTAGAGCTGGAACACGGTCTCGCCGTCGAGCATGCGATCTTCGCGGTGGAACGCGCCTTCGAGCACCTTCATGCCGTTTTCCAGCGTCTCGGCAAAGCGCTCCTCTTCGGCCTTGAGGACTTGGGCGACGCGCGCCTGCTTGCGCGCGAGCTCCGGGTAGGCGTCGCCCATCGCCTTGACGAGGTCGGCGACGATGCGATGAAAGAAAGGTTCTTTGCGCCCGAGCTTGTAGCCGTGACGGATGGCGCGGCGGATGATGCGGCGAAGCACGTAGCCGCGGCCTTCGTTGCCCGGAATGACGCCGTCGATGATGAGGAAGGCGCAGGCGCGAATGTGGTCGGCGATGACCTTGAGCGAGTTGTTCGTCAGGTCGGTTGTTTCGGTCTCTCGAGCAGCCGCGCGAATAAGATCCCGGAACAGGTCGATCTCGTAGTTTGAGTGCACGCCCTGCAGTACCGCGGCGATGCGCTCAAGGCCCATCCCGGTGTCCACCGAGGGCTTGGGCAGCGGAGTTAGGGTGCCCGCTTCGTCTCGATCGAATTGCATGAACACCAGGTTCCAGATCTCGACGTAGCGGTCGCCGTCGGCATCGCTGGCTCCGGGCGGGCCGCCGGCGATGCCCGGTCCGTGGTCGTAGAAGATCTCGCTGCACGGACCGCACGGACCGGTGTCGGCCATCTGCCAGAAATTGTCCGAGCCCCCGCCCGGATTGTCGCCGATGCGCACGCAGCGCTCGCGCGGCACTCCGATCTCGCGGGTCCACACCTCGTGGGCCTCGTCGTCGGTGTGGTAGACCGTGACCCAGAGCTTCTCCGGCGGCAGCTTGTAGGTGTTGGTGAGCAGGTCCCAGGCGAAGCCGATCGCCTCCCGCTTGAAGTAGTCGCCGAAGGAGAAGTTGCCCAGCATCTCGAAGAAGGTGTGGTGGCGCGCGGTGTAGCCGACGTTCTCGAGATCGTTGTGCTTGCCGCCGGCGCGCAGGCTGCGCTGCGAGGTGGTGGCGCGCTTGTACGCTCGCGTTTCCCTGCCGAGGAACACGTCCTTGAACTGCACCATGCCGGAGTTGGTGAACAGCAGCGTCGGGTCGTTCCCCGGGACGAGCGGGCTCGACGCGACCACCGCGTGGCCGCGCTCTTCGAAGAATTTCAGGAATTTCGCCCGGATTTCAGCCGACTTCATGGGACGATAGTAGCAAAACGCGGCAACCGCGTCCGCCACCGACAGCTCAATAGAGCATGCCGACCACCGAGCCCGCGACGCAGGTGGCGAGCGTGCCGGAAACGATGGTCCTGCCGCCGAGCGACACGATCTCCTCGCGCCGCTCCGGCGCCATGGTCGCCAGGCCGCCGATCATGATGCCGAGGCTGCCGAAATTGGCGAAGCCGCACAGGGCGTAAGTCATCATCAG
>Ga0137463_1000249_pt1 | contig 20464 bp, 18 predicted proteins | sample EasRivERMGT800_2_FD_102333 | JGI IMG/M metagenome (GOLD analysis project Ga0137463, IMG submission 102333) | Soil microbial communities from meander-bound floodplain in the East River, Colorado, USA - East River MetaG ERMGT800_2 | ecosystem: Environmental > Terrestrial > Soil > Floodplain ...
GCCCCCAGACCCTCTGGCAAGGCCTCCGCCGAGTCCTCGACTTCAGCCTCGCCTGGGCCACCTTCCAAAAAATCCAAAACCAGCCAACTTGTGTGTAAGGATGAGAGCGGGAGCTTGGGAACGCACCGTGCGAAGCTCCTGCTTCGCGTACTTTCATGGCGTTTGCCCGACCGACTCGCGCCACCGCAGGCCGGTTCCCAAGTCCCTGCTCGTGCTGCCGCGTCATCAAAACCGGGTATCCGTACTTTATGAACTGCACGATCGTCGACTGGCTGCCGGTGTCCAAGCTGCTGGAAGCCGTCGACAGCGTCTCCGACTTGTGGCGTTATTCACAATGCCAGGGTGGTCTAGAACTGTTCGGCTACATGATACGCGAAGCGGGAGCTTCGCACGCGGCGTTCCCAAGCGGAGCTTGGGAACGAGGGAATCTCCAAGCGACCACGTTTCGGGTGGACTGAAGTCCACCCTACATAAACTTTCACCCTCGATGCGGAAGCCGACATTCACTACGGCGCGAACGCGCCGGCGCCGAGCGCCCGCTCCAGGTATGGATCAGGAATTCCCAGGAGCCGCTTGAGCGATTCATACTCGGCTCGACGGGCCGCCTTCAGAGCCGCGTCGGGTTGCTGGCGCTCGACGGCGCGAATCAGAACATTCTTGGCGGTGTGTTCGAGGTCGATGAACTCGACGACCTGTGTCGCGTACCCGCAGATCTCCAGGGCCAGCGCCCGCAAAGCGTCGGTCGCCAGCGCGGCAAACCGCTCGCGAAGGATGCCGTGGCTGACGAGCGGCGCAAGTTCGGGGCCGGCGATCCTTCCGGAAAACTCGTGCTGGCAGCAGGGGACGGCCAGGATGACGCGCGCCTTCCAGCGGATCGCCTGGGCCAGGGCATCGTCGGTCGCCGTGTCGCAGGCGTGCAGCGAGACCGCCAGGTCCACCGGGCCGGCTTCCGTATGCGTGGCGATGTCTCCCTCGCGGAATTCGAGTCCCCAGCAGCCGAGCTTGCCCGCGATTTCGCTGCAGTGGGCGACGACGTCAGACTTGCGGTCGAGTCCGACGATCTGCACTTCCCGACCGTGAATCTGCGTCAGCAGGTAGTGCAGCGCAAACGTCAGATAGCTCTTGCCGCACCCGAAATCAACGACTCGCAGGACCCGATCGGCAGCGAGCGCGGGGACGACGTCGTCAACCAGTTCCAGAAACCGGTTGATCTGCCGGAACTTGTGCTGCATCGAACTGCGCACCTGGCCCGTGGGGGTCATCACCCCGATCTCAGCGAGAAACGGCGAGGGGACCCCCTCGGGAATGAGGTACTGCCGCGTGCGGTTGTGTGGTGCGGGAGGCGCGTCGGCCTTCGTGGGTGGACCTGCCGAAGAGCGAAACGACCCGTTCCCGGTGCTGCGGATCGAGTAATCGGCCTGCGGTGTGTAGAGGGCCGCGTCGGCGAAGGTTCGATCGAGCAATTTGATGGCGCGGCGCGCGGCGGCCGCCGGTTCGAAATTCTCGTGCGTCACGCGATCCTGAAAATGGAACGTGAACTGGTACGCCGGCCGGCGCTGCACGATCACCGGCCGGATCGAGACCTTGGAAAAGCCGTCTCGGGCCCCCGGTCGCTTGCGGCTTAAGACCAGGAGCAGGCATTCGCCGTTGCCCAGGCAATCGGAAATTTTCGTCAGACAGTCGTCGGTCATTCGGTTCTCGCGGGGAGCCCGACCGCAAGGAACAGCGCAGTCGCGGGCTTTGTCGATTCAGGACGATCGATTCATTATAGCCAGAGGGCCGGCCGGTCACCTGCCCGAATGTCGCCCTTTTCGCAGTGCCCGGCGGTGGCGCACACTGCCGTTTGTCGTATGATGGGGCGCGCAGCCGATCGCTGCACGCTCTCCCGCACTCAGGATGGACGCATGTCGCTCAACAAGAAAACAAAGAAACAGCTCGACGTCGAGCACAAAAAACTCGCCCAGTTGCAGTTGCAACTGGCCGGCGCCCGGAAGCAACTCGACGATCCTGCCGAGGTGACCCGTCTGGAGAGAGAAATCGCCGCTACGAACGGCCGCATCGAGAAGCTCAAGCAGCTCCCCTGACATGCTCGATCGGTTTCTGATTGTCTGGCTGAGCCTGCTCTCGGGGCTCGCGTACTTCTGGCCGCAGCTTCTGCCCGGCAGCAGCGATCCGTTCGTTGCCAGCCGCTGGGCGGTGCCGTACCTGATTTCGATCACAATGTTCTCGGTCGGCAGCCTGATGCGGCCCGACGAGCTGCGACAGGTGGCGCGCGACTGGCGATCGGTCCTGGCGGGGACCATCATCCAGTACACCGCGACTCCGCTCCTGGCCTGGGGCTTCGGCCATCTGTTCGGCTTGAGCGAGGGGCACATGATCGGCGTGATCATCGTCGGCTGCGTGCCGGGGGCGATGGCGTCGAACGTGCTGACGATGATCGCCGGGGGAAACGTCAGTTACTCGGTGAGCCTGACGACCGTCTCGACGATCGTGTCGCCGGCGGTCGTGCCGATCGCCATGTATGTCTGCCTGCGCGATACGATACCCGTCGACCTGCGGAAGACGGCGTTCGAACTGATTTTGACCGTCGTCGGGCCGGTCGTACTGGGGCGTGTTTTGTGCTGGCTCGTTCCGCGGCTGGCGCGAATCATGGAAGTCGTCGCTCCGATCCTGGCGCCGCTGACGATCCTGTTCATCATCGCCGGAGTGGTCGGCGGTAATCGCGAGAACCTGGGGAAAGGAGTTGTCTCCGTGGTGGGGGCGCTGGCCGGAATCAACCTGGTCGGGTATCTGGTCGGCTACTGGGGGGGAGCGGCGCTGAAGTTCCCGGAAGGGGTGCGGCGGGCGCTGACCATTGAAATCGGCATGCAGAATGCCGGCCTGGGAGTGAGCCTGGCGGGGCAGTTGTTCCCCGATTTTCCGGACGCCGCCGTCCCGCCGGCGCTGTTCACCGTCGGCAGCATGCTGACGGCGACGCTGCTGGTGCAACTGTGGGTCTGGCGAGATCGCCGCGCACAAACGGCCGTCGTCGCCGAGCCCGAGCGGACTTGAGCCTGCCGGCGACGGTGTTTTTTCCTGATTTTATTTGACAAGCGGATCCGTGCCGATTAGTATCTCTACAAATGTAGAGACTTGAAGCCGGCGCCGTGGCAACATTCGAGTCCGGCGGTTCAGACACGAAGGAGCGGGCCGTGGGTCGAGAGATTCCTGAGCTGGCGAAATCGGAATGGGCCTTGATGGAGGCCTTGTGGGTCCGCGGGCAGGGGACTGCCAGCGCGCTGCAGGGGGACCTGCGCTCGACGCAGGGCTGGGCCTACAGCACCGTCAAGACGATGCTCGATCGCCTGGTGGAAAAAGGGTACGTCAAATCGCGGCGCGTGGGGAACGTGTACGAATATTCGTCGCGCGTGAAGCGGGGGGCGGTCGTCGCCCGCACGATCGATGACCTGGCCGAGCGGGTCCTGGCCGGGTCGATCTCGCCGCTCCTGTTGCGCCTCGTGGAAACGCGCAAATTGAACGCCGACCAGGTCCGCGAGCTGCGGCGGATGCTTGATGGTTACGAACCGGAAGGCAAAGAGACGGCATCATGAAGGCATTCGAAGCCATCGACCGCTGTGCCGAGACCTGGGGCGCCTGGATGTTTGGGATGACCTGGCAGGCCGCCCTGCTCGTCCTGATCGTGGCGCTTCTGGCGCGCATCTGTCGGAGCCGCTCCGCAGTGCTCCTGCATACGCTGTGGCTGCTGGTTCTCGTGCGGCTCGTCGTGCCACCGGCGTTTGCATTCCCCACCGGCTGGGCGTTCTGGCTGCTGCCGGCAGCCGGCGCCATGCACGTGGCCGGCGAAATTCGTCCTCCGCAGGTTCCGGTCGCTACGACGGCAAACTCGGCGGCGAGCGGCGAGAACGGCGTCAGCAATGGCCAGTCCGTTGCGGGCCCCGAAGCAGCGCCTTTGCCAGCGGCAGAGTCGACGGTGGGCGCATCGCCCGGCGTTCCGGCTGTCGCGGCCGAATCTCATCCGGCGATGAGTCGTCCCTGGACCACGTATCTGATGCTGACGTGGGCCGGCATTGCGGCGACGCTGATCGGTTTTCTGGGCTGGGGACAGATGCGCGTGCGGCAGTGGGTGCGCGAAGCGGAGCCGATCGACGATCCCGAATTGTATTCGCTGCTGGAAGATTGCCGCGAACGGCTCGGCATCAGCCGCATCGTGGAATTGCGCAATTCCCAGACCTGCACGACACCGGTCGTGGTCGGGTTCCGGCGGCCGGTGATTCTCCTCCCTTCTGCTTTGCTCACGGGTCTGACGGCGGGAGAGATGCACGCGGTCCTGATGCACGAACTGGTGCACGTCGTCCGTAGCGATTCGGTCGTCAATCTGGCGCAAGGGCTGCTGGGGGCGCTGTACTTCTTCCATCCGCTGGTGTGGTGGGCCAACAGTGAGCTGCGCCGGCTGCGCGAAGAAGCGTGCGACGAGCTGACCGTCACCGCGCTGGATGGCCAGCGCCGCACGTACGGTGAAGCGATTGTCAAAGTCACGGAGCTGTTCGGGTATGCCTCCCCACCCCTGGCACTGGGAGTGATGGAATCGAAGAGCCCGGCCCGGGAACGGCTCAGGCGGATCCTCGATCCGCAGCTTCCACAGGGGGGCAAGCTGTCGTGGCAATCGCTGGCGGGCATTGGCGTTCTCGCGGCGTTCCTCTTGCCGGGAGCGGCCGGGCCGTCCCAGGCGAAGCAGGATCCGCAAGCGACCATGATTTCGACAGGGCCTTCGGAGTCGAAAGGGCGAGACGATGCGAAACTGGGCGACATCAGACAACCGATTGCCGCGCCCGCCCCGGCAATCGAAGATGGACTCGCTCAGAATGAACTTGCCACCCCCGAAGAGCCTGCTGGATTTGCCCCTGTGAAACCAGCGCCTGCGTCGCTTCCCGCACTGCCGCGCTACCGCTGGCAGGCCGGCAAGACGTATGTCTATTCGGTGAGGATCGAGGCCGACGAGCCCGAGGCGGTTGAGGTTTACAGTGGCACGCCGGGATACGTCGTCCGCGCGACGGGGATCGACGGTACCGAACTGGTGGTGAGCGGCAGATTGATGCAGTCGCAGAAACTCAAGCCCGATCGGAACGGTCCGTTTGGACTGCCGCCGCGATTCCGCGGACCGTTTTCGTCGTTCAGCGGCGTCGGCATTCAACCGTTTCCCGGCGAAGAGCATGTGCTCAAGATCAACGATCGAGGAAACGCCCAGAGCGTCCGCGGCCAGTCGCAATTGCCGTACATGCTCGGAAACCTGTCGCAACTGATGATCGTTCCGCTCCCCGAGGAGGGGCGCGACCGCTGGGACGAGAACGAAAAGACCGGAATCAACCTGCTTCCCGAAGATAACGATCGCTTTCCCCGACCGCCGTTCGGGCCCTTTGCCGGTCGCAGCCAGGGAGAGCGTCTGGAGGCCCGTGAAAAATCGACTTTCGCAGTCACCCCGGGGGAACACGGGGTCGTCGTGATCCGCAAGACCTACGAGCTGAAGACGACCGAGACAGAGAACGGCAATCCGCGGATGGCGCTTTCCGGCGAGGCGGAATATACGTTCGACCCGGTCCGGGGAGTCACAACGGCACTCGCCGGCAAATACCGGTTGACGAACAACTCGGGGAACAATACGTATCGCGTGCCGATCACGATCGCGGCCCGGCTCCTCTCGGAAGACGAGCAGTCCAGGCTCGAAGCCGAGCGCCTGGAAGCCGCACGCCGCAAACCGCTCGACGACAGCGCCATCGACGCGGCGCTGGCCGACCTGGAATCAGGTTCAGCGAGTCTGATCCAAAGAGCCGCAACCCGGCTCGAACGGGCCGAGCCCCAGGGTCGCCAGGCCGATGTGGCTCTGGCGCTGGCTGCCCAGCTCGATAACCAGGATAATTCGGTGCGGCTGTGGGTGGTGCGGGCGCTGACCGTGTGGGGCACGCCCGAGAGCGTTCCGGCACTCATCAAGGGACTCGACGACGAGCACTTTCCGGTGGTGTGGGGGGCGCTCGAGGCGCTCGAGAAGCTCAAAGACGAACGGTCGATCGAACCAATCGTCGCTTTGATCAAATCCAAGAAACAGCGGCAGCGGGCGGTGCAGACGCTGGCGGCGATGGGGCCCATGGTCGAAGCGGCGGCGCTTGAATTGCTGTCCGAAACCGACGACGATATCCGCTACGATGCGTGTCTGGTTTTGAAAGAGGTCGGTGGAAAGGCGAGCCGCGGGCCGCTCGGGAAAGTCGCCCGCAGCGACACCAACGGCATCGTGCGGCTGGTCGCCGAGCAGGCGCTCAAGGAGATCGCCGGGCGGCAGAAATAACGCGATTCGATTCTCAAATCAGGCGGGAGAAGCGGGCATGTGGAATATCATCATCGGCATCGCGTTCATCGTGGGGGGCCTGAGCGGGAAGCTCGCGCTGCGGGGGACCGAAAGCGGTCACGCGCTCGCCGCCGTCGGCGGACTGCTGGCGATCTGGGGAGTCGTGCAGGTCGTTCGCGGCCGCAAGAAGCAGTAGCCGCGAGCTGGGGCTCAGACCTCGAACAGCGACTGCGTTTTCACCACGGCCCGGTTGTCGGGGAAGGTGTGAAACGTGTGCACGAGCAGGCTGTGCAGGCGCTCTTCAACCCGAATGAAGCTGAGCGGGGCGGGGGACAGGCGGCTGGTCGGCGAGAAACAATGCGACACCCGGCAGGCGGCTGAGTCGATCAGCATTTCTTCGTGGCAATGCAGAAACACTTCGGGATCGAGCTGTTCGACCTGGAAGCTGACGTGATACAGAATACCACCGTCGTGCTCGACCGATTCGTTGCGGTGCCCGCGCAGCCGCCGGCCGATGACCTGACGATTGTGGGGCAGCGGTTTGTCGGCACTCGTGGTCACTTCGCACAGCGTCTGCTTATTGTGCTGAAAGGCCACCACGTGACCGGCGTCGCAGATCGTGAGCTGCGCCGTATAGAACTCCTGCCGGATCGTCGTCCGGGCGAACACGTTGAACAGTTCGGGGTGCACCGAGCGGCAGAACAACCGGAATACGAGCGTCTGTACGTCTGGTCTCGCTGCGTCAACTCGCATACGTCAATTCCCGAAACAGTTGCGTTCGGCCCACACGCGCCACTGGTGTCCAGTATACCAAGCCGCGCGCGGCGCGTGCCACGGTCGAAAACCAGAATCAGAAACACTCTCTGCCGAGCCCACGATTATCACTTGACAGCGGCCTTGTCGCGCTCCCGATGCGGCCGCGCGTCGTGGAGCAGGTTGATGAACCTGCTCGTCGAGTGCTGAAAACAATGCAGGACGAACATGTCGCCGCAGATGACGCGAATCACCGCCGATGGGCAATTTCGTCCGGCTTCTCTCTCATCTGCGCGAATCTGCGTCATCCGTGGATCAACTTCTCGTCTCCTTCCTCCGTTTTCGTGTGTTTCGTGGTTCCCCACCGTCCGTCATTCATTTCGCTTTTGATATGTCCCCGTCGATCGGCGTCATCAGCGGTTCCTAACTCTTGTGTCTTTGAGGCTTGTGGTAAACGTCTTGTATTCCGTCATAGTCCAGAGATGCTTTCACAACCGGCAATAGTCCCAGCTCTGGATTTCCCAACTGCTCGCCTTTCGGGTGGGCTCCAGGCCTGTCAGAGCGAATGCGTGAACGTTGATTGGAAACGAGCCCCAGGAAGATCTCGCCGCTTCGCTGCCAATGCGATTTGACACGCACACCTGCCGAGACTAAATTAAAGACATTCCGTCTCATATTTGCCTGACACGACGCGGCATGGCGTCTTCGGTCGGCAGATTCACCAGCCGGGCGAGGAGCGGCGATGTCGTGGACCCGTTTGATGATGCGAACAATCATGTGCGGCGCCCTCAGCCTGCTGGCGACTACGACCAGCCTGCCTGGTCAGGCCCCACAGACCGGGAATGCCGGCAACTCACCTGGCACAGCAGCGACAAAACCGGTGACCGACGAGACGCCCCCCGACAATCCGGATGGGAAAAAAGGGGCAGAGAAAAGCCGGAGTGATCTCCTGGCGGCCCGGCGGCTCGAGCTGATTCAGCGTCACGTCGCCTCTGCCGAGATCCGTACCGACGATGCCGACTTTCCCAAACGCTTTGCCCTCAAGCCAATATTTCGGTACAGCGATCCGGCGCGCGGGCACGTGGCGGCCGCCGTCTGGAAGCTCGGCAACGAAGGGCGGCCCAAAGCCATTCTGACCACCGAGCTCGATCGGTTTAACAACGGGCAACCGAGCATTTCACACGAGTACACCTCACTGACGACCACCCGTTTTTCACTCACTCTCGACGGCATGCACTGGACCCCCTCCGGGACGCGTTATGAGTTTAAACCGATTCCCGACGCCCCCGCACCGGCGCCAACGCCGCAGCGCCGGCTGGTTCAGATTCGCGAACTCGCCAAGCGCTTTGCCGGGAGCGAAGTCGTCAAGAAAGAGAACTGTGAATTGCGGCTGCTGCCGCAGCCGGTCGATCGTTACGTGCCTTCGGACGCCGAACGGGCCGACGGAGCGATCTTCTTCTTCACCTTCGGAACGAATCCGGAAGTCATGCTTTTGATTGAAGCAGACGACAAACAATGGAACTACGCCGCCGGACGCATGACCGGCGCCGAGGAGGTGGTCCTGACCTTCGACGGGAAAATTGCCTGGCAGGGACCGCCCCTCGAGAAAGGGGTCACCTCGACGTACACCGGCAGCATTGCACCGATCACAATTCCCGGCATCGCCGCCGACGGCCGCGAGATCGACGACTGACCGACTCGCCGGCAGCCTGACATTCGTCGCGACCGGGGCATTTGTCGCGACGGGGGCTCGGCCTTAAGCTTCTTCCGTCACCAGGGTGCCGCGGTCGGCGGCGGCCAGAACGGCGCGGACGATGCCATCGACGTCCAGACCCAGCTCGCGGAGCTGTTCGTTGCGGTCGGCGTGGTCGATGTACTGGTCGGGCAGGCCCAGCCGGCGGATATGGTCGGTTCTTAAGCCCGCGGCGTTGGCCGTCTCGAGGACCGCCGAACCAAAGCCTCCCAGCAGGGTCCCCTCTTCTACGGTGAGGACGAAACCGGCTTCGGCGACGGCCCGCAGGATCGTTTCGCGATCGATCGGCTTGCAGAACCGCGCATTGATGACCCCCACGTCGAGCCCGTCGGCCTTCAGACGGGCGGCCGCCTTGATGCAGTTCGTCAGCAGCGACCCGAAAGCGATCAGCATGCCGTCGCGGCCCCACTCGATGACCTCGGCCTCACCCAGGCGCACCGGCTCCACGGTCCGCTCGACGCTCTCGGCGACCGTCTTCGGATAGCGGATCGACACGGGGCCGGCGTGCTCGAGGGCAAAGTCGAGCATCCCCTTGACGTCCTGCTCGTCGCCCGGCGCCATGACCACCATATTCGGAAAGACGCGCATATACGTGTTGTCGAATGCCCCGTGGTGCGTCGGACCGTCGGGCCCCACCACTCCCGACCGGTCGAGACAGAACGTGACCGGCAGGTTCTGCAGCGCGACTTCCTGGAAGATCTGATCGAAGCTGCGCTGCAGGAAGGTGCTGTAGATATCGACGATCGGCCGCATTCCCGCCTTGGCCATCCCGGCGGCAAACGCCACGGCGTGCCCTTCGCAGATCCCCGTGTCGAAGAACCGCTCGGGGAACACCGACCGGACCTTTTGAAGTTTGTTCCCTTCGCACATCGCCGCCGTCAGCACGACCACCTGTGGATTGACTTCCATCGCCGAGTAGATCGCGTCGCTGACGACGTCGGTGTAGGCCCGCGACGAGCTCTTCTTGACCGACACGACTTCGTCGTCGCGGCGTTCGAAGGGGGGCGGCGTGTGGAACAGGACCGGGTCTTCGCAGGCGGGCTTGAAACCGTGCCCTTTCTCGGTGAACACATGCAACAGCACCGGGCCTTCGAGGTCTTTGACCATCTCGAGGTATTCGCGCAGCGACGTCAGGTCGTGCCCGTCGATTGGGCCGATGTAGCGGAAGCCAAGCTGCTCGAAGAGCATCCCCCCGTGCAGCGACGCCTTGAGCATCTCTTTGGCCTGAAATAGAACCCGCTCGACGGCGTCGCCGACGATCGGCACCTTGTTCAGGACCCAGCTCACATCCTTTTTCAATTCGCTGTAGATCGGGGCGACCCGCGCCTGATCGAGATAGCGCGCCAGGCCTCCCACGCGCGGGCAGATCCCCATCTTGTTGTCGTTGAGGATGACGAGGATGTCTTTCTCGAGCCCGGCGGCGTTGTTCATCGCCTCGAACACGATCCCCGACGGGAGCGCGCCGTCGCCGATCACCGCCACCGCGCGGCGTTTTTCCTTCCGCAGGTCATCCCCCGCCTTGAGTCCCAGCACGCTCGAAACGCTGCTGCCGGCGTGACCCGTCATGAACAGGTCGTACGGACTCTCGGCCGGATTCGGGTAGCCCATCAATCCGCCCCGCTGGCGGATCGTCGGGAATTCGGGATAGCGCCCCGTGAGCAGCTTGTGCGGGTAAATCTGGTGACCGGTGTCCCAGATCAGGCGGTCTTTCGAAAAATCGAACACCAGATGCAGGGCGATCGCCAGCTCGACCACTCCCAGATTGCTGGCGAAGTGAGCGGTGCGGGTTGAAACGACGTTGCACAGCGCCTCGCGCATTTCGCCGGCGAGCTGCTCGAGCTCGACGGGCGTGAATTGCTTGAGGTCAGCGGGGGAGTCAATCCTTGACAGAAGTTCGTTCTTCATCAGTGGTCTCTTTCCAGAACGAATTGCGCCAGCGATTCCAGCCGCCGGCCACGCTCTCCAAACGGTTCAATCCACTTGCACGCTTCGACGACCTGACACTGGGCCCGCAAGAGGCTCGCCTCTTCGCCCAGGAGCGACGGATACGTCAGCTTGCCGCGCGACGCGTCTTTCTGTACCGCCTTGCCCAGGTTTTGCGGCGATCCGCAGACATCCAGCAAATCGTCGGTAATCTGGAACGCCAGTCCCAGGCACCGGCCGAAACTCGCCAGCCGGTGCAGGTCTTCATTGCTCGCTTTCGCGATGCGCGCGCCCAGCGTCAGTGCGCAGGCCAGCAGGGCGCCGGTTTTGCGGCGGTGAATCCCTTCCAGCTCTTCAATCGAAGACACGGTTCGTCCTTCCGCTTCCAGGTCGGCGACCTGGCCTCCCACCATGCCGGCCATTCCGGCGGCGCGGGCCAGATCGGCGCAGCAGGCTGCGGCGGTCTCGCCCGGCGTCACGTCGCGTGACAGGACGTCAAAGGCCAGAGTCAACAACCCATCACCCGCAAGAATCGCCAGGGCTTCACCGTAGACGACGTGATTTGTCGGCCTGCCACGACGCAAATCGTCGTTATCCATGGCCGGAAGATCGTCGTGAATCAGCGAATAGGTGTGTACCATTTCGATGGCGCAGGCCGCGGGGAAGGCCGCTTCGGCCTGGCCGCCGCAGGCTTCGCACGAGAGCAGGACCAGAATCGGTCGCAGGCGTTTGCCCCCGGCCAAGAGGCTGTACGCCATCGCCTCCTGCAACCGTTGGGGAACTCCGGGCTGCTGCTCCACATACTTTTCGAGCCGTGCGTTCACCCGTTCTCGCAGGGCGTGGCACGTGTCGATAATGGCGGCTGTCGAAACGCTCATCGTTCAGCGCGAAGCGCCTACCCGGAAATACTGGAAATCAAACCAGTTATGGAAACTCACTGGTACCCCCCCGGACTTTCAGTTGCGCCGTTTTCCAACCGACGTGCCAAGTATTCTACTGAAACTTCACATTGGGGAAAATAGCAACCCCGGGCCGTAAGGCCAAGTTCGGTGCCCGCGATTCAGATTCTGAATCCAGGATTTTGAACGATGCGTCCTACGACCACTCTTCCCGACACAAACCGATGCAGGGTCACACATTGCCGTTCGGCAGGAAAGCGCTGCCTGTCCGAATCTCATGAACGGAAGAAATTGTCAACGGTTCCGCAAGTTGTCTCGAGCAGTGTACCGGAAAGAACTGACCCGCGCAGCATCTCGGCTGGCGCATTCGCAGCACGGTTTTCTGGAGGATTTGCACGTTTTCAGGTGAAATCGGGCTGACTCGCGGCGGTCGATGTCGTCGCAGCAGGAGTTGACCGACTGCCATATGGATCATAGAGTTGTGACATGCCCACTCCCAGCGACAGCAAGCCGTCAGAAAAGCCGCACAAACCCTCCGGATCAGGCGCCAACAAGGGGCGCTCCGACAAAGGCTCGGGCATCCATTTCTTCTGGTATGCCCTGATCCTGGTCGCACTGGCGGCGTCGGCCCACTTGTGGCTCAAGCAGAATCCGACCGCCGAAATCTCGGCCAGCGACTTCGAGAAGGGGCTGAACAGGGGGGCGAACGACGAGCCCGAACGGTTTACGCCCGACAACGTCTTCAAGCTGACGATCGGCGAGAAATTCATCACGTTTCAGTCGCAACCCGACTCCCCTCCCAAGGGAGCCGACGGGACTCCCGAAATCATCAAGAAGTACGCGGTTTCCCTGGTGGGGATCAGCGACATCGACCGGGCGCGGCTTTCGAAGCTGCTGACCGACAAGGGGATCAATACCTCTTTTGACCGGCCTCCGTCAGAACTCATGTCGGTGGTCAGCATCATCGCGTTGCCGCTGCTGGTGGTGTTTCTATTCTTCATGATCCTGCGGCGCACCGGCGGTGCCGGATCGGCCCTCTCGTTTGGTCGCAGCCGCGGGAGGATGCATGCTCAGGAAGATCTCGAAATCACGTTCGATCAGGTGGCTGGCGTCGACGAAGCGGTCGAAGAACTGCGCGAGATTGTGGAATTTCTGAAATCGCCGGGTAAGTACCAGGCGCTGGGGGGTCGCATTCCGCGCGGCGTGTTGCTGGTCGGTCCGCCGGGAACGGGCAAGACGCTGCTGGCCAAAGCGATCGCGGGCGAAGCGGGAGTTCCGTTTTTCAGCCTGTCGGGTTCGGACTTCGTCGAAATGTTCGTCGGCGTCGGCGCCGCGCGCGTCCGCGACATGTTCAGCCAGGCCGGGGCCCGCTCCCCGAGCATCATCTTCATCGACGAACTCGATGCGCTCGGCAAGGTGCGCGGCAGCGGTTACCCGGGTGGTCACGACGAACGCGAACAGACGCTCAATGCACTCCTGGTCGAGATGGACGGGTTTTCGTCGGACCAGAGCGTGATCGTGCTGGCGGCAACGAACCGCCCCGAAACGCTCGATCCGGCCCTGATGCGCCCGGGCCGATTCGACCGGCACGTCCTTGTTGACCGCCCCGATTTCAAGGGGCGCGAAGCGATTCTCAAAGTGCACGTCGGCAAAATCAAAATCGACGACAACGTCGATCTGAGACATATCGGCAAGCTGACTCCCGGTTTCGTGGGGGCCGATCTGGCCAACCTCGTCAACGAAGCCGCTTTGCTGGCCGCCCGCAAGAACAAGGCCAAAGTCACGATGGCCGAGTTCGAAGAGGGAATCGAACGGGTCGTGGCGGGGCTCGAAAAGACGACCCGCATCATTGCCCCCGACGAAAAGCAGCGGGTGGCCTACCACGAATGCGGGCACGCCCTGGTCGCCTGCAGCCTGCCGGGAACCGATCCGGTGCACAAAGTATCGATCATCCCGCGCGGCATGGCCGCGCTGGGCTACACGATGCAGCGTCCGTCCGACGATCGGCACCTGACCACGCAGTCGGAACTCGAAAACCGGGTTTGCGTCCTGCTGGGTGGCATCACCACCGAAGAAATCATTTATCAGGAAATTTCCACCGGCGCGCAGAACGACCTCGAGCGGGCGACCGACATTGCCCGCCGGATGGTGATGGAATTCGGCATGAGTCCCAAGCTGGGGAGAGTCAACTACCGCGACAGCGGGAGAAATCCGTTCGCCCCGACGATGTACGTCGCCGCCAAAGATTACACGCACAGCGAGCAGACCCTGCGTGAGATCGACCTGGAAGTCAAACGCATCATTGATCAGGCGGCGCAGACCGTGCATGAGATCCTCACTCGCCGCCGCGATGTGCTGGAACACATGTCACGCGAGCTGGTGGAAAAAGAAGTCATGGACGCCGAACAGCTCCATCGCATCATCGACGAGCACACGACAGCCCCGCAGCTCAAGGCCGGCACAAATATCCCGGCCGGCCCGGTCCCCGCGCCGCCGCTCGAAGAGCCTGATGGCAAGTCCCCTCCCTCGAAGGCAGCCGATGCCGGTGCCTGACAGCGCAGCATCTCAACTCGGCCTGAAGCCGGATTCGGAAGCGCTGGGGCAGTTACCGCGTGAGGCAACTCTTCGGCCTCGCGGCGAACAGGAAGGCACGACGCGACTGGCCCTGCTGGGACTGGCGCTGATGCTGCTCGTGAGCTACGTCGGCAGCGTCGGACCGACCGCGATGTTCGTCAAACGGACGAAGATCGGCGAGAAGTTCGCCGGAGTCGTCTACGCTCCGCTGATCTGGGCCCACAAAAACACGCCGTTCCGAGCGCCACTCGATCTCTACATTCAGGCCTGGGAAACGGTCTGGATGGAAGGCTGATTCTGCCCGCGTGGCGGCGCGCAATTTCAGCAGGGGACATCGTGCCCCAGTCGCGTTATCATGGAAATGACGCGTACAAACAATCTTTGAATCGAGGGGAGTGCGATCGTGGCCAAGGCGTGGGGTGGGAGATTCGAGGGGAAAACCGATCCGCGGGTCGAAAAATTCACCGAGTCGATCAGTTTTGACGCGCGGCTGGCGGCGGTCGATATCCGCGGTTCGCAGGCCCATGCCCGGATGCTGGCCCATGTCGGCCTGCTCACCTCTGCCGAATGCGATTCGATCTGTTCCACGCTCGAGGCCATCGGTCAGGAAATCGCCGCCGGGAAGTTCGAGTTCAAAATCGAGCTCGAAGACATCCACATGCACATCGAAAGCGCGCTGATCGCCCGGCTGGGGGACGTCGGGCGCAAACTCCACACCGGCCGCAGCCGCAACGACCAGGTGGCCACCGACCTCAAGCTCTACGTCCGCGACGCGATTGACGAGATCGACGGGCTGCTGGCCGACGTGCAACAGGCATTCGTCGAGCGCGGCAGTGCCGATCTCGACGTCATCGTTCCCGGGTACACGCACCTCCAGCGGGCGCAACCGGTGCTCGTCGTCCACTACTGGCTGGCGTATTGCGAGAAATTCGCACGCGACCGGGCGCGGCTGGCTGATTGCCGCAAGCGGGTGAATATTTCTCCTCTGGGCGCGGCGGCCCTGGCGGGATCATCGCTCCCCATCGACCGGGCGTTTGTAGCCGGCCTGCTCGGGTTTTCCGCCCCGGCGGCCAACAGTCTTGACGTTTCGAGCGACCGCGACTTCGTCGTCGAATTCGTCGGCGCGCTGGCTTTGATCGCGGCTCACCTGAGCACCTGGGCCGAAGAGTGGATTCTGTGGTGCACGACCGAATTCGGCTACCTGAAACTGCCCGACGCCTACACAACCGGCAGTTCCATCATGCCGCAGAAGCGCAACCCCGACGTGCTCGAACTGATCCGGGGCAAATCGGCGCGGGTGATGGCGGCAGTGCCGCATCTGCTCACGCTCATTAAGGGTTTGCCTCTGGCCTACAACCGCGACTTGCAGGAAGACAAAATCCCGCTGTTCGACGCAGTGGATACGGTGACCGCCTGCCTCGAACTGGCGCCGGCGATCGTGGCGGGGGCCGAGTTGCGGCGGGAGCGCATCACCGCCCGGCTCGAAGAAGGCTTTCTCGATGCGACGGCGCTGATGGAATACCTGATCAAAAAGGGAGTCCCGATGCGGACCGCCCACGAAACGGTGGGCAAGCTCGTCTCGCTGTGCGAATCGCGGAAATGCCGCCTGGCTGATCTGCCGCTAGTCGAGTTGCAGGGAGCGTGTTCGCAAATTACCGCCGACGTGGCGCAGGTGCTGGGAGCCGCGAACGCCGTCGCCGCGCTAAAGAGTTTCGGTTCGGGGGGCCGCCAATCGGTCGTCGAACAGTTGAATGCGTGGCGCAAGAAGTGAAGAATCGAGTGCAGTTCCGCCCGCCGGCTGACGGCTGAACCTGGCAATTTATCCGCGGCATTCAGCGCGAGACCCAAACAGGTACCTCACAGGAGACGAGCATGGATTTCCTGACTCTCGGAGCTGTCAACCGGCGGAACCTGCTGAAACTCTCGGCCGGGTTGTTCGCCGCCGGCGGTTTGTCGCGGGTTGGCACTGGCCAGGATCGGCCGGCCGTCGTCAATCCGCGCGCCACGTCGGGCGATAGCGTCGCCGAGCCGAACTGGGACGAACGGCTGACCGTCACCGTCGGTCCGCAGGATGCGCAGCTTGTCGGCACGACCGACAAGGCCCTCCAGGGCGCCGTGGATTACGTCGCGCGGCTCGGCGGCGGGACGGTGCGCGTGCTCCCCGGGACATACAAACTGCGGAATGCCGTCTATCTCTCCTCCAACGTGCGCATTCTCGGCAGCGGCGCCGATTCGGTCCTGATCAAGGAGCCTTCGACGAAGACGAAGCTCGCCGCCGATTCTGACTGGTTCGATCAGGAGATTACCCTGGCTGACGCCAAAGGTTTCGCCGTGGGGGACGGCATCTGCCTCAAGACGAAGAATCCGCACAACGGCGGGACCGACGTCGCCAAGCGCACGCTGGTGGCCCGCGCGGGAAACCGGTTCAAACTCGACCGGGCCCTGCGCGAGAATTTCTGGGAAATCGGCGAGTCGACCTGCGCTTCTCTCTTCCCGATTTTCTCGGGGGAGAATATCGCCAACGTGGTCATCGAAAACATCACGCTCGACGGCAACAAGGCCAACAACGAAAACCTCGATGGCAACTACGCCGGCTGCGTTTTTCTGCAGGACTGCAACCGCATCACGATGCGCAAAGTGACCGCCCGCAACTACAACGGCGACGGTTTGAGCTGGCAGATCTGCCACGACGTCCTCGTGGAGAACTGTCACAGCCACGATCACACCGGCCTGGGACTGCATCCCGGCTCGGGATCGCAGCGCCCGGTGATGCGCGAGAATGTCGTGGAGCGCAACGACATCGGCATTTTCTTCTGCTGGGGAGTCAAATTCGGCCTGGCGGAAAAGAACCGCATTGAAGGCTGTCGCGGTTCGGGTGTGTCGATCGGCCATCGCGACAACAACAACATGGTCCGCGACAACGACATCATCGGAAGCGGCAAGGTGGGAGTCGTGTTCCGCCCCGAGCGGGGCAAGGCCTTCGCCCCGCACCGGAACACGATCGAGAACAACCGGATCGTCGATTCGGGGCCCGAAGAGGGAGTCGCCATTGACGTTCAGGGAGAGACCGAGTCGATCGTCCTGGCACGCAACACGATCCGTGAATCGCGGATGCCGATGAAGCGCATCGGCATTCGCCTCGGCGCCCAGACCGGCCAGGTCGACCTCGTCGACAACCGCATCGACGGCCTGGCCGTGGCCGTGGCCGATTTGAGAAAGTCCTGACTAACCGACGACGTCACGGAAGAAGGCGGCGGTTGTCCAGGTGTGGAACCACTCCGAAAGGTCCGCGGCGAGTTGATCGTCCCCAGCAGGCGAGAGCGCGGCGGCGCGTTCGATCGCCGAACCGACTGACTCACCGGCAAGCAGCGCGGCCAGCAGCGCATGCTGCGGCGCCGTCAGCTCGTAGCGCCGCACACGGTACTCCTGCCGATTGACGGCGACGAACGAATCTCGCGCCGGCGGCACCGGGGCCGTCTCTTTACGGTGGGCGGCGCCGAAGTATTCGCTCACGGGAAACTTCAATTCCACGAGCCGCAGGCTGGGAGCACAAATGAGCCGCGCGTTCGGCCAGCGATCGGCCGGAACTTCCTGCAGCCGCTCGCCAGTCAGCAAGGGCCGCCCTTCGCTCCCCGGTCCGTCGAAGACTTCGTTGACGATCCGCTCGAGCCGCGCCAGATCGACCATGAATTCGGGCCAGTCTGCCTGCGTGTCGCCGTCGCGCGCCGGACGACTGGCGGCCAGATACTCCGGAAAGGATTCTCCCAGTTTTCCCAGCGTGTAGCTGGTCGAGGGATGCGTCTGCAAATAGCCGACTGCAAAGGCGTCGAATAATTCCTCGCCCAGTGCAAAGGCCAGCACCGAATATTCTTCCCGCAGACATTCGAGCAGCCTGCCAAAGTAGGCGCGATTGTAAATGTCGAGACGCTCGATCGCCGAGAGGGTGCGCGAACGAGTCACAACCTGCTCGACTTGTGAGGCCCCAACGCCCACCTGCTCCTGTGCGGAAGGCGATTCGATTCCAGCCGCCGCCCCCTCCGGGTGCGTGATTACCCCCTGCATCCAGCGCTGCAATTCGTCGAGTGTGTGGCGGGGTGCGCTCATTCGCTGTCTGCCACGATGAAAGCCACCGGGTTGGAAACCGCCTTTGTGCTGCGGGGCGCGACTGCGCGACGCGGCTCTGCCGCCGGGCTGGCTCGCCCGGAACAATCGCCAAAATACTGTTTCGCCTTCTGCACTTCGGCATGCACGACCGGAAACGCCGGAATGGACGCATCCCATTCAAGCAGCGTCGAAACTCCGCCGGTGAGTCGTCGCGCGCGGGCATACAGGTCCCAGACCGGGTCGATCACCGGCCCGTCGTGCGTGTCGATGCAGTGTGTTCCGCAGTTGGTATGTCCCGCCAGATGAAACTGCACGACCCGGTCGTGCGGCACCCGGTTGAGATATTCGATCGGGTCGAAGTCGTGGTTCACACTCGAGACGTAGACGTTGTTCACATCGAGGAGCAGTCCGCACCCCGTTTCTTCGGTCAGCCGTGAGAGGAATTCCCACTCGGGCATCGTCGAATCGGCGAACGTCACGTAAGTGCTCGGGTTTTCCAGCACCAGCGGCCTTTCCAGCACGTTCTGGACGATGCCAACCCGCTCCACGACGTGCGAGAGCGATTCCTCGTTGAGCGGCATCGGCAACAGATCGTGCGTGTTTCGTCCGGCGACCCCCGTCCAGCACAGATGGTCGGAAATCCAGTGCGGCTTCACCCGCCGCGCCAGGGCCGACAGTTTCTCCAGGTATTCGAAATTGATGGGGTCGGTGCTGCCGATCGACAGCGACACGCCATGCATCACGACGGGATACCGCTCGGCCACTTGATCGAGGACGTATGCCGGGCGTCCCTGCGAGTCGACAAAATTCTCCGAGATGATCTCGAACCAGTCGACCGCCGGCCATTCGCGCAGGATGTGCCCGAAGTGGGCGGTTCGCAGGCCGACTCCCAATCCCAGGTCGGGGTGTCCCAGGCGCGGCGGCATGCCAGTTACTTTTTCTTAGGAGGCGAACCGGCACCGACGTCTTTACCGGCTTCCTTCATCTTCTCTTCGAAGTGTTTGCGGGCCGACTCCCAGACGAAGGCCATCAACGGGACGTGGCAGCCACCCTGGGCTTTGCAGTCGTTGATCGTCGCCGTATCGCCGCAGCCCCCTTGCCCTTTGCAGGCATTCTCCTTCGCACAGCTATGATGCCACGACTTCGTCGCGCAATCCCCCTGTCCGGCACAGTCATTCGTGCCGCTGGCCCCCTGACCTTTGCAGGCATTGAGTCCGCTGCACGCGTGCGGATCTCCTTTGTTGTCGGCAACCGCAACACCGGCATCCGGTTTCGTGGGGACTTCAGCGCCGCCCCCCGCCGCCGGTTTCGCCGGGGAGGCTGGCTTGTCGTCGCCGCCGCAGCCTGCGATCGTCCCGGCCACGGCTCCGCCAAATGCCGCCATCGTCAGTCGATGAAAATCCCTGCGATTGAACGGGTGCTGATCCATCCGAAGATCTCCTGAAGAATGGCGGCGCGGCGCTGATAATCGCTCGCCGGAATCTGGGCTCCACGTCGGGCCAAACTGCGAGTCTGACGGTCGTTAAAGTAGTTCGTCCGATTCTGGCTGTCCAGCGACCGCCGGACAGCCGGAAAGACTGCTGACTGTTTCCGAATTCATCCATCGCAGTCGGGAAACCCCCGATCCCCGGTATCGGGGCGCAGGCCATAAAATTGCGTCATGAATGCAGATGGGCTCCCTCCGAAGGGCGACTTTCGCGACTTCCGACTGACGGCCGCGCAGGAAGAAGCTCTCTTCCGGCTGTCATTTCACGACGCGCCGGTCGAGAAACAGTTGATCGAGCAATTGATCTCGCTGGGAATTGTCATTCGGACTCACGATGGCCAGCACGAACTTACCCCCTTTGGTAAGGGAGTCTATGTCGGCCTCGGAATGTCCCGAGAAGGGTAATTGGGAGTCGATCGCTGGCGACTCCACCGCGATTGTGGGAAATGCCAACGTGGCTCCCGACCGACCAGTTCGACTGCCGGATTTTCAGGCGAAACGCCGACTTCGCTGGCTGGCGTGGACTTCAGCCGGCCGCTTCCGGCGGTACAAACGCTGAAAATCTGCCGGAATTCGACGAAATTGAATTTGTGAAAACCCGGCACGATTTATGCAAATCTTCTCCGAAACTGGCA
>Ga0137463_1000250_pt1 | contig 20456 bp, 19 predicted proteins | sample EasRivERMGT800_2_FD_102333 | JGI IMG/M metagenome (GOLD analysis project Ga0137463, IMG submission 102333) | Soil microbial communities from meander-bound floodplain in the East River, Colorado, USA - East River MetaG ERMGT800_2 | ecosystem: Environmental > Terrestrial > Soil > Floodplain ...
GGGACCACGTCGATTTCCTCGCGTTGATCCTGGCCGACGTCGGCGATGTACAGCTGCGCCCCGTCGAAGGCATAGCGGAACGGATTGCGCAAACCGATCGCCCAATTTTCACTGGGTTGGGCGGCGCCCCAAGCTGGGTTGTCGGCCGGAATTGTGTACGGGGGAACCCCATTGGGATTGAGGTTGCTGACATCGAGGCGCAGCAGCTTGCCGAGGTGCGTCGTTACGTTCTGGCCGTTGCCGAGGCCGTCTCCTCCTCCACCGCCGTCGCCGGTGGAGAGATAGAGCATTCCATCCGGCCCGAACGCCACGCGTCCGCCATAGTGGTTGTCGAAATCCCGGTGTTGAATCCGGATGACCGGTTGCACGGTCGAGATATCGAGCAGATTGGGATTGTTCGACGAGACTTGGTAGCGCTCGACGACGATATCGCCGTTGATGTTGGCGGTAGGCTCGATGAAATGGACGAAGACAAACTGTTTCTGCGGGTCGGTCAGGTACTGTGGATGAAAGGCAAACGAGAGCAATCCGGCTTCGCCATGGTTTGACGTGACCCGGTTCGAGATATCGAGGAACGGCGTCGTCTGCAGCGCGCCTCCCTGCACGACGCGAATGCGGCCCGGGCGCTCGGCGATAAAGAGCCTCGAGTCTCCCGGCGGCGCCTGCAAATCGATCGGACTGGAGAGGCCGGCGGTGACAACCGGCTGCAACCGCATCTCGAAGGGCAACGATACAACGGTGCTGGTGCTGGTGCTGTTATTGCACGCAGGCAGGAGCAGCCCGAGCGCGACAGGCAGGCAATGCCACATTCTCATGGGGAAACCCTATGAAGCGCCCAGGACCTTCAAATGCGTCACCACGCTCCGTCCGAGCGCTGAGAGGGCGTAGCCTCCCTCGAGAACCGACACGATCTTTCCTCCGGCGTACTTGTCGGCGACTTCCTTGATGCGCTGCGTGACCCAGGCGTAGTCGGCTTCGGTGAAGCGCAGCATCGCCATGTCGTCCTCGACGTGGGCGTCGAACCCCGCCGAGATGAAGATCATCTCGGGCTCGAGCTCGTCGAGCGCCGGTATCCAGATTTTCTCCACCGCCGTGCGCAAAGCCTTGCCGTCCGAACCCGCGGGCAGCGGCACGTTGGCCATGTTCGGCGCCACGTTTTCGGTACCGCTGTACGGGTAAAACGGATGCTGGAAGATGCTCGCCATCACGACGCGCTCGTCGTCGCTGAAGATGTCCTCGGTGCCGTTGCCGTGGTGGACGTCGAAGTCGATGATCGCCACGCGCGAGAGGCCGTGCCGTTCCAGCGCGTGCATCGCCCCGACGGCGACGTTGTTGAACAGGCAAAACCCCATCGCGCGGGTGCGCGTCGCGTGATGGCCGGGCGGGCGCACCGCGCAAAAAGCGCTGTCGGCACGCCCGCCGATGACGAGGTCGGTGGCGAGCACCGCGGCCCCCGCCGCGTGCAGCGCCGCATCCCAGGTGTGCGGGGACATCGCGGTGTCGGGATCGAGGTGCACGATCCCGTTCCGCGGCGAGGCCTCGCGGATCGCTTCGATGTATTCAAGAGGATGCACCCGGGCGAGCTCGGTTGTCTTGGCCGCGGGCGCGTCGTGGCGCTCGAGGACGCCTGCGAGCCCCGAGGAGATAAGGTGGTCTTCGATCGCGGCGAGCCGCGCCGGACTCTCCGGGTGGTGGCGGCCCATGTCGTGTTTCGCGCAGTCGGCATGGGTGATAAACGCCGTCGTCATGAATTCCATTCCCCGCGTCCAATCATATCGGCTTTCCAGTAGACTCACGATTTTAACAGACGGTTTTCCGGCACCGCCACATCGGATGTCCTCTCCGCTCATTCAGGGCGTCGTTCAGCAAGCGGGAAAAATCATTCTCGGCAAGGAACGCCAGATCCGCCTCGCGCTCGCTTGTCTGCTCGCGAGCGGGCACCTTCTGATCGAAGACCTGCCCGGCGTCGGCAAGACCACGCTCGCGCAGGTGCTGGCGAAGCTCCTCGGCTTGAATTTCCACCGCATCCAGTTCACCAGCGACATGCTCCCCGCCGACATCATCGGCGTATCGGTCTACGAGCGCGAAAGCTCCACTTTCAAGTTCCACGCGGGTCCCATCTTCTCGCAGCTGATCCTCGCCGACGAGGTGAACCGCGCCACGCCCAGGACCCAGTCGGCGCTGCTCGAGGCGATGGAGGAGCATCAGGTCACCACCGAAGGCGAGACGCGCAGGCTCCCCGAGCCCTTCTTCGTCGTCGCGACGCAGAACCCTTCGCACCTCGTGGGCACCTTTCCGCTGCCCGAATCCCAGCTCGACCGGTTCCTGATGCGGATCGAGCTCGGATATCCCGACCACGACGCCGAGCGCACCCTGCTCCAGGGCGCGGACCGCCGCGACATGATCGCCGGGCTCGACGCCTGCCTCGCGCCGGGCGATCTGATGGATCTGCAGGCGATGGCGAAGACCGTACACGCCGCGGCGCCGCTTCTCGATTACATCCAACTGCTGGTCGAGCATTCGCGGCGCTCGCCCGAGTACGCGACCGGCCTCTCTCCGCGCGCGGCGCTCGCGCTCCTGCACGCATCGCGCGCCTGGGCGCTGATCGAAGGGCGCGACAAGGTCGTTCCGGAGGACGTACAGGCGGTGCTCCCCGGCGTGGCCGGCCACCGCCTGAGGCCGGTGCACGACGGGGTTCGCGTCTCGAGCCTCGACAAGGCGAACGGCCTGATCTCGGCCGTGCCGATCCCGTGAAACTCGACCGGGTTCTGCAATATTCGCAGGCCTACAATTTCTTCCAGTGGGTGTTCGGGAAGCACGCGCCCGAGCCGGGCGTGGTGTTCCTCAGCCAGCGCCGCGTCTACATCCTGCCCACGCGCCACGGCTTGATCTTCGGCGTCGCCCTGATCCTGATGCTGATCGGCTCGATCAACTACAACCTCTCTCTCGGCTACGTGCTCACGTTTCTGCTCGCGGGCCTGGGCATCGTTTCGATCCTGCACACGTTCAGGAATCTCGCGCACCTTTACGTGAGCGCCGGGCGCGTGGCGCCCGTGTTCGCGGGGGACACGGCGCAGTTCGAGCTCGTTCTCGAGAACAAGAGCGACTTCGACCGCCATTCGCTCGATCTCACCTGCCGCGGAACCAAGGTGAGCTGCAACGCGCCCGCACATCAGCACTGTTCGGTGGTGATACCCGTGAAAGCCGGGAAACGGGGCTGGCTGCAGCTCGAACGGGTGACCGTCGATACGCGGTTTCCTCTGGGGATGATGCGCGCCTGGAGCTACGTGCAGCCGGACATGCGCGCGCTCGTGTACCCGCGACCCGATTCGGCCCCGCTGCCCCCGGCGCATGCCGAGGCGGACGCCGGCGACTCGGTCTCCTCGGGCGCAGGGACGGACGATTTCGCGGGCCTGCGGCCTTACCAGACAAGCGATTCTCCGCACCACGTCGCCTGGAAGTCCTCGGCCCGGAGCGAGCTCCTGCTCACCAAGCTCTTCGCGGGGCGCACCGCTTCCGAGCTGTGGTTCGACTGGGACAGCCTCCCCGCCGGCATGCTCACGGAGGCGCGCCTCGCGCGGCTTGCCCGCTGGGTCGTGCTCGCCGAGGAGCGCAGCTTGCGCTACGGGCTGAAGCTTCCGGGCGTCAATGTGCCGCTCGGTGAAGGATTCCCGCACCGGGATCGCTGTCTGAAGGAGCTGGCGCTCTACCATGGCTGATCCGAGAAACGCCGAACCGCTGCCGTTGCCGCCGTTCGCGCTGCTTATCACCGGCGCTGCGCTCACTGTGGCGTCGCACACCTTGTGGCTGCCTTATTGGGTCGACGCCGCCGCGGCGGCGCTCCTCATCTGGCGCGCTATCGCGTCGATTCGCGGCGCCGCCCTGCCCGCGCGCTGGCTGCTGATCCTGCTGACTTTCGGCGGCGCCGTCGGCGTCTTCTTTTCCTACCGCACGATCATGGGCCGGGACCCGGGCGTGACGATGCTCGTGCTGCTCCTGTTTCTGAAGCTGCTGGAGACGCGCGCCCGGCGCGACGTCTTCGTGGTGGCTTTTCTCGTCTATTTCGTCGCCCTGGCCAACTTTTTTTACTCCCAGTCCATCCCGATCGCGGGGCTGATGCTGCTTACCGTGCTCGTCACCACCACCGCGCTCGTCGGCTTCAGCGCGCCGCAGCGGCCCGTGCTCGAAGACCTGAAAACGGCCGGCCGCATGCTCGCCCAGGCGGGCCCGGTGATGCTGCTCCTTTTTTTCCTGTTTCCCCGCGTGCAAGGGCCCCTGTGGGGAATGCCGCAGGACGCCTACAGCGGCGTGAACGGCCTGTCGGACACCATGTCGCCCGGTTCGATCAGCAGCCTGTCCCTGTCGGACGCGATCGCATTCAGGGTGAAATTCGAAACCGAGCTGCCCCCGCGAACCCGGCTCTACTGGCGCGGCCCGGTGCTGTCGGACTTCGACGGCCGCACCTGGCGCGTGGGGCTGCCGCAGCTGCGCCGGAACATGAGCGTCGAGGCCGCCGGCTCGCCGGCCGATTACGAAGTGACCCTGGAGCCGCACAACCGCAACTGGATGTTCGCGCTGGAAATGCCTACCCGCATCCCGCCGAACGCACGCCTCACCTCCGAGTACCTCGTGATCTCCCCGACGCCGATTCGCAGCCGGATGCGCTACGAGATGCGCTCCTATCCCCAGTTCCAGGCGCCGAGCGGAGCCAATCCCGAAGACCTCGCGCAGGCGCTCGGGCTCCCGCGCGGCGTCAATCCCCGTGCGCGGACACTGGCGAGCGAGTGGCGCGAGTCGCTCCCCGACAATGCCGCGATCGTGCGCCGCGCCGTCGAGTTCTTCCGCGGCAGCCGCTTCGAGTACACCTTGCAGCCGCCGCTGCTCGGGGAGAACTCGGTGGACGAGTTCCTGTTCGACGCGAAGCAGGGATTTTGCGAGCACTTCGCCTCGAGCTTCGTGTTTCTGATGCGCGCCGCCGGGGTGCCTGCCCGCGTGGTAACCGGTTACCAGGGCGGCGACACCAATCCGGTGGACGGCTATATGGTCGTGCGCCAGGCCGACGCCCACGCCTGGGCCGAGGTATGGCTCGCCGGGGGAGGCTGGACCCGCGTCGATCCCACCGCCGCCGCGATCCCGGTCAGGGTCGAGCTCGGCATCACCGCCGCCGCGCCGGCAGGACAGTCGCTGCTCATGCGCACCAACCTCAACTGGCTGAAGGGCCTGCGCAACAACTGGGAGGCCCTCACGAACCAGTGGAACCAGTGGGTGCTCGGCTACAACCCCGATCGCCAGCGCGAGATGCTCGCGTGGCTGGGCGTGCGGCAGCCCAACTGGGAAACGATGACCTTGATGCTGTTCTGGAGCGTGGCCGGGGTACTGTTGCTGACCGGGCTATGGCTGCTTCGCGGGATACGGCGCGGGGACGCGGTGCAGCGCGCGTGGCTGCGCTTCTGCGACAAGCTCGCCCGCGAGGGCCTTGCGCGCGCGCGCGCCGAGGGCCCGCTCGACTACGCGAGCCGTGTTGCCCGAACCCTCCCGGCGAGTGAGGATTCCGCGCGCGCCATTGCCGCGCTCTACGTCGATCAGCGCTACGGCCCGGACCCGGACGCCCGCTCGATCGCCCGCCTGAAGCGCCTGGTTCGGGAATTCAGCCCATGAAAGCCCGCACGCGCTTCCTCGTCGCAGCGGCCCTCGCGCTGCAGATCGGCTCGGCCGCCGCCGCCGCTCCTCCGGCTTATCCGCGCCGCCCGGAAGTGAAGCAGTTCATCGCCGAAATGGTGAAGAAGCACGGCTTCACCCACAGGGGACTCAACCGCGTCTTCGGAAACGCGCAGTTCCAGCCGTCGATCATCAAGGCGATGGAGCAGCCCGCCGAGACCGCGCTCGCCTCCTGGCAGGCTTACCGCGCGATATTCATTACCCCCCAGCGCGTCGAGGCTGGTGTGCAGTTCTGGAGCCGCAACGCCGAGCCCCTCGCGCGCGCCGCGGGCGAGTTCGGCGTGCCCGAGGAAATCATCGTCGGGATCATCGGCGTCGAGACCACCTACGGCCGCAATATCGGGACTTACCGGGTGATCGATGCGCTCGCCACGCTCGCGTTCGATTATCCGAAACGCGCGCAGTTCTTCCGCGGCGAGCTGGAGAACTACCTGATGCTCAGCCGCGAGGCGGGAATCGATCCGCTGCGCATCAAGGGATCGTACGCGGGGGCGATCGGCATTCCCCAGTTCATGCCGGGCTCGTACCGGCGTTTCGCGGTGGACTACGACGGCGACGGAACGAGCGATCTCGCCACCAGCCCCGCGGACGCCATCGGCAGCATCGGCAATTTCCTGAAAGCGCACGGCTGGGCCCGCGGGGAGCCGGTGGCTTTCCCCGCCGAAGTGAGCGGTGAGCTCTGGCGCAAGCTCGTCGAGGCCGGAGTCACGCCGGCCAGCCGCGCCGCCGAGCTTCCCGCGTTCGGCGTGAAACTCGCCGTTCCACTGCCCCCCGACACCCGCTGCGCGCTGATCGAGCTGGAAACCCCGGGCCAGCCGTCCGACTTCCGCGTGACGCTGCAGAATTTCTTCGTCCTGACGCGCTACAACCGATCCAACCTCTACGCCGTGGCGGTGCTGGACCTCGCCGCGGCCCTCGCCCGGGCGAGGGCCGGATTGCCCGCTCCGCCGCCGCCGAATCCAGCCAAAGAAAATTCATGAACCCGCGCTCCTACCGCTACTACGAATTCGTCATGGCGGCGTTCGTCACGGTGCTGATCTGCTCGAACCTGATCGGCCCGGCCAAGATCGCTCAAGTCGAGCTCCCGCTGATCGGGATCGTGTCGTTCGGCGCGGGCGTGCTGTTTTTTCCGATTTCCTACGTCTTCGGCGACGTTCTTACCGAGGTCTACGGCTACGCCCGGTCCCGGCGGGTGATCTGGGCCGGCTTCGCGGGCCTCGCATTCGCCGCTTTCATGGCATGGATCGTCGTCATGCTGCCCCCGGCGCTCTTCTGGAAGAACCAGGGCGCCTACGAGATCGCCTTCGGCTCCACCTGGCGCATTGCGGCCGCCTCCCTGATCGCGTTCGCGTGCGGGGAGTTCGTCAACTCGTTCGTGCTGGCGAAGATGAAAATTCTCACGCAGGGCCGATGGCTGTGGACGCGCACCATCGGCTCGACGATCTTCGGCGAGGGCGTCGATTCCCTGATCTTTTACCCGCTCGCGTTCTGGGGAAGCGGGCTGATTCCCGATGACAGGCTGCCGCAGATCATGCTGGTCCAGTTCGTTTCCAAGGTCGGGGTGGAAGTCGCCTTCACGCCGCTCACCTACGCCGTGGTCGGCTGGCTGAAGCGCGCCGAGCAGGAGGACTACTACGACCGGGACACCGATTTCAATCCCTTTACTCTCAAGACCTGAGGGATCCTGAAAGCGGATGCGCGTGCGAAGAATTCACGTTTTCCGGACCCTTCCCCCGGAAGATCGGCGGTAGAATGATCTTCGCTTGCCCTCGCGGGCAAGCCAGTCGAGGGCGCACCGAGTGAACCGTCGCGGCAACGAGTACGATGTTTCTTGCCGGGTGAACACCACCGACTCGGCGCTCGTCAATTCGGAAGTCAACCGGATTTTCCTCGAACTCTATCCCAGGACGGCGACTGCGCAGATCGATCGGGCTTTCCGGGACCTCACCACGATGTATCGCGGCGACCGCCCCGGGTACCACGCCTGCGATACCGCCTATCACGACGTCCAGCACGTGCTCGAGGTCACGCTCGCCATGGCGCGGCTGATCGACGGATACGAGCGCGCCCGAGTGGACCTGGAGCCGCTCGACGCGGCGATGTTCCAGCTGGGCGTGATCACGGCCCTGTTCCACGACTGCGGTTACATACGAACGCTCGACGACAGGCAGCACAAGAACGGGGGCGAGCTGACGCTGACCCACGTCTCCCGCGGCGCGCGCTTCTTGAGGGAATACCTGCCGAAGATCGGAATGGGCGAGATGGCCGAGGTCGCCGCCTCGTTGATCCACTTCACCGGTTACGAGATCCCGGTCGCCGAAATCAAGGTGCCGTCTCTGGCCTACAAGCTGCTCGGCAGCCTCCTCGGCTCGGCGGACATCATCGCTCAGATGTCCGACCGCTGCTACCTGGAAAAATGTCGCGACCGGCTCTATCCGGAATTCTTGGCCGGCGGCATCGCCCGCAAGCGGCTTGCGGACGGAGGCGAAGAAGTCCTGTACGAATCGGGAGAGGACCTGGTGAGGAAGACTCCGCGTTTCTATCAGGGCGCGAGCCGGCGCCTCGACGCGGACCTCGGCGGAGCCCACAAATACGCGCGGGATCACTTCGGCGGGCAGAACCTGTACCTGGAGGAGCTCACGAAGAACATCGATTTCGCGCAGGCCATCGACGAAGAAGGCGATGGCGCCGCGTTGAAGCGCAAGCCCCCCAACACCATCACCGACGACGTCCGCTGATCTCCCCGGGCGCGGGGACTCCCGCGGGCCCGCCTGCTAGAGCAGCACGTCCTTCGACAAGCCGTGCCGGCGCAGGATGCGCCGCAGCTCGGCAAGAGCCTCCAGCTGAATCTGGCGTATGCGCTCGCGCGTGAGCATGAGCTGCGAGGCGAGCTGCTGCAGCGTGAGCAATTCCCTTCCGTTCAAGCCGAAACGCCGCTCGATCACGGCGCGTTGCTTGTCGTTCAACTGCAGGATCCATTCTCGAACCAGAGACTCGATTTCTGCCGCGTGCAGCTGCAGCTCCGGGCTCGTGCTGCTCTCGTCGGCGATCGACTCGCCGATCGAGAGCAGCGGATCGACATCGAGGGGCGCATCGAGCGAAGCGGTGTGCTCGCTGCGCGACAGCAGCCGGCGCACTTCATCGGTGTCCTTGCCGACGAGGTGCGCGATGTCCTCCGCGGTCGGCTCGCGCTCGGCGTGCGCCTCCAGATGGCGCTTGGCGCGAAGCACGGTGTTCAACTCCTTGATCACGTGCACCGGCAGCCGGATGGTGCGCGACTGGTTCATGATGGCGCGCTCGATGTTCTGCCGGATCCACCAGGTGGCGTACGTGGAAAACCTGAAGCCACGCTCGGGATCGAACTTGTCCAGGGCGTGCATCAGCCCGAGGTTGCCTTCCTCGACCAGGTCCAGGAGCGGCATGCCCCGGTTGAGATAGGCCTTGGCGACGTTGACCACCAAGCGCAGGTTGTGCTCGATCATTTTCTGCCGGGCGGAGAAATCCCCGGCGACGGCGCGCCTGGCAAAATGCAGCTCCTCCTGCGGCGTGAACAGGCGATTGAGACCGATCTGATGCAGATAGAGCTGGGTCGCGTCGCTGAGGGCGCCGGCTTCCGACGCATCTTCGCTCGGCTCAACGCGCGAGGGGGTCTCTGCCGACCCGTCGGCCGCCCCGCGCTCGGGCTCCTCGGAGAGAGCGGGCGCCGGCTCGACGGCGCCGGCAAGCTCGCCCGCGGCCCAATCCGCCTGGGGCTCCTGCCCCGGCGCGCGCGAATTCACGACGGCCGGTCCGGCAGGAGTTTGAGCGGGTCGATCGGTTTGCCCAGGCGCCGGATCTCGAAATGAAGCTTCGCCTGGGAGGAGTCGGTGCTGCCGATTTCGGCGATCTTCTGGCCCCTCGCCACGTTCTGTCCTTCCTTCACCAGAAGGTTGCTGTTGTGGGCATAGGCGGACAGATAGGTCTGGTTGTGCTTGATGATGATGAGCTTGCCGTAGCCGCGCAGGCCCACACCGCTGTACACGACGCGTCCCGACGCCGAGGCAAAGACCGGATCGCCGATCTTGCCGACGATATCGACGCCCTTGTTGGTCGCTTCGGAGAATCCCGCGAGAACACGGCCCGTTGCCGGCCACATCCACGCCACCGTGTCCTGCCCGTCCTCGGTGCTCGGTTGCGGCGACGCCGGTTCGGGCGCCGCCGGCGCCGGAGACTGTCGCAGGAGCATGGCGAGGTTTTCCTCCGAGTAAGGCAGCTTCATCGCCTTGGGGCCGGTCTTGAGAAGATCGCCCACGGCACGCGGCTCCGCTCCCGCCCGCGGCGCGGCGCCTGCCCGCGGATCCGCGCCGATCGAGCGCGCCTCCACCGAGCCCGGTATGGTCGCCGGCTGCACCTGCACCCCTTGGGCCTGTATCCCGGTTTGGGGCTGCCCAGCCACCGCCGGCGCGGGCGCCCGCATGCGCAGCACCAGCCCGGCCTTGATGTCGGCCGGATCGGTGATGTTGTTCCAGGCGGCGACATCCCGATAGTCGAGGCCATTGTCGAGCGCGATGCTGTAAAGGGTATCGCCGCGCTTGACGGTGTAGCTTTCGGGCCGCTGCTCCGCGGCCGGCGCAGCCGGCTTCGCGGGTGACGGGCGGCCGACGGACCGCTCGACCACCGGTGCCCGATATGGGCCCGCGCATCCGGCCAGGAACGCGAACGCGAGTACGGCGAAAAAAATCCCCGGCCGTTTCACTGCTTGCCTCCTCTCAAAGGTACAAAACGCACGGCGTCGAGCCATTTTTCCGTCAATCCAGTCGGAGTCCTCTCGACGAGGCACAGCGCCTGATCGCCGCTTCCCACGGGCACGATCATTCTGCCACCCGGCGCAAGCTGCTGCAAAAGCGCGCCGGGAATCCCGGGCGCCGCCGCCGCCACGATGATGCCGTCGAAGGGCGCCGCTTCGGGCAATCCTCCGGTGCCGTCGGCGTGCACCAGCCTCAGGTTCGACAGGCGCAAGGAGCGCAGGTTTCCGCGCGCCTTTTCGAGCAATCCCGCAATGCGCTCGACCGAATAAACTTCCTTTGCGAGCCGCGCGAGCACGGCCGCCTGATAGCCGCAGCCGGTCCCGATTTCAAGCACCTTCGAGAGCGGCTTGTCTCCGCGCAAGGCTTCGAGCATGCGCGCCACCACGAAGGGTTGCGAGATGGTCTGCTCGAAGCCGATCGGCAAGGCGGTATCCTCGTAGGCGCGGCTCGCGAGCGCTTCCTCGACGAAAATATGGCGCGGAATGGCGCCGATCGCGGCAAGCACCGCCTCGTCGCGTATGCCCTTCTCACGCAGGCGCACGACCATACGGTCGCGCGTGCGCTGCGAGGTCATCCCTATGCCGCGGGTTTTCGAAAGCATCACTTCGCCAGCCAGGTCTTGATCAGAGGAATCTGCTGCTGGTGCGTGAGATCCATCTGCAGCGGCGTGAGCGACACGCAGTCCGACGCGACGGCGTGGAAATCGGTCCCCGGCCCGGCATCCTGCGCGGTGCCGGCCGCGCCCACCCAATACACCGTCTCGTTGCGGGGGGTCTTGGTCTTGATCGTGGGTTCCGCCTTGTGGCGTTTGCCCAGCCGCGTCACTTCGAAACCCTTCAGCGCCTCGTAGGCGATGTCGGGGACGTTCACGTTGAGCAGAACGGGCTCGCGCGGAGGCTGTCTCTGGAACCGCTCGACCAGCTCACGCGTGACGCGCGCCGCCGTGTCGTAGTGCCTGCCGGCCTTGCTCGCGAGCGAGATCGCGAGCGACGGGATGCCGAGCAGATAGCCTTCGGTCGCGGCCGCCACCGTGCCCGAATAAATCGTGTCATCGCCCATATTGGCGCCCAGATTGATGCCGGAGATGATCATGTCGGGCATCTCATCGAGCAATCCGGTCACTGCGAGATGAACGCAGTCGGTGGGCGTGCCGTTTACGAACCGGAAGCCGTTCCCGGATGTGCGCACCGAAAGCGGCCGGTCCAGGGTGAGGGAGTTGGAGGCGCCGCTGCGGTCGCGCTCGGGTGCGACCACGGTGACGCTCGCAACGCCGGAGAGCGTTTCTGCAAGGATCCCGATTCCGGGCGCGAAGTACCCGTCGTCGTTGCTGAGCAGAATGCGCATCTACCGGATTATCTTACTGATTGGCAGCGGAACGGACACTCTTGCGTTGCCGATGCGTCACGCGGGCTCTCCGCGGCGACACCTTGGGTGGAACTCTGGCCGATTCTACTCGAAGCGGCGCGCGACCGAAGTCTCTCGGGCCCTGCGAGGTGTCAAAGGAATCCGATACTCCGGCTGTGCCCGCCGATCGCCGGGGGAAAGACCTGTTCGAGGATGCCTCCGTGTTGACCGGGCGTCAAAAGCTGTCGGATCTCGCACACCCTGCGTTGAATCCGCCGCTACGCCCTGTTGCAGGGCTATCGCTGGTCCGAGGTCCTGAGGTCCAACTGACCGAAAAACCCCGCGCGGAAACCCCTGGCGTAGTCGTCGATTCCAACCTGAAGATAGAGGGTCAACGCGCCGCCCTCGGCCCGGGCAGACTGCCCGTCGGCGACTCCGCTGGCATAAGCGTCTGAAGGATCTTTGTTTTCGATGGCCTTGAACTCTGCGATTGTTCCCATGACCGCCTCCCCTGAGTAACACTCCTCTCTAGCTCAGCAAGCCCCGTGCCAGCCAGATCGTGCCTCAGCATCTTTTCATCCTCGTTAAGGAGTAGCCGGCCAGAAATCCCTGGCGATACTCGTCCAGGTCGCCTACGGGATAGCTGGGAGTCTGCGTGCCGTATTTGCGTGCCGCGGTGCCATCGAGGTACCCCTCCGCAAAAGCATCGGACCAGCCGTTTTTCGCAGCGAGATCCCTGAACTCCTCTTCGGGCAAGATTTTCACGTTCCCTCCCTTTGAGTACGGGAAGGAAGGGCAGCAATTTCCGGGCCGGGTTGGGTCAGCGCCTTGCCGCGGCGAGGACCCCGCGCACGCGCTCGATCGCGGACAGTGCGCGCTGCAATTGGTCGGTGTCTTCGACTTCGACAGTGAAGTACATGGAGGCGACGTCGTTGCGGGTCTGCGTCTTCGCCGCGATCACGTTGGTCTTCTCCCGCACCAGCGTTTCGGTCACGTCGCGCAGCAGCCCTTGCCGGTCGTTCCCGCGAACCACGATGTCCACGGGGTACGCCTGGGCCCCCTGCTTGCCCCATTCGGCGCCGATGATGCGCTCGGGAAAGCGCTCCACGAGGCGCGCGAGGCTCGAGCAGTCGCGCCGGTGCACCGAGACGCCGCGCCCCTTGGTGACGAAGCCCGAAATCCGGTCGGGCGGCGCGGGCTTGCAGCAGCGCGCGAGCTGCGTGAGCAGCCGGTCCACGCCGACCACGAGAATACCGCGGCCCGGCTGCGCGGCGCGCGCCCGGTGCGGCTGCGCCGCGGGCGGCACCGCCCGCTCCGCTTCGCCGCGCAGCGCCATCTGCAGCTGCCGCGAACCGACTTCCTCGCGCCCGACCGCCGCGAAAAGTTCATCGGGCTCGCCGAACCCGAGGCGTTTTGCCAGCTCCTCGAGGCTCGCGGCGCGCTTGCCTTCGCGCTGCAGCTCGCGCTCGACCGCGGCGCGCCCCGCGGCAACGACGCTCGCGACCTCGCGGCTGTTGAACCACTGGCGCACCTTGTTGCGCGCGCGCGAGCTCTTGATATAGCCGAGCTTGGGGTTGAGCCAGTCGCGGCTCGGGCCCCCGGTCTTGGCGGTAATGATCTCGACCACTTCGGCATTCTTCAACCGGTAGTCGAGCGGGACGATGGCCCCGTTCACCTTGGCGCCGCGGCAGCGGTGGCCGACATCGGAGTGCAGCGCATAAGCGAAGTCCACCGGCGTCGCGCCCTGCGGCAGGTCGATGACCCGCCCTTGAGGCGTGAGCACGTAGACGGTGTCGCCCAGCACGGCGTGCTTGGACTGCTCGATCCAGTCCGACGCGTCGACGATCTCGTCGCGCCACGCGAGCATCTGCCGCAGCCAGGCGATCTTGTCGTCGAAGGGGTCGCCTTTGCCGGCCGCGCGCTTTGCCCCTTCCTTGTAGCGCCAATGCGCGGCGACGCCGAGCTCCGCGTCGCGGTGCATCTCGCGGGTGCGGATCTGCACTTCCAGGGCCTTTCCCTCCGGTCCGATCACCGCCGTGTGCAGCGAACGGTAGAGGTTCGCTTTCGGCCTCGAGATGTAGTCGTCGAACTCCCCCGGGATCGGAGCCCACAGGTTGTGCACGACGCCGAGCACCGTGTAGCAGTCCTTCGCCTCCTCCACGAGCACGCGCAGGCCGCTCACGTCGTGGATCTGCGAGAAATCGAGCGACTTCGCGCGCATCTTCGTATAGATGCTGTAGAGGTGCTTCGGCCGGCCGCTGATCTCGGCCCGGATTCCGGCGAGCGCGAGCTCGTCGGCGAGCGCGACGATCGCATCGTCGACTGCGCGCTCGCGCTCGCTGCGGCGGTCGTCGAACAGGCCGGCGATGCGCTTGTAGAGCACGGGCTCGAGGTAGCGGAACGACAGGTCTTCCAGCTCCCACTTGAGCTGCCACACGCCGAGGCGATTGGCGAGCGGCGCGTAGATGTCCAGCGTCTCGCGGGCGAGCTCGCGGCGTGCGGCTTCCGGGGAGTTCACCAGCCAGCGCAGGGTCTGCGTGCGGCTCGCAAGGCGCAGCAGCACCACGCGGATGTCTTCCACCATGGCGAGCAGCATCTTGCGCAGCACCTCGGCCTGCGCCTGCGAGTCCTTGCCCTGCGCCGCGCTGCGCGTGATCATGCGCAGCGCGTTGAGCCGGCTGATACCCGCAACCAGCGAAGCGACCGCCGCGCCGAACGATGCCTTCAGCTTTTCCTCGGCCCCGGGGAGGTAAGCGGGTACGGCGAAGAGCAGCCCGGCGGCCCGCGCGTCGGCGTCGAGTCTGAGCCCGGCGACGTTGCGCGCCGTCCCCAGGGCGTGCCCGTAGGCCGGCTCGCCGGTGCCGAGCAGTTTTTCGCCGTAGACGCTCCCGGCGAACTCGAGCGCCCGGGCGAGCACACGCCGGTCCTCTTCGGAGATTCCGGCGTTGAGGACGTCGGACTCGACGATTTCGGCGAGATCCGGGCGCATAGTGGAGACCATGCTCGAAGTTTATCCCACGCTGTAGCGCCGCAGAGCGCCGTCCCGGATAATCCGTCTTTTTCCCGGAACCCCCTGATGCCCGACGCACTCGCGCGGCAGCGGACGCTGTCCACCCTGCTGCTGTTGGTCGCCGCCGCGTCCTGGGGCGGCAACTGGGTGGCCGCGCGCGCGATCACTCTCGAGGTCCCGCCGTTTGCGTTGTCGTTCTGGCGCTGGGCGATCGCCTCTGCGCTGCTGCTGCCCTTCGCCGCCGCGCAACTGCGCGAGGACGCTCCTCTCATCCGGCGCCATCTCCCCGCGCTCATCGCTTTCGGCGTGATCGGGGCCGCTGGATTCACCCTGCTCGGCTACTGGGGCGTGCGCTACACCACCGCGGTCAACGCGACCCTGCTGAATTCAGCGCTGCCGCTGTTCGTCGTGCCGCTGTCCTGGTGGCTGCTCAAGCTCACCGTCAGCGGCAGGCAGCTCGCGGGACTGGCGCTGTCGCTCGCGGGGGTCGTCTGCATCATCGGTTCGGGCGAGCTGCAAACGCTCGCACGGCTCTCTCTCAATCCCGGGGACCTGCTGCTCCTCGGCGGGGCGCTCTTGTGGGCGATTTATACCGTTCTGCTGAAATGGCGCCCTCCCCTTCGGCCGCTTTCGTTCCTGTTCGCCATCGTCGCAGCGGGCGCGGCCTTCTCGCTCCCTTTCTACCTCTGGGAGATCTCGGCGGGCGGCACGATGACGGTCTCGCCGAGAACCATCGCCGCGATCGGCTATCTCGCGGTCTTTCCGTCCATCGTGGCCTACATCTGCTGGAACCACGCGGTGGCCGTGCTGGGACCCAACGTGGCGGGGTTCTTCAATCCGGTGATCCCGGTGTTCGGGACGCTGTTTGCGGTGACCTTGCTCGGCGAGCCGTTCCGGCCGTACCACCTCGCCGGATTCGTCCTGGTGCTGGGCGGCGTGATCCTGACTTCAAAACGCTAGATGGGCTTGCTACGCAATTGGCGCCGCAAGCGCGTGCTGAAAAGCGCCCGTATCGACGAAGCGCTGTGGACACGAGTCGCCTCGAAGCTGTCCTTTCTTCGCGGGCTGTCGAAAGAGGAAACGGCACGGCTCAAGCAGCTCGTCCTCCTCTTTCTGGCAGAAAAAGAAATGCACGGCGCGCGCGGCTTCAAGCTCACCGACGACGTGCGCCTGTCGATCGCCGCGCAAGCCTGCCTTCCGATTCTGAATCTCGGCCTGGACATCTACGACGGCTGGGTCGGCATCGTCGTCTACCCGGGCGAATTCCGCGTGCGCAAGGAGGAAACGGACGAGCACGGAATCGTGCACACCTTCGATGAGGAGCTCGCGGGCGAAGCCTGGCCGGGCGGGCCGGTGATCCTCTCCTGGGAAGACGTCAAGCTGACCGAGCGCGGCTACAATGTGGTGATCCACGAATTCGCGCACAAGATCCACATGGATGGTGCGGGCGATGCGGATTTTCCGGCGGCGCGCGCCGGAATGGATGCCGCGAAATGGCGCAAGACACTCGAAGAAGCCTATGAGCGCTTCTGCGGCGAAGTCGACGCCGGCCGGCCGACCTTCATCGACGACTACGCCTCCGAACACCCGGCGGAATTCTTCGCCGTCATGAGCGAGGCCTTCTTCACCGAATCCGCCGTGCTCGCGCGCGACTGGCCCGGGCTCTACGCGCAGCTTGCGCAGTTCTATCGGCAGGATCCAGCCGGACGGGCAAGCTAGGAAAGGACTGGCGATTGGCTTCCACAGAACACGTTTTGAAGAGACCGGGTGGCTCATGACTTCCTCCACCACGCTCATCCTGGTCGACGGAGTGCGGATCGTGGTTCCCGACTCACTGAATCTGATCACGTCCTACGTACTCCTGGAGCAACAGGACTGGTTTGAAGACGAGATCAAATTCGTGCGCCGCATGTTACAGCCAGGGCAGAAAGTCATCGACATCGGCGCTAACTACGGTGTCTACACCCTATCCATGGCACAGACAGTGGGGCCAACGGGACGCGTATGGGCCTTCGAGCCGGCATCGAGCACCGCGAAACTCCTTGCCGAGGGAATCGCCGCCAATGGCTTTACCCAGATCGTCCTTGAACGGAGCGCCCTATCCAGCGCCCGCGGCACCGCGCAACTATCCCTGAACGAGAATTCCGAATTGAATGCGCTGGCTCACGGCAGACCCTCAACGAGCGCCAGTGAGACTGTACGCCTGGTGACCCTCGACGAATGCCTGGAAAGCTACGGCTGGCGTGATATCGAGTTCATGAAAATCGACGCGGAAGGGGAGGAGGCGAACATATTGAAGGGAGGGGAACGGTTTTTTTCAGAGCTGTCACCGCTCGTTCAGTACGAGGTAAAAGCAGGCTTGGACCTGCACATGGAACTGGTGCGGGATTTCGCGGCGCTCGGCTATCGTTCCTATCGACTTGTCCCTGGGCTCGACCTGCTGATTCCCTTCGGTGTCGAATCAACACCGGATGGATACCTGCTCAATCTATTCTGCTGCAAGGAGGATCGCATCGAACGCCTCGCCGCCCGTGGTCTCCTGCTGGATTCTGAGGTCCGTCTCGACATTTCGGAGAGAATCAAGAACCGCGACGCATACAACTGGCGTCATGTCGTTGCCAATCTGCCCTATGGGGCTCAGCTCGCCGGTCGTTGGGAAAAGACGATGGCCGCAGGAAACAGCTCCGAAGTGGATGAAGCGCTATCCTTCTACGCGCTTAGCCGAGATTGCTCTGTATCTTCGACGGAGCGCTTCGGTGCATTGGAAGCCAGTTTCAACCTCCTCAAGATCCTGTGCGAGCGCCAGCCTTCATATCTTCGCTTGGCAAGCCTGGCGCGGGTAGCGCGAGACTACGGCGAACGGTTGCTAGCCGTAAACGCGCTCCAACGACTCTGCGACGAAATCCTCCAGAACAATCGGGTGGATACGAATGAGCCGTTTCTCGCGCCGGGAGAACGATTCGATTCCGTTTCGCCCGGCGAAGCCGTCGGTAACTGGGTTCTAGCAGCCGCCCTGGAAGAATTCGAACGGCTTGGATCTTTTTCCTCCTTCTATACCGGGGACTCGGCCCGTGAGCGTCTGGAAATTATCCGCACCCTGGGGTTTGGCAGCGCGGAAATGGGACGCCGTTTGCGCTTGTTGCAGAGGCGTTTTGGCCTGCCCATGTCATAGCTGCCAAGCAGAGGCCGGTAAAGGAAGCATGGGAAATGAACGCACATCGAGGCGCTCAAGCCGGCTCAGGGCGCCGACGTCATGCAGCCTTCTCTCGCAGCTTTGCTTTGCGATGCCTCCTACGATTCCAGCAGAAAATCCCGCACGATCGCGATCTGATCGTCGTGAAGCAGGGTCGGCGCGTGGCCGACGCCTTTTATCTCGACGACCTTCGCCCGGGGTCCGCGCGAAGCCATCTCCACCGCGGTGTCGCGCCTCAAAAGATCCGACTGCTCGCCGCGCAGGAGAAGCGTCGGGCAGCGGATCGCGTCGTAGAAGCTCCACAGCTCCACGTCTTTCGGCGACAGCTCGGCGTTGAACGGCACGGCGATCGCCGGATCGTAGTGCATGCGCAGCGACCCGTCCGGATTCTTTCGCACGACGTGCTCGGTGAGGAATCGCCACTCGGCGTCGGTGTGCGGGCCGAATGACGCGCTGGTCGAGCGCACGAACAGCTCGGCGGCCTCGATCGTCGGAAGCGGCGGCCACTTGCCGACGTAAGAGCTGAGCCGCTCGAGCGACACCGCGGTGAGCACCGGCCCGACGTCGTTCAGCACCAGCCGCTGGATCGGAGATTCGGACATCGCCGCGAGCGTCATTCCAATCAGCCCGCCGAGCGAGGTGCCCACCCAGTCCACCGATTCCACGTCCAGGCGCGCGATCAGGGTGACCATGTCGAACACGTAGGTCGGCACCGCGTACTCCATCGGATTTTTCAGCCAGTCGGAATCGCCGCGTCCGGCGACGTCCGGACAGATGACGCGGTAGCCGTGGCGGGCCATCTCCGCGGCCAGGCGGTCGAAATCGCGCGCGCAGCGGGTGAGCCCGTGAACGCATACGAGGGTTTTCCCGCTGGAGCGCTCGCCCCACTCGAGATAAGCCATGCGGTGCAGGCCGCTCGCGCTCGCGCACTGCACCTTGCGGCGCCGGAAGGGTTCGCTCATCTCGCCGGGCGCAGCCACGAGCGCAAGAGGAGCTCCGGAATCCAGCGCGTGTCCTCGCCGAACGTGCCGAGCGCCAGACCGCCGCCATCCAGCCGCAGCACCGTGCGCAGCTTTTCCGAGCGCAGGTTCGCCGCGCGGACCGGATACCCGTAAGCCTCGAAGCGCGCGCGCTCGACCGCGGTCTCCGCAGGATCGCTTTCTTCGAACCAGATCCATTCGTTCGAGAATTCCTGCGCGAGCCGGTCGAGCTCGCGCAACTCGCCTTCCGCGATCGGCTCGCGGGGCGCGAGCTCCGTGTAGGCCGCATCGCCGTGAGAAACCGTCCAGCGCTCGGCCCATTCGGCCTCGACGCCGTCGGAAGCGCAGAGCTCGCAGGATCCGGCCGGTCCCGCGATGCGGAAGAAAGCGTGCTGGTCCGCAGCGATGACGTAGCCGTGCCAGAACTCGCGCCAGCGCGCGCAGGCGAGAGCGAGCCGCAGCCCGCCGTCTGCGTCGGCTCGCACGTCCTGCAGGGCCGTGCCGGCGGGCGCGTGCGACTGCACCGCCTGCTCCGACAGCGCGCCGTTCTTGATGATCGCGCGGCCGCTTCTGCCCAACACGGCGTCGCTCCATCGCACTTCGACCGTCAAATCCGGAAACGCCTGCGAAGCCGACACGAAGGGCGGGAAGGGAATGCCGCCGCGCAGCTTGAACTCATACTCCAGCCGCTCGGCCGAGTGCAGCTCGCGGTAGGAATCGGTACCCTCTTCCCCGAGCAAGCGATTGACGTGACCGCGGTATTCCCGGAGCAGGCCTGGGTCGCCAACTACCGTGACTGTCGCATTCAGATTCAAGTACTTCAGTCGGCCTTGACGCCGGCTTCCTTGACCACTTTTGCCCAGCGCGCTTTTTCGTTGACGATGAAAGTGCCGAGCGCTTCCGGCGAGCCGGCGCGCACCTCGGTGCCTTGTTTCGCCAGGAACTCTTTCATGTCGCTGGTATTCAGTATCCGCCCGAGCTCCGCGTTGAGCTTGGTCACGATCGCGCGGGGCGTGCCGGCCGCCGCGAGCACGCCCTGATAGGAGCCGGTTTCGAAGCCGGGAAGAGTCTCGGCCACCGTGGGCAGCTCGGGAGCGGAAGCCACGCGCTGGGCGCTCGACACGGCGAGCCCCTTCAGGCGGCCGCCTTTCACCGACGGATAGGTGGCGAGCATGCCGTTGAACAACACGTTGGCGTTGCCGGCTATCACGTCCGTGACCGCCGCCGAGCCGCCCTTGTAGGGGATATAGGCCCACTGCACGCCGGTACGCGCCGCAAATTCGACGCCCGCGAGATGCGGCGCGCCGCCGGTTCCCGAGTTGGCGAAATTGAGCTTGCCCGGATTCGCCTTGGCGTAGGCGATCAGCTCCTTCACGTTGGCGACCGGCACCGACGGATGCACCGCCAGCACGTGCGGCGAATAC